>Ga0214472_10000295_pt1 | contig 64377 bp, 59 predicted proteins | sample RVTome_6_FD_207662 | JGI IMG/M metagenome (GOLD analysis project Ga0214472, IMG submission 207662) | Soil microbial communities from uranium-contaminated site in the Upper Colorado River Basin, Wyoming, United States - RVT140D175 | ecosystem: Environmental > Terrestrial > Soil > Contaminated >...
AGATTGTCGGATCGCTCGATTAGCTCGTCACCACCGACGCTTTCCGCTCAAACACAGCTTCCCTGTTTCGGTGAACAACCAAAACTCGAGATCCCCCGGGCGCATTGCGAAATCGAGCGATTCCTCCACCACAAACCGTGGATTCAGGCAGAGGGAGAAGAATGTCCTGGCTCATCCCCCTTCGCTTCGCTCGGGTACTTCTCCCGGAGGGAGAAGAATGCCGTGGCTCCCGGAGGGAGAAGAATGCCGTGGCTCCCGGAGGGAGAAGAATGTCCTGGCTCACCCGCGTCGGGCAACGGATTCCGCGGATCCGGGGAAAATGGGGATTGCTGGTTGGTCGGGATCACCTGCAACTCTGAGGTCCGGAGTGTGGGCCGCTTCGATAGCCTGGCGGGGATGATTCGGTTTGGCATATCACGGATGCCACCCGACGGTATGGAACTGGCGGAGTGGCTCGACTCGCTGGTCGAGCGCGGCCACGACGCCGTTGAGCTGCCGTTTGTCACGAGCTTTCCGTGGAAGGAGAAGCAGTGCGCACAGTTTGGTGAGTTGGCGGCCGAGCGTGGGGTCGCCGTCTCGGTGCACGCCCCATACTTCGCGGTGCTCACCGTTGATGATCCCGAGAAGCGCAAGAAGACCTTGTCCGCCCTCGAGCACACTATGAAGCTGGGCAGGGAGCTTGGTGCCCACACCATCGTTGCCCACACCGGGCATACCAAGGACCGTGGGCCAGACGAGCTTCACGAACTCGTCGCCGATGGGTTATCCACCATCGAGGCGAAGGTTCGGCATCTTGGTGTCGCCCTTGGGCTGGAGACGGCAGGCAGCGACCGTGCCTTCGGTTCGCTTGGTGACATCGCGCTCATCGCCAAGCAGTTCTCGTTCGTACGGCCGGTCATCGACTGGGCCCACGTCCACGCCAAATCGGGTGGCGGCCTCACCAGCCGGGAAGCCTTCTTGTCGGTTATCGGCTTCCTCCGCAGCGAATTCCCCGGATGGGCCATCGACCCGCTGCATACCCAGTTCACCGACAACGAGTTTGGTGTTCACGGCGAGATCCGGCACCTCCCCTACGGCAAGGGATCGCTGCGTGCCGACATCCTTGGCGAGGCCGCCTCCGTCTCAGGGCTGAGAATGATCGTGATCTCCGAAGCCCGGGAGGAGGACAGCCACGACCTCATCCAAAAAGACCTGATGGCTGGTGTCGCCGCAATGCGGGCGGAACCGCCGGCAGACGGTGAGCCCCTGGCCGCCGCAGCTATCGACTTCCCCGACCCGGTGCCGATCGTTGCTGAGACCGACGGCTACCGAACCGTCGGTCTCGACCGAGACGTCCGCATCTCCAACCCACACAAAGCCTTCTTCGGCGATCAATACACCAAAGGCGACCTCATCCAGTATTACGGATCGATCGCCCCGATACTGTTGCCGCACCTGGAGGGCCGCGCACTGTCAATGTCCCGCTATCCGGATGGCATGCAAGGCGGCTCGTTCTACGAGAAGCAGTGCCCATCGCACGCTCCGGAATGGCTGGTGCGAGCCCCTATCCATTCGAGTCACCGTGGTGAGGCGATCGAGTTCTGCACGGCCGGAGACGTCGAGTCGCTGCTGTGGCTGGCCAACATGGCTTGCATCGAGATGCATCCCTGGCTGAGCCGAGCAGAGAGGTTCGAGTACCCCGACTTTGCGGTCTTCGACCTCGATCCGCAGGAGGGCGCAACCTGGGGCCAGGTCACCTACACCGCCAACCTGGTGAAGGTCATCCTCGACAAGCTCGGTCTCGAGTCTCACGCCAAGACCAGCGGTGCCACCGGTATCCACATCTATGTGCCCATCGAACCGTTCTACGACTATCGCCGGGTGCGCAAGTTTGTCGAGACGGTGGGCCAGATCATCGTCGCCGCCGACCCCGACACCGTCACCATGACCTGGGACAAGCCAAAGCGGGGCCCGAAAGTGTTTATCGACCACAACCAGAACGTCGGCGGCAAAACCATCGCATCCGTTTACTCGGTGCGGCCCCGGCCCGGGGCGCCTGTGTCGACGCCGTTGTTGTGGGACGAGCTCGAAACGGTCCAGCCGGACGACTACACGATCGCCACCATCTGGCCACGTCTCCGCCGGTACGGCGACCTCTTTGCGCCTGTCTTGCGTGGGGGCCAGCGGCTCGAGCCCGTAGAGGAGGCGCTAAGCATCACCCCTGAGGACTGAGGCCACAGCGGCCACTAGCAGGTTGTGTTCGACTTGATGGACCCGCTCTTCCAGCTTCTCCACCGACTCACCCGGGAACATCGGCACATGCTCGACGGCGATGACCGGGCCGGCATCGATCTCAGGTACCACCCGATGCACCATGACCCCGGTACGGTCTATCTCTCCACGCCCGAATGCGTCGTGCGCCCGCTCGATGGCATGGGTTCCCGGGAAGGTGCCCGGCAATGCAGGATGAAGATTGATGACCCGGCCGGGGAATCGGTCGAGGAAGGCTTCGCTCAGCACCAGCATCCAACCCGCCAGCACTACGAGGTCCGGCTCGTAACCGGCCACCAGGTCGGCGAGCGCAACATCGAATACGGCGCGATCCCCGCCCTGGGCGAGCACCGTCTTCAGGTTCATCACTTCCGTGGGTATACCTGCCCGCTGCGCCCGGGTGAGGCCGAACGCGGTGGCTTCGCTCGAGACAACCACAGCGATGGTGACGTCGAGATCGCCCGACGCAGCCCGGTCGATCAGTGCTTGCAGGTTCGAGCCGTTGCCCGAGATGAGCACGGCGATCCTTTTCACGCCCAAACGACCGGATCGCCCGTGCGGGGAACGATCTCCCCGATACGCCAGGTAGCTCTCCCGATGGTTTCCATCGTCGCCGCGGCGTCTTCGGCGGCCACCACCACCAACATGCCGGCGCCCATGTTGAATGTCCGGTACATCTCGTGGTCCGTGATGTTGCCCTGTGACCTGATGAGCGCAAACAAGGCGGGCGGCGACCACGACGACTTGTCGAGTCTCATTGCCTGGTCGTCGGCGAGCACACGGGCCGGGTTGTCGATGAGCCCGCCACCGGTGATGTGGATCAGCGAATGAATCGGGATGCCCGCTGCCCTGACCCCGTTGACCTCGGCCAGATAGCTGCGGTGTGGCTCGAGCAGGGCGTTGCCGAGCGTGTTGTCGAGTGCGGCGACCCGCCCGTGCAGATCCCAATGCTCGAACACCTGGCGCGCCAGCGAGTAGCCGTTGGTGTGCAACCCGGAGGACTTGATGGCGATGACGACGTCGCCGATCTCGATGTCGCTGTGGTCGATGACCTCGCTACGTGGGACGACCCCAACCAGCGTGCCGACTATGTCGAGTTCGCCTTTTTCGTACACACCCGGCATCTCGGCGGTCTCGCCTCCGAGAAGCGCACAACCTGCCACGCGGCAAGCGGCAGCCATGCCCCCGACTACCGACGACACAATCGCAGGGTCGAGGTTGCTGGCCGCGACGTAATCGAGGAAGAACAATGGTCTGGCACCCTGCACCAGCACATCGTTGACGCAATGGTTGACGATGTCCTGCCCAATTGTGTTGTAGCGGCCCATTGCACTTGCGATCTTGGTTTTTGTACCGACACCGTCGGTCGAGGCCACGAGCACAGCGTCGGGCCCAAGACGTGACGCGTCGTACATGCCTCCGAAGGAGCCGATTCCGCCGAGGACTTCCGGACCGTAGGTGGAGGTGACGTCGCGCTTCATCAGCTCGACCGCCCGCATTCCCGAATCGATGTCGACCCCGGCGTCGGAGTAGGTCACGGACCGCGGCAGGGGGCTCTGCCCGCCGTCTTCGTCGAGGATGCCCGTGAGCCGGCCCCCTATGTCATTGCGAAACTGCATTCCGTTGAAGGTGATGTGCTCGATGCCGTGGTAGGCGCAGGCAAGCGCCATCGGTAGCGTTGGCTGAACCCCGGTGACGGCCAGAACCCGTCCTCCGGCAGTGACCAACCCGTCGCCGGCAACTGAGGTTCCGGCGTGGAAGACCGTCACCCCCGGCACGCTTGCCGCCTCGTCGATCCCGGTGATCGGGATGCCCTTCTCGTACCGTCCCGGGTACCCGGCCGAGGCCGCGACCACGGTTGCGGCCACGCCCTTGTTCCAACGAATGGCCGCCTCATCGAGTCTGCTCTCGACACATGCCATCAGCACGTCGTACAGGTCGCTGTCCAGCAGCGGCAGGATCACCTGCGCCTCGGGATCGCCAAACCGGCAGTTGAACTCGAGCACCTTCGGCCCATCGTCGGTGAGCATCAGTCCTGCGTATAGGACACCGACATAGGGATGGCCGTCGTTTGCGAGCGCCTCGACCACGGGTCGCATAACCGTTGCGACGATGTGGGCTTCGAGATCGGCGTCGATCAGCGGCGTGGGAGCGTATGCCCCCATCCCGCCGGTGTTCGGGCCCCGATCGCCGTCGAGCAGAGGCTTGTGGTCTTGAGCGGCAGGCATCGGGACGATCGTGGATCCGTCACAGAAGGCGAGGATGGTTGCCTCTTGGCCGGCGAGTAACTCCTCCACTATCACCTCGTCGCCGGCGTCGCCGAATTCCCGGTCCACCATGATCCGTTGCAGCGCGTGCCGGGCTTCGGCCCGTGACGTCGGAACGATCACCCCCTTGCCTGCGGCCAGACCCGATGCCTTGATGACGATGCCATGTTCAACCGAGTTCACATAGCTCAACGCCCTGTTGTGGTCGGTAAAGATCTCGTATTGGGCGGTGGCGACGCCGACCTTGTCCATCAACGCTTTTGAGAATGTCTTCGAGCCCTCGAGCTGCGCAGCGACCCGGTCGGGGCCAAAGCAACGGAGCCCGGCCTCGGCAAAGCGGTCGACAATCCCTGCTGTGAGTGGCGCCTCGGGGCCGACCACCGTCAACGCAACGTCGTTGGCGGTAGCGAACTCGACAAGCTCGTCGAACTCGGTTTCTCCGAAGGCGACATTCTCGATCTTGCCACCCGCAGCGCCTGTCCCGCCGTTGCCTGGTGCGACGAAAACGCGGTCGACCCGATTTGACCGGGCGAGCTTCCAGGCGAGCGCATGCTCTCGACCACCGCCGCCGACGACCAGCACATTGTTAGTCACGGGCTCTCTCCGTCCTCGGGCTCCGCCCAGGCGCCCTGGAACGCCATCTTGTCCCTGCTCTCCCAGTAGCTGTCGAGCTTGAGTGGGTAGTCACCGGAGAAGCAGGCGTTGCAGTGGCCGGTGCCCGGTGTTGCTTCCGCCTCGACCGCCTTCATCATCCCGTTCTGGGACAGATAGGCAAGAGAATCCGCGCCGATGTGCAATCGGATCTCGTCGGTGGTCTTGACGTAACCGATCAGCTCCTCGCTGTCTGCCATGTCAATGCCCATGAAGCACGGATGACGGACCGGAGGAGACGACACCCTGACGTGCACCTCGGCGGCACCGCCTTCCCTGAGCAGGGAGACCAGCGGGCCGGCGGTGTTGCCACGGACGATGGAGTCGTCCACCAGCACCACCCGTTTGCCGGCGAGGTTGGCCTCGAGCGGGTTGTATTTGAGGTGCACCCCTGAGCGGCGCAGTTGATCGTTGGGCTGGATGAAGGTGCGGCCGATGTAGCGGTTCTTTGTGAGACCTTCGGTGTATGGGATCCCTGAGGCGGTGGCGTAGCCGATGGCGGCCGGTGTCGCCGAGTCGGGCACCCCGACGACCACGTCGGCGTCGGCGGGTGCCTCAGCGGCGAGCATCTCACCGAGACGCTGACGGACCCGGTGGATCGTCTGGCCTTCGAGGATCGAGTCCGGGCGGGCGAAATACACGTACTCGAATACACAAAGGGCGGTGGGCGTGGCGGTGGGACGGCTGGTGCTGTGGTAACCATCGCCGTCGAGACGGACGATCTCTCCCGGCTCTACCTCACGCACGAACGTGGCTCCCACCGTCCCGAGGGCGCATGACTCTGACGCCAGCACGTAACCACCGCCGTCGAGCTTGCCGATACACATCGGGCGGAATCCGCGCGGGTCGCGTACCCCGAACACGGCATCGCGGGTGAGGATCACCAGGGAGTATGCGCCTTCCGCCTCGTCCATAAACGCGGCGATGCGGGTTTCCCAGTCGGGTCCGTTGTTGGCACCGGTCGGTGCGGCCAGCATCTGGGTGATGACCTCGCTGTCGGTAGAAGAGATCAGACCGACACCGCGCTCGAGCAGCTTGTTGCGAAGCTGTGGGGCGTTGGTCAGGTTGCCGTTGTGGCCGACTCCGAGCGGGCCGTGCATCGTTTCGATCAGGTATGGCTGGGCATTGCGCAGATGTGACGAGCCGGTAGTGGAGTAGCGCGTCTGTCCGATGGCGAGGTGGCCGGTCAGCCCGGAGAGATTGCTCTCGTTGAACACTTGGGACACCAGCCCCATGTCCTTGTGCACGGCAGCCGAGTAGCCGTCACTGGTGGCGATGCCGGCGCTCTCCTGCCCACGGTGCTGGAGCGCGTATAGGGCAAAGAAGGACACTCGGGCCACATCGATCCCCGGGGCGTAGATGCCAAACACACCGCAGGCCTCGTGCGGACGGTCCATCTCATCGTCCAATAGAAACCCGTCCATGACTCCCTTACTCCCGGCAGACATTAGACCTGCCGGATCTGTTGATCGTCCGCGATGATCGTCTCGGTCCATTCTTGCCGGGCGGTCTCTACGGCGGTGCGGATCCTCTCGTCACTCAGACCGAGGATCTTGGCCGCGGCCAGCGCTGCACCGCCGGGTTCGAGTACCACCATAGGTGCGATGCCCGACGGCATACGTAAGGACGAGAAGAGGTCTGCCCCACCAAACCGGTCCGAGTACGGCGGGGATGCGATGACGGGCGAAGCTACGTTCCCGTCGACCAGACCGCTCAGCGCGTTCGACCTCCCGGCGATTGTCACGAAGACCTTGGGCCGTGGGTCGGCCTCGTAGCTTGCGAGCAGCTCGAGCAGGTACGTTGCCGCCTTGTGAGCCGATGCGACCCGGATCTCGCTGTCGATCCCGTACCCGGCTAGTGCCGTCGCTATGGCGTTGCCGTGGTCGAGATCAGCCTTGGAACCCATGATGATCGGGACGAGCGCGGTCACGCCAGCGCCTTTCTGATGCGCTCAGCAGCAGGCTGCGCTCCGGGCTCGAACGTCTCTCCGGTGAGCCGCTCGTAGGTGTCGACGTACCGGCCGGCAACCTCGGCAACGAACTCATCGGGCATCGTAGGAGCCGGGCCGTCACCCTTATACCCCTGTTCGACGAACCAGAGGCGGAGGTACTCCTTGTCGTAGTTCTCGGGCTCTCCCACGCCGTAGGTGTCTGCGATCCAATAGCGGCTCGAATCGGGGGTGTGGATCTCATCGATCAGAGCGAGTTCACCGTCGACCATCCCGAACTCGTACTTTGTGTCGACGAGGATCAGCCCGGCTTCGGCGGCGACACGCTGACCGTGTCTGAACACCTCGAAGGCTGCCGTTTGAACTTGTTCCCACAGCCCGGGCTCGACCAGACCCTGCTCGACCACTTGAGCGCTGGTTAGCCGTTCGTCGTGGGCGCCACCGGTGGCCTTGGTGGTTGGGGTGATCACCGGTTCGGGGAGCGGGTCGTTCTTCTCCAACCCGGGTGGAAGAGTCAGCCCGTAGGGACGCTCGACACCCTGGTCATACAGTGTCCACAGTGATGTTGAGGTCACCCCGGTGATGAAACCCCGGACGATCACCTCGACCGGAAGCGCCTCGGCTTCAGCCCCGATGGTGACGTTGGGGTCGGGGACTGTGAGCACGTGGCTGGCGACGATGTCGGCGACCTGGGCAAACCACCACGCGCTGAGCTGATTGAGCACCTGACCCTTGAACGGGATCGCACCCAGGACCCGGTCAAAAGCCGAGACACGGTCCGTTGTGATCAGGATCCGCATCTCGTCCCGCAGGTAGATGTCGCGAACCTTGCCCTCGATCCGGTCTCCCAGCTCCGGGAAGTCGGTTCTGAGCAAGACGCCGGGGATCGCCCCGAGGATGTCCTCCTGAGTGATGGTCACTGATCCTCCCTAGATGGTGCCTGCGTGGCCGACGCCGTTCTCAAAAAGTGCGAGCCCGAGTCCCTTCTGTACGCCACGATGCCGGCGCGGGTGTTGTTCGGCGACGATGTGGTTCTCAGGGTGGGGCATCAGCCCGAGCACGTTCCCGGCGGGGTTGCTGATCCCGGCGATGTTGTTCATCGATCCGTTGGGGTTGGCGGGATAGTCGCTCGACGAGTATCGGACTGCGACGAGACCTTGTTTTTCGATTGCGGCCAGCGTTTCATCCGTGGTCACGAACCTGCCCTCACCGTGTGCCACCGGGCAGTAGATGTGCTCTTCGAGATCGCGGGTCCAGATGCTGCTGCCCTCGGGGGTCAGCTCGACCCAGCGGCATTCGAACCGGCCCGATGCGTTTCGGGTCAACGTCACCTGTTGCGCCGGTACGTTCCTTTCACCTTGGTTCGGGGAGTTGTCGCCAGGTAGAAGACCGGACTTGACCAGCGCCTGGAAGCCGTTGCAGATGCCGATCACCGGCTTGCCGGCGGCAACAAACTGCTCGAGGTCGTTGCCGAGTCGTGCCCGAAGCGCAACCGCCCACAGTTTGCCGGCACCAAGGTCGTCCCCGTAGGAGAAACCGCCGGGCAGGACCATCATCTGGTACTCGGCAAGCCGTGTCTCCCCGTCACGTATGGCGTTGATGTGCACGATCTCCGGTTTGGCTCCCGCCAGCTCCAACGCCCGGGCGACGTCGTGGTCGCGGTTGGTGCCGGTGGCATGGACGATCAGGGCCATGGGCGTCATACGAGATCTCCCCGCCAGGCAGCGGTGACTGCTTCGATGCTGGTATTGATCTCGATTCCGTTCCCGATCAGCGCGATCGCGTCACCGGAGATCGTCTCACCCACCTTGGCTATGGGATAGTCGCCCAATGTCTCTATGAGACTCGCGGTGTCGTCGGGGCGGACCTCGACGAGCAGCCTGCCGGACGACTCTGAAAAGGCCGCTGCCGTACCGCTGATCGGGCCGGCAGCGGGTAGCGCTGCCAGGTCGATGCGCACCCCGATCCCACCGCCGATCGCCATCTCGGCGACTGCAACGGCGATGCCACCCTCGGAGACGTCGTGACAACTCTGCACCAACCCGCGTCGGATCGCCAGATGGAGTGACCGGTAGCCGTCGGGTGCGGCAGGCACGGGTTCCGGGGCTTCGCCACCCCCTACCCCGGCTCGGGCGGCCAGGGCTGATCCGCCCAGGTGATTGCCGGTGACACCGATTATCACCAAATCGTTGCCCGACTCCTTGAGATCGCTTGTGACGGTCTGGGTGACATCGGGGACTATGCCGAGGCTCGAGATCACCAGGGTCCCGGGAATGGTGTGTTTGTCCCCGTCGATGCCGGTGTACTCGTTGTTGAGCGAGTCCTTACCGGAGATAAACGGCGTTCCGTAAGCAACGGCGGCGTCGTGGCAGCCCTGGGTGCAGCGGATGAGCGATCCGAGGCGATCGGGGATTCGGGGGTTTCCCCACGAGAAGTTGTCGAGTATCGAGATCCGGTCGGGGTCTGCGCCTGCGGCGACGACGTTGCGCACCGCCTCGTCGAGGTTGGCCCACGCCATCCGGTACGGGTCGATGGTTCCGTATGCCGGGTTGGTCCCGATTGCCAGGGCCGCTCCCGGGGTTCCCGGACCGATTGGGAGAGGAGTGACGACGGCGGCATCCATCGGGCCGGCCTCGTTGGCTCCAGCGAACGGTTTGACCACCGTTCCACCCTGTACCTCATGGTCGTACCGTCTGACGATGTCTTCCTTCGACCGGATGTTTGGGTGTGCGAGCAAATCGAGTAGCACCTCGCTCGGGTCGGCATCGAGCTCGATTTCGGTCGCGACCGTCACGGGTGGTACCCACTCCGCTCGGAGCCGCTGGCGAGGGATGCCACCGTGGAGAAACTCACAGTCGAGGGTCCCGACGGTGTCGCCCTCATGCAGAATCCGGAGCACACCGTCTCCGGTGAACTCACCCAGCACCGTCATCTCGACGTCCCGGGCTTCGGCGAGGGCGGCCACCCGATCGACCTTGCTCTCGGGAACGGCGATCACCATGCGTTCCTGGGCTTCGCTAAGCCAGATCTCCCAAGGGGCAAGACCCGGGTACTTGAGCGGGACGCGCTCCAGATGCACCACCGCTCCCAGCGTCTCGGCCATCTCACCGACGCTCGAGGAAAGACCGCCTGCGCCACAGTCGGTTATGGCGTTGTAGAGCGCTTCGTCTCGTGCCTCGATGATGACATCGAGGGTCTGCTTTTCGTGGATCGGATGCCCGATCTGGACGGCGCTTCCGGATACATCGCTCGTGGTGTGGTCGGACTCCATCGAGGAGAATGTCGCTCCCCGCAGCCCGTCACGGCCCGTTCTCCCACCCAGCACCACAATCCGGTCACCCGGCTGTGGCTCGGTCGGATGGGATCCGGCAGGCAATACCCCGAGACAACCACAAAAGACGAGGGGGTTTGCCGTGTAACCGGGGTCGTAGTAGACGGCACCGCTGACGGTGGGGATGCCCATCTTGTTGCCGTAATCCTCGATCCCGGCGATCACGCCGGAGGCGATCCGCTTTGGGTGGAGAACACCGTCGGGGAGTTCGTCCCACCGGGTCTCGGTAGGGCCGAAGAAGAGGATGTCGGTGTTGGCGATTGGCTTGGCACTGACGCCGATGACATCACGAACCACGCCACCGACACCGGTGTTCGCTCCCCCAAAGGGTTCGAGCGCAGAGGGGTGGTTGTGGGTTTCGACCTTGAAGGCGAGGTCGGTCGAGTCATCAAGGGCCACGATGCCGGCGTCGTCGACAAACGCGGAGCGGACCCAGGGCTTGTCAACCTGCTCGGTTGCCGCCCGGATATGTTGCTCGAGAATCCCGTCGATTGTGGTCTCAGCGATCGGTGTCGTGGCCCCCGGCGGGGGGCCGGTGTAAGTGACCAGCGCTCGGAAGGTCTTGTGGACACAGTGCTCGGACCAGGTCTGTGCCAGGGTCTCGAGCTCGAGATCGGTTGCCGGGCGATCGCCGAAGTAGGCCTGGATGGCTTGCATCTCGTCGCCGTCGAGGCTGAGCCGGCGTTTGCCGCTCAACAACACCAGCGCGTCCCGACTCAAACCCGACAGGGTGATGTGCTCGACACCCGGTGCCTCCGCTGCAGTCGCGGTGAACGGAGGTGATGGAGGGCTATTGATGTGATGGCTCTGGATGACGTCGTTGGCTAAGAGGGAGGTGGCGATTCGCTCGACCGTGTCTCTAGTGAGCGAGGGTCCGGCAAGTGTGTACCTGGTGCCGGTCGCGGCCTGTTGCACACCGGCGAAACCGAGCTCTGAGATCCCGGCCATCAGGCTCTCGGCGGGAGTGTCGGTGACACCCGGGTGCAGCATCACATCGACGGTGAACATCCCGTCGCGGCTCGGGGCGCCGTCGACTTCGAGTGGAAACCCGCGGGCATCCTCGTTGATGCTGTCGTGGAGGAGTGTCGCCGTCAGCTCATCGACGAGCCTGGGGGAGAGGTCGCCGCTCAGGAAGTAGCGGTCCCTGACTTCGACCCGTTCAACCCCGGATATCCCGAGCAGGTCGATTTGGGTCTTTAGGTTCTCGGCCCGGATGTCCCGGAAACCCGGCTTGCTGGCGACCTCAACGCAGTAGTTCATGCCGGCCTTAGTCTGAGGCTCTGCGGAAGATCGCAGTTTGGCATCGGCCGCAAGCTGTGTCTTGCACTGCCGGTTGTTTCCGGTGAGAACGCGAAAACTTTTTCAAATCCACCACCTAAAGTGCTCGGGCGACTACTATCTTTATGACATCGACGTTGTGTGTCGATGCCAAACCTCGGAGGTCGGCGACAAGCCACATCCGAGCAGAACGACCTAACGGTCAGGAATACGGTGGTTCGGGGGAACGTGGGGAAACGTGTTCCAAGAAGTAGGGCGGCTCATCCTGGTAGGGGGAGATGGCCGCCCTTCTTCCGTGTCGGGCCTCTCTCGGTAGGTGCTGTATGCACTCAGATACACCTCACAGAGTGACAGCGGCTGCGTATTACCGGCGCCAGCCAAATAGGACCCTGGCCAGACGGGTCCAGTAGCTTGGCCGGGGACGTCGTGGCAGCCAGGCACCCAATAGACGTGTGGTCGGGTTTAGCTTTGCAGACGTTATCGAACGGTGGATTGTGAACGCCTTTATGCCTTCCTCCCCGAGCTGACCGTGAAGCCCGGAGTCACCGGTGCCTGCGAGCACGATGCTCGGGAAGAAGAAGTTGATGACATGGTCGTTGACGGCAACCGATCCCGTCGTCATCCGGGACGCAATGGCTGCTCCCCGTTTGCGGTTGCCGGTCCATACCGAGCCGTGAAGCCCGTAACGGGAGTCGTTCGCCTTCTCGAGAGCCTCGGTTTCGTCTGAGACTCGCATCACGGCAACGACCGGTCCGAACGTCTCGTCCTGCATCACAGTCATCGAATGATCGACGTTTGTCATCAGAGTCGGCTCGAAGTAGATGCCGTGCTCCGTCTCCACCCTCGAGCCGCCCGAGACGATGGTGGCGCCTCTGTTGATTGCATCCTTGACGTGACTCTCGATGATTTCGGCCTGCGCCGGGTTGATCAACGGGCCGATATCGGTGTTGTTCCTCGTCGCCACCGTCAGCTTGCCGATGGCCTTTATCGCCTCGACCATGAACTCGTCGTAGACCTCGTCAACCACATACACCCGCTCGACCCCGACGCACATCTGCCCCGCGTTGAACACACCGAAGCTGATCGCCCCGCGTGCTGCTTGTTTGATGTTGGCGTCCTCGAGCACGATCATCGCGTCCTTACCGCCCAACTCCAGCAGCACCGGCTTCAGCCTCGCTGCCGTTGTCGCCGCGATCTTCTTCCCCGCTTCAGAGGAGCCGGTGAAAGCAATGATGTCGGTCTCGGCGTCGATCAGAGCCGCACCGGTGGCGCGGTCGCCTTGGATGACCAGGACCACATCTCTTGGTAGCCCTGCTTCGTCAGCCAGATCCTGAATCAGCTGTCCCGACAGCGGCGTCAAGCTGGAGGGCTTGAGCACAACGGTGCATCCGGCGGACAGCGCTTGGACGGAGGAGAGCAACGGTAGATAGAACGGGTAGTTCCACGGTGAGATCACCCCGGCCACCCCGCGCGGGTGGTACTCGGTCCACCCATCGGTGGTGAGAAATGGCCATCTTGCGCCGCGCCTCGGCCGCAACAGACGCTGGGCGTTGCGGGTGAAGTAGTCGAGAGCGGTGATGCCGGCGAGAACTTCGACATGTGCGTCGCTACGATGCTTTCCGGTCTCTGCGATCATCACGTCTGCGATGTGGTCCATCGAGTGCAACACGTGCTTGGCGAACGCGCGTAGATAGACCTTGCGCTCGGCGTGAGTCATCGACCCCCACGTCGCAAAGGCGGTTCGTGACCTGGCCACCATGTCGGCGACGTCTTCGGGCTCGGTCACCGGGATCGTACCGGCTGCCTGTCCCGTGAGCGGGCTCCGTGGGGTTAGCCACCGGGTCACATGGTCTCCGTGGGTCGATCGGCGGCGATGAGCGTCGATGGTGCCGCCGCAGCTTCCCAGGGCCTAGCAATCGAATGCCAGGCAAGTGCGACCACGAGGATCGGGAGCCCCAGAGGTGCATCGACTCTGACCCGGTTGTATGAGACCAGCGAGCCGGTCATCTGAGCGACCGAAGTACCGCCAACGGTCACATGCCAGCGGCGCGGTCGCGGGTCGCTCTTCAGCTCATACGCCCAGCGATGCGACCCGATCTCCCAGCTGCGGCCAAACCACGATGTGCGGGTGATCCGAGCCAACTCACCACCCTCGGGGTCGAGCGCGACGACGGTGGATTGCGCGTGTGGGGTGAATACCGCCTCTTCCCCGTCTGGTAGGTAGATCCGGGAGATGTGGAGCCGCCCCATCCGCCGCAGCGTCGCAACCTCCTCCCCGTTGCTCAGCATCCGCCAGCGATTGGACAGAAACGGGCTGCGCAGCTCGGCTTCGCCGTAGACCATCCCAAACAAACCTCGATCAGCCATGTGTCAACGGTAGTAGGTCTTCAGACGGGCGGCACGGTATCGTCGGGCATATGAAGCTTCATCTCATGGACGGCACCTACGAGCTGTTCCGATCCCACTTCGGGGCGCCGCCACGGACCAGCCCTGCAGGACAGGAGGTCGGTGGCGTCTACGGGATCGTGTCGTCGACGCTTGCTCTGCTCGGCCAGGAGGGGGTCACACATCTGGCGGCTGCTTTCGACACCGTCATCGAGTCATTCCGCAACGAGGTGTACTTGGGATACAAAAGCGGGGAAGGCGTCGACGAGGTACTGCTCGCCCAGTTCCCCCTCGCCGAGCGTGCCCTCGATGCGCTTGGCGTGAAGGTCTGGTCGATGGTCGAGTTCGAGGCCGACGACGCCCTCGCCACCGCTGCCTGGAGGTGGGTGAGTGACGTCGACCAGGTGGTCGTGCTCACCCCGGACAAGGATCTCGCTCAGTGCTACGGCAACCCGAAAATCGTCGGTTACGACCGTCGCAACCAGGCGTTCATCGACCACGATGCCGTGGTGGAGAAATTTGGTGTGCGACCCGTATCCATCCCCGACTACCTGGCTCTGGTTGGTGACTCGGCCGACGGTTTCCCGGGACTGCCGGGATGGGGTGCCAAGTCGTCGTCGGTGGTCCTGGAGCGCTACATCCACCTGGAGAACATCCCGCTCGATACATCACGGTGGGAGGTCACGGTGCGCGGCGCCGACAAGCTGGCAGCCACGTTGCGTAGCCAGATGGGTGATGCGCTGCTGTTTCGCTTTCTCGCTCAGCTCCGTCCCGATGTGCCCATCGAGGACGATCTCAGCGACCTCGAGTGGCGTGGTGCCCACCGCGACAAGTTCATCACCCTGTGTGACGAGCTTGGCTTTGGCGGCCTCCGCGATCGACCCGAGAAGTGGATCAGCTGAGCGTTCGCATCAGCGAGCCACACAACTACTCAAAGTATTCGGTTTCGTGCCGATAACTGGCACATGATCCATCTCGCAATCCGGCCGCGGGGGGCCGTAGTGTTGCTTGTTGTACTCGCCGTTTCATCGTTGGCCGTGGGTGCGGCGGTGGCGAGCGACGACTCTGTCGAGCCGGTACCGGCTGTTGTTGACGCTGCTCCCGAGTGTGGGGGTCCGCACGCCGGCTCGTCGATCGACTGTGGTGGCCGGCACCCGCGGGTCGACGACATAGTCATTACCGAGATCATGCAGAACCCGTCGATGGTCTGGGACTCCGTCGGCGAATGGTTCGAGATCTACAACGCCGACGACGCCCCGGTCGACCTCAACGGTTGGACCATCACCGACGAGCTCAACGACACCCACGTTGTGTCGGGCTCGCTCGTGATCGAGCCGGGTGAGTATTTGGTATTCGGCCGGAACGGTGACGGCTCGGTGAACGGCGGGGTCGAGGTCAATCATGTGACCGGCGCCGACATCTTTCTCTTCAACAGCTCGGATCGGCTCGTGCTGCTTGACGAAGATGGCGAGGAGGTCGACCGGGTCGTCTGGGACAACGGCGCCACGTTCCCCGACCCCAACGGTGCTTCGATGTCTCTAACCTCGTTGTCCATCGACAATGCCAAAGGCAGCGACTGGTGCACCGCCACCACCGTCTTTGGGGACGGAGACCTCGGCACACCCGGCCGGGCGAACTCATGTGCCACCGGCCAACGGGTGATCGTCTCCGAGATCATGCACAACGCCAACGCCGTATCGGACATCAACGGAGACTGGTTCGAGGTCTACAACCCCAACGGGTTCACGGTCGATCTGTCGGGCTGGACGATCAAGGACGACGACTACGACACCCACACCGTCTCCGGCCCGCTGGTGGTGCCCGCAGGCGGCTATGTGGTTGTCGGCCGGAACGGAGATATCAACAGAAACGGCGGTGCGCCCGTCGACTACGTGACCGGTGCGGACATCCAGTTCCACAACAACTTCGACGAGCTGATCCTCATTGACCCCGAGGGCATCCGTATCGACCGGGTCGCATGGGACGACGGCCGCACCTTCCCGGACCCGACCGGCGCCTCGATGTCCCTGGCAGCCCTCGGGGCCGACAACGGCGTCGGCGCCAACTGGTGCCGCGCCACGACACTTTTTGGGCAAGGGGATCGGGGCACTCCAGGGGAGGCCAACAATTGTGAGGAACCCGCCGATCTGCCGCCGATGGCAAGACTCGAGGTCACCGAGATCATGGCCAACCCGGCGAGCGTCATCGATACCAACGGTGAGTGGTTCGAGATCTACAACCACGAGTCAGGTCCTGTCGACATCAACGGATGGACGATCCGGGACTTCGACACCAACCTGCACGTCATCGATGCGGGCGGGTCACTGCTCGTCCCGGCACACGGCCACGTCGTTCTCGGCCGCAATGCCGACACCGGGACAAACGGTGGCGTCAACGTCGACTATGCCTACGGCGCCGCCATGGTGTTGTACAACGCGGCCGATGAGGTGGTCATCGTCGATCCCAACGGCACCATCGTCGACCAGGTTGCCTACGACGATGGCGTCAGCTTCCCCGATCCCGAGGGTGCGGCCATTGCCCTCGAGAGCCTGGCATTGAGAAACGACGTGGGTGGCCACTGGTGTGTCGCCAACACACCGTACGGCGATGGTGATGCGGGCACGCCCGGCGAGCTCAACTCGTGTGGCCCCGGTACGCCGATAGCTCCGCTGGTCATAAACGAGATCATGCAGAACCCGGTGGGCGTCCCCGACTCGGTCGGTGAATGGTTTGAGCTGTACAACCCGACATCGGGTGCGGTCGACGTCGACGGCTGGATCATCCGCGACGACGACTACAACCTGCATGTCATAAACAGCGGTGGTCCGCTCTTCATCGAGCCCCACGGTTATCTCGTGATGGGTCGTGAAGGTTCCACCTGGGCCAACGGCGGTGTCACGGTCGACTATGCCTACGGCACCGGCATGGTCCTATACAACGGATCCGACGAGTTGGTCCTCGTCGATTCCAACTATGTCGAGGTCGACAGGGTGGAGTGGGACGACGGGGTGACGTTCCCGGACCCGGTTGGTGCATCGATGAGCCTCATCGACCCTGCATTCGACAATGCCGACGGCGCGAGCTGGTGTATCTCGGCCAGCACGTACGGTTCGGGTGAACGGGGCACGCCGGGAAGCGCCAACGAATGTGGGCCCGCGTGCTACCCGGATGGGTTGTCGGTGACGGTGACTGCCACCCCGGACTCGCTGTGGCCACCCAACGGCAAGTTGGTCGAGGTGACCACGGAGGTGGCCATCGTCGACGAGGAACCCGGCACGGTCGTCGAGTTGGTTGACGTGGTCTCCAATGAAGCTAACGAGTGGGATTGGTACCCCGACATCGTCATCATCGACGACTACACCTTCGAACTACGGGCCGAGCGCTACGGATGGGGCGACGGACGGACATATACGATCACCTACCGGGTGACGACACAATGTGGCGACAGTGAGACCTTCACGACAACGGTTGACGTAGTCCACGACCAACGCGGCTAGCCCGAGTCCCCCCGGATAGAGGGATGGCTGGTTGGCAACTGCGGTCGCCGTTGGTCCTTCCCCCCTCGCCCGGCCAGAGGCCATTCGATCCCCCCGAAATTGGGGGATGGCTGCTATCGGGCTCATCGGCTCGAGGCGTATCGGAAGCCGATACGTTGGCGAGGCAGGTGAGGGCCTGTTTGAACCCAACCTGCAATCTCATAAGGCCCTCATCCCCCATCGCTTCGCTCGGGTACTTCTCCCGGAGGGAGAAGACTGCGTGGCTTCCCCCTCGGCCGGCCAAGAGGCTGTCCGATCCCCCGAAATGGGGGATTGCTGGCTATAGGCCGAGGCCTCTTCCGATCAGCTCTTTCATGATCTCGGTGGTGCCGCCGTAGATGGTTTGGGCGCGGCTGTCGGTGAACATGCGGGCTATCGGGTATTCGGTCATGTAGCCGTACCCGCCGTGGAGTTGGAGACCGCGGTCAATCACCTTCAGCTGAAGCTCGGTGCACCACCACTTGGCCATGGCAGCGACATCAGCGGTGAGACGGCCATCCACGAGCTCCATCGTGCAGTGGTCGATGAACACCCGGGCGATCTCCAGGTCTGTCGCCAGCTCGGCCATGGTGAAGCGGGTGTTCTGGAACTTGCCGATGGGACGCCCGAATGCATGGCGTTGCTTGATGTAGCTCATCGTCACCTCGAATGCCTTTTCGGCTGTGGCGACGGCACTCACCGCGATCGTCATCCTCTCGCGTTCTAACCCGGTCATCAGGTAGAAGAACCCCATGCCCTCCTCACCGATCCGGTTCTCGACCGGCACCCGTACATCGTTGAAGAACAGCTCCGAGGTGTCTTGTGCCTTCAAGCCGATCTTGTCGAGGTTCTTGCCCCGCTCAAATCCATCCATACCGGATTCGACGGCAAGCAACGTCAGACCACGGTGCGGATCGTCTGAGGTTCTGGCCACGACAATGACCAGGTCGGCCAGCTGACCGTTGGAGATGAACGTCTTGGCGCCGTTGACGATGTACTGCTCACCGTCGAGCCGGGCAGAGGTCTTGATTCCGGACAGGTCGCTGCCCGTCCCAGGCTCGGTCATCGCAACAGCGGTGATCAGCGAGCCGTCGACACAGCCGGGCAACCAGCGTTGCTTCTGGTCCTCCGACCCGTACTCCTGGATGTAGGGGACCACCATCTCGGAGTGGATGTAGAACCCGGGCCCACTGACGAGAGCGTTGGCCAGCTCCTCGATCATGATCACCGGATACCGGAAGTCGTCGACACCGACCCCGCCGTATTGCTCCCCAACTGAGTGGCAGAGATGCCCGGCGGATCCCGCGGCCAGCCAGCTGTCGCGGCTCACGACACCGTCTTGCTCCCACTGCTCGTGGAAGGGGGCAAGCTCTTTGTCGACAAACTCGCGGGCGGCACGCCGGTATAGATGGTGGTCGTCCGTGAAGATGTCGCGTCTCGCCATCCGACAATTATGCCGCGGCTCTCACCGGGCGGCGACACCGGACTCATCGGCTGCACACACGTGCAGCGACCAGACCCACCACCCGGAGCGCACGAGCGCGATGTTGCGAGCCACGACGACGGCCCACCACCACAGATGCCCGCTGAACCAGAACGTCACGAACACGCCGGTGAGAATTGCCCTGACGGTCGCTCCGACACGAACCCTCTCAGAGGCCGAGAGCGCCGCAAACGGTGTGATCCAGAACATGAACTGCGCAGACAGCAGCGGGCTGGTCAGCATCATCGCGACGGTAAGCGCCCCGATCAGATCGATGGCACGCCTCCAATCAAACGCCGTTCGCAACACCCAAAGCGCGCTCAGACCGATAACGACACCGATGGCGACGTTGACAACCATGCCCGGCTCCCTACTGCGATGTAGGAAGCGCCGGCAGTTGTCGCCACCCGCGGGTCGACCTCCAGCCGGAGACGGGCGAGACCTGTGATGGCCCCGGTGACGGTCTCGGTGTGGACGCCGAAGAAATCCCTCCCCGACCTAACAAGGGCAGCGAGGACAGAACCAGCCCACCGGTAGCCGTGGCGACAACGGTGATGATCGCCTGCCGACGCCGTCGCCGCCACCAGTCAACTGCAACCATGACGATCGGCCAACCTTTGGCGGCGATGGCAGCGCCCAGCGCCCACGCAGTGAATTGGTGACGAGGCCGGAGAACAAGACCGCTGCGAGGGGCACCGTCCATCGCCGTTGCCCAAGCCTCGATCTCACGTCAGCCGTCTCCGCCGAAGCCGAGCAGGCTCTCGCGGCTGAGCGCCCGTGATCCGGAGAGCAGACCGAGGATCGCAAGGATCCAGGCGAAGACACCAACGCCAAGGGCAGCCAGCACCGGGTTGATCAGCAGCCCACTCGAGACCGCGTAGGCAGCCATGATCACAGGTAGAGAGACGAGGGTGGCTGCTTGTTGCGCCGCTGCCGTGCTGCGCACCTTCGAAGACACCCACAGGATCACCGAGAGCGCCACCGCGATGAACGGGGGGACCACCCAGATGATGAGGATCCACCAGCCGGCCGTCGGGAAGAACCAACCCCCGATTAGTGGCCCGACCTTCACGTTGACCAGTAGCGAGTAGACGGAGAATCCGACCCCGGTGGCCATGAACCCGGGAACGACGCTGGCAAGCATCTTGCCGAAGAAGATTTCACGAATGGTCAGGGGTGAATGGGCGAGGAACTCGCCGGTGCCGCGCTCCCGCTCCCCGACAATGGCATGGGCGCCGACTGCGGAGGAGATCGTGAGCGGAACCACGATCGCCACCGGTGCCAGGAGATAGACCGCCAGCATGTATGCCCCTTGGGCTTGAGGGCCGACGCCCTCGACGTTCTGCTGCACCGGGCCCGGAAGCGTCTGGATAACCTCGCCGATCTTGTTCACCAGGTCGTTGCTCGTGGTGGACGTGACCACGGTGAGCAGCCCGAACGGGATGATGACAAAGAACACAGCAGCAAGGAAGCCCATCGGGATCCAGTAGTCCTTCGACTTGAACAGACGGCGGAGGTCGATGCGCGCCACGGTCATGACTCGATCCCACCTCATGCGCGGTCCCCCAGCGCTCGTTGCATCTCGAAGTACAGCGTCTCGAGTGTGGGGTTGTCCGGCTCGACCCTGGTGAGCCGGACGCCGGCCGCCACCAGATCGGCAACCAAGTCGGGGAGATTGTCCAGGTGTGTCAAACGGACGTGTACCGAACCGTTCCACTCAGCCGAGACCACATGGTCGTGTGTCGCCACCTCAGCCAGCATGGTCCGGTCTTCTGCGTCAAGGATGACCGAAGGATTGGTGACGAAGCGGGCGGCCAGGTCGGATTGGCTCCCGGCGATCTGGGCTCGGCCCGCTCCCATCAGCACCACCTGGTCGGCAATCCCCTCGGCCTCGTGGAGTAGATGGGTGCACAGCACGATGGTTCTGCCCCGTCCTGCCAACTCGCGGATGAGATTGAGCACGGCCCGGGCCGACTCGGGGTCGAGCCCTGCAGTCGGCTCGTCGAGCAGCAGCACCTGGGGATCATGCAGCACGGCTCTGGCAAGCGCCAGCCGTGTCCGCATCCCGGTGGAGTAGCCACCGACGTTGAGGTCGAGCGCGTGGTCGATCCCAAATCGCTCAGCCGCAGGGCCGATGGCGGCATGGTCGGCCCCAAAGATGTCGGCGGCGAACCGCAGGTTCTCCCAACCGGTCAGCCGGTCGTACAGCGCCGGTTTTGGTGGAACCACCGCGGACACGGCACGGACGAAGTCTCCGTCGGTGGCAGGGTCCTTGCCGAGCACCCGTACGGTGCCTCCGTTGGTGGAGAGGGCACCGGTCGTGAGGCGCACCGTGGTCGTCTTGCCTGCGCCGTTTGGACCGAGGAGCACGGTGATCGAACCTTCCGGTGCCGTCAAGGTCAGATCGTCGACTGCGGTCACGTCACCAAAGCGTCTGGTGACATGCGAGAACTCAATGGCTGTGGGCATGAGTGTGTCTATCGGCTCGAACCCCACCAAGCTAAACGGGTCAATCCACACCCGGTGTCAGGAAGACGCCGGCGAGTGGGGGCACGGTGATCGACAGCGACTGTTCGAAACCGTGGGCGCCTTCAGCCAACGTGGTCAGTGTGTCTTCGTTGTGGACTCCGCTGCCGCCGTAGCGGGCGTCGTCGCTGTTGAGCACCTCACGCCAGGCTCCGGGTACCGGGACACCGAGCCGGTAGCCGTGGCGGACGACGGGTGTGAAATTGCCCACCCACAGCAGCGGGTTTTCCTTTTTGTCGAGACGAAGGAACGCAAAGACACTGTTGTCGGCATCGTCGCCGATGACCCACCGGAAGCCATGGGGGTTGGAGTCGAGTTCGTGAAGCGCCGGGTTGGTCTTGAGCAGCTCGTTCAGGTCGCTCACCCATCGCTTCACCCCGGTGTGGTCCTCATGCTGGAGGGCATTCCAGTTGAGCTCCTTCGAGTGTGACCACTCGTCGTCGGCTCCAAATTCGCCACCCATGAATAGGAGCTTCTTGCCGGGTTGTGCCCACTGGTAGCCGAGCAGCAGCCGCAGGCCGGCGAACTGCTGCCACCGGTCCCCCGGCTGTCTGGCGAGCAGAGACCCCTTGCCGTGCACTACCTCGTCGTGTGACAGCGGCAGGGTGAAGTTCTCGTTGAAGGCGTACACCATCCTGAAGCTCAGCTCCGAATGGTGGAAGCGGCGGTGTATCGGATCGTGTGCGAAATACTCGAGCGTGTCGTTCATCCATCCCATGTCCCACTTCTGCCCGAAACCGAGGCCGCCGTATTCGATGGGTCTTGTCACAGCGGGGAATGCGGTGGATTCCTCGGCGTACATCTGGATGTCGGGGAACTTGCCGTAGGCGAAAGTGTTGATCTGTTGGAGCAAGGAGATCGCCCCCAGGTTCTCACGGCCACCGAACTTGTTGGGGATCCATTCACCCTCGTTGCGTGAGTAGTCGCGGTACAGCATCGAAGCAACGGCATCGACCCGGATCCCGTCGGCGTGGTACTTGTCGAGCCAGAACATGGCGCTCGACAGCAGGAAGCTACGCACCTCGTACCGGTCGTAGTTGAAGATGAGGCTGTCCCAGTCTGGGTGGTAGCCCTCCCTGGGGTCCTGATGCTCGTAGACGTGCGACCCGTCGAACCGGCTCAGACCGTGGGCGTCGTCGGGGAAATGTGACGGCACCCAGTCGAGGATCACACCGATTCCCTTCTGGTGGAGATGGTCGATCAGGTACATCAGATCCTGCGGCGTGCCGTAGCGCGCAGTGACCGCGTAGTACCCGGTTAGCTGGTATCCCCAAGAGCCGTAGAACGGGTGCTCCATCACCGGCAACAACTCGACGTGGGTGAATCCGGTCTCCTTGACATAGTCGGCAAGCTGGTGGGCAATGGCACGGTACCCGCCCGGCTCGTAGCGCCATGAGCCGAGATGCATCTCGTAGATCGAGATCGGTGCGTCGAGAGAGTTGACCGCTCCGCGAGTCTTCATCCACTCGGCGTCGCCCCACTCATAGGAGAGATCCCACACCACCGATCCGGTCCGCGGCGGCTCCTCGGCCCTGAACGCATGCGGGTCCGCCTTCTCGAGGGGGAGCCCGCCGTCGCCGGGGACGATGCTGTACTTGTAGACGGCGCCGGGGACGACATCGGGAATATGCCCTTTCCAGATACCGGATCGATCGGGTTCCAGTGCCCAGCCGTCGCTCCAACCGTTGAAATCGCCGATCACTTCGACCCGGGAAGCGGAAGGCGCCCACACACGAAATGTGGTTCCGTCCTTGCCGGCATGTGATCCCAATACGTCGTAGAGCGAGGTGTGGGTCCCGCCGTTGAATGCCCAGCGGTCGTCGTCGGTCAGGTCGCGCGGATAGTCGATCATGGCTCCAACATACTCGCTGTCCGCAGTCGGCAAAACTGCTCCCGAGCAACGACAGGCTCGATCATGCCTCGATCGGACTACGGGTTGATGTGGCAGTATGTGCCCATGTACACGCGTTCTTCCGCTCCCGAAGTCCTGTCGATGGTTCTTGCCGGCGGTCAGGGGACACGTCTTCTCCCCCTGACCCAGGTCCGTGCCAAGCCGGCCGTTCCCTATGGAGGCCAGTACCGGCTCATCGACTTTGCCCTCTCGAATCTCGCCAACGGTGGCTTTCGGAAGATCGTCGTGTTGACCCAGTACAAGAGTCATAGTCTCGACGTGCATCTCTCCCGGACCTGGCGTATGTCGACGTTCCTCGGGAACTATGTCACGTCTGTGCCCGCCCAGATGCGCCGCGGCCCAAAGTGGTTCGCTGGGTCGGCGGATGCCATATTCCAGAACCTCAACCTCATCGACGATGAGCAGCCGGACTATATTTTCGTCTTTGGCGCCGACCACATCTACCGGATGGACCCTTCCCAACTCCTCGAACATCACATCGAGTCCGGGGCAGGCGTTACCGTCGCAGGGATCCGGGTCCCACGGGCGGAAGCGAGTGCGTTCGGGGTTATCCAGCGCAACCCGTACTCGGCCCTCATCGACGCGTTTCTGGAGAAGCCGGACGACCCGCCCGGGCTTTCGGATAGCCCGGAAGAGGTGCTCGCGTCAATGGGTAACTACGTGTTCACGACCGAGGTCTTGGTCGACGTTCTCAACGCCAATGCGGAGGACCAGGAGTCGGGTAGCGACATCGGTGGCGATGTGCTCCCCGCGCTGGTGTCTTCCGGCCAAGCCTATGTGTACGACTTCACCACCAACACGGTACCGGGGGAGACCCCACGTGATCGTCACTACTGGCGCGACGTAGGGACGCTCGACTCGTATTACGAGGCCAACATGGACCTGGTTGCGCCGCACCCGATATTCAACCTCTACAACGACGAGTGGCCGATGTTCACTTCGTTCCGGACGCTCCCGCCCGCAAAGGTGGTCGCCCACGGCGAGTTCGGCGCAGGGGAGATCGCCAACTCGATGCTGTCGCAGGGATGCATCATTACCGGAGCGACCGTTCGCAACTCGGTGTTCTCGCCAAATGTCCGCATCGAGCCCGGCGCCGTCGTCGAGGGCGCGATCCTGTTCGACGATGTCCACGTCGGTGCCGGCGCCGTAGTGCGCAACGCCATTGTCGACAAGCACGTTGTGATTCCGAGGGGTCGTCAGATCGGGGTCGACCGGGAGCGCGACGCTGAGGAGTTCACGATCTCCCCGAACGGTGTCGTGGCCATCGGCAAGGGGCACAAGGTCTCGTACGCCTAAACGGTGCCTGCCACGGGCCGTGAGCCACATAGATCGATTGCCATCGGGTTCGCTCGAAGCCCTGGTGCGGTCCTAGACGGATGGCTTCGAGCGAACACCCCACTGCGAGACCGGGTATATCGCACCAGCCGGGAAGCGTTGCGTGAGTACCAGCGGCAAGGGATCCTCGCCGCAGACCAAACGATGCCCCGTCGCAGCGTCGATGATCGGCTGATCGACTTCGCGACCGACGCTGAAGCGAAGCTGGGAGCGGGTCCGGACCAATCGAGGCGCAGCCGGTGTCGACAAGCAGACGCTGGCTGAGGTGGAGTCCTACGGCGTTCAGCGTATGCTGGATGAGCTGGAGGTCGATCTGCAGGCAGGTCGGTATCGTCCCGCGCCGGCGAGGCGTGTGGACATTCCCAAACCGCATGGCGGTGTGCGGCCGCTTGGCATCCCCGCTGTCCGTGACCGGGTGGCCCAGCAGGCTGCCAAGCCGGTGGTTGAACCGATCTTCGAGGCCGACTTTTGCCGGTCTCGTTCGGGTATCGGCCGAGGCGTTCGGCGACTGATGCGCTGGAGACCATCCGTATCGCGTTCCCGCAGGGGAACCGGTGGGTCGCGGGGGCCGACATCAGGTCGTTCTTCGACTCCATCGACCACGAGGTGGTCATGGGGCTGGTTGCACGGCGGGTGTCGGATCGGCGGGTGCTCAAGCTGTTGCGCCTGTGGTTGCAGGCCGGGGTGATGGTCGACGGGCAGTTCCAGCAGACGGTCGCTGGAGCCCCGCAGGGCGGGGTCATTTCCCCGCTGTTGGCCAACATCGTGCTGCACGAACTCGACCGCCGCTGGCGGCCGTCCGATGGGATCCTTGTCCGCTACGTGGACGATTTCGTGGTGATGTGCCGCAGCCAGCGGCAGGCCGAGGACGCGCTGGCCAAGGCCCGGACGATCCTGTCCGGGTTGGGGCTGCAACTGCATCCGGACAAGACGAAGGTCGTTGACCTCCGGGAAGGCAGGGAAGGGTTCGACTTCCTTGGCTGCCACTTCCATGCCCGCGTGTCGGGTCGGCTGCTGGAGCGCGGCATCCGCCGCTACTGCCTGCATCGCTGGCCGTCACAACGGTCGATGAAGCGGGTCCGCCAGCGGGTCCGAGCCCTGACCGGCCGTAACCGGGCCCACGCAGATATCCGGGACGTCATCAAGACGATCAACCCGATCCTGCGTGGGTGGGGCAACTACTTCGGCACCGGGAACGCCGCCCGCAAGTTCAAACAGCTCGACCGCTATGTGTTCTGGCGTCTGAAACGGCTGCTGGTCAGTCGCTACGGCCGCAACCTGCATGCGGGACGGGCCGATGCATGGACTCGTGAGTGGTTCGAGGACCATGGTGCCTGTATCGCCTCCGAGGAACCGTCCGCTACCCGGGAGCTGCACAACCATGCCAAGAAGACCATCGGTAAGCCGTGTGCGGGAAAACCGCACGCACGGATTGAAAGGGGAAAGCGGAAACGGGCCCTGCCGGGCACCGCGCCGCTGACTACCAATGGCAGCCAGCGGGGACTTTGCCCTGTGGCCGATCATCGGGTAGGACGCGCTCCAGCGACTCCAGCCCCTCGGGTGGTGGGTTTGGGGATCCCGCTGTGAGGTGGGTCATCGGTGCGATTCCCGGTGAGTGCGACCAAATGCTCACCAGGAGGTAGCACCGATGACCCATGCCATTCCGAACTGTCCCGCCACCTGGAGCCGGTCGCGGATTCACACCACACGCCTTGGATCCCGGGGTGTTGATGGTCGTTGGTCCCACACTTACGAGCCGGCCGCGGACTAATACCGATACGTTCGCTCTGTCGCGCCCTCGCCTACTGCTGCTCGAGGTTGGTGGCGATCGATCCCGGGGCCTCCGACGCCAAGAACTTGCGCAGCGACACAAAACGGTCGCCCAACGCCCGGAAACCGGGGCGGTTGATGACGACCAGGGTCGCCCGGGGCGTCATTCGACTTCGAGCGCGTTTGTGATCAATTGCTGCACCGTTTCTCCCCCATCGATCCAGAGTTCGCCAGCGGGCCCTGAGACTAGGACCAGCGAGCTGCCGAGCCTCGTTAGGCGACCTTGCTGGCCATCGAGGTCCCATTTGAGCGTCTCTGTGGATGATCCTTCGATCACGGTTGCGCCCGCTCCTTGGCACGCTTCGAAGACCCACTTCCTTACGTCAATTCGCTCGGTGGACGATGTAGTGAAGAATTGCACAACAGTGCTCGCAACCGCCTGATCACGCAATTGATAGTGCGCGAAATCCAGGTCGATATCCGTGACAGCGGCACCACAGACTGTGCTACCCATTGATGGAGCGGATGGACTTCGGATCAGCCATCCAGTCACCATCCCGAGGCCGACAAGGATCACACCGGCCAATGCAATGGGGGTCGCAGCAGCCTGTATCCGTCTGGGGGGCTTCTTACTGGTAGGTGGACTTCCCGCCATACAGGTTCGCTTTCGTTGTGCCGATTCCGGCTTGGTTGGTCAGAGAATCACAGCCAGGATGGTTGCGACACATCCGGTAGTACAGATTGCGCTCACGAGCCAAGACCACCTGAGCATCTGGTCATCCCACCGCGTAGGCCGAGCGCCAACCGGTCGGAGCAGAGGAACGAGAGTGCGGCCACCGGCGAAGCCCGCTCCGGCAAGCAGACCTGGCACCATCCCTCCTATCAATATCACCCCGATCCCGGCAATCAGCGGGCTGGATGACGGCGAATAGGTGCGGTAGCCAGTGCCCATCTCGAACCCAAACTGCAGAGCGCCCGCAGATGGCGGCCGGGAGATTATTGTCGCCTGCACCAGCTGGCGTCGCTGCGGGAGGTGTTCGCTCCACCCGATGAACTCCACGAACGCCAAGAGGATCCCGACGACGACCGCGAGCCGCGACCGCAACTCGCTCGGCAGGGGGGAGACCAACTCGCCGAACACCCCGAGGATCATCCCGGTCAACAACGCGCCTGTCAGGAGCCCTAAACCGAACCAGATTGTGCGACGCCGCCAGACCGACGACAGCATGTCTGCAGAGTTGTAGCTTCAAGTGGACCCAGATATGGAGTAGCCAGATAGCAGGCCGAGGACCGCCCACGGAGCGAGGGCGTTCTCCAGCGGCACAACAGCGACGATGGCACCGATCCCGCCCAGAATCAACGCTGGCAGAATCGGGTGAACGGTCAGCGTGGCCTTAGCCTTGGCGGGATTGTGCCCATAGCTACTCATGGGTTCGATGCGCTACAGATCCGAAAGACACACTGCTGAGAGGAGCAGACCACGCCGTCTGCGCAGCGATATGGCGTGCCGCTGTGCGTCCAACGCCAAGCGTTCCTTTTGTCATCTGACCACGAACCGTCGCCGCATGCCTTGACAGGTGTGTACTGGGTGCTGCCAAACAGTCCATTCTTGAACCATTTGTCGGAACCGCAGTAAAACGAGCTGTAGTAGCCACCCACACATTTCGCCGTGTTGTTGTTGTATCCGCTCCAGCCGTCATAACCGGCGCAATGTGCGTGCTCGCTCCCCACGGTTGCAGCGGCCCTTGTCCCTCCCAACGACCCGACAAAATCGAGCACGCCTAATGCCGCGGCACCACCGAGCACGATGGCCGATCGGATGAACCTACGTCGCGTGAGTCCCGCTGACCTTCTGGCGACCTGCCGAAGGGCTCCAGGCTCCGCCGAACTGTGTACCGCTGGAATCGCGGACCAGGGGTGTTCTTGTCTCATGGCTATTTCACTCCTCTCGTCCGCTACCCGATCAGAATACTCAGGCATTTGCTCGCGCCGCCGGTTCGGATGGTCCGTAAAGGGCAGACGCCAAGGCTGCTTCACTCCCGATGATGCTCCGCGAGAACTCCTGTCCTTGTTGATCGAACAGTATTGCGGTCGGCGTCACAGAGACGCGCAGTTGGCCCACAAGCGCTGGGTCAACAAGTTGTCTTACTTCTCGGATGGCTGGTGTATCGCTCATCTCGGCTTGTGATAGCAGTACAACTGGCACCGGTGCCGGCTGTGTGGCCACCAATCGTTCTAGGTCTGCGATGCGGCTAACACACGCTGGGCAATGTTCCGCGACAACGAGAACAAGCGTGTTGCCCGGCCCCGAAAACTGGCGCAGGGGTTCGCTGACAGCCGCAGGGGTCATCACCGAGGATGCAGCCTGCATTTCACGCACGATCCGCAGCAGCGCGGCGTACGCGAAGACCAACAGCACCGATAGAAGAAGAGCCGCGACGGCGATCGCGAGTACAATACGCTCCATAGACTCACACCCCCTGGTGCGTGACCACCAGCGCCTCTGCTACAGTCAGAGCGTCGAGAGCCACTGCCTCGGCAACGGGCGAGATCGTCGCCGCGGCGCTATCACTCGCGAGAACAAGAGCGGACCCTTGGCCCGTCTCGGAACCGGGTATCTGCCAGAGTTCACCTCCAGCCACAACGCGACCCTTGCCGGGCGGCAACGAGTCAAGTACCTGGTCGATCGGGAATAGCTGGACGACTGCGACATCTGCAACCTGATTGACAGCGGTGATGCTATAGATCTTCACCCAGCTACGACCATTTGGGCGGGCGATCATGCCCTCGGTGGTATCCAATATCTCGAGGGGACCCAAGAAATCAACAAATGCCTCGAAAGGGATGCCGGTCCCTTCGAACGTCGTATACAACTCGTGGCTCGGTCCCTGGGCCAGGAACATTGTCTGAGGCTCATCATGGTTCTGGACACTGACGAGCCTCATCTCGCCTAGTGAGGCTACTTCGACCTTGATGCGCTCGTTCTCAATCGCCAGGATCTCTTCGTTCGCGCCGACAGGACCAACGTGAAAGCGAGCTTGTCCACTGGGCTTCTCAAGCCATGCGGTGAACATCCACTTCTCCATGAACCTCAAGCGGTCATGATTGAGGTCAACCACAAAGCGGCTTCCATCGGGATTGACAACATTCATTGGCGGTGCCCCCTCCACGTGACACCGGCGACCCTACGCCCGCATCCGGAATCTGTCAATGGAAAGCGGCTGCGGTTGTATCCGCCCATTCGCTGGTCGATGAACGCGACCAACGATGCGGAAGTCAGCGCCCCCCGGAGCAGACCTACTGCCCCTCCCTGAGCACCGTGTCGGCAACCGGGGCCGCGCACAGCTCAGCGAACGCCCTATCCGTTGATCGTCGGCGAAATCGTTCAGTTCTTCGAGTAACGCCACTTCGCGCGGCTTGGATCGCAAGCGCCGATCGCAGCCGCCCGCAACGCCACCGTTGTCGTCTGGCGACAGCCAATGTCGGCTGGAGGGGCTACGCAAGGATGTCCGTCGTCGAACGACCAGGTTCTAAGAGGGGACTCTATTCGATAGCGAGGGAACTCCCGACACGGTTCGTCTCTAGCTACTTCCCCCTGAAAAAGTAGGTCGCGGTCCTCGCGTTCGGGGGGTTAAACGGCGATGATGGCTCCAACCCGTAGGACTAGTACGGATTGGAGCCATCGTGTTGCGGACGGTAGGGGATCAGGCGACGTTGCGGGAGTCGGTGCTGCCTGAGGGGGTGGTTCCGATGTCGCCGGAGCTGGCTCGGGTGGATGAGCTGTTGGATGATCCCCGCTTCTACGAGCCGTTCAAACGGTTCTTTGACCCGACCTGGGGGCGGCCGTCGATCCCGATCGAAACGTATCTGCGGCTCATGTTTTTGAAGAACCGGTACCGGCTGGGCTATGAGCTGTTGTGTCGGGAGACGGCGGATTCGATTTCGTGGCAGCGGTTCTGCCGGATCGGGGTGGGTGGCCGGGTGCCGGATCCGTCGACGTTGATGAAGATCACTACCAGGTGTGGCTCTGGGCTGGTCGCCGAACTGAACGACACCCTGGTGGCGGTGGCGACAGAGCGGCGGCTGGTGAAGACCGATCGGGTGCGGGCCGACACCACAGTGGTCGAGGCCGATGTCAAGTATCCGACCGATTCGGGACTGTTGACCAAGGCGGTGGGGAGGGCGGCTCGGCTGGTCGAACGCATCCAACAGGCCGGCGCCGCCAGTCGCACCCGGGTGACCGATCACAGCGTCGAGGCACGCCGGCTGGCGCATCAGATCGGGGTGTGGCTACGTCGCCGCACCGGCGAAGCCAAGACCGAAGTGCTCCAGATCACGGGTCGTCTGGCCGAGCTGGCCGAAGCGATGATCGCCGACGCCGCCCGGGTGATCTCCAACGCCCGCCGCCATCTCAGGCGCCACCCCGACGTCGCCAAGCCGGGGCGGCTCGCCCAGGCTGTCGACGATCTCGACACCCTGATCGAACGGACCGGCACACTCATCTCTCAGACCCGGCAGCGGCTTTCAGGTGAGATCCCACCGGGGTCGACCCGGCTGGTGTCGTTGCACGATCCCGACGCCCGTCCTATCCGTAAGGGCCGGCTCGGGAAACCGGTCGAGTTCGGATACAAGGCTCAGGTCGTCGACAACCCTGACGGCATCATCGTCGACTACAACCTCGAGGTGGGTAACCCCGTTGATGGTCCCCTGCTCGGACCCGCCATCGAACGAGTCACCCAACGCTGCGGAAAGCCGCCGGGGGCGGTCACCGCCGACCGTGGCTACGGACACGCCAGCATCGAATCTGACCTCACCGAACTCGGAGTCGGCACTGTCGCCATCCCCCGAGTCGGCAAACCCTCCCAGAAGCGAAAACACATCGAGAACCAAGACGAGTTCCGGGACCTCATCCGCTGGCGTACCGGCGCCGAAGGACGAATCTCCGCCCTCAAGCGACAGCACAGATGGAACCGCAGCCGCCTCACCGGGATCGAAGGCGCCCGCATCTGGTGCGGCCACGGCGTCCTCACCCACAACCTCACCAAACTGGCCCGACTCGACACCTGAGAACCGCCACCCCGGAACCGCCGGCAAACCAGAACCCCACCCAACATCATCGACGTCGACCCGAAACCGGCCCGGCGCGCAAGCCCCCAATCACTTCTTCAGGGGCAAGTAGCTAGTCAGGTTTCCCGCGGTAACCCGGCCGTCTCATTCTTGATGGCGATCTCGTCGTATAGGGCGATGTGACGGCGGGCGGGGCGGGCCCAAGACCAATCCTTGCGCATCCCACGGCGTTGGATTGCCTGCCGGCGCTGTTTGTGCCGCCAAGCCCGAACGGCGCGGTGGACACCGTCGATGATCCCCGGCACGTCGATGGTCGTGGTGTGAAAGCCGGTGCCGTTGGTGCGGTCCGAGTCGGCGTCCACGACGGTGTCGTGCAAACCGCCGACATCGCTGACAACGGGTATCGTGCCGTACGCCATGGCCTGCATCTGTGCCAGCCCGCACGGCTCGAACCTGCTCGGCATCAACAACAGATCGGATCCGGCGAAGATCTTGTGCGCCAGCGGCTGGTTGTAGGTGCTGTCGAAGTACATGTGGTTCGGCCAGTTGCCGCTTGCCCAACGCGCCCGGTCGGCCAACGACCGGCTGCCGGAGCCGAGCATCACCAGCCGGAACGGGACGGTTGGTGCGAACTGGAGCGCTTCGAGGACGAGATCGATCCCCTTCTGGTCGACGAGGCGGGTGACAACGCCGATTACAGGGGTTCCGTCGTCTTCCCATCCGGCGGTGGCGAGCAGATCGGCGCGGCACTTCTCCTTGCCGGCGAGATCGTCGGCCGTGAAGTTGGCGGCAATGAGCGGGTCGGCGGTGGGATTCCATATCGCGGTGTCGATTCCGTTGCGGATCCCGACCAGACGGTCGCCAAGAGCGTTCAGGATGTGATCGAGCCCCATCCCCGATTCGGGTCTGCGGATCTCGTCGGCGTAATTCGGGCTTACCGTGATCACACGCTCCGCAACCTGAATCGCCCCGGCGAGCGGGTTGACGTCACCGAAGCATTCAAACGCGCCATGGTGATAGGGCATCTGGGCAAGCCAATGACCCCCTGCCCAGCCCTGGTAGCCGAGCGTGTGGATGGTGAATGCGGCGGGTGGCCGCTGCCATGCCATTGCAAGAGCACCGCCGGTGTGCCAGTCGTTCAGGTGCACAACGTCGGCGTCGGTCTCTGCCATCAGCCCCGCCACCGCGGCTGAGAACGCAAAGAACCGGTGGTCGTTGTCGGGCCACCCGGTCCCTTGCTCGTCGATATAGGGGTGGGGGCGTGCGATGCCGGGCACGGCGACCAGTGTCACCTCGCCGACACCCGCGACGATACCCTGCCGGGCGGTGGCCGGTTCTGCCCAACCCGGGACATTGAGCTGCCGGGAACGCTCGTCCTCCATCTCGGTGCCGTAGTAGTCGGGAAGGACGAGATCGACCGTAACGCCCTCCTCGCGAAGGGCGACCACGAGGCCGGCAGCGGCTTCCCCGAGGCCACCGACACGGGCGATGGGGCTCAGCTCGGCGCTGGCGAACAAGACCTTCAAGCGGCTTCGATCTGTTGCAGCAGCACCACCGACCATCCCTCAACCTCCCATGCATCCTCGGCCCCGAGAAGATCGGTGCAGGTCACTTCCTGCGAGGTATCGAGGACGACCTGCCACTCGAAGCCGGTTAGCTGTTCCGGCACTGTGAAGGTTACCGCGCGGGTGTGCGCGTTGAACAGCAACATGAAGCTGTCATCCTCTACCAGTTCCCCACGAGGTCCGGGGGTAGGGAGGGCCTTGCCGTTGAGAAACACGGCGAGCGACCGGGCGTATCCGATGTTCCAGTCTTCGTCCGACATCCGGGAGCCGTCGGTGTTGTACCAACCGATGTCCCGGACTCCTGCGCCGTGGGTACGGCGGCCCTCGAACCAGCGGCGGCGGCGAAATACAGGATGTGTGTTCCGGATGTTGATCAGACGCTTGGTGAAGGCAAGCAGGAACTTGTCGGCGTGTTCCCAGTCGTACCATGAGAGGTCGTTGTCCTGGCAGTAGGCGTTGTTGTTTCCGCGCTGGGTTCTACCCAGCTCATCGCCGCCGAGCAACATCGGGACCCCCTGTGACAACAGCAGGGTCATCAGCATCGAGCGTTGCCGTCTTTGCCGGATCAGGCCGACCTCCGGGTCGTCGGTTTCGCCTTCGGCGCCTGAGTTCCAGGAGCGGTTGTGCGACTCGCCGTCACGATTGTCCTCGCCGTTGGCGAGGTTGTGTTTGTCGTTGTACGACACCAGGTCGCGCAGCGTGAACCCGTCGTGGGCCGTAATGAAGTTGATGCTGGCGTGAGGCCTCCTCCCCGAGAACCCGTAGAGATCGGAGGAGCCGGTGAATCTCGACGCGAAGTTGGCCAGCGACCAGTCGGTACCTCGCCAGTAGTCACGCACACCGTCGCGATACTTGGCGTTCCACTCCGACCACAGAGGTGGGAAGTTGCCCACCTGGTAGCCGCCGTCGCCGACGTCCCACGGCTCGGCGATCAGCTTGACACGGCTCACGACAGGGTCCTGCTGGATGAGGTCGAAGAACGACGACAGCCGATCGACGGCGTGAAGCTCGCGGGCGAGGGCAGACGCCAGGTCGAACCGGAAGCCGTCGACGTGCATCTCGGTCACCCAGTATCGAAGGCTGTCCATTATCAGTTTGAGCACCGCGGGGTGTCTGACATTCAGGCTGTTACCGGTGCCCGTGTAGTCGATGTATTGGCGACGGTTGTTGGGATCGATCCTGTAATAGGTGTGGTTGTCGATGCCGCGGAAGCTCAACATCGGGCCGAGCGCACCACCCTCGCAAGTGTGGTTGTAGACCACGTCGAGGATCACCTCGATCCCGGCAGCATGGAACGCCTTGACCATCTCCTTGAACTCGGGTACCTGCTGCCCCCGATCCCCTGAGGCCGAATACGCGCCATGGGGAGCCAGGTAGCCGATCGAGGCGTACCCCCAGTAGTTGGTGAGCTTACGTGTGACCAAGGCGTGCTCCGAGATGAAGTGATGAACCGGCATCAACTCCACGGCGGTAACACCGAGCGAGGCGAGATGGTCGATTATCGGCTTGCTACGCATCCCGGCGAATGTGCCGCGTAGCTCCTCTGGGACATCGGGATGCAGCATCGTCATGCCGCGGACGTGTGTCTCGTAGATCACCGACCTGTGCAGGGGGAGGCCCGGTCGGCTGTCGTCGCCCCAATCGAATCCGGTGTCGACAACGATCGAGCGTGGCACGTTCCGGGCGCTGTCGATCTCGCTTATGCGATCCGGATGGTGCCACTGGTGCGCAAAGACCGCCGTGGACCAGTCCACCTCGCCCTCGATCGCTTTGGCATAGGGGTCGATGAGCAGCTTGGCCGGGTTGAACAGGAGCCCTTCGGCCGGTATCCAGGGCCCGTGGACCCGGAAGCCATACCGTTGCCCCGGCATGACTCCCGGGAGGTAGCCGTGGTGTGTGAATGCAGTTATCTCATCGAGCCGTATCCGTATCTCGTTGTTCTCATCGTCGAACAGGCATAGCTCGACTCGGTCGGCGTTCTCGGCATAGACCGCGAAGTTCGTGCCCTCGCCGTCGAATGTAGCCCCAAGCGGATATGGGGAGCCGGGCCAGATCGAGGTGCTCACACCGTTGGAGTGATCTCGTAGATGCGCTCTCCGTACTCCTGCACCATGCGTGATGCGGTAACGAACGGCCCGAGCGTCTTCCAGCTATGTCGTACCTTGGCGAGCCATCCCGCACTAGGTGCGACACCGTCGCTCCCGTAGTACAAGGGGATGACCTCGTTGGCGAGGACCTCGTAAAGACTGTTGGCCTCCTCCAGGTCCCGCTGGTCGGGATCGTCGGCTGCGGAGGATTCGATCGCCCAGCCGTTCTCGCCATCAAAGCACTCGTCCCACCAGCCGTCGAGGATCGAGCAGTTGAGAATGCCGTTCAAGGCCGCCTTTTCGCCGCTGGTGCCGCTGGCCTCACGGGGGCGGATCGGATTGTTGAGCCAAACGTCGCACCCGGCATACATGGCACGGGAGACCGCCATGTCGTAGCCCGGGACGAACACGAAGCGACCCTGGCTTGCCGGATCCTCGGCGAAGGCAACGACATTGGCAAGCATCTTTTTGCCAGGTTCGTCGGCAGGATGTGCCTTCCCGGCGAACACGAACTGAACCGGGCGGTCGGGATCTGCAAGCAGGCTGATCAAGCGATCGCGGTCACGCAACAGCAGGTCGGCGCGCTTGTAGGTGGCGAACCTGCGAGCGAACCCGATGGTGAGGATGTGTGGGTCGAGACGGATCGGCTCGCCGATTTGACGGTCGGCCATTTCGATCAGGCGGTTCCTCCCGGTGCTGAAGGCCTCTCTGATCTCGTCATCGGTGATCGCATCGACGCGGTTCCAGATTTCTCTGTCGGGTAGGTGCCAGTCGGGGGTGCCGAGCTTGTCGTCGAACAGTCTTTGGAACTGCGGGGTCACCCAGGTCCGTGCATGCACACCGTTGGTGACGGAGGTGATCTCGGGGCCGCCCGGGACCTCGGCAAACATGTGGCGGCTGACCTCCCCGTGCAGCTTTGAGACGCCGTTGCAGCGCCCGGCCACCCGGACACAGAACGCAGCCATGTTGAAGTGGTCGTCGCTCCCCGGGAGGATGCCAAGTGCGAGCAGCTCCTCCATGTCGACCCCGTTTTTGTGTGCCCAGCCGCCCAGGTACTTTCGCATCAGCTCGGGTGCGAATCGGTCGATTCCGGCCGGCACGGGGGTGTGGGTGGTGAAGACAACCCGCTCGCGCACCACCGCAACCGCATGGTCCAACCTGTGGCCTTTGGCCACTTCCTCGGCCAACAGCTCCAGCGCGAGAAAGCCGGCGTGTCCCTCGTTGAGATGGAACTTTGCCGGCTCATAGCCCAGTTGTTGGATGGCGCGTACCCCGCCGATCCCCATCAACATCTCCTGACGCATTCGGTGCTCGCGGTCGCCGCCGTAAAGACGGTCCGAGACTCTGCGTCCCATCTCGTCGTTGACCTCGAGGTCGGTGTCGAGCAGAAACAGCCGTGTTGTGCCGACGTTGGCCTGCCACACACGGGAGGTGACGACACGGTCGGCCATCTCCAGTTCAACCCGCGCCGGAGTCGCCGTGAGTCCCAGAAATCGAGGGTTGTTGGTCTCGTAGCGTTCTCGCTGCCTGCCGTTCTCCAGCGCCTGGCGGAAGAAACCATCGCGGTAGAACAGACCGACGCCGATCAGCGGCATGCGCATGTCACTTGCCGCCTTGAGATGGTCGCCGGCAAGCACTCCCAGACCACCCGAGTATTGCGGGAGCATCTCGGATATCCCGAACTCGGGGGAGAAGTATGCGACGGTCTCGTCGTCGTCGAGATGGATAGGACTAGGGATATTGCTGTGGGCCAGCCTCGCCAGCTCAAAGAATTCCTGGTCGGCTACCAGGCCGGCCCAATCATCCTCGTCGAGCAGCTTGATACGTTCGGCAGGATGACGGAAGGCCTCGCCGTTCATTGTCGGGATGCGCCGGAATAGCTCGCGAGCGTTTACATCCCATGTCCATGCGTAGTTGCCTGCGATCTGGAGCAGGGTGCTTTCGAGCTCGTATCGGGAGGTTGTTTCCTGCACGGTTCAGTCCTTGGGGTGAGCGAAGATCATATAGCTTTCTGCCGAGCACAGCATCCCGCCGGCTATGGGTCAGACCTGTCATGAGCTGGGCGCCGCAGGTCGTGCAAGTGCTCCAGCTGGGCGAGGATGTCCGTGTTGGCCATCAGTTGCTCCATGGAGATGGCATGCCGGGCCCGCCAGTTCGGTCGCTCGGTGTCGGTACCCGGAACGTTCTGGCGCCTCTCCTCGGCCCAGAGGTCGTCGACATTCACCACGGCGACGGTGGCCGCCGACCCGGCCATCCATTCGAGGATGGCATCGCGGGTCTCCTCGAGCCCGTCGGAGTCGAGCAGGTCTTGGAGGTATGCGAGTGTGTCGTCCCGTTCGTGGCGGGCATCGTCACCCCTGCCGTCGGTGTAGACGCCGAGGTCCTCTCCGTCGTCGATGTCCTGTTTCTTCCACCATGCGGCGAACGGCGGGGTGTCGTGTGTGGTCAATGCAATCAGCTCGTCGGTTGCCGGCTCGTTGAGCCCATCGACGGCAACCTTCATGCCGAGCAGTCTGTGGGTATCGAGGGCCTGGCCCACGGCTTCAGGGACCGTCCCCAGGTTCTCACCGATGACGGCGGCGTTTGCTTGATGCGACTCGAGGCAGAGTATGGCGAACATCTCGTCGGTGGGCTGGAGCACGTAGGCGCCTTCGGTTGCTGAGAGCCCGTGCGGCACCCACCAGGCACGGTGTAGACCCATGACATGATCCACCCTGAGGATGCCCGCTACCGACAACTGGTGGCGCACCGCCTTTATAAAACCCACGTGGTGGGCCCGGCGAGAACTTGCGGGGATCGTTGCCGGCAGCCCCCACTCCTGACCACCGCGAAACAGCAGGTCGGGCGGTGCCCCGACGCTTGCGGGAGCGAACAGGTCTTGCTGGTCCCAGATGTCGTATCCGTCGGGATGGCATCCGATCGGGAGGTCCAGGTAGAGATGCTGACCGCGCGCTTCGAGCCGCTCACTGAGGTCGTGAAGTTGTTCGGTCGCCAGCCACTGGCCGACCAGGTGGTACGCCTCTCGATCGGGCTTACCGGCGGCGTCGTCCGGCCAAGCCCGCCAGTTACGTCCATAGCGGTCACACTTGGCGCGGAAGGCTGCGTAGTGGACGGCTTCGGGATTGGCGGTGGCAAACTCATCGATTTGGGATCGAAGCTGGGGCTGGTACATGGCGGTTGCCGCATAGCGGGCGAGAGCTTCCCTAATGGCCGGGGCGGCTACGTCATAGTCCACCCAGAGCGGGTTCCCGGTGTAGGTGGGAATCTCGCCTTCCCAGCCGGGAGCAGCTGCCAGATCGACGAACAGCTCGTTCCAGGCACGTCGCGAGGCCGGAGCGTATGGGGACGGCTGGTCCGGGAAGGTGGCCACGAGCGGGAGGCTCCCGATGACGGTCGTTCCGGTCACCATCGCCGTGTCGGCGAGTTGTCCCAGGTGGCCGAAGTTGCCGATGCCGGTGTCGTTGGCCTCGCTCCTCATTGAATACACCGGGGCCATCACCCCAAGGGCGCGCGTGGGTGCCCGAGGAGCATGCACGGGTGCGGCGATGACCATTGTGGACTGTCCGGCACCGGCGACGTGTAGACGGTGATAGCCGAGCGGAAGTTGTCCCTCGATGGTGATCCGTCGGTTGTCGATCGAAACCGGGAGCTCGTCACCTTGCTCGGTCACCAGGTAGGCAGACGACACGGCACGGCCCAGGGTCGTCTCGGGGAACCAGCCGTCCCACGCCACCAGCACAGGCTCGATGAGCGGGCGGTAGTTTCTCATCTCGTTTGCGAGCCGGCTGATCTCATCCCCGGTCGCGAGATCATGACCGGTCAGGGCGCGCAGAGTTGCCAACAGATGCTCGTCGGTCACCTGTTGTGGCTGACCCCACACGTCGGTCCACTCGGTGAGGACGCCGGCAGATCCGGCTAGTTCGTGGATTGTGTCGTCGATGATCACTCATCCCGGGCGATGTGGCTGTCGATTATGGCGGTTGAGCTCGTTCGTTAAAACCCGGTGCGGATTCTGGGACAATGTGCCCATGTGCGGCCGTTTTGTGCAATCCCATGATTCGGCGTTCTACGCCGACGCATTCCAGGTCGAGACGATCCGGACCGGGGATTTGCCCGTGTCCTTCAACGTTGCACCCACCGATCAAGTCTATGCCGTAGCCGAGCACGATGGCCATCGCCAATTGGGGGCGTTTCGGTGGGGGTTGATCCCATTCTGGGCGAAGGACCGGAAGATCGGCGCTCGTAACATCAATGCGCGTGTTGAGTCGGTGGCCGACAAACCGGCGTTCCGCGACTCGTTCCAGAAACGCCGCTGTCTGATACCCGCCGACGGCTTCTACGAGTGGCAAAGGCTCCCGAAGGGAAAGCTCCCGCACTATATCTACAGGTCGGATCGCCGGCCGCTTGCGCTGGCCGGGTTGTGGGCGAGCTGGAAGGATCCCGATACGGAGGAGTGGGTGCGATCGTGCACAATCATCACCGGCGAGCCCAACTCCATGGTTGCCGAGCTTCACGACCGCATGCCGGTCGTGCTACCGGAATCGGCGTGGGCGGCCTGGCTCGATCGGGACAACGATGATGTTGACCTGCTCCGATCAGTGCTCGGGGTCTTCCCCTCCGAGCACATGGAGGAGCATCCGGTGGCGACGCTCGTGAACAAGGTCTCGAACAACTACCCGGAGTGCATCGAGCCGCTGGATACTTCAGCCACGGCACAGCTCGTGCTGGAGGACTGAGTCACCGGAACTTGCGCTCGACGCCGACTTGATGTCGGGCTGGAGCCCGGCGAAAGTGACGGTCGTTCTCCGGGAAGTCACATGGCTCTCAACCAGCACAGCGATCTCGTCGACGGCATCACCGACCGGCAGCCTGAGGTGATGTCCAGCCGTGTCGGTCGGGTTCTTTATGCCGCTGCCGGGTTTGTGGCGCTCGGGCTTGGGATAGCCGGATATGTGTTGCCGGGCCTACCGGGCACGATGTTCATCCTTCTTGCCGTGTGGTTCTTCTTCAAGTCCAACGCCCGGATGTATCACTGGGTGTTGAACCATCCCCGGTTTGGCCCGACCGTGCGTGCCTACCGCGCCGGTCATGGAATCCCGCGCCGGATCAAGGCGCTTGCGATCACCCTCATGTGGACCAGCATCACCGTTTCGGTGGTGTTTGCCATCGACAGCTTCCCGCTGCGTGCGGTTCTTGTCGTGCTCGGGCTCATCGGCACGGCGTTCATCTTGACCCGCCCCACCACCGAGACCGTTCTAGCCCGAGCGTAGCGCTTCCTGCGGATCTGATGTCGGATATCCGACGTGGTGTGCGCAAGGAACCAGATGGACCACGCAAACCTGTCGGGTCAGTCGCGGTCCTCGCCTGCTTCGTCTTCCGGACGGCTGCGGATTCCGCCGCCGCGACGCTCGTAGACGGTCTGACCCGGCTTCATCGCATATCGATCGTCGTCGGCCGTCTCCTCATCCTGGTCCTCGGTCAAGTCGATGGTCATGCCGGGTCGGGTCAGACGCACCACCTCGGGCTCCTTGTCCTCGACCAAGTCTCCGATCTCGTCCGTCTCCAGCGAGATCATGGACTCCATGACCTCGGTCTGCTCCAGTGTGGATTCGGCGAGATGGCGGAACTGATCCTCGATCCCGGATATCGCAGTCCGTAGCTGGGCAAGACGCTGTTCCAGCTCTGTGTGCTCCCGTCGGGCCCTGCCCAGCATCGCCCCGGCCTCGTGTCTGGCGTCTTCGAGAAGCTCCTCGGCGGTCAGCTTCGAGGTTTGCAGGAGAGCTGCAGCCTCAGCACGTTTAGACGCGTTGAAGTCGTTGATCTCGCGGAGCGCCCGGCCGCGGAGGGCCTTGACCTCGGATAGAGCCGCGGTGATCAAGGCTTCACTACGTTCGTTCCGTCGACTCACCAAACCGGCCGAGTCGGCCAGCGCGGACTGCATGATGCGGTCGGCTTCTTCACGGGCGTCGGCGACGATCTCGGCAGCCTCCTGGTGCGCCCGGCTCAGCTCGGCGATCGACTCCTGCCGGATCTCCTCGGTTTCCGTCGAGAGCTGTTCCGAGCGTGCTCTGGCGAGCCGGGCCTTCTCCAGGTCGGTGATGGTGGCACCGGTCTCGGGATCGGTATTGGCTTGACGCTCCTCGTACTCACGGAGGGTGGCGACGAGACGTTTCATCACCGCGTCGACTTCGTTCATGTCGTAGCCACGGCGGCGGGCGACGAGGAAATGGTGACCCTCGATGAACGATGATCGGATCATTTCGATGTTCCTCCTGGGCACTCCACCCGTTCAGCCGGTCCTCACCGGTCCGAACCCGAAGATCCGTTGGCCGACGCGTTCAGAGTATCCCAGAGCGCGAAATGCGAATCAAGCTCTTCGTGTTGCGGTCTTGCCTCGCGAGGGTCGTGCCCATAGCCTGGGCACCGTCATGGAGAGGATCACTGTCGCCATCGCCAAAGACTGGTTGTCGGTCGCCGACTTATGCGACTACATGGGTGTGTCAACTTATGTGGTGACAAGTCAGCTGCGTTCCGGCGACCTCCCCGCGGTCAAGTTTGGACGTGAGTGGCGGGTCGCCAGGGAGGATTTCGAGGACTGGTTGAATGCCCAGCGCATGGGGCGAGATCGATGACGGCCCCAATCGAGGTGGATCGACCGGTAGGTGATGAGGACACTGTGCGCTTCCCACCGTGGGATGTCGTCGTGTGGGATGATCCGGTGAACCTGATGAGCTACGTCGTGTGGGTGTTTCGTACCTTGTTCGGGTACCCCGAGGAGGAGGCCACCCGGCTGATGTTGCAGGTACACAACGAAGGGCGGGCGGTTGTTGATTCAGGCCCAAGAGAACAAGCGGAGATGAGCGCCTTCCGTCTTCACCATCACGGGCTGTGGGCGACCTTGGAGAAGAGATGAGCCGGTTCAACGCCGTGGCCGAGGGAGTCGAGGTCACCTTGATCGGGCCGGAGATCGCCGTTCTCTACCAACTTGGGAGCTTGTTGGGAGCTGCCGGGGTCGACCAGAACGACCCGGCTCGGACGCGGTTGACACCACAGGTCTACGCGGATGATGAGGGCTCTTCTCGTGACTTCAACAGGTTTGCCGACAAGGAGCGTGTCGAGGCGAGATCTCATGACCGGGAGGTCTTCAACGAGGGTCTCGACAACGCCGTCGGCGGAACGGTTACCCTCACCGATGAGGAGGCTGCGGCCTGGGCGCGCGTCCTCGGCGAGGCGAGGATCGTGATCTCAGCCCGCAAGGGCTTGTTCGAGACCGGGATGCCCGACGACACCGGCAACGACCCCGAGCTGGCTCTTGTCATGTTCCTCGGGCTGGCACAGGAAGAGCTGGTTGGGCAGATGCTGCGACGATTGGAGGATGCGCTGTGACCGATCGACCAGAATTCGAGGAGCCGATCGACTCCGAAGACGCTGGACAACCTGCGGAGGCCAGAAGACCGCGCGACCCGGCAACGACGCTGACGACGGCGCTGGTCGTGTACATCTTCATCAACCTGGCCCTTGCGCTGCCGCTGGTGATTCTCCCGGTGACCTATTTCGAGGTGATCGGTCTCGACGATCCAATAGCCGCAGATCTCGGCGGACTGCGCTGGGTAGGCGCCGTTCTCCTGGCCTGGTCGATCACTGCTATCGCGGTGATGGCACGACCGGGGGGCAGGGGCGTCTTTGTCACCGCGGGCGCGACACAGCTGACACTCGGGGCGCTCGGGTTCCTCTACTCGCTGTCGCTCGATGAGTATCGATGGAGCAGCTGGTATCAGTGGCTTTGCGCCATCGTCCTCACCGCAGGCGCCGTGTATATGTGGTGGGCGAGGCTGAGCGGGCGAAAGGTGCTCCGTGGGCTTCGAGCGGAGTAGCGTTACGAGCCGTCCCCAGGAGGCTAACTCGTGAAGGTTGCCGCGCTGGTGCTCGCCGCCGACACCGGTTCAGGATTTGAAGGATCAAAATACCTCGCACCGTTCCGCGGCTCCACGTTGATCGAGGAAGTGGTTGCCGAGGTGCAGCAATGGCCGGTCGATGCCGTCATCGTCGTGCTCGGACCGCACGCGGAAGAAATACTCGAGACCGCCGACCTCGGGGATGCGATGATCGTTATTGACCTCGAATGGGGTGAAGGCGAAGCAGCGTCGCTGAGGGTGGGGATTGACACGTTGTTCCGGCTCGATGAGTTCGATGCGCTCGCTCTCATGCACGCCGACGAACCGGGATCGCGTAGTGAGGAGGTCTCGAGATTGACCGACAAGCTGGCTGAGTCGCATCGTGACGCTGTTGTGCCGAAGTATCGCTACGCCAATGGGCACCCAATCGTGATCGGCGAGATGCTGTGGCCGAGGCTGATCAGCATGGAGGGCGCCGCCAGCGTCGACCAGTTGTTTCAGGTACACCCCGACTGGGTCGAGGAGGTCTGGTTTGATCGGCTGCCGGGCAAGCGGGCGATGACTCCCGATGACCTAGTTGACATCCAGTCCGCCAGGAGATAGCCACCTGGCATTTGCCGCCACGACCCCGGTATTCTCTGGAGTCGTGTGCTCGAACAGCGAGGGGCTCGGCGCACCGTTGGGAAGATGACCGGGGAAGGACGGGTAATGGCGTCGATCGACACGATCGAGGGGATTGGCCACAAACAGGCAACGAGCCTCCGCAAGGCGAGAATCCGCACCGTTGAAGCGCTGTTGAAGAAGGGCGCAACACGCAAGGGACGTCGTCAGGTAGCCGGCGAAACCGGTATCAGCGAGAAGCTCATCTTGGAGTGGGTCAACCGCGCCGACCTGATGCGGGTGCGTGGAGTCGGTGAGGAATACTCGGACCTGCTCGAGGCCGCCGGCGTCGACACGATCAAGGAACTGCGCCGTCGCAATCCGGAGAATCTGCTGGCGGCAATGGTTCAGATAAACATAGAGAAGAACCTGGTTCGTCGCCTGCCCACCACCGCGATGGTCGAGCGCTGGGTCGACCACGCAGCAGAGCTGGAGCCAATCGTCAACCATTGACTCGAGACACCTTCCGATAGATTGAAGAGAACCCCCGGCACAGCCGGGGGTTCTCCGTATGCCCTGGACGGTGAAGCGGGAGGGAGGAGAGCTTCGTGTCCTTGTGGGGTGTGTGGGGCAGGCTGCTAGTTGGCGGCGGCCGCAGTCTTCTTTGCAGCAGGCTTCTTTGCCGGCGCCTTCTTTGCAGTTGTCTTCTTCGCAGGTGTCTTCTTTGCAGCGGGAGCGTTCTTGGCAGCGGGGGCCTTCTCGGGCTCCTCTGTCTTCTTCTCAGACTCCGGCGAGAAGGACTCGCGCCAGTTGTTGAGCGTGTTCTCGAGCTGGTCCCGTAGCTTCTCGACACGGTCCTGGACCTTGTCGATGTTCATGCGATGCTCGAGCTCCTCGACCACGTTGCGGTCCTTGAGCTGCTTGGTGACTTTCTCGCCCTCCGTCGCATACTCGTCGATCTGGGTCTGGGCGTCGGCCATCATCTTGTTACCGAAGCCCTTCACCTTGCGAGCGACGACAACCGGCGCTCCGACAGCGACGAACGCCGACTTCCTGATGACCTCTTTGGGGGTCTTTAGATCCATGTTCTACTCCTCTCTGATTCCGCTGATGAAGCTGTTGTAGATCTCCAGCAGCGCGGTCTTCTGTGTCTTGCTGAGCAACTCGTCCGCACCGATCGCCTCGGGCACATCGCGCCTCTGGCCGGCCTCGTCGAGCAGGCCCGCACGCTCGTAAAGAGTCTCTGCCGAGATCGAGAGTGCTCGGGCCAGCGACTTGAGGATCTCGGCCGATGGTCTGCGCAGACCGCGCTCGATCTGGCTCAGATACGGATTGGAGATCCCGGCAGCCTCCGCCAGCTTGCGCAGCGACATTGCGCTGCGTTCACGTTGATGGCGGATGTATTGGCCGACGTCGCTAATTTGCTTCATTGTTAGCAAGAATAGCTCAAAGTGCTAACTATTGCAAGCAGTCCCCCCCGGCGTCGACGCCGGTGCGGAGACGCGATAGCCTTCAATCCAATGCAAACCGCGCAACAGGCCGCTCCTGAAATCGACCGTTTGGTGTGGACCGTCAGCCGGGGCGTGGCGCCCAAGCACGGGCAGCGTCTCCGGGGACTCGCCGCACCGCTCGAGCTCGACTCGCTGGACCCGTTCTCATCGACCGCAGATTTTTTCCTTGCGACGGCGGCGACGGCCGACCTGATCGCGCGGCGCATGCCTTACCGTCCGCGTGATGATGTGACCGCCCGCCTAGCAGCACTCACCGGGATCGGTCTGATCGAGGAACGCAACGGAAAGCTTGGCGCTACGGCGAGGGTCCGGCCACTGCTCGAGACGATGCGTGGTTGTGAGACGGACGTCGCCACGTCGGCATGGACCGGGCATGAGGACCAGATGGCGACGGTGACCACCCTGGCCAGGACGGTGGCCCTTGCCGCGCCGGACGATCATGTTGTTGCCGCCGTTCACCGCGGGCTGCCGTCTGTGACGGATCCCTACCTCCTGCTGTTCGATCGTCTCGTCACTTTGCGGTACATCCGCCAGCACGACCATGTCGCCGCATGGCAGGTCCACGGTCTTACCGCCCCCGGGATGGTGGCGATGACTGCCCTGTGGCAAGGGGAGACAGTGAATGCAGACCACGAAGGGGTCGTTTCGTTGGCCGAGCGTGGTCTGGCCACCGTCAACCCACCCGATCCGGTTGTGCTGACGGCGGCAGGCATGTCGTTGCGGGGCGAGATCGAGGTAGACACCAACGAGCGCGCCGGGCGGACTTTCGATGTGCTCGATGAGGGCCAGGCTGCGGCTTTGCTGACCGGGCTGAGAAGCCTCCCCGGGTCCGGCTGACGTTCAGATCGCCGAACCGCGCGTCGCAAGCAGGTCGTTGAGATTGGTCTGGATCAGTTGGCGGATCTCCTCGGTCCGCTCGAGCATCTCCAACGGATCCGGGTCGGTCCCCGAGTGCGACGGATTGATCGGTTCGAGAAAACGTACCCGCCACCGGATCGGCAGGGGTATCAGGTTGGCGTAGACGGCGACTTCCTCCACACGCTGTGACGGCCAGATGAGGCGAACGAGCCGGGCAAGAAGCTGGGACGAGAACAGAGCAGGGTGAACCTCGTCGGAGCCGATTATTGCGACCGGCACCACAGGTGCCCCGTGGCGCTCTGCCATCGTGATGAACCCACCACGTCCGAATCGTTGCACGTGGTATGCCTGTGAGAACGGCTTTTGGAAGGCGCGTACACCCTCGGGGAAGACACCGACGAGCCTCCCTGCCCGCAGCAGGAACTCGGCGTCGGATCGAGAGGCGTAGACACCGCCGACCTTCCGGTAGAAATGCGACAGGGTCGGGGTCGCGTTGAACAACTCGGTCGCCATGATCCGGGGTCGGCGGGGCACTGCCATCTCGTTGGTGACCGCCAGGCTCAACATTGCGGCGTCGTAAGGAAGCGCCGCACCGCCGTGGTTGGCGGCAAGTAGGACCGGGCCCTCGGTTGGGATGTTCTCGGCCCCCTCGACGTCAACGCGGAAGTACTCGAAGTAGAGATAGTTGAGAAGATGCCAGACCATCTCGCAGACGATCGGGTCGAGCCCGATGGGGTCGACGTCGTAGGTGGCGAGCCATAGGTGCCGAAGTACCGTGGGCCAGGTCTCGAACCCGAGATGACCCGTTGCCGGGACGGCCAGGTCGCGGTCGTGAAGACCACCGTGGAGTGCACACCGACGCTCATGGCGGATCACGGGGAGACCGCACGGGTGGCCCTCGCTGCTTCTCCAGTTGCATGACACCGAGTGGTCTACAAACGAGTTGAGCCGAGCCGTCAAGACTGCTCGCCTCTCGGTAGGATTGCCCGCCGCCGCGATGGGTGGGCGTGCCGTCCTGTTGAGCGCCGCTACCAGCTCCCGCTTTGTCATCCGGCTGCGGCCACGGATGCCGCGGCGGCGAGCAATCTCGAGCAACTCCTGTTTGGTCAGGTCGTCCTGCCTCATGGGCTCCCTCGAGCGACCGAAATCCGACTGTAACCCTCGAGCACCGTCTCTCGAATGGTCAGATCGGGCTCAAATCCAAACGTCTCGGTCATCCTTGTCGTGTCTGCGACCATCCCGTATTGTGCCAGTGCCTTGATGTGGCCGGGTAGACGGAGGTTCGTCCGGCTCATGGCCTTGACCGCCATGTCGTACGCTCGGCGGGGGAGTGGCTGTGCGACCCGCCTGCCCAGGCGCAGGATTCGAGACAGATACAACTGCCCCGTTGGTGCAATGTTGAACGTCCCGCCGACGGGTCTGTCGATGGCATGTTCGAGGGCACCCACCGCGTCGTACCCCGACAGTAGCTGGATGCGCGGGTCGTAGCCGAGCCGGGTGGGCACAACCGGCAGTCGAAGGTAACGGCTCAGTGGGTTCTGGACATCGGCCCCGAAGATTGGCGCAAATCGGAGCACGGTGAAGATGACGTCCGTCCTTGCATTCGCTGCGTCTTGTGTGAACCCCTCGACCTGCTCGAGATCCCTCGCGTACCTTCCGCGCTTGCCGTCGTGGGCTGCGTCCTCGGCGAGAACCGACGGTGATCTGGGACCCATCCCGTAGACGCACACGTCGGACTTGACGATCACCCTCTTGATCGTGGCGCAACGCCGTACGGCACCGAAGAGGGCTTGTGCCCCGACCACTGCTTCATCGTGGGCACGCCTGCCCCCGAGGAGCGCAGAGCGATCGATGGTCTGGAGGTGTACCAGCGTGTCGGGGGCGGTGTCGATGACAAAATGAGCAAACTCCGGATTGTCCAGCTCGAAGTAGTGGAGGTTGGGGCCGGTGTTCGAGGACGTTTCTAACTCGTCGACGGCCACCAATTCGAGATTGGGCCGGGACTCGAGCCTCTTCGTGAGCTGATCTCCGGTCCAGGTTGCGGCACCGGTGACGAGGATACGCCTCATAACGATCCAGCCTACTTCTCACGCCGCCTGGATCATCAGCCGGCGCAGTCTCCTATCCTTGCTTGACACTTCGGAGAGATCTATGACATCCAGAGAAGGGGACGAATCCTTGATCATTGTTATGGCAAAGGGCTGTTCCCCCGATGACATTGCACACGTGGTCGAACGGCTCGAGGGGATCGGTGCCGAGGCTCACCTGTCTGTCGGAAAGCACAGGACTGTTATCGGCGCCGTCGGTGACCGCGACGCCATCCAGCAGTTGCCCTGGGAGGCTTTCTCCGGTGTCGAGCGTGCAGTTCCTGTGCTCAAGCCCTTCAAGTTCGTGAGCCGGGACTTCCAGATCGAAGATACGGTCGTGGATGTCGGTGGCGTGCCCGTTGGGGGTGGTCACTTCGCACCGATCGCCGGGCCGTGCGCAGTTGAGACGAGAGAGCAGCTGTTTGCTTGTGCAGAGGCTGTCGCCAAAGCCGGCGCCACCATCTTGCGCGGTGACGCGTTCAAGCCGAGGACTTCACCCTATTCGTTCCAGGGACTTGCCGAGAAGGGTCTGGAACTTCTCGCCGAGGCACGTGACGAATTCGGCTTGCCGTTTGTTGCAGAAGCCGTCGATCCTCGCGATGTCGCGTTGGTGAGCAGCTACGCCGATCTGATCAGAGTCGGAACCAGGAACATGGCCAACTTCACTTTGCTGTCCGAACTCGGGCGCCAGGACAAACCGGTCATGTTGAAGCGTGGGCTGACGGCAACTGTCGAGGAATGGCTCAATGCCGCCGAGTACATCTACAAAGAGGGCAACCACGACATCATCATGTGCGAGCGAGGGATCCGCACTTTTGAGACCGCCACCCGCAACACACTCGACATAGCCGCGGTCCCCGTGTTGAAGGAGCTGTCACACCTACCGGTCGTCGTTGACCCCTCACACTCCGGTGGAAGGCGGACACTGGTGGCTGCGCTCACCCGAGTTGCAGTGGCGTCAGGTGCCGACGGCTTCATGGTCGACGTCCACCCTGCTCCCGAAACGGCGCTGGTGGACGGCCCTCAGGCGATCCTGCCCGCTGAGTTTGCCCAGCTCATGAGTCAGGTGCGAGCTATGCGCACCGTTATGGCAACGTTTTAGCCGCCGTGCCTAGCCTTGCGATCGCCGGGACCGGTCTAATTGGTGCTTCGATCGGTCTCGGGCTCACTCGAGCGGGCTGGGAGGTCACCGGTTGGGATCCCGATCCGTCCACGCTCGCCACCGCCGTCGAGACGGGAGCCGTCGCGATCGGCGTGGACTCCTTCGAAGCGCTCATCGACACAGACGTCGACCTGGTGGTGCTGGCCGGGCCGCCCCGGGCGATACTCGGCCAGGTGTCGACGCTCAGTACCAGCAAGCTCGTCATCGACGTCGCCGGGGTCAAGAGCGAGATCGTGGCCGCAGCCGCCCCGGGCCGGTTCATAGGAACCCACCCGATGGCCGGGCGGGAGATCCAGGGACCGCAGGGCGCCACGCCATCGCTGTTCCGGGGAACCACCTGGGTTGTCGTCACCGACGGTGCAGTCGCCGCAGATCTGGAGACCGTCGAACACGCCCTCAAACAGCTCGGGGCGCGGCCGCTGCGGATGACGGCTGCCGCTCATGACGCCGGGGTTGCGATGATCAGCCACCTGCCGCAAGTGCTGGCGACAGCCCTCGTCAACGAAGCTGCAGACCGAACGAAGCTACTCGAGTTGGTTGCCGGTAGCTTCCGTGACCTGACCCGGGTAGCTGCATCCGACCCGGCGATGTGGATCGATCTGTTCGAGATGAACCGGCCCCATGTGGTCGCCGTGATCGAGGACTTCCGCGAGCGTCTTGGTAGAGTGGCCCGGGCCATTGCCGATCAGGATGACGACGAGATCCGGCTCTTTCTCGGCCGTGGGCGCACCATCCGTAGGGGTCTCGCCCCCGGTGCGGTAGCGGTCCGTGTAGCGCTTGCCGACGAGCCGGGGGAACTGGCGAGGGTAGGCCGTGCGTTTGGGGCGTCCTCGGCGGACATTCGGGATCTCCAGCTTCGCCACGCTCCTCACGGTGGCGGTGGTGTGCTCACCGTCTCGGTCCGCCCAGGCGAGGAGCAGGCGTTGCGAACAGCGCTCGAGGACGAGGGTCTCCTGGTTCTGGAGTAGCGGGCGTTAATCCCGGCATTCCCGTCCGTTTGTCGTATCGTCTCGTTGATGATGACACACGGGCTTGTCGACGTGGCCTCGAGGATCGCCGAACCATCACCGGCAGGGACAGCCGAGCCGGAGCCGTTCCGTCGCCGGCCCGACTTCACCGTTGATCGGGGGATCGTTGTACCGCCGTTCTTGGGGGCGAGGGTCGTATCGCCGGTCTGGATCGACGAGATCGTCGGGTACGTCAACCAGCGGGATCTGTGGGGCAAGCATTGGGCTCTGCAACCGGGGGTGGGTGAGAGCGAGCACGACGCGATCCGTCGCCGCAGGGAAATGTTGTACGAGCGGCTGACGGCGGCCGATCGTCAGGAGCTCCTGGCTCCCCAGGCTGCGTACGGGTACTTCCCGGTCAACAGCTCCGGCAGAGGCCTCATCATATGGACCGACGACACCCGAACACAGGAGCGGACGCGGCTCGGGCTCACAGGGCAGTGGCCGGACCTCGGGTCTGTGGCGGACCGGTTCAAGCCCGACCGCGAACCTGACTATGCAGCGCTTCAGCTTGTAACTCTCGGCAGCAAGATGTCGATGCGGTTGGCACGGCGGTACCCGGGCGAGACCGATGCCGATCACCGTCTGCTGGTGGGCCTCGCTGCGGCGCTTACCGATGCGCTCACCGAGTATTGGCACCGCCGCATCCGTATCGAATGGGGGTTTGCCGACGAGGACGGCCCAACGCTCAACCTGGTGCTCGGTGGTTTCTACCGCGGGTATCGGTATCCCCTCAGTGGCGAGCATCAGATGGCGGTCGCGGGACTGGTAGGAGCGCCTGCAGCCGGTGATACCTACAACCCGGAGTACACGGCTGCATCGTTGATAGGGCACCACACGTAGCCCGAGCGATCGCGCGGGTGACGATTCTGCCTGAATCACTCAGCTTCCAGCAGCCGTAGCACCGTCTCGGCGGCGACCAGGATGCCGGTCTCGATTGCTGACTCGTCGATGTCGAAGGAAGCCGAGTGCAGGTCGACTTGGCGGTCGGGGAGGGCGGTGCCGAGCCGGATGAGGGCACCCGGGACGTCTTCGAGAAACCACGCGAAGTCTTCCGCACCAAGGCTCTGATGGGTTTCGACGACCTTGCTCGGACCGAGCGCGGCGGAGGCAGCCTCGGCGGCTATTGCGGTGATCCGCGGGTCGTTGACGACCGGCGGGCAGCCCTGGTGGTATGTGACTTCTGAGATGGCGCCGAGCGGGGTGGCCATCTCAGCAACCATCGCCTCGACGCGCTTTGGCATCTCTCTCCACAATTCGAGATCGAACAGCCGGACGGTGCCTTCGAATTCGATATGGGTCGGGATCACGTTGGCCGCGGACCCACCCTCGATCCTCCCGAACACGATGAGGACGGTTTCCCGTGGATCGATTGTGTGCCTGATGACCTGAGGCAGGTCGGTGATGATCCTGGCTGCCACATACAGCAGGTTCACGGTCTGATGAGGCCGTGAAGTATGGCCCCCAGGGCCGGAGAGGCGGATCATCACCCGGTCGCCTGCGCCTGTGACCCCACCGCTGCGGATGCCTACCTTGCCGGGTGTCAGCGAGGGATCGACGTGAAAGGCGACGATCGACTCGAGCCCATGGTGAGCGCCTTCCTCACGCATCGTGATCGCCCCACCCGGCATCTGCTCCTCAGCGGGTTGGAAGATGAATCGCACCCTTCCGGGAAGCCTGTCGAGTTGGCTCAACACCCATGCGGTCCCGAGCCCGATGGCGGTGTGCACATCGTGGCCGCAGGCATGCATGGTGCCGGGGGTCAGCGACACGTAGAGCGGGCTCGCCTCCTCCTGGATCGGTAGGGCGTCGAGGTCCGCCCGGAAGCCAACGGCACGCTCGCCTGAGCCGACCTCTGCCACGAGCCCGGTGCCCTCGGGGCGGATTTGGTGCTCGATCCCCCAGCTGAGCAGAGCCTCCGCGACCTTACGCGTCGTACGGTGCTCCGCCCACCCGATCTCGGGGTTCTGGTGAAGGTCACGACGGGTGGCCACCATACGAGGTGCGACTTCAGCGGCAAGGCGCGCAAGCTCAGCGATTCGATCAGCCATGCCGGGAGTGTAGTGACGCCGATTCCCACCGAGCGGGCGGTTCCCGCACACCGGGTCATCGGCGGACTAACTTGTCGGCAAGGTTTGGGAGGTGGAGATCGGATGAAGCGGCCAGCATTCACGATCGGTATCGAAGAGGAATACCTGATCGTCGACGTCGAGTCGCGGGAGTTGGTTCGGGATCTGCCGGACGGGCTGATGGCCGACTGCAAGGAAATCCTCGAAGGACAGGTGAGCCCTGAGTTCCTCCGATCCCAGATCGAGATCGGAACCAAGGTCTGCGCCACGGTTCACGAAGCCCGTGACGAGCTGAAGCGGCTCCGCCGTGCGGTCGCCGACGTTTGCGACGACTACGGGCTCGCTCCGATCGCCGCGTCCACCCATCCCTTCGCCGATTGGTGGGAGCAGCAGCACACCGATGCGCCGAGATACAACATCCTGGCCAACGCACTCGGTGGTGTGATCCGCCGGCTGCTGATCTGCGGTATGCACGTCCACGTCGGCATTGAAGATCCGGATGTTCGTGTGGACCTGATGAACCAGGTTCTCTACTTCGTGCCCCACATGCTCGCGCTCTCGACCTCATCGCCGTTCTGGAACGGGAGGGACACGGGGTTGAAGAGCTACCGCACCTCTGTGTTCCGTGCCGTGCCGCGAACGGGTATGCCGGACGAGTTCGAATCGTGGGCGGAGTTCGAGCGGCACGTCGACGTGCTGGTGGGTGTCGGGGTCATCGAGGATGCCACCAAGCTGTGGTGGGATCTTCGCCCGAGTGCTCGGTACCCGACCCTCGAGCTGCGCAGCAACGATATCTGCACCAACATCGAAGACACCCTGGCGATTACCGCGATATACGTGTCGTTGTTGTCGATGCTGTGGAGACGCCGGGTGGACAATCAGCGGTGGCGCATCTACAGCCGGATGCTGATCGAGGAGAATGTGTGGCGTGCTCAGCGTTACGGGATCTCCGAATCGCTCATCGACTTCGGGCGCGGGTTGCTTGTCCCATACCCCCAGCTGCTCGAAGAGATCATCGAGCTGGTGCAAGAGGATGCTGTGTTGTTGGGCTGTGTAGATGAGTTGCACCACGCCCGCAATATCGTGTCCCGGGGAACGTCGGCCGACATCCAGATCGACATCTTCCGGGCAGCTCAGACCGGTGGTGCGGACGAACACGAGGCCCTCGAGCAGGTGGTGGATTGGCTCATCGAGGAGACGGTCAGCGGGCTGTAGCCGGGGAACCTTGGTTCCTACGCACGTGTCTCGCTTTCGATCCAGTCGATCGACGAGATCAGCCATGTGTCGAAATCGTCCGGGTAGTAGTGGCCCATACCTGCGACGACTTGATGGTCGACACGGCAACCCGCATCGGTGAGAAAGGCTTCGATGTCGGCAGCGGCAGACCTGAGCCGATCGGAATCCCTTTCACCGGCAAGAATCACCACCGGGAATGGAAGCGCCGGGCGGGCCAGTTCCCAGCGTAAGGTTGGTGCCACGAGGATGAGACCCGCTGCGCGAATGGCACCGATGGTCGCCAGATGTAACGCGACGGCGGCACCAAGTGACCGTCCACCCATGATGAGCGGCTCTACGGCCGTGTCGAGCTGAGTGGTGACGTCGGCAAGGGCACGGCTGCGGTCGTCCCAGGTCGCACGAAGAGAGGTCACCTTCAGCGACGAGGCGACAGCGATGATGCGGTAGCCGCGGTTCCTGGCCGTCCCCCAAATGTGTGAAGTGTGGGTGGTGCGCCCCTCGGCGGCATGGAGCGCCACAACGGCGCCCCGGAGGTCGCCTTCCGGCTCGCTGACAATCGGTACGGGTGGGGCTCGTCGTGCTGCGGTCTGAGCTTCCTCGCTGCGTTCCAGGATCGCTCCGAACCGTGGCTCCTCCCGGATGCTGTCGAGGTCCTCGTCACTGAGCATCCTCGGTCCGTACCACCATCCACGGTCGAGCGCGGCCTCGAGCGTGTCGAGTGCGTCGTCGCCGTGTCCCGTACACGCATCCAAACACGCTTTCCAGAAGGTGGCGATCTCGGTGTCGTTGTCGGTCAGGTGTGGCAGGGCCTCGACAACACGACGCCGGGCCCCCTCGAAGTCGCCGGCGCCGTGCAGCTTGAATACCTGTGGCGCGAAGTCGCGAAGCTCCATCGCGCCCGAGCCTAACGGGCTTTCACCGGTCCGTCAGAAATCCGTCGTCAACCGCGTCTCGTGGGTGACTGTTCGTAGAGCACTTCCCCGGTGCTGTCGGTCAGTCGCAGGAAGTCGTTCTCGTCGAAGTCGGCGAGGGGTATGACAACGACGCCTTCGACCGGACGCTGCCAGAACACCTCGTCGTCGACGATCAGCGTAACGGTCTCGGCTGGCGGGTCGGTCTGCGCAATCACGAAGGTGCCTTGCATGACGCCCACGATCATTCCCTCGTTGATCCCCCCGGTCGCCCGCCTCAGCACTGAGCGCCCGATCTCATCGGTGATGATGAGATCGAGTTTCGCCCCAGGCACGGCGAATACGCGCCAGCCTTGTACCTCGCCGATGGCAATCACGTCGTGGATCGATCCGGCACCGAGTTCCGATACGAAGTCAGGTTCCCCACCGATGAGGCCATCGATCCGGTCGAACCTAACCTCGGACCCATCCAGAAGCCGATCTGGCGACGGTCCCGGCAGACCCTGCAACGTCAGAGGATCCTCGGAAATGACCGGTAGGCTCTCACCTGTAGTGGGAGATTTCATGACCTCGGGGCCGGCGAGGAGTCTCACCACGAGCGCCGTTGAGGCAACGGCCAGCACCATGGCGGCCGCAACTGCCACGGTCTGTACCACTCGATGAGACACACGGCGTCTCGAGCCACGAGCGAGAACGCGGTCGAGGTGGCCGGAGGCCGGCGGCATCGAATCCAGTTCGGCTCGTAGCTGATTTCGGATGCGCGATTCAAAGGTCATCGGGAAGCTCCTCACGTAACGAGGCAAGTGCCCGGTTGAGACGGCTGCGGACGGTTCCTTCCTTGATGCCGAGCTGGGAGGCGATCTGTGGACCCGACATATCGAAGAGGTAGTGGAGGACTACGACTTCACGCTGGTGTTGCGGCAATGAGGCCAGGGCTCGCTCGATTGCCGGATCGGCCGGCGTCTCGGGATCGACCTGCTCGTCGACAATCCGGTGTTCGATCCTGTGCATCCTCCGCATCCGGCTACGCGCCCAGTTGAGGGCCACCCGGTACACCCACCCGGTCGGGTTGTCGTATCGCTGCACCAGATTCCAACGCTGGTAGCCGCGGACCATCGCCTCGTCGGTTGCTTCGCGTGCCAGATCGGCGTCCCGGATGACGACGGCGAGCGCTCTGTACACCTCCTGCCACGTCGACGAGTAGAAGTCCTCGAATTTGGTCCAGCGGAGCTGGTCCATTTCGCCGGCTCGGCTCATCAATCCGCTTCCAATCATCTCATGAGACAGACGCTCGAGACGGCCCAATCCTTCCATACTGTTTGGGAAAGACCGATTTCGGGGCAGCGTCACTGTCACAGATCAAGATGCCATCTCGTCGTGTTGTCGACGACCCGATTCCAGGAGGTTCAACATGGCAACAGTTCTCGTGACCGGAGGCAAGGGCATCCTTGGACGCTCTCTTGTCCCAAAACTGCTCGAGCGCGGGCACGACGTCAGAATCGCAACCCGCTCGCCGAAGGAGCGCAACGATGGAGCCTCCGAGACCCTGCTTGATCTAGAGACCACCGATGGCCTCACTGAAGCGCTCAACGGTATCGAGATCGTTGTCCACGCCGCCACTGATGCGGTGCACGCAAAGCAGGTGGACGTCGCCGGGACGGACGCCCTGGTGGCTGCCGCCGCAGATGCCGGTGTGCGACATCTGGTTTACCCGTCCATCGTCGGCATCGACAACCACGCCTTTGGGTACTACCGGGTCAAGAAGGCGGCCGAGGAGATCATCGAGACATGCCCCGTCCCGCACACGATCCAGCGGATCACACAGTTCCACCAGTTCCCGGCGAGGCTCGCCGACGCACAGCGATGGATGCCGGTGGTGCTGGCGCCGAGTGGGGTCGAGTTCCAGGTGCTCGACGTCGGTGTTGCCGCTCGGCGTCTCGCCGACCTCGTCGATGCCGATCCCTCCGGTCGCGCACCGGATCTCGGTGGAGCCGAGCCGATGCCAGTCAAGCACTTGATCCGCAGCTACCTGCGTGCCGGCGGGTCGCACCGTCCTGTGCTCGGTGTCCGGGTCCCCGGTGCAACCGGCCGCGACTTCAGGGCCGGGTTGCAGCTGAGCGACGACCGCTCGGGGGGATCACCGACGTGGGATGACTTTCTCAAAGCGGTACGCGACCGCCGATCCCGCGTCACCGCATGAGGTACGGTGCAGCGATGAGCGAAGAGGTATTCGAGGCTCACCGACCCCGGCTGGTCGGGATTGCCTACGGCATGCTCGGCAGTGTCATGGATGCGGAGGATGTTGTTCAGGATGCCTATCTACGATGGGCTGGGATCGATCCGACCACCGTCGATTCTCCGGCTGCGTTCCTCACGACGGTGACGACAAGACTGGCGATCGACCGTCTGCGCTCGGCGCAACACAGACGTGAGGCTTACGTTGGGCCATGGCTGCCCGAGCCGATGGTCACCGCCGCCGATGACCCGGCCGAGGTGGTGGCCACCGCCGAGCGGCTTTCTATGGCGCTCCTCGTGGCGCTGGAGCGGTTGAATCCTGTTGAGCGAGCGGTCTTCTTGCTGCGTGACGTTTTCGACTACGACTATCCGGCGATCGCCGATGTTGTTGATAAAAGCCCGGCGAATTGCCGGCAGATAGCCTCCCGCGCCAGAGAGAGGGTGGGCGATCCTTCCCGGGGCCGTCCACTCGAGTCCGAGGAGCGAAGACTTGCCAACGCCTATGCAGCGGCGATCCTGAGTCGTGATGTGGCCGGTCTGGCGCGCATCCTGGCCGACGATGTGGTCCTCTGGTCCGATGGTGGTGGCAAGACCCGGGCTGCACGTCATCCGCTCGCCGGTCGGGACCGGGTTGCCAAGTACCTCGTCTCGGTGTCACAACAAGCGCCCGACGAGACGACTGCCGAGCTGGTTGCGGTAAACGGATCGCTCGGGTGGTTGGCCACCATCGGTGGTGCCGCGATGGCGGTGATCACCTTCGAGACCGCCGAAGGGCTCGTCACCGGGATTCGGGTCGTTCTCAACCCGGACAAGCTGAGCCATCTGGACTCGGAGCCGGTCGGCCACTGAACCTCGGAAAACGCTCGACAGAGAACAGACACTGCCCATGTACTGCCAGCCACCGCCACCGAAGTAACCTGCGCCCATGTTGTTGCGCATAGCCGGCGCCCAGGCCAACGTCGTGGTCGGGGACATCGAGGGAAACGCACGGATCATTCTCGAAGCGATGGAGCGGGCCGAAGAGGCAGAAGCCGACGTGCTGCTGCTCCCCGAGCTCGCGATCACGGGCTACCCGCCCGAGGACCTGCTGATGCGGGCGTCGTTCATCGACGAGAACATCGAAGCCCTCCGGCAGATAGCACAATCGTCGGAGAGGACCGCCGTAGTAGTCGGGTTCGTCGACCGGGTGGACGGCGATCGCCACTGGGACGACGCGGTTGAGCGCAACGTCGCCAATGCCGCTGCCGTGATCGCCGATGGAGCGATCCGGGGCATCTATCACAAGATCCTGCTCCCGAACTACGGAGTGTTCGACGAGGCCCGCTACTTCGCTCCCGGGCGGTCCCCGGAGAAGCTGTGGGAGATCGGGGGAGTCGTTGCCGGGATCTCGGTGTGTGAGGACATCTGGTCCCCAAAGGGTCCACCCGCACAGCAGGCGGAAGCGGGAGCCAAGGTGCTGCTGAACATCAACGGGTCGCCCTATCACATCGGCAAAGGTACCGAGCGGGCCGCGCTGCTGGCGGGGGAGGCTCGTCGCTCCGGGGTTCCCGTCGTCTATCTCAACATGGTCGGCGGCCAGGACGAGCTGGTCTTCGACGGCGACTCGATGATCTTCAACGCCTCCGGTCAACCGGTTTACCGGGCCGCCCAATTCGAGGAGGAGTTCTTCGTCGTCGATCTCGACGTCAGCGACCAGGGCCACGACGGCGGGCTGATCACAGTCTCACGGCGGAGGGAGAAGAGCGGCAACCCGCTTCCTGTCCATGAGATCAAGCCCAGGCTCGACCACAACGGTGAGATCTATACGGCGCTGGTGACGGGGCTGCGCGACTACGTACGCAAGAACGGTTTCCATGACGTGGTGATCGCGCTGTCGGGTGGCATCGACTCGGCGTTGACCGCGGCGATCGCAGTCGATGCGCTAGGGCCGGATGCGGTGTGGGGGGTAACCATGCCCACCCGGTTCAGCTCGGAGGGATCGGTCAACCACTCGGTCGAGCTTGCCAAGAACCTGGGGTGCCGTATCGATGAGATACCAATCGAGAGCGTCTTCGGGGAGTTCCTCGGGGCGCTGGCTCCCGTCTTCGAAGGCCGTGATTTCGATGTCGCCGAGGAGAACCTCCAGGCACGGATCCGTGGGGCGATCATCATGGCGATCTCCAACAAGTACGGCGGGATGGTGGTGGCCACCGGCAACAAATCGGAGATGGCCGTGGGCTACGCCACGTTGTACGGCGACATGGCCGGTGGCTATGCGGTGCTCAAAGACGTGTTCAAGACCATCGTCTACCGGTTGGCGAGATGGCGGAACCGGGACGGCGAGGTGATCCCGCAGGAGATCATCGACAAGCCCCCGTCGGCCGAGCTGCGTGAGGATCAGAAGGACACCGATTCCCTCCCCGAATACGATGTCCTCGACGAGATCCTCCGCCGCTACATCGAGCTCGACATGTCACCCAAGACGATCATCGCCGAGGGATTCGACCGGGAGACGGCGCTTCGAGTGGCCGGCATGATCGACCGCAACGAGTACAAGCGCCGCCAGGCCGCCCCAGGTGTCCGGATAACAATGAAGGGTTTTGGCAAGGACCGCCGTCTCCCCATCACCAACCGCTTCAAGGCCTGATCAATCACGAACATGCGTATCTGGCCGCAGATCACGTGGCTGAGGTACGCATGTTCGTCAATCTTCTACCGGGTCGTAGTACCAGGTTCGTTCGCTGCCTTCCCCGCTGCCACCGATGACAACCATGCCCGTGTCGGATATGGCCATCGATGCGATCCATGCACCCTCGCCCGATTCGATTGTCTTCTCCGTCCAGGTCGCGCCACCGTCTTCCGAGAGCCATATCGCCGGAAGGAAGGTGCCGGCGTCGCCCCCGGCGCGGGCGACTCGGAAGCCTCGTATCGCTACTCGCTCCCCGCTGCTCGCTACCTCCTGAAGGAACGCCACCCGCTCCATCGAGGTCTGTTCGTGAATGTCGAGAAGACTTGATCGTCCGGTCCCTATCGTGAGCCTGACGCTGTCGCTGTTGACCGCGCTCACTGTGATCGAGCCAACGTCGGTCTCAATCACCGAATCCTCAGTCAGATGGAAGGGTGTTCCGTCGACAGCCACCGTCGCGGACTCAGGTGTGTCTTCTAGATCAACGGCGATCAGCTCGACCGTCGTCGTCTCGGGTTGGAAAATGTCATCGAGGTCGTCGAGCGACCAGTGCTCACCTTCGGTCGACGACCACACGGCGGGCCGTCCAAACAACTCGTTCCCGGCAGTTCCGACGGCGACGAGAGCATCGCCGATAGCAGCCACATCGGTGACGAACACATTCCCGGAGTCGGCCGACTCGATACTCGCCGGCCGCCACTCGAGCCCGTCGGCAGAGCGATAGAGGCCCCATGCCGGGCAATCCCGGGTCTCGCATGTGGCCATCGCAAAGAAATCGCCGCCGGCGAAACCGATCATTTGAAGTACGTCGGCATCGGTTACGCCCACCCGGGAGACTTCGCTCCAATCTGCGCCGTTCTCAGAAACGACCAGGGATGCCTGGTCTTGCTCCAACCCGGCCACGGGAGACCCATCGACTGACATCAGCGTGGCCGCGATCAGCCTTTCACCGGGAACGATCTTCGATGTGAGGGAGGCGTCGGGTCCAGCCACATAGCCACCAAACCGTGTGTCCAGCCAGACCGCCGTGCCTTGACCCTCGACCCAGGCATACGTGAGCAGCGAACCCTGCCACTCACCCAAGAGCATCGGCTGCCACGCCCCCGCCGATACCCCCGGAGGTTGCTCGAGTCGGCCGGCGAGCTCCCACCCGCTCCCGTTGTCCGAAGTCCATATCCCGGGACCACCGATGTCGACGCCGGCCGCGGCGAAACCGGCGTCGGTTGCGACGACGCTGGTGAGACGAGTACCAGACTCGAGGTCTGCAAGACGCCAGTCGTCGGTGTTGGTTTGATTTGTCCTGGCATCGATCCTGACCGGTTCGGGCTTCGACAGCAGCCTTGGTGGTACGGTCTCAACACTCGTCTCCCCGCCGTTGCCCACAGTGATGATCACGACCAGCCCGCCCACTGACACGAGCAACAGCAGGATCACCAGAACCTGCTGGCGTCGCCGGCCGGCTCGATTGGCGTCGTGTGGCTCCTCGCCTCCGATCACTTGAGCCGTCGACCGTCCCTCGCCGTCTCCCCTGGTCTTCATGACGTCATTGTTGTGGAGAATCGAACCTACGCAACCGGTCGGTCAGCTCGGTCAGCTTGGTATGTCAGCGCCAACGTGCATACATCACGGCGTCTCGGGGCTGAGGTGACATGTTGACGTGGTTTGCCCAGCGATGCAGCACGCCTTCGCTGGTGAAGCCTGCTTTCTCGAGGACCCGCTGCGATGCGATGTTGTCCATATCGACGTAGGCCCAGACCCGGAAGACGCCCGGCTGCTCGAATGCCCAACTCGTCACCGCCTCGAGCGCTTCTGTCATGTAGCCGTTGTTCCACTCTGAGCGACGCAACACATACCCGACCTCGATCCCGTGACCGGTGAGTTGGGGTTCGATGACACCGAGCAACATGTCATCTTCCTTGTTCGTGATCGCAAGCGGGAACGACGTCGCCTCCCGCCAAGCTCGGGCGCAGCGATCTAGAAAGGCCTTGGCTTCTTCGATGTCGCTGGCCGGTGGAAATGTGAGGTGGCGTGTGACGTCAGGATCGGACTGGTAGTCGAGCACGGCTGCAGCGTCGCCAAGTTCCGTCGGGCGTAACAACAACCTGTTGGTTTCGATGTGGCGTGGAGGTTTCATTGGCTCGGAGGCTACCGGCTCCGCCTGACACGTCCGTTACTCCTAACGAGGTTAGTGTTTCGCCTGATGGAGACGGTGTGATGCGTCTGAGGCAGAGGATGGTGACCCGGTGACGCTCCGACGTGGGGTTCTCTGCGTCGGATCGGTCATCGTCGACTTCGGGAAGGTCGTCGATGTTTACCCGTCGCTTGACCACCTGGCCACAATCGAGGAGGTCTCGGTCAGTACCGGTGGCCCGTCGCTCAACATGGCCGTCGACTTGCGCCAGCTCGGCGCCGACTTTCCCGTCTCTCTGATTGGCGCGGTAGGCGAGGACGACCACGGTGCGTACATCCTCTCCGAGTGCACCCGGCTCGGCATTGACACCGGGGGATTGCTGCGCCTCGGAGGTGTTGCCACCGCATTTACCGACGCCATGGTGGAACGGGACAGCGGGCGACGCACATTCTTTGTGCACAACGGCGCCAACGGGCTCTTCGACGCAGCTGAAGCCGACATCGAGGGGAGTGGGGCGAGGATCCTCCACGCCGGCGCACCCGGGCTCCACGCGACACTCGATGCGGACGGTGGCAGCGGGTGGGTGAGCCTGCTGCAACGGGCACAGGCCGCGGGGATGCACACCAACATGGAGCTGGTTGACCTCAACCCGGTCCTCCAAGCAGAGCTCAGCGCTCCGTGTCTGCCTCTTCTGGACAGCATCGTGATCAACGAGATCGAGGCAGGTTCGCTTACGGGAATGGTGGCTCAGGTTCCGGACGCCGACGGCGAAGTCGATTGGGCGATGCTCGAGACGATGGCGCTGCGGCTGATCGAACGCGGAGTGTCGACGCTTTCGGTCGTGCATTTTCCCGCCGGATGTGTCGCGGCAGACGGCAATGGGCGGATCTGGCGGCAGGGGTCGGTCCTCGTTCCGAGAGACCAGATCCGAAGCACCACCGGGGCGGGTGACGCCTTCGCCGCCGGGGTGATCTTCGGCCTTCACGAGGGTTGGCCGGTCGAGCGGTGTCTGCGTCTCGGAGCAGCAGCGGCAGGCGCTTGTATCGCCGATTCGCACACCTCAGCGGGCATAAAGGCTGCCGCGGTGTGTCTCTCTGACGCCGAGACTGTTGGTTTTCGGGGCGCTGGCGATCATGACAAGTCATGACCTGTCAACCACGCCGTCACCCAGCGTTAGCTTGGCCCATCGCCATCAGTTCGAGCGGGCATGCGGGTCACCCGGAGCCGTCGACTACACATGGTGCGTGACTTCAGCGTCGTGCCCTTCCGGTTTGGTCTACGACGGTTGCGTCCTCGCCGGCCGGCGGCTCCCACATCTCGGCGAGGTGCATCAGCATCTGATCTGTTACCGGCACTGAGTCTGGATCGTCGAGACGCTGCGAGCATCTCGACCGCAGGGTCTCGATGTCAACGGCAAAATGCACGAGCTGCCACTGTGCCCCGAGCCTCTCGACCAGCGCCTTGTATTCATCGCGCTCGGATCGACGACCCAGACCGTGATCGAGTACGACGGATCGGCCGGACTTCACCTCCTCAACCAGCTGCGACCTCACGGCTCCGACGGCAGTGACCAGCCGACGCTCGTGGTCCGCAACGGGGTAGTCGATCCCCAACCTTCCGTGTTCGGCAAGCATCATGTCATCCACCGATATCCGCACGACTCCGCTTGCCTCGAGGCGGCGTGCGTATGCGGTCTTTCCGCTGCACGGCAGTCCCGCGAGCAGGTACACGACAGGCTCGTCCACGGCTCCGGCCGTGACCGAGCGGGCGAAGCCGATGAGCTCGTCGACGTGGACGTCGGTCAGGCCGATCGACGGATTGGGGCGGATGAGCAGCGTGGGGACGCCTCGTTGTGCAGCCCACGCCTCTTCCTCGTGTGACAGCTCGTCATCAACCCATGCAACGGGTCGGCTGCCGACGTAGATGGCGACATCGGGCAGCTTCTCGAGAGCAATCCCGATGGCGGGGCGTTGTGTGAATTCGACCACGGGCATCGAGGGACAACCCAGCAGCGGTTCGAGCAGCCGCGGCGCGTCGTGCTCCCAACCGGTTGCCCAGACGAGCTGAAAGTCATTCGCCAATCTGATGAGCATCTGGGTGTGCTCCTTGACGAGCCAAACCGTGTGCGCCGTGCCTGTAGCGTCGATCACCAGACGATGTTCCAGCTCACCCTGCGGGCGTCCACCGGGGACGACGGCGAGTACGCCGTCAACATCGAGCATGAGCAAGGGGTTCTCCGGTGCCACCGCAGTCAGCGTACACGCGGCGTCTCTGTCGGTTCTAGGCCGGCGTCACAGCCGTATCACCACGTTGCCCCGCTTGTGCCCGGTGTCGACGTACCGGTGGGCATCCACGATCCGGCTCAGCGGGTACGTGCGGTCGATCACGATCTGGAGCACGCCGGACTCGATGAGGCCGCGGATCGTGTGGAGTTCCTCCTGCTTGTCGACCGACATACCGCCGACCACCCGCCGGCTGCCGAACCACCGGGTCCACATCTGCAGCAGGAGCCCCTTAGCCTGGATCCACCGATGAGCAGCGGCTGAGCTGAGTGGCGTATCCGCGGAAAATGCCTCCCTGCCAGGGATAATCGGGATTGCACAGCCCCGATCGACCCCTGACAAGGAGGCACCTTTCTGA
>Ga0214472_10000297_pt1 | contig 64241 bp, 56 predicted proteins | sample RVTome_6_FD_207662 | JGI IMG/M metagenome (GOLD analysis project Ga0214472, IMG submission 207662) | Soil microbial communities from uranium-contaminated site in the Upper Colorado River Basin, Wyoming, United States - RVT140D175 | ecosystem: Environmental > Terrestrial > Soil > Contaminated >...
CGCTTCGGGACTCCTTGTTACATTCCGGTCCGATAGCTGGCGCACGAAGGATCTGGTCGTCTTCAGCGGCACAAGCCGCTATCCTCAGTTCAGAACTATCGATGCCGACGGAATTGCAGTCAGTTGCGGCGGCGCGTCATGAAAGACGGCACGATGGCAGACATCCCCGAAGAACCGCCGGAATGCAGTGCCGAGCGCCTGAAAGAACTGGCCGACACCAACGCCCGGCTGCAGGCGAAGATCGACGAACAAAGTCTGGCTCTGGCCGATCTGGAGGAATCCAGGGCACAGCTGAGCGATCTGGCCTCTGCCGCCTCCGACTGGGTCTGGAAGCTGGACGATCAACTGCGTTTCATTTTCATTTCCGACAGCTTCGAACGCATAACAGGAATTTCACCGAGCATGGCCATGGGCAAAACCCGCTGGGAAGTTGCCGGGGCCGATCCGGATTGCGACGAATTCTGGCGCCAGCACCGCGACTGCCTGATGGCACGCAAAACCTTCCGGGATTTCCGCTACAGTTTCATCAGTGCTGAAGGCCAGCAGGAATACAGCCGGACCAGCGGCGTTCCCTATTTCAACGGTGCCGGCAGGTTTCTGGGATATCGGGGAACCGCCATTCGGGAGACCGACGAGATCCTGGCCCGGCAAAAAGCCGCGCAGCTCGAACAAAGCTATCGGGAGATTTACGAAAACGCCGTCGTCGGAATTTTCCGCGCGACCCCCGAAGGTGCGTTTCTGCAGGCCAATCCTGCGATGGTGAAGCTCTTTGGCTTTACGGATGAGAAGGAATTCCTGGAAGCCGTCAACAACGCAGCGGAAAACCTGATCCCGGGTCCGCCACTGCGCATCGCGTTGAAAAAGGGGATTGAGGGCAGCGGCAGTATTGAAGCCTTTGAAGCCGAACTTCTGGACAAAACCCTGAAGAACCACATCTGGGTCAGCATCAGCGCAAGCGAAGTTCGCGACGAAAACGGCACGGTAAAATACTTCGAAGGCATGGTTCGGGACGTCACGAAGCAAAACAAAGCCGAGACCGAACTGAAGGAAAGCGAAGCCCGGAACCGCGCAATCGTCGAGGCCCTGGACCGGGCGCAGGTCGGCCTCAGCATCACCACAGCCGCGCGGGGCATCCTCTACGTCAATTCGTCGCTGCTGAAGTTCGTCGGGCTGACGGACGAGAGTCAGGTTGTCGGGCGGAAGCTGGCGGACCTTCAGCGGCATGGCCTTTCCGATTTCGCCAGGATCGGGCGGGAGATGTACGATTCCATTGCAAAGACCGGTTCATGGAAAGGCGATCTGGAATGGCGCCGGGCGGACGGCACAATCGTCTATTTGAGAGCCCGTTCCGCCCCCTTCATCGACGATGCCATGATCCATGTGATCTTGGACACGACCGAGCGAAAGGAACTCGAACAGCGGGAGCTGAAGCTGGAAGAGGGATTGAAGCAGAGCCAGAAGATGGAAGCCCTGGGGCAAATGGCCGGCGGCATAGCCCACGAACTCAACAATCTGTTGCATCCCGTCATCAACTTCACCCTGCTGATACAGGACCAGATCGAAGACCCGAAACTGCGACATTACCTCTCACGCGTTCTGGAGTGCAGCCGAAAAGCGGCGAACATCGTCAGCGACGGACTCACTTTCGCCCACAAAGGCGCCGGGGAACGCAAAATGGCCGATCTGATGGAACTGACCAAGCGCGCGGCGCGTTTCACCCGTGGCATCCTGCCGATGGATATCGAGCTGAAGATCAGAACCGCCGAGGGAGCGGCCATCGCGGAGGTCAATGAAACGGAATTCATTCAGGTCGTAATGAAGCTGGCGCAGAACGCCAACGACGCAATGGAAGGCGTCGGTCAAATTCTCCTGCAAATGGATTGCGTGAACCTGGACGGCGCTGACGCCGAAAAACTCTCTCTTGAGGCGGGAGAATACGCATGCCTGATCGTAAGCGACCAGGGGCACGGGATTCCGGACGACATCCTCGACCACATCTTCGAGCCATTCTTCACCACCAAACAGGTCGGACGCGGAACCGGTCTCGGTCTCACCGTCGTCTATGGTATCGTGAAGGGATGGAACGGGGCGATCGCCGTCGAAAGCCAAAAGGGTGAAGGCGCGACTGTCAAAGTGTATATTCCCATGAGCCACAAGGCGGAACCCGCACCGGAGGCTAAAGGCATATGAGCAGAATTTTAGTGGTAGATGACGACGAGTACGTAAGAGAAAGCGTCTGTGAGGTTTTGAATCTCGCCGGACACGAAACTCTGGAAGCGTCGAACGGTGAAGAAGGCATGACCTTTATAGATAACGAGGCGCCGGATCTTGCCATCATCGATATCTGGATGCCGAAAGTGGACGGCCTGACGCTGCTGCGCCGGGTGCGCGCCAAGAATCAGGACCTGCCGATCATCATCGTTTCGGGCGGCGGCCCCGGCGAAACGCTGGAGCGGGCGACGGCGATCGCGGATACCTACAGCGCCGACCATGTTCTTTTCAAACCCTTTGAAAGCGACGAATTGCTGGAGATGATCAGGAAGCTGCTGTCCTGACGAAGGCTTTTCACCGGCATCCGGCAGGCAGCCCATGCAAACCCCGGCCGGTTGCGGGCTTCTGCAACGCCCGCCCCCTTGAAACAATCCGGACAGAGACGGCAGGAAGAGCAGGGGCCGACCGGCCGGCCGCAACCCGGACGACAGCCTGTAAATTTCTTGTTATTTCAAGTCGCTAAGTGTAGAGAAAAGGGATGCCCAGGCGATATAAAGCACCCGGTATCTATGTGCAGGAAATCTCGGCCGGCCCGCGGGTCATCGAAGCCGCCGAGACGTCGTTGACGGCCTTTGTCGGCACCGCCGGGCAAGGGCCCCTGGATGAACCGACGTCCGTCCGCAGCCTGGCCGAATTCAGTCGGGAATTCGGTGAGACGTCGGACGCCTACCCGTTGAGCCATGCCGTCCGGCAGTTCTTCGACAACGGCGGCCGGCGCGCCGTTGTCGTGCGTGTGGCGGACCGGGGATTTGCCGAACCGGCCCTTTCCATGAATCAGCGCGGACTCTGGGCGCTCGAAAAGATCCCCAGCTTCAACCTGCTCGCGATCCCGCCCTTCTCACTGGGCGGCGATGTGGATGTAAGATCCCTGCGTACGGCACTGGCCTACTGCAAAAAGCGCCGCGCAATGCTGCTGGTCGATCCGCGCAGCAACTGGTCCTTTCCAATCTCGGTGCTGGATCCCGGCAGCGGTATCGACGGTCTCGGCCTGCGCGATCCGAACGCGGTCCTGTATTATCCGAACATCCTGTTCCCGAACCCGACAAACCATGGAATTTCCACCAGCTTCGCGCCCTGCGGCGCCATTGCCGGACTGATTTCGCGGACCGACGAAACCCGGGGAGTCTGGAAGGCGCCGGCCGGGGTCGAGGCAAGAGTCGACGGCGCAAGCGGTCTGGAACGCAGCCTTACGGCGGCCGAGAACCGGCTGTTGAATCAGGCCGGGGTCAATTGCCTGCGCAGCTTCCCGAAAACCGGCGTCGTCTGCTGGGGCGCGCGAACGCTCGACGGCGCGGACAGCCAGGGATCCGAGTGGAAGTACCTTCCGGTACGACGGACCGCATTGTTCATCGAGGAATCGCTTTATCGCGATCTGCGGTGGGTCGTATTCGAGCCGAACGGCGAACCGCTCTGGACAGACATCAGCAACAGTGTGGAGAATTTTCTTTTCACACTCTTTCGTGAAGGCGCGCTCCAGGGCACAAAGCTCAATGAAGCCTTCTTTGTCCGATGCGATCGCACCACGACCTCCCAGTCGGACATCGACCGCGGCGTGATCAATATTCAGGTCGGGTTTGCACCCCTCAAACCGGCTGAATTCGTCATTCTGACACTCCGTCCCAAGGCCGCCGGCGCCGCCTAGGCGTTCAGTCCCGGCATTTGCCGATTGGCCGAAGCAATAACCCGCCGGAACCCGCCCGACGCTTGCATCCTTTACAGTGCGACTGCTCAGTCCGCGCCCAGGATTTTAGACCGGTCGAGCTCGACTGCACATTGTTGAAGAATGTCGATGAAACGGGCTCTGGTGTCTTCGTCAGCCACCACCGAATACGGCTCCGAAGCGCCCAGAACCGCCTTGAGCTGTCCGATCGGGCCGACCGGGACTGAAAAGCCTGTCACTCCGGCTTCAAACTCACCGTCAACGATGACAAATCCCCGGGTCCTGGCCTCATCGATCCTGCCGCGAATGGCATCGCGGTCACAAACTGTCGCGTTCGTATAGGCGGTAAGGGGGACTTCCCTGACCAGGGTCCCGGCTTTATCGGGATCACCGTAAGCCAGAAGCATTCGCCCTATGCTTGTGTGCAATACCGGAATCCGGCTGCCCACGGTAAATCCGAAAGAAACGGCCGAATTATGCAGTGTGGACTGGGCCACGTAGACCGCCTCGGAGCCGTCCAGCATGGCAAGCGAAATCGCTGAACCCAGCCGTTCCGAGAAGCGATTGAGAATTGGCTGGATATGAGTTCCGAACCCGTTGTTGCGCAGGAAGCCTCCCGCCAGAACAAGAATACGGGGCGTCAAGGAGAAATGGCGCCCCGACTTCCCCACGTACCCAAGATGCACCAGGGTCAGCGCCAGCCGGCGTACGGCTGCGCGGTCCAGCTGAGTGATCTCTGCGATCTCGGACAGGGTCAGGCGGGGCTTGGTATCGTCAAACGCCTTCAGAACAGCCATCCCCTTGACAAAGGTCGAGGAAATATCGCCACGCGAAAAGGCCTCACCCTTATCTATCCCGTTCATAACAATAACTTTCTTCAATCAGCGCTGCCAGGGATCAAGGTTTTCTATACAAAGTCTCATCAGCTGTGCTTGAACTCAGCGCTTGACAGAAACGCCGATCACGCCACAATTATTACATATAATACAGAATGTGCGTTATTTGACCAAAATAATGTAACTATCTAACAGAACAAGGGAAATTCAATGAGAACTGTCCTTCTTTCCTGTGTCGCGGCCCTTGGCCTGGCAACGACCGTGCAGGCCGCGGATAACCTGCGCTATGCGCATTTCATGCCTGCTGCCAGCTGGCAGAACCAGACGCTGTTCCTTGACTGGGCGAATGCGGTCAAAGAGGCCTCGGGCGGAGAGGTAGAGGTCGCGGTCTTCCCGGCACAGACTCTGGGCAAGGCACCCGCCGGCTATGACAACGCAGCCACCGGCGTTGCCGACATTGCCTGGACGGTTCAGGGTTATACCGCCGGGCGCTTCCCCCTCAGCCAGATCGTCGAGCTGCCCGGTCTGTTCAAAACGGCCGAGGTCGGATCCTGTGCGTTCCAGAAACTCTACGACAGCGGCGCTCTGGACGAGGAATACAAAGAGACGCATGTCCTGTTCGTTCATACGCACGGTCTGGGCCACATCCACACCAAGGGCAAGCCGGTCAGGTCGCTGGCCGATCTGAAAAGTCTGAAACTGCGCCGGCCGACCGCCGTTATCGGGGCGTTGCTGACGGAACTCGGCGCCGAGCCTGTCGGCATGCCGGCACCGCGTATCTATGAAAGCCTTCAGCGCGGCACGATCGACGGCTACATGCTGCCGTGGGAAGCCGTATCCGGTTTCCGCCTGGCCGATGTCACCGACTACCGCACCGACTTCGGTTTCTACTCCCTGGCCTTCGTCGCCACGATGAACAAAGCCAAGTATGAGGCCCTGTCGCCTGCGGCAAAAGCCGCCGTGGACGCGAATTCCGGCATGGATTGGGCGCTGAAAGCCGGCCGTGGCTACGATGCGGCAGACCTTCGGGCTTCCGCCGAACTGGCTTCAGGTCTGGAGCAGTTCGAAATTCCGGCCGCTGAACGTGCTCAATGGAGCGCTGCCGGTGATCGCGCAACGGCCAAGTATCTGTCGGATCTGGATGCCGCCGGTCTCCCGGGCACGAAAACCTACGAGGCTGTCAAAGGCTACGTCGCTGAGTGCCAGAGCTAGCTGAGTACAAGAGCTAAAGGTTTCGTTTGGGGGCATGACGACGCCCCAAGGTTCCCAAATCCCGGGCGGTCCACGCCGCCCGGGATTCTGATAAACAGCAGGCCCCATGCTCTCATCCCTATTGACGACGCCAGCCACGCTTGCGCGCAAAGCCTGCGAGAGTCTGGCAATGCTGGCGACCGCATATCTGCTCTTCGTGGTCGCCTTCAATATTGCCGCACGGGCCGTTTTCGATCTGACCGGCGGCAGCATTAATTTTCTGATCAACGGCGCCATCGAGCAGGCAGCCTATGCGCTGCTGATCCTGGTCTTTGCATCGCTTCCCGCCGCCCTGCACAGCGGGCTGGTCAGCGTTGACGTTCTGACGACCAAACTGCCGGATGGCATCCAGTCCCTGGCGAAACGCTTCTGGTTCCTGGTGTTCTTCGGGTTTGCGCTGCTGCTGCTGTGGCTCTTTGCCCATGAGACCGCGACAAGCTTTGTGCGTGGCGATAGCTCGCAGGATTTGGGCATCCCGCTCTATGTCTTCTTCACGGTGATAACAGTGGAATGCGCCGCCCTGGCGCTGGTCAGCCTGCGCGAAGCCCTTTCGCCGACCCCCGCGGAGTCCGTCTGATGGACGCCTTTACCGTCGGCTGTCTCTCCATTGCCATTCTCTTCGTCATCGTCCTGCTGGGCTGTCCCATCGGCCTGGCCATGACGCTGGTCGGCTTTGGCGGATTTGCCGCAATCGTCGGTCTCTCGCCGGCGCTCAGCGTTCTGCAGACCGCGGCCTTCGAGACGGCATCAAATTACTCCTTCACCCTGATTCCGCTGTTTCTGCTGATGGGAAATTTCGTATCGCAATCAGGCATGGCGCGCGACCTGTTCGAAGGCTCCGCACGTCTGACCCGCGGCTGGTCGGGTGGACTGGCGGCCGCCGGGGTCACCGCGAGCGCCGTCTTTTCGACGGTCTCCGGTTCATCGCTGGCAACCGCTTCCACCATGACCCGCGTGGCCTATCCGGAGATGGAAGAACGCGGATACGACAAGCGTCTGGCGGCCGGTTCCCTGGCGGCGGGCGGAACGCTCGGCATCATGATACCGCCGTCCATTGCGCTGCTGCTGTACGCCCTGATCACCGAGCAGTCCGTGGGCGAGATGTTCCTGGCCGGCATCCTGCCGGGTATTCTGGCCTATCTGCTCTACATGGTGACGATCTTCATCATGGCCCGGATCTGGATTGCCAGGCCCGACGCGGATGCGATCAACAGCCACCAGGGCTCGCGCCTCAGCGCCCTCAGGCTTTTTTCACCCGCCTTCGGTCTGTTCGGCCTGGTGATGGGCGGTCTCTACGGCGGTTTCTTCACCCCCACCGAAGCCGGCGGCGCGGGCGCGGCGCTCGCCCTGGTCTATGCGCTGCTGCGCGGGCTCCGCTGGGCCGGATTTGTCGAGGCCCTGCGGGAGACCGTGCGCACGACGGCGACGATCTTCATCATCCTGATCGGTGCCGAGGTCTTTGGCTTTGTGCTCTCGACCTCGCAGCTCTCGTTCACCATGGTCGACTTCCTGTCGCAAAACGACTTCAGCCCCAACCAGGTTCTGCTGGCGATCCTGATCTTCTATGTGGTGCTGGGCTGCTTCATGGAAAGTCTGGCGATGATCCTGCTGACGGTGCCGATCTTCTATCCGATCATCATCGCCAACGGCTTCGATCCCGTCTGGTTCGGCGTCATCGCCGTGGTCACGGTCGAGCTCGGGCTGATCTCTCCGCCCGTCGGCATGAACCTCTTCATGGTCAAAAGCGTGGCCAAGGACCTGCCGCTGAAAACGATCATGACCGGGGTCGCACCCTTTGTGGCCGTCGATATCCTGCGCCTGCTGATCCTGGTTGCGGTGCCGGCGCTGTCGCTGTTCCTGCCCGGCCGGATGTGACGGACCCGATACAACGGGCCGGATGCAGCTGACCGGATATAGCCCTAAAGAATCGAAAAAGTAGAGAAACGGATGTCTGAAACCATCAAAATACAGTTCCGATCTGCGGACGACACAACCCACGACGTTGAAGCCACGATCGGCAAGAGCGTCATGGAAGCCGCGGTGATGGCGAATGTACCAGGCATCGAGGCCGAATGCGGTGGATGCTGCAGCTGCGCCACCTGCCATGTTTTCAGTCTGACTCAATGGGGCGAGCCCGACGAGGACGAAGACGCGATGCTGGACGAAACCGCGTCACCACGAAGAGATCAAAGCCGTCTGTCCTGTCAGATCATCGTCAGGGCCGAAATGGACGGCGCGGTCTTCGTACTTCCCGAGCAGCAGTAATGAGCAGCGCTACAGTCCATAGCGGGGGAGTCGTCATCGTCGGAGCGTCCCATGGCGGCGTGCAGGCCGCGGCTGCTTTGCGTCAGGCCGGCTGGCTGGACGCCATTACGCTGATTTCCGACGAGGACGCGTTGCCTTACCACCGCCCGCCCCTGTCCAAGGCATTTCTGACCGCCACTGGCGATGATAATTTGATGCCTATCAAACCATGGGCGTTCTATGAGACCGGCGGGATCAGCCTGCAGCTGGGAAAACGCGTTACCTCGATTGACGCCGCCCGAAAAACCGTGACGTTCGGGGACGAGACGCTGTCTTACGACAAACTCGTTCTGGCCACAGGCGCGGCGGCCCGCAAACTGCCCCTGCCGGATTTCACCAACCTGCACTACCTGCGCGACCTCTCCGACGCGCGGCGCCTCCGCCCGGCATTACACGCGGCCGCGAAGCTGGTCGTCATCGGCGGCGGGTTTATCGGCCTGGAAGTCGCCGCAACCGCCGCAAAGCTTGGAAAAAGCGTGACTGTGCTTGAAGCCCAGTCCCGGCTTCTTGCCCGCGCCCTGCCCCCCGCCGTCTCCGATTTTGTCACGCAGATGCACCGGAACGCCAAGAGCCGTGTTCTGTTCAATGCTGTGGTGAAAACCGTAGAGGGCACAGGACAAACGGCATGCGCGGTTGTGCTGGAAGACGGCCGCACATTCCCGGCCGGTCTGGTCGTCATCGGCGTCGGAAGCCTGCCCAATACCGAACTGGCGGCAAGCGCCGGGCTGACGCTGGCCGAGGGCGGGATTCTGGTGGATGGCCACATGCGCAGCAGCAACCCGGATATCTATGCGATCGGCGACTGTGCGGCCTGCCACAATCCCTTTTCGGATCAGGTCGCACGCCTTGAATCGGTCCAGAACGCGGTCGACCAGGCCAAGGCAGCCGCCCGCCACATCACCGGGTCCGACGAGCCCTTCTCGGCCGTCCCCTGGTTCTGGAGCGATCAGTTCGACAGCAAGATCCAGATGGCGGGCCTGCCCTTTGACGGAGCGACCGAAATTCTGCGGGGCGATCCCGCGACCGGCGCCTTCAGCGTTCTGCATTTGGAGGATGGCGTTCTGCGGGCAGCCTATTCCATCAATCGCGCAGCGGACCATATGGCCGCGCGCAAACTCATCACGTCAGGCCAATTGCTCGACACCGGCTGTGCCGGAAATCCTGACCAGCCGTTAAAGGACTGCCTGGCCTCCGCGCCGGCCGGTCCAGTCGGCAACGCCAGCACGTGATACGGTGAACAGGAGACAAGCATGATCAGCCAGGAACTTAACGAAACCCTGACCCGAAGCGGTCCCGGCACGGATGCGGGCGCCGTCCTGCGCCGCTATTGGCAACCCGCCGCCTTGCTGGATGAGCTGCAAGGCAAGCGCCCCGTGGTGCCGGTGAAACTGCTGGGTGAGGATCTGGTCCTGTTTCGCGACAGCGAGGGCGAGTTGGGCCTGATTGGGCGCAGCTGTCCGCATCGTGGCGCCGACCTCTGTTATGGCCGTCTTGAAGATAACGGCCTGCGCTGCCCGTTCCACGGCTGGCATTTTGACCGGACGGGCCAATGCGTTGAACAGCCGGGCGAGCCCGAAGGCTCGAAGATGCACGAAAAGATCAGGAACACATCCTATCCGGTGATCGAGAAGAACGGAATTGTCTTTGCCTACATGGGACCGGGCGAACCGCCGGCCTTTCCGGATTTCGATTGCTTCCGTGCCCCGGAAACCCATGTCTTCGCCTTCAAAGGCCTGTGGGAATGCAACTGGCTGCAGGCCATGGAAGTGGGTATCGATCCCGCGCATGCGTCGTTCCTGCACCGGTTCCTGCAGGATGAAGATCCGGCAGAGAGCTACGGAAAGCAGTTCCGCGACATGGCGGCGAACACCGAAATTCCCATGACCCAATTGCTGCGCGACTATCCCCGGCCGGACATCACCGTCGAGGAGACCGACTATGGCATGCGCCTGATCGCGCTGCGTCATCTCGAGGATGGCAGAACCCATGTCCGCATCACCAACCAGATCTTTCCCGAGGCGATCTGTATCCCGATGTCGCGTGAAATGATCATCACCCAGTGGCACGTTCCCGTGGATGACGAGACCTGCTACTGGTATTCGATGTTCACCAGCTTCGACAAACCCGTCGACAAGGAAGTGATGCGCGCCCAGCGCCTCAAGGAACACCGTCTGCCGGACTACCGGCCGATCAAGAATGCCCGCAACAGCTATGGCTACAACGCCGACGAACAGGACAGCGAGACCTATACGGGCATGGGTCTGGACATCAACGTGCACGACCAGTGGGCCGTTGAATCGCCGGGCCGGATATTCGACCGGACACGAGAGCATCTCGGCAAGACGGACGTGGCCATCATCAGGTACCGGCGCATGATGCGCGCCGCGATCGCCTGCCTGAAGGAAGGCAGCACGGACGCGCTGCCGATGCTGAACGGGGCCGATCCGGCGGGCATTCAGGGTCCGATCAGCAACGACACCATCGCCATGACGTCTGACTGGGAATCGGCCTTCGTGGCCAGTGATGCGGAACGCCGCGCCGCCTGTAGCGGTTGGGATGCGAAGATTTCGGGATGATCCGAAACAGCCGGATCTGCTCGGGGATGTCACGCGACCGTACCCTTTATGACGGCCACTTTGAGGGAAGCACAGACCGTGACTGACTTAGTTGAAATCATTGCCCGGGGCGCGCTGGCCCGGGCCGGACTGCTGAGCGGACAAGACATCGAAAATGCCGCCGCTCTGGCCGCGCAGGTGGCCAACAGCGATCTCGAGACCCTGCGCGTTCTCTTTACCGATCAGCACGGAATTCTGCGCGGTAAAACAATCGTCGCCAGCGCCTTTCCGTCGATCTTTACCAGCGGTATCGCGGTCACCTCGACCCTGTTGCTCAAGGACACCTCGCACCGCACGGTCTTTCCGATCTGGAGCGCGGACAGCGGTATCAAGGCCGCGCCGATGCAGGGTGCCAGCGATATCCTGCTGGTACCCGACCCGGCCACCTTCAGGACGCTGCCCTGGTCGCCCCATTCCGCGCTGATCCTCTGCGACACCGCGTTCAAGTCCGGCGCGCCGATTTCCTTTGCATCCCGTAGCGTGCTGAAAACGGCGCTGCCGAAACTGGCGGCGAAAAACATCGAAATGGTGGTTGGCCTGGAGGTGGAGTTTCATGTCTATGAACGGCTCGACCCGAAGCTTGCTCACGCCCAGGCGACGATGCCGGGACAGGCACCCGAGACGCGCAACCTGGCGCAAGGCTATCAGTTCCTGACGGAAACCCGTTATGGCGAGCTGGAAGATGTCATGGACGAGCTGCGCCGCTGCTGCCAGGCAATGAAGCTGCCGGTCCGCTCGATGGAAGTCGAAATGGGTCCCAGCCAGTTCGAATTCACCTTTGATCCGGCCTCGCCGCTGGAACATGCCGACAATATGGTGATTTTTCGCACGATGGTGAAAGAGGTCTGCGCGCGGCGCGGACTGCACGCCACCTTCATGTGCCGTCCCAAGATCGAAAACGGTGCAGCCAGCGGATGGCATCTGCATCAGTCCCTGGTGGATGCCAGGACAGGCGAAAACCTTATGATGCCGGACGCGGAGGGGGCGCTGACGCCGCGCGCGGGCCAGTGGATTGCCGGCCTGCTGGAACATGCCGCCGCCAGCTGTCTGCTGACCACGCCGACCGTGAACGGCTACAAACGCTACCAGCCGTTTCAGCTGGCGCCGGACCGGATCCAGTGGGGCCGCGACAATCGGGGCGCCATGATCCGAGGCCTGATGAATCCCGGAGACACCGCCAGCCGTGTCGAGAACCGGGTGGCCGAGACAACGGCGAACCCCTACTATTTCTTCGCCTCGCAGATCCTGAGCGGCCTTGATGGGATCGCACGCAACCTGCAGGCGCCGGCGGCGGTCGAAACCCCTTATGACAGCGATGCGCAAAGTCTTCCCAAGAGCCTTGTCGCGGCGATCGAGCGATTTGAGGAATCGGCCCTGTACCGGTCCGAGCTGGGCGACGAATTTGTCGACTATCTGGTCCATATCAAACGCGCTGAATGGGACAGATACCTGATGACCGTTTCAGAATGGGAGCAGAACGAGTATTTCTCGCTGTACTGATATGCCGCATTTTATCATCGAACATGGCAATGCCCTGCAGGGGCCGGGGGACGCGGAGGCCGCGCTGCAGTCAGCTCTTGATTGCGGGTCGAGCTGCGGGTTCATCACGCCTGCCGACATCAAAGTCCGTCTGCTGCCCTACACGCAGTTTCTCTCCGGCGATGGACGCAGCAGCTTCATCCACATCACGGTGCGATTGCTGGCGGGACGCAGCCCGGATCAGAAAGAGTCGCTTGCCCTGTCGCTGCGCGAGGCCTTTGCCGCCCGCTTTCCAAAGGTGCAGAGCATCAGCATCGAGATCCGCGATATGGACCCGGTGTCCTACAAGAAAAGACTCTTCCCCTGAACCAGGGCGCGGAAAGCTATCTCTTGCGCCAGGCCTGGGTCCGTTTTTCCACCAGTCGGGACACCAGCGCATAGATCAGCACCACAGCGAAGTTGGTGTAGACGATCATCATCGCCATGGCGGCGGCGGGCGCGATATCGCCGGCATCATCCATGTTCATCACCGCAACCGATGCCAGATTGGTGTCCGGCGAATAGAGAAACACCACGGCGGACACCGTGGTCATGGCGTTCACGAAAAGATAGATCGCCATGGAAAAGAGCGCCGGCTGGCAGACCGGGACCGTGACCTTGCGGAAGGTGGTCCAGAACGGCACTTTCAGGGAGGCCGAGACCGATTCGAACTCGCCATCGATCTGTTTCAGCGCCGTCAGGGCCGTCAGATGCGCCACCGTATAGAAGTGGGCGACCGTCGAGAGCACCAGGATCGTCATGGTGGCGTAGATGCCGTTGAAGGGGTTCGCCGGATTGTTGAAGAAAAAGATGTAGGCCAGACCGAGCACCATGCCGGGCACCGCCAGCGGCACCATGGCCATGGCCTGGATCGCCACGCGACCGAAGCGAAAGCCCTGCCCCTTTTCCACCAGATAGGCCACGGTGAAGATCATGGTGGTGCCGATCAGCGCGGTCAGCGCCCCCAGCTTCATCGAATTATACCAGGCGCCCCAGCCACCGCCGTCCATGACCTCGAAGTTATAGTGCGTCAGTCCGAGGGTCAGGTTGTAGGGCCAGAAGGTCACGAAGGACGCGTAGGCGGCAACCCCCAGGACCAGAAGCAGAAGACCCGCCATGATCGCGCAGAAAATCAGCGCTGCGGTATCGCGGCCACGCGACGGCTTCGGCGCATAGGGCACGGCGCGCGCCGACAGCATCGCCACCTGACGCCGCTGCACCAGACGGTCGACCCCGAATGCCAGCACGGCCGGGATCATCAGCATCACACTGACGACCGCGCCCATCTGAAAGTTCTGCTGTCCGATCACCTGTTTGTAGATATCGGTCGCCAGAACCGAATACTGACCGCCGATGACCTTGGGAACGCCGAAATCGGTGATCACCAGGGTAAAGACGACAAAAATCGCGCTGATCACGCCGTACTTGGCACCCGGAAGGGTCACGGTGAAAAAGGTCCGCAGCTTAGAGGCCCGCAGAGCCTCAGCGGCTTCATAGAGCCGCGCGTCTGACAGCGACAGCGCGGTGATCATGATCAGCAGCGCATGGGGAAAGGTCCAGAAGCTGGAGCCGAGAATGATCCCGATGAAACCATAGATCGGCTCGCCCAGCAGCAGATCCCGCATGAAGCCTTTCGTGCCGAACATGTAGATGAAGGAGATCCCGGGCAGCAGCGACGGCGCCAGGATCGGCACCAGGGCGACGATGCGAAAGAAGCCCTTGTAGGGCATGCAGCTGCGGGTGATCGCATAGGCATAGACGAAGGCGAGGGTGATCACGATCACCGTCGCCATGATCGACACCGTCAGGCTGTTCGTAATCGAGTACGAAAGCGACGGCGTGTCGAAGTAGGCGGCATAGTTCCCCAGACCGATGAAAACCCCGTCCTTATCCTCGAAGGATTTGGACAGCATGGTATAGAGCGGCAGAATCACAGCCACCAGCAGGAACACCCCGGCCAGCACGATACCGCCCCGCATGACCCAGGCTTCCGGATTGAAGCGGGCCCGTGGTCCCGCTGCGGTGTTTGATGTCAGCGCGCTGTCGGTCATGAGGTCACGCCGATCCGGCCGAGAAGATCCGGACCCGGTCGGCCGGCAGTTCGATCGTCAGGCCGGTTCCGGTTTCAAGCCCCATGCGCCGCACGGCATTGATGGAAAAATCCGCGATCAGACGGGCATCGCCGAGGGGCAGCCCCGAAAGCTCGGCCCGGAAAAAGGAACCGAGGAATTCCATGTCCTCGATACGGGCGTCAAAGCAATTACCGGGGGTCGCAATGGCGCCCGGTGCACCGCGCGAACCTGCGTCCGCACCATGGGGCACCACATCCTCGGGACGGATCGCAAGTATCGCCGGAGCACCACTTTGAACCTTGTGGTCCTGACAGGCGAGACTCAGCATGCCGAGCTTCACGCCGCCGGCACCGTTCACTTCACAGGGTATCTGGTTCATGGTCCCGATGAAATTCGCGACGAAGGGACTGACCGGTTCGCGATAGATTTCCAGGGGTGTTCCGACCTGCTCGACGACCCCGTGATCCATCACCACGATGCGGTCGGCCATGGTCAGCGCCTCTTCCTGATCATGAGTGACCATAATGGTGGTCACGCCGAGGCGGCGCTGCAGGGATTTGATTTCGTGGCGAAGATGCCCGCGCACCTGGGCATCCAGTGCTGAAAGAGGCTCGTCGAGAAGCAGCAGCCCCGGAGACATCGCCAGGGCGCGCGCCAGCGCCACACGCTGCTGCTGCCCGCCGGAAAGCTGGGCCGGGTATTTGCTTCCCTGGTCCGGCAGGCCGACCAGTTCCAGCAGCTCTTTAACCCGCTTGACGGTCGCGCTGCGCGACAAACCGGTGTTTTCCAGACCGTAGGCGACATTTCTGGTTACGGTCAGATTCGGGAAGAGGGCGTAGGACTGAAACACGATCCCGAAATCTCGCTGGGACGGCGGCAGACCGGAAATATCGACCCCGGCCTGAGTGATCTGCCCCGCCGTCTGGATTTCCAGCCCCGCAATAATCCGCAGCAGAGTCGTCTTGCCACAACCGGACGGTCCCAGGAAACAGACGAATTCGCCCTCGTTCACATCGAGTGCGATATCCTGCAGCGCTGTGAAGTTGCCGAAATCTTTAGATACGCCTCGCAGGCGAAGGTACGGCGCCGAACCGGGCATAAGCCCCCCCTGATATCTGATCGCAGACTGGAGTCTGATTCACCTTCCTGACGGAATCTGTCAGGAAGGTGAATCAGACTCCAGAACAAATAGCAACACGGCGGACCCAAAAGAGTCCGCCGTGTGTGCAACAATGGGCTTACTTCGGTTCGGATTTCGAATCGTAGCGCTTCTGCCATTCGGCGAGAATGCTTTTACGGTTCTTGGCCGCGAAATCGAAATCGTTGTCGATCATCGCATCGACCAGACCCGCCGGGAAATGCTCGACCGGCTTGGCAACGCCCGGGTAGGCAACGACCGCATAACCGACGTTATACATCTCGTTGGCTTCCTTGGTGACGATAAAGTCCATCAGCGTCTTGGCGGCATCCAGGGAATCGGTGCCCTTGACGATGGCAGCGGCTTCCATGTCCCAGCCCACACCCTCGGAGGGCACGATGATTTCAATCGGCGCGCCGGCGGCTTTGGACTTCGCGCCCCGGAAGGCAAAGGAGATGCCGATGGGGACCTCGCCCGCGGCGGCAAGTTTGCAGGGCTTCGAGCCGGAATGGGTATAACGGGCGATGTTCTCATGAAGACCGTCCATGAACTTCCAGCCCTCGTCTTCACCGAAGATCTGCAGCCAGGAGGACACATCCAGGAACCCGGTGCCCGAGGAGGCCGGGTTCGGCATGATCACATGACCTTTGTAGACCGGCTTGGTGAGATCCTTCCACGAAGCGGGCATCGGCAGACCGGCTGCTTCGGCTTCGGGAATATTCACGCAGACCGACGCAACCCAGGCATCCATGCCCACCCAGGACGGCGGCGTGGCATTGTCCACGAACTTGCTGTCCAGTTCCTTGACACCCATGGGTGCGTAAGGCTCGAGCATGCCTTCGCCCTTCAGGAGGATCAGGCTGGTTCCCGCCAGGCCCCAGACCACATCGGCCTGCGGATTGTCTTTCTCGGCCAGCAGCTTGGCGGTCACGATACCGGTTGAATCGCGGACCCATTTGATCTCGATATCGGGATGATGCGCATTGAAGGCGGCGGCATATTTGGCAAGATCTTCCGCCTCGACCGCCGTGTAGACGGTCAGCGTTTCCGCGGAAACGACATTGGCCGCGAGTCCGCCAGCAAAGGCAAATGCGGCGGCTCCGGTAACGAATTTGGAAATAACGCTTTTCATTTTCCTGCTTCCCTGTTGATTTCGCAATTTTGATTTCGTTTATTCATGGAAATTTGCTTTCCATTCTCAGCGGATGAGAAAACTTCTCCTCATCTTTATGATTTCTGTTCCTTGACCGGCCCACTTCCCTTCAGTTCCCGATCAGTCTGGACCTGACCGCGCAGAACGGCCGTCTGCTCATCAGTGACCAGACGCGAATTCCGGAGCTCGCCCGCCCGACTCAGGATGGGATAAGCCACGGACGTCAGATGGGAATTCACCCGTTTGAAATCGCGGAGAATATCGAGATGCAGGCCGCTGGTCTCGATGCTCTCGATCATGCCGGAGCGCAAGCGCTCCAGATGCCGTTCCGTACCTTCGAGCTCCATCTTTCGAAACTGGTCTTTCCGGGCCAGAAGCAAACGGGCCTGCTGAACATCCTGACTGATAAACACACTCAACGACAATCGGACGGTATCCATCAGCATGGCATGAACGGCAGCCAGTTCGGATAAGCCCTCGCTGGAGAAACTCAGCTTCGCCCTGATTTTCTTCGCAGCAAGCTCCATCAGATTTTTATCGATGATATCACCGATATGTTCCAGATTTGTTGTGAAGGTAATAATTTCTATACAGCGGCGGCTTTCCTCCTCCTCCAACTCGTCCCGGGAGAGGCGGGTCAGATAAAGTTTCACCGCTTCATGCAGATGATCGACCTGTCTTTCTTTCCCCTCGACAATCGAAATCAGGCCCTTGTCACCGTCACGGAAAATCCGAATGGTCTTGGCGAGCATATCCTCGATAATATCACCCATCCGCAGGGTTTCGCGGGCCGCCATGCTCAGCGCCAGGGAGGGCGTCTCCAGCAGATGCTCATCCAGATGACGCGGACCGTCATCGCTCAGATCCGCATGCGGATCCGGCAGAATTTTTTCCGTCAGGGCCGCGACCGGTCCGACCAGCACCAGGGACAGCGCGCAGAGCGCGGCATTGAATGCGACGTGAAAGGCCACGACCTGTTCGGCCGGGCCCGCCACCAGCCGCGCCAGCTCGGGTTCGAGCCAGGGTAATGCCCCCCAGCAGGCCACGACACCGAGAAAGCGGAAGAAGAGGTTCCCCATGGGCACACGGCGCGCGGCGACAGGCTCGGTGATGGTGGCGCTGAGCGCCGGCAATGCTGCACCGAGATTGACGCCGAGAACGATGGTCATGAGGGCATCGAGCGGAAAGGCGCCGGCAACCGCCAGCGTCGCCAACAGAAGAATGACAGCCACGCTGGAATAGGCGACCCAGGTCAGAACCACCCCGACGACAACCGCAAGCAGAGGTTCACTGGCCATGGCCGTCAGAACCAGGCTGACGATCTCGCTGTTGCCGAGTGAGCGCGACGCGGTCCCCAGCATGTTCAACGCGATCAGCAGCATCGAAAAGCCGATCAGGATGCGCCCGATGTGCTTGATGCGCGGACTGCGCTTTTCGCCGGAGGCATGAATGACGTACCCCAGAAAAGCGAAAACCGGCCAGATCACCGCGATCCCCGAAGCGAAGACGACGACTGCGAGCGACGATCCCAGATCGGCGCCGAGCATCACCGCAAGCGCAGGTGCGGTGGCAAGGGCGCCGCGCCCGACAAAGGAACAGACGATCAGCGCTGTCGCCGTCGAGCTCTGCATGAGCGCGGCAACGAACGCGCCGGCGCCGGCAGCGAAAACTCTATTACTGGTCCAGGCGGCGACGACACTTCGCAACTCGGTTCCGAATGCCCGGGTCATGCCGGTGCGGATCATCCGCGCCCCCCAAAGCAGAAGCGCGACACCGCCCAGAATGGTCAGAAAAACTTCAGTACCGCTCAATCCCTGTTCCTTCGTTCAGCTTTCTCTATCCCTGACTCACCCCGGCCAGGGTAATGAATAGGTCTTTATATTGGAGAAGCTCTTCATGGCTTCGAGCACGCCTTCCTTATATCCTAATCCCGAATCCTTAATTCCGCCAAAAGGCGACATTTCAATCCGGTATCCCGGCACTTCCCAGATATTGACCGTACCCACGCTCAGGCCGTTGACGAAGGCGGTAATGCGGTCGAGCCGGTTGGTACAGACGCCTGCCGAGAGGCCGAATGCGGTGGAGTTGGAAATCCGCATCACTTCGGCGTCGTCGTTGGGGACCCGCACGATAGGAATAACGGGTCCGAAGGTCTCTTCCATAACAAGTTCCGACCTGTGGTCGACCTTGTCAACAACGATCGGCGGCAGAACAGCACCCTTGCGTCCCGGATTATACAGGATTTCCGCCCCCGCTTCCGCCGCCTTGTGCACACGGGATTCGAAAAGAACCGCGGCTTCCTCGTTCACCACGGTGCCGAGATCGGTATCGGGATCAAAGGGATCGCCAAACAGGATTTTCCGCGCGCGCTCCTCGACCAGCGGCACGAAACGCTCGGCCACATCCTGCTGAACCAGTATGCGTTTGACCGCGGTGCAGCGCTGACCGGAGTTTTTGGTCGCACCGGCCACCGCAAGATCCGCCGCTTTGGCCAGATCCTCGTCCGACAGATCGTTCAGGATGATCAGCGGATCGTTGCCGCCGAGCTCCAGAACCGTGCGGCGGTACCCGGCCCGGTTGGCAATCATCTTTCCGACCGCAACGCCGCCGGTAAAGGTGATCAGTTCGATATTCTCGTTGGTGATGAACTCGTCACCCAGATCTTCGGGCATGCCGGTCACGACGGAGAGCATCTCCGGCGGCAACCCGGCTTCGTAGAGAATGTCGGCCAGAACCAGGGCGGTCATGGGCGTGAGATCGGTCGGCTTGCAGACGATGCAGTTGTTCGTCGCCACCGCCGGCGCGATCTTGTGCGAGATCATGTTCAGCGGATGATTGAACGGGGTGATGGCGCTGATCGCCTTCAGGGGTTCGCGCATGGTATAGATCCGCCGGGCCTTGCCCTGCGGGCTGACGTCGCAGGAAAAGATCTCGCCGTCATCCCGGATGCAGAGCTGCGCGGTCAGGGAATAAACGTCGTAGGCACGACCGACCTCGTAGAGCGAATCTTTCTTCGAGAGACCGAGTTCAAGGGTGATCAGATCGGAAAGCTCGTCGCGCCGCGAGGCAATGATATCCGCCGTGCGGAACAGAATCTGCTGGCGTTCGTAGCGGGTCAGCTTTGGAGTATAGGCGCCGGCGATCCGAAAGGCTTCGTTGGCATGCGCTGCGGTTCCCCGGGGGACTGTTCCGATCACCTGATTGCTGTAGGGATAGCGCACTTCGATGACGCCTTCGGCATCGATCTTGCGCCCGGCGATGCGCATCGGTTCGTGGCGCGGTTTACCAGCCATATCTTCGGCGAGGCTCATATCTTCAACTTCCCAATTGCTGCGACGGTGCGTCCACCGCAAAAGATCACGCGTTTGTCGGTTGCGCGGCAGCTATTGCGCCGCGTTCTGAATGGCCACCACATGGTTCAGGGCGATGTCAAAAGCATCGAAGTTGCGAAGTTTCCGTTCACCAAGCCCCTGCACCGGACGGTTCAGCATCAGAGGCACCGTCTGCTCGGAAACGCCGCCATGGGACCGCAGGGGAACTTCCAGACCGGAAAGATCATGCCTGGATTCGCTGGTGCCCAGAACCACCCCCCGGGTCGAAACCACGACCAGATCGCCGATACGATCCTGCGGCAACTCGAAACGGGCACAGGCTTCGGCATTGCCCGCGACGTATTCAATCCCCTCGAAGACGGCCAGTTTGCCAATGATCTCACCCGGGTTCGTACCGTCGGGCAGATAAACCGTCGCAAAGGACCCCAGGGCACCGTGATGCACCACGTAAGGGTCGGTGATCGGCAGAATCACCCGGGCCGCGCCGCTGCCCATCCAGTCATCCAGCAGATCCTGCAGATAGATCACCGAAGGCGCACCACTGTTGTCGTGTTTGGCATTCATGCCGTGGTCGGCGGTCAGTGACAGAACGCAGCCCATGGCATCGAGCTGCGCCCAGTAGCCGTCCATCATGGCATAAAAGGCGTTGGCGCCCGGTGTTCCCGGCGCATGCTTGTGCTGCACGTAATCGGTGGTCGAGAGGTACATCAGATCCGGACGGTCGCGCGCCATCAGCCTGACGCCCGCCGCGAAGACAAACTCGGAGAGTTCGGCCGAATAGACATCGGGCACCGGCATTCCGACCATGTCCACAACGCCGATGATGCCGTTGTCGGCCAGCGTCGCCTGATCCGATTTCTCCGACGAGAAACAGGTCGCGCCGTCCTTGCCGAACGCGAGCCCATGACCGAGCAGACGCCGCAGCTTGTCCTTAGCGGTCACGATGGCGATCTTCGCGCCGGCATCCTGGAAGGCCTTGAAAATCGTCGGTGCCCGCAGGAACTTCGGATCGTTCATCATCACTTCCTCGCCGCTGTCTGGGTCGAGGAAGTAGTTGCCGGAAATGCCGTGCACCGCCGGGGGCTGCCCCGTCACGATCGACAGATTGTTGGGATTGGTGAAACTCGGCACGACACAGGCCGCCCGCAGATCCGCGCCCCACGCCAGCATGCCGGCGGTGAAGGGCATGACACCGGCGGCAACGGCCGCTTCGATATAGGCCGGTTCGGATCCGTCGATGCAGACGGCGACGACCGGCTGCTGCGGCCAGTCGTAACTGCGGTCGTTGACGGTAATCTGTCGGTTCATTTCATCTTCCTCAAATTCACTACCCGAAAAACCGGGCTCAAAGCGTTTGGTACGGCGCCTATTCTGCCGCGGTGTTCGTCCGGCGCGGCGCGGCATCGCCCACAGACATTTCGTCGAGCACGGCGCGCACCGCCCGCAGAAGGCCCTCGATATCCTCGGGCTCGATCGCGCCGATCGTGCCGACCCGGAAGGTCGGCGCCGCCGTCAGCTTGCCGGGATAAATTACAAAGCCCCGCTGAGCCAACAGATCGTAGAACTTCCGGAAGCTGAAACCCGGATCGGCCGGCTCCAGAAAGCTGGTGATAATGGGCGACTGTATATCGTCCGCCAGCAGGGTTTCAAAACCGATGGCCCGCATGCCGTCCACCAGTACACGATGGTTGCGCGCGTAGCGGTCGCCGCGTCCTACGACGCCACCTTCAGCGGCGTGTTCACGGATCGCCGTGGCCAGCGCGGCCGTCGAATGAGTCGGCGGCGTGAAACGCCAGCGACCAGACTTGGCCATGTAGATCCACTGGTCATAAAGATCGAGAGACAGTGAATGGGCGTTGCCGGCCGCTGCCTCCAGCGCGCTTTTGCGCAGGATGGCGAAGCCCATGCCGGGCACGCCCTGAAGGCATTTGTTGGCGGAGGAAACCACCCCGTCGCACGGCAGGGCGCGGACGTCGATCGGCAGGGCGGCAAAAGAGCTCATGGCATCGACGAGCAGCGCGCGGCCATGGCGCGCCGTCACCCCGGCGATTTCCGCAAGCGGATTGAGGACACCGCTTGTGGTCTCGCAATGGACCGCCGCAACGTGGGTAATGCTTTCGTCTTCGGCCAGCGCCCGTTCCAGCGCAGCGACGTCGCAGGCTTCGGTTTCCACGGTTTCCAGAACCGAGCAGCGGCGCCCCATGGTCGTCAAAATCTTGACGATCCGGTCGCCGTAGGCCCCATTCACCAACACTGCGCAGTGCCCGTCGGGCGGCACCATGGTGCCCAGCATAGCCTCGACAACGAAGGTTCCACTGCCCTGCATGGGCACGCAGACGAACTCGCTGCCGCCACCGGCCAGCGCGACAAGACTGCCGCAGATTTCCGCGGTCAGGTCCATAAAGGGCTGATCCCAGGAGCCCCAGTCGCGCATCATCGCCGCCTTCACCGCCATCGAGGTGGTCAAGGGTCCCGGGGTCAGCAGGAATTCATGATTTTCGCCGGTCCGCCCGGCACGCTCGAGAACATTATAGTCGGCAGCCATTATCTCCGCGCTTCCTCTTTTTCAGCGTAACTGTTTTCAGGAAAGCCTGCCTCCGGGGGCACCTCTTGCAAGGCTGTTCCGCATCTCCCCGGATCAATTGTCACAGACTTTACACCAGCTCGATTTCATATGTAAAATCGATGTTTTCGATATATATTATTGTTAATGTCTATGATTTATTCCCAAATACGCGCTTTCCACGCCGTTGCCAGCCACGGCAGCTATACCCGTGCGGCGGCAGCTCTGAACGTTTCCCAGCCGACCCTGTCGTCCCAGGTCAAGGCCCTGGAGACGAGTTACGATGTTCAGCTTTTCGTGCCCGCCGGCCGGGGTATCGAGATCACGCCCCTGGGGCGGCAGCTGCACGCCATTACCCAGAAGCAGTTCCGCCTGGAAGCCGAAGCCGAGCTTCTGCTGTCGGCCACCCGGAGCCTGAAGGCGGGATTCCTGCGGATCGGGGCCGATTCCCCCTATCACGCCCTGCCCCTCGTCGCGCGCTACCGGGAGCACTACCCGGGCATCGATATATCGATGATCTTCGGCAACTCCCGGGAAACCATGGCAGACCTGCTGGCGCGCCGCATCGACGTGGCCATTGTGCCGCCGCCGCCGCAGGACGACCCGCGCCTGATCTCCCGGCTTCTGCTGGCCGACCGGCTGGTTGCCTTCGTGCCGGTGACGCACAAGTGGGCGAAGCGGCGGGGCGTAACCCTTAAACAGCTCGCGGGCGCGCGGATCATTCTGCGCGAGCAGGGCTCGACCACCCGTGCCGTCTTCGAAGCCGCTGTCGCCGACGCCGGCTTCACCCTACAGGATGTCTTCGAGATCGGCAGCCGTGAGGCGGTCCGGGCCGCCGTGGTCGAGGGACTCGGCATCGGCGTGGTTTCGGAAGCGGAGCTGATCCTGGATGGCAACATCCGCGTCCTGCCGATTTCCGGTGCCGACCTGAGGGTGCCGGAACATCTGGTCTGTCTGTCCGAATGCGCGCCGCAGCGCACCATTAAGGCCCTGTTCGATATGATCGAAGTCGAGGATTAAGCGACGAAATCCGCTATCTGCCACCCGGTAGGGATCTGAACATCCGGCGCGCAATTCCGTCTTTGTCGATAAAGGCGTGTTTGGGCGTCCCTGGGACCAGGGGAGCAGGTACCCGGTCACGACCACCGCGACAAACGTCGCGAGGAGCCCCGGAAGACCATCTGCGAAACCAGGTTGAGAAGAAACGCCTGATCCGGCTTCTCGATCATTCCGCGCCGCACCCGGCGCCACACCCGCCAGAGAAGAAATATCCAGACAAGGGCGCTGTTACAGTCACGTCGCATCTGCTGCAGGGCATCGACAGGTTCCATATGGCCTCCACAGGAACGCATTCAATTCTTCGCATGGTTGGTTCACATCTGAATAACGGCGGCTGGGGCAAGGCTTCAAAAACGGGAGAATTATGCCGTTCCACTAATCCTTCCGAGGCAAATTTAACAAAACCGAAAAGTTTCCGTCACACCCTCGTCAGAGCTTTCCGCCAGTCTGCGCCGAACAGAGACGGGGAGTGGGCATATGAAACCAGCCATTGAGGTCAATGGGCTGTCAAAGACCTTTCGGAAACATCGTGCGCTGAACAACATCTCGCTGACGGTGGATTGCGGCGAGATGGTCGCGCTGATCGGTGCCTCCGGTTCAGGCAAATCGACCCTGATTCGCCTGATTTCGGGAATGGAACGGGCCGACCGAAGCCGCGGCGCCCGCTGGGGCTCGGAAACAGATTCAAACATGCCGCAGGACAAGGGACGCATTCAGGTGCTGGGTGAATCCGTCCAGAACTGCGGCAAACTCGACAGCAGCATACGGTGTTTGCGGGCACGCATTGGTGTCATTTTCCAGCAATTCAATCTGGTCAACCGCCTGTCGCTGCTGACCAACGTGGTGATCGGCGCGCTCGGCCGCATTCCGGCGTGGCGCGGCACCCTGGGCCTCTTCACCCACGAAGAAAAAATGAAGGCGATGGAAGCGCTGCGGCGGGTCGGCATGGATCAGTACGCAAGCCAGCGCGCCTCGACCCTGTCCGGTGGACAGCAGCAGCGCGGCGCCATTGCCCGCGCCCTGATGCAGGGCGCCGAAGTTCTGCTGGCCGACGAGCCCATTGCCTCGCTGGATCCGGAATCGGCCCGGCGGGTGATGGAGAATCTCTCACGCATCAATCAGGAAGACGGCATCACCGTCGTCGTATCGCTGCATCAGGTGGCCTATGCCATGCGCTACTGCCCGAGAACCGTGGCTCTGCGGGCGGGCGAAGTGGTTTATGACGGTCCGAGCGAGGCGCTGACGCCGAGTTTCCTGCGGGAACTCTACGGCGCGGACAGTGAAGAACTGGTCATGGACGAAACCCTTCACAGCGGGTTTCGCGATCCCGGCATGCTGCCGGTGGCCGTCGGCGCCTGAGCGAAAGTTCGCCTGATCGGACCTTAACCTGACCGGAACTCTAACTGACCGGAATTTCATCGACGAACTCAACGACAACAAGAACACCCAATAGAAACGACAGAAACTGCATTACAAGGAGTAACTCTATGTTCGCCAAATTCGCCGGCGTTGCGGCCCTTGCTGCGACTGCCCTGACCACCAGCCTGAGCTTCACGGCTCCCGCCCAGGCGGAAGAGATGAAGACGCTGAATTTCGGCATCATCTCGACCGAGTCCACGCAGAACCTGAAAAGCGTCTGGGACCCGTTCCTGGCCGACATGCAGACCAAGCTGGGCATGGAAGTGAAGGCTTTCTTCGCACCTGACTATGCCGGTGTCATCGAAGCCATGCGCTTCGACAAGGTCGACGTTGCCTGGTTCGGCAACAAGTCGGCAATGGAAGCCGTTGACCGCGCCGGTGGCGAAGTTTTCGTCCAGACCGTCGACGTGACCGGCAACCCAGGCTACTGGTCGCTTCTGCTGACCCACAAGGACAGCAAGCTGAACAAGCTTGAAGACGTCCTGGGCTGTAAAAAGGATCTGGCTTTCGGCAACGGCGATCCGAACTCCACTTCGGGCTTCCTGGTACCGAGCTACTATGTCTTCGCGCAGAACAACGTCGATCCGAAGAACTGCTACAAGACCGTTCGCAGCGCCAACCACGAAACCAACGCACTGGCTGTCGCCAACAAACAGGTCGATTTCGCGACCAACAACACCGAAAGCCTGAGCCGGGTCAAAGAGAACAATCCGAAGGCTTTCGAAAATCTCAAGATCATCTGGCAGTCGCCGCTGATCCCCGCCGATCCGATCCTCTATCGCAAGAATCTGGCGGACGAAACCAAGGCACAGCTCAAGGCTTTCTTCCTGGGCTACGGCCGTCTTGGCACCGACGTCGCGAAAGAGAAGCAGATCCTCGAAGCTCTGCAGTGGGCTCCGTTCCGTGACTCATCCAACGCTCAGCTCTACCCGATCCGTCAGCTTCAGCTGTTCCGCGATAAGGTGAAGCTGCAGGGCGACGACCGGATGGAAAAGGGCGAGAAGACTGCGAAGATCGATTCCATCGATGCCAAGCTCGCAACTCTGAAAGTTCTTTCGACCAACTAATCCGGTTATCCCGGTCGGCTGACCATTCCCCGACCGGGATCCCCAACCGGGAATATCGAGCGGCGGCGCTCCGGCTGGAACGCCGCCGCTTTTCCATTCAGCAAACCGCGAACCCAAACTTTTGGATCGGCAGCATGGCAGACCTCTCCCAAGACAACAGATTCCAAGGCCGCAAACCCGACGGCAGGCGGCCCCCCGGCGCCCGTGACGGACTGGAGAGCCTGCAGCTTCCTCCCCGCGACATGAAGCGAAGTCTTTCCAGTCTTGTCGGCTGGGGCCTCTTCCTTGCCGTACTGATGTGGTCCTGGGAAGGCGCCGAGATGCGCCCGCTGGATCTCTTCATCTATGCCGACAACATGCGCGAATTCGCGACCGGCTTTTTTCCGCCTGACTTCCACGAATGGCCGACGTTCCTCGATCAGATGATCGTAACCGTACAGATCGCGGTCTGGGGAACGGTTCTCTCGGTCATCTGCGCCATTCCCTGCGGTGTCCTGTCGGCCGAAAACGTTGCACCCTGGTGGATCTACCAGCCGATGCGCCGTCTGATGGATGCGGCCCGCGCCATCAACGAAATGGTCTTTGCCATGCTGTTTGTCGTGGCGGTCGGCCTTGGCCCCTTCGCCGGTGTGCTGGCTCTGTGGATCCACACGACCGGCATCCTCGCCAAACTCTTCTCGGAAGCCGTCGAAGCGATCGACCCGCGTCCGGTCGAAGGAATCCGCGCCACCGGCGCCGGCAAGGTGCAGGAAGTCATCTTCGGCGTCATTCCTCAGGTTCTGCCGCTGTGGATTTCCTTCGCGCTCTATCGCTTCGAATCGAACGTGCGCTCGGCAACGGTTCTGGGTATCGTTGGCGCGGGCGGCATCGGCGTCGTCCTCTGGGAATACATCCGCGGCTTCTATTACGCCGAGACCGCTGCGGTCATCATCATCATCATCGGCACAGTCGTTGTTCTGGATGTCATCTCGCAGCGCCTGCGCAAGATGGTTCTCTAAACCCCCGGCACGATCACAAGAGATATGACTTCACGCGGCACCATCATACTGATCGTAGGCCCTTCGGGATCGGGCAAGGATTCCATTCTCGCCGGCGCGGAAGCGGCGCTCGAGACCCAGGGGGACTTTTTCTTTCCGCGCCGCGACATCACACGGCCCCAAAGTCCGGGTCACGAGCCTTACCGATCCCTGTCAGAGGAAGCATTCTTCCTGCGCCGGGCCGAAGGTGCCTACAGCCTTTCCTGGTCAGCCCACGGCCTTTACTACGGCGTTCCCCGCGAGATCGAACAACAGCTTGCGGACGGCCGGCATGTGGTGGTGAACGTGTCGCGCAATGCGATCCCGGAAATAAGAGAACGCCTGCGACCGGTCAGGGTCGTATCGATCGAAGTCCCGCGCGACATCCTGCACGAGCGCCTGAAAGGGCGAAACCGCGAATCCGACAGTGAAATTGAAGGCCGCCTGTCGCGCGCGACGGCGTTCCAGGTGGAAGGCCCGGACGTCATTTCACTGCGGAACGACTCAAGCCTCGAGTCCGCGATTGAAAAATTCGTCATACTGCTGCGAAATATCAGCCGCGCAGCGGATAACGCGCCCGTTCGCTGAAACGCGCACCGGGTTCCGGCTGTTCGACCAAAGAGATCGCCTCGATGGTCAGCGGGTTTTCAATGAGGGGCGTGACAATCGGGTCCAGGACGGAAAACAGCCGCGATAGAGCTGCTTCGTTGAGCCGGGTGCTCAGCGTCATGTGAAACCGGAACTCCTCCATGACGTAAGGATAGCCCCAGTCCTTGAGCAGCTCTTCCTGACGCTCGCTCAAACCGGCGCCGCGGCGGGCCTTCAGCTCTTCGCGGGACGGTGGTTTGCGAAAGGCATCCAGACAGCACACCGCATCGGCCGCCAGAGCATGGAGCTTCGCGGCGTCCCCAAGCGTTTTCGAAGTCTCGACGGTTTTCAGGGCCAGAAAACCGCCAAGCACGGCGAGCTGCAAGGACGGCAAAGTCACGGCAGGCCGTTTCCCGGCGAAATCACCGACTGCCGCTTCCAGGTCCCTTAACGCTACGCCATCGGCAAGAAAGAAAGGTGGCTTCAGGGTTGCGTGAAAACCATAGACAGCCGGCGCGGACGTGACCGAAACGCGGGCATCGGGATCGATCGAAGCTGACCAGGGAAGCCCGATACCGGGCGCGTCAGGTTCGACAGAGAGCCAGGCCGCAGCGAACTGCGCCAGCTTGCTCGACCTCTCGGGCGTAAAGTAAATCGCGTAACGCGGTGTCACTTCGGTGCGGGCCGCAGACAGTTTGCGATGTGTTCGCGGTAGGCGTCAAAACCGGGCGTCACCAGATCGACGACCTTGGCCTCGTCGTCCCAACGGCGCAGAAGGATTGCATCTTCGGCGCCGGGGCGCGACCTGAACGCCGCAGCTTCATCGGCGGGAAAGGCCCCGCCCTGCAATTCGAGACTCCGCACGGAAGCCGGAGACAGGCGTTCTGCATAACCGCTTTCGGTCGCGACAAGATACCGCTTGGCCGCCACATGGAGCCGGATCGCATCGGTCACCTCATCCTTGAACCAGTGGCTCAGGAAAGCCGCGCCGCAGCTCTCATGCAGGGCATCCTCGCCACGCGCCGCCGCGCCCAGTTCGTCGCCGCTGAGAAGATGTCCGATGTCGTGGAGCAGGGCAGCCACGATCAGGTGCGATCCTGCCCCCGATTTCTGCGCCAGATCCGCTGACTGCAGTGCATGATCCAGCTGGGTCACGGCTTCGGCGCCGTCATAAAGCTGACCGCCGGCGTTTTCGTAAATATCCCGCATCAGCGTGAAAGGATCTCCCGTCACACCAGACCTCCTGTTCGTTGCAAGACGGCACTACCCGTTCCGGCCGCCTGTTCCCGTCATACCACCCGTGCCCCTTCGCGCCAGACGCAGCGCACCACGGGCATGTCTTCATGTTCACGGACCCGCACCAGATCCGCGCGCAGGCCCGGAGCGATTTCGCCACGATCATCCAGACCGACCATGCGCGCGGGATTCCTCGTCACGATCGCAATTGCGTCCGGCATCGGAAGTCCCACCCTGCGATGCAGAACAAACGCCCCGTGCAGAAGGCTGATCGGCGCATAGTCCGATGAAAGACTATCCAGTAAATTCAGTTCCGCAAGTTCGGAAGCGGAAACATTGCCCGAGTGCGAACGACCGCGCACCACGTTGGGCGCGCCCGCAACCGTCGACATTCCGCGGCTTCGCGCCGCCCTGGCGGCCTCCAGTGTGGTCGGAAACTCGGAAATGGAGATACCCAGTGATACCGCTTCCTCGACATGCGCTTCAGTCGCGTCGTCGTGGCTGGCCATTGGTATGCCCAGGCTGTCGCAGGCGTCGGACAGCGCAACCCGATGTTTGTCGGCGTAGAGAAAGTGCTCCTTCATCTGACTGTCGATGAAGTTGTTGAGCTCCGTATCGCTCATCTTGTACTTGCCACCGTAATAGATCTTGAACTGCGCAAGATCGACAAACTGGCGCTGACCAGGCGTGTGATCCATGAGAGACACCAGGCGCAGCAAAGGCACGTCCTTGACCCGATCGAAGTGGTCAACGACATTTTCGGTGGCCAGTTCGCAGCGCAGATGCAGATAGTGCTCGCTCCGCAACAGACCCTGGTCCTGGGCCTGCTGAATGCCCGAAATCGCCTCGGATACGGTCTCTTCCAGACAGATGTCGGACTCGCGGTCACCGATGCGCAGAGCGTCGAAAACCGTCGTGATTCCGGCGGACGACAGCACCGAATCATGGGTCATGAGCGCAGGCAGCATCGGCCAGACCACGCCGGGGCGCGGGCAGAGATGCCCCTCCAGATTGTCGGTATGAACTTCGATCAGCCCGGGAAGCAGATAGTCGCCTTCCATGTCGATCGCCGAAGGCAAAGAGCTTTGGCCGCTTTCGACAGCGGCGATGCGACCGTCGATCACCGTTACCGTTCCCTCGATCACCGCATCGGCCGTTACGATCCTGGCATTGGTGAACCGGGTTTCCATGGTCATAGCGCTACGCCCTGTATTTCTCCGGGCTCCATTGTATCTTCGCTGCCCGGACTCATTAGCTCTGGAATCTTGACAGGGTGCCGCAGGTTGCAGACCGCATCGCGAACCTCCTCGTCATGAAAAATTCCCACGATGGCCGCGCCGCGCCCACGGGCGTCCAGAATCAGATCGATCACCGTACGGCGATTCCCGGCGTCCAGCGATGCCGTCGGCTCGTCCAGCAGCAACGCCGGATAGTCTACGACCATCGTACGGGCGATGTTGATTCTTTGCTGTTCACCGCCGGAGAAGGTCGCGGGCGCCAATGACCAGTGACGTTCGGGGATCCGAAGGCGGGTCAGCAGAGCCGCCGCCCTGTCCCGCGCCGTATTCGAACTGACCCCCAATGCCCGCAGCGGTTCACTGACCAGATCAAGCGCCGAAACGCGCGGAATGACGCGCAGAAACTGGCTCACATAGCCAAGGGTTTCGCGCCGGACCGCCAGAATGTCACGCGGTTCACCCCCCACCAGGTTGACGTTCCGTCCCTTGTGCCGGATCAGGATTTCGCCCGACTGCGGCAGATAATTTCCATAGAGGCAACGCAACACAGTCGATTTTCCCGCCCCGGAAGGCCCCGTCAACGCGACACAGTCTCCCGACGCCACCGACAGGTTCATCGACGAAAGAACATTGAGTTTGATGCCGCCCTGTGTATGTAACGTGAAAGCTTTGTGAAGATTTCGCACCTGAATTATCGCGGTTGCCTCTTTCGCGGTCATTGCGCCTCTCGCTTCATTTTCCGTCGCCTGGTTCATTGAGTTCCATGCTCCATCACGCCGCCTGGGATTATACCGCGCCGGCTCATACCCTGGCCGATCATGCCGGCAGGATCGACGACACCAGCATCTGACTATAGGGATGCTGCGGGTCGTCAAGCACCTGATCGGTCAGACCGGTTTCGACAACTTCGCCGCCCTGCATCACCATGATGCGGTGGGACAGCAGCCGCGCCACGGCCAGATCATGGGTCACGAGAACCACGGAAAGCTGCATCCCGGCAACCAGACCGCGCAGCAGATCCAGCAGCCGCGCCTGAACCGAAACATCGAGGCCGCCGGTCGGCTCGTCCATGAACATCAGACGCGGATGGGTCACCAGGTTACGGGCGATCTGCAGGCGCTGCTGCATGCCGCCGGAAAAGGTCCTGGGCTGGTGATCGACCCGTTGCGGATCCAGTTCAACCCGGTCCATCCAGTCGGTAGCGGTCGCCCGGATCCTGCCGAAGTTCCGCGCCCCGACCGCAATCATACGTTCGGCGATGTTGGCGCCCGCACTGACCGACATGCGCAGGCCCTCGCGGGGGTTCTGATGCACGAAGCCCCAGTCGGTGCGCATCAGAAAACGCCGCTCCGCTTCGCTCAGCTCCTGGACGTCGCGCAGCACACCGTCTCGCATCAGGTATTCGATCCGCCCGGCATCGTTCGCAAGCTGCGCCGAAATACATTTCAGCAAGGTGGTCTTGCCGGAGCCGGATTCGCCAACCACAGCCAGAATTTCACCGGGCCAGAGATCGAAGGACACGTTCCGGCAGGCCGAAAAACCATCATAGCTCTTGGCAAGGCCGGTGACGCGCAGAAGCGGTTGCTCAGCCCCGGATGTTTGGCCAGACGGCTGCAGTTGATCGGGTCGGCTCATTGCGCGGCCTCCAGACGCCGGTTGCAGAAGTCGGTGTCGGAACAGACGAACATGCGCCCGCCGCGATCATCGGTCACCACTTCGTCCAGAAAGGAGTTTTTCGCGCCGCAGAGTTCACAGGACTGCTCCCAGCGCTGCACCTCGAAGGGGTGGTCCTCGAAATCCAGACTCTCGACGGCGGTGTAAGGCGGGATCGCGTAGATGCGCTTTTCCCGCCCGGCCCCGAATAGCTGCAGCGCCGGCATGCGGTTCATTTTCGGATTGTCGAACTTGGGGGTCGGCGAGGGGTCCGAAATATAGTGCCCGTTCACCTTGACCGGATAGGCATAGGTCGTCGCGATATGACCGTGGGTCGCAATGTCCTCGTAGAGTTTGACGTGCATCAGGCCGTATTCGCCCAGGGCATGCATCTTGCGGGTTTCGCTTTCGCGCGGCTCCAGAAAGCGCAGAGGCTCGGGGATCGGCACCTGATAGACCAGAATCTGCTTCTCGCTCAGGGCCTTCTCGGGGATACGGTGCCGGGTCTGGATGATCGAGGCGGCTTCCGTGCGCTCCGTTGTCTTCACGGCGGTGGTCCGCTGGAAGAACTGCCGGATGCTGACGGCATTGGTGGTGTCGTCGGCCCCCTGGTCGATCACCTTCAGAACATCCTGCGGACCGATGATGCTTGCGGTCACCTGAACGCCGCCGGTGCCCCAGCCATAGGGCATCGGCATCTCGCGGCTGGCGAAGGGAACCTGATAGCCGGGGATCGCCACGGCCTTGAGAATCGCCCGGCGGATCATCCGTTTGGTCTGTTCGTCCAGATAGGCGAAATTGTAGTTCGGGTCAGGCCCGGCAGCGGTGCCGAAATCCGGCTGGTCGTAGCTGCTGCGGTGCCGTGATTCGGCGTGGCTCTGTCTTGTCATGCTGATCGCCTGTTCCTGGTGGTCTGACCCGGTGGTGCGGCCTGCCGGGTTCGGCTCAATCGTGTTACTCGGCGGCCTCGGCAACCGCAGCGGACGCCTGCCGGCGCATCCTGCGGACCAGTTCCAGCTCCGACTGGAAATCGACGTAGTGCGGCAGTTTCAGGTGCTCGACGAAACCGGTCGCCTGGATGTTGTCGCTATGCTCCATGACGAACTCCTCGTCCTGCGCCGGTCCCGACACCGCCTCGCCCAGCGCGCGCCCCTTGAGGGCGCGATCCACCAGAGCCATGGCGATCACCTTGCGCTCGCAGTGACCGAAACTGAGCCCATAGCCGCGGGTGAACTGCGGTGGTGCTTCGGCCGAGCCCTTGAACTGGTTGATCATCTGGCATTCGCTCAGGGTCACCTCGCCGATGTCGATGGAAAACCCCAGATCTTCCGGCGTGAACTCCACCGCGACTTCGCCGAGACGGATTTCGCCGGCGAAAGGATGGCTGCGGCCGTAACCGCGCTGCGTGGAATAGCCCAGCGCCAGCAGAAATCCCTCGTCACCGCGCGCCAGATTCTGCAACCGGACATCGCGCTCGACGGGAAAGCTCATGGGCTCGCGCGTGATATCGCCGACGGGCGCATCTTCGATGCCGGGCAGCTCGTCCTCGATCAGTCCCTCGTGCTTCAGAAGATCCACCACGCGGGGCATCTTCTCGTCCAGCAGGTCCGTCTCGTCCGTCCGGTCAGCGCGTTGGTCGCCCTGCACCGCACCGGAAAGGCTTTCACCGCCGTCTTCAGCGGCCAGTCTGAAGTCGAGCAGGCGGTGAGTGTAATCGAAGGTCGGCCCCAGGATCTGCCCGCCGGGGATGTCCTTGAAAGTCGCCGAGATGCGGCGGCGGATTCCCATCGATGCCGTATCGACCGGCGCGGAATAGCCGAATCGCGGCAGGGTCGTCCGGTAGGCCCGGATCAGGAAGATCGCCTCGATCAGATCGCCGCGCGCCTGCTTGATCGCCAGCGCCGCCAGCTTCCGGTCATAGAGCGAGCCTTCCGCCATCACCCGGTCGACCGCCAGGCTCAGCTGCGCGTCGATCTGCGCGGTCGAAAGCTCGGCCACAGCCGGATCGCCGCGCCGCTCTTCGGCCAGAAGCCGATGTGCCTCGTTGATCGCCGCCTCGCCGCCTTTTACTGCAACATACATGGATCAGACCTCTGCCTGTGTCGAACGGGGAAGCGCTGCAATTCTGTCCTCGGCGCAAAGAACAATGTCCACGCCTTTGGGAAAGCGCGCGTGATTTGCCTGAAGCTGCTGCCAGAAGCCGCCCGGCAGCCCTTTGGCCTGCAGCGCCTGCTCATGCGAAATCCCGGGGCCGCGCAGCACCACGCCCCGGCTGTCATCGAGACGCTCGACCTGAATCAGCAGCGTCGCCGATCGATCGGGGTATTCATCACTGCCTTCGGCGAAAGCCGTCAGCGGCGGCATTTCCTGCGGGTCGGCGATCACGGCAAAGGCGGCATGGCCGGGAGCCGCGACAAGCGGACAGCCGCAGTGAAAGCGGAGGTAGTCAACCAGCGGTGAAACCGAGGACGTCGAAGGGTCGAGCCAGAGCGGGGTGTCGAAATCCAGCAGCGTCAGAGCCGCGGCAGCGGTCGTCGGCCAGAGCGGCGCCGGGACTTCCACCGCGATATCGCAGCGGACGATACGGCCCGGCCGCGACATGGCATCCAACAGATTGCGGTACATGGCCTGGGATTGCAGGACGGGATTCTCGAAGCCGGCGTTCGTGACCGAAGCGTCCCCCGAAGCCTCCGGCATCGAAGCCTGCGGACTGCCTGCATCCGCTGTGCTGCCGTTCAGTCGGTTCATCAGTCTTCTCCCCTTACCAGCGTGAAGAAATCGACCTTGGTCGCGGCCGACTTGGCGGAAGCCGTTCGCCGCCGCGCCGCAAGGCCTGCGGCGAGCGGCGCAATGACGCTGTTCTGCAGGGCCTCGCGCTGCGAAGCGTCCTGGAGCATGGCATCGAACAGAGCGGCGAGTTCCGCGTGGCGGCGGTCCCGTCCGGCCAGATAGCCCTGACCGGTGAACGGCCGCCCGGCTTCGCCGCCTTCGGTCACGACCGCGCAGCGGGTCACGGTGATCTCGCCCAGATTGAAAGGCATCCCGCTGCCGCCGGCGCGTCCGCGCACCATGACCAGTCCCGTCTCGGGCTTGCGCAGCCAGCGCCACTGCGGCTTGTCACCGATAGCGTCCCAGGCGCGGCTCAGCTCTTCGGGATCGGCCCTGGCCAGAACCGACATCCAGTAACGGCGCTCGTCCGTTTCTCTGCCAGTTCCTTCTCTGTCAGTTCCTTCTCTGGCGGTTCCGGAATCGCCGACCCCGGCACCCGTCCCTTCAGGTCCGTTCGCTCGATCATTTGCCGCAGATGCTATATGATTTGACATATTCGTCTATTCATCCATATGATTTAACTTAATCTGAAGCAAAGTGCACAATCCGTAAAGAGCCAAAAAGATGACGTTTTGATGACTGCGCCGCCTTCGCTGGAGTCCGACGGTCTGAATAGGCAGGCTTTATCATGCGGCTGAGCTTCGGAAGTGGCGCGCAACCAAAGCAGAAGATACGAAAATGAAGATTGAAAAGATGATCGAGCGTGGAACGGGAATTGCGCTGTGGCGCCAGATAGAACAGCAGCTGGCCGATGACGTTGCGACCGGCATCTATCCGGAGGGCAGCCGCCTGCCCACCGAACCGGAGCTGGCCGAGCGCTTCGGCGTGAACCGCCACACCCTGCGGCGCGCGGTCGCGGGGCTGGTGGAACAGGGCCTGTTGCGGGTGGAACAGGGCCGCGGCACCTTCGTGCAGGAACATATCGTCGACTATCTGATCGGCAAACGCACCCGCTTCAGCGAAATCATCACGAAGCAACAGCGGAACCCGGCCGGGCGCCTGCTGCGCGCCCACGAACTAGATGCCGATCCGACCGTTGCAAAGGGACTGAACGTAAAGGTGGGAACGCCCTGCCTCCTGCTGGAAACCGTGAACGATGTGGACGGCAGACCCCTGTCGACATCTTCGAACTACTTCCCGGCCAAACGCTTCCCCGAACTGATTCCGATTTACGCCGAGACCCGCTCGATCACCAAGGCCCTGACCCACCACGGCGCCGGAGACTACGTGCGCCGCACCACCCGGGTCACGGCCCGCCTGCCGGACCCGGAAGACGCCAGACTCCTGAAACAACCGGCCAACCGGCCGGTGCTGGTGGTCGAAAGCGTCAACGTCGACGCAGACGGCAAACCGGTGCAGTTCTGCGTGGCGCGTTTTGTAGCTGACCGGATGCAGATTGTCTTCGAGACGTGATGCCTCATCGATTTCCGGCGAAAGCTTCTGAACCGAGGTGGATTGAAGATCGACATTCATTCATCTAGATGATATTTCGACACGCTCGGCACGCGGGACGTTCATGATCCGCAGCCTTCTCCTCTTTTCCGACCGGCGCATCTACCGCCACTTGAAAGCTTCGGCCACGGCCTGACTCCACCACACCGTCCTCTCTCAAAATTCATTAGCTTACGAATTGAATTTTTCGCTATAGTCCTCTCCTGCAGCCTGCGGTGGTGCGCAGAGCTGCTCGACGAATAGCAGCGGGGGAGGCATAGATTGTGACGATTCCAGAGGAGTATATGCGGCCGGAGATGATGGCGATCGGGGACTCGCTCTATCAGGGGGTCCGCTCCCTGACCATGAAGAACAACATGATGCAGCTTTCCGCGCCCGCCCTTGCGGCCGAGGCGCTGGGCATTCGGCACAGGTTCTCCTGTCCCGACCCGCAGCGGCCGATTGTCGTCGATATGGAAAAGTGGCTACGCATGCTGGCCGACATCCGCGGGATCAAGGAGGATATGGCGAAGAACATCGACTACTGGTTCGCCAAACCGACCTCGCCCTCGGGCCGACTGCTGTTCGAAAACATCTCGGTGGCATCGGCCACCATCGGCGATCTCTATACTCAGACCTGGCAGACCTCGGACGACTTTCTCAGAACCCTGCCGCCCGGCGCAAAGAACAGAATCAAGAAACTCAATATCGGCGAAATAAAACTGAGCACGACCATTCAGGCGCTGAACGCCCGCTTCACGCTCAACCCTTCGGGCAAGGCCGCCTTTCGGAACCTCAGCCAGGTGGGCATGGTGGCGGCGCGCAAACCCAAACGCCTGCTTGTCAACATCGGCAGCAACAACGGCCTGTGGGATATCGCCTTCGAGTGTAATCCCAAAGGACGGATGACGTTCAAAGGCGAGATGCAAAAGCTGGCACAGGAACTCAATGCCCTGCCGCCGGACGTCGAGCACATCTATTTCAACAATCTGGGTCTGCCGAGCACCGTGCCCAACCTCATGCCGCTGCCCGATACCATCGAATGGGACGAGGCCAGGAAGCCTGGCAAGGGCAAGTATTACAAGACCTACGAAAACCGCTTCGGTTTCGGCTACGGCAGCATGACCGGCCAGCAGCTCAAGCAGCTCGACCAGCATATCGCAGCCGTGAACAAGGAAGTTGCCCAGATCCTTACGGCGGCCTTCGACAATCCGGCCCGAATCCATTTCGTCGATGTCGCAAAGCTGCTGCAGTCCTTTGATTCGAAGCATCAGAAACGCACGGCGAAAAACGTCCTCAAGCTGAACAACGGCAAGACCATCACCAATGTCATGATCAATGCCGGTCTGTTCGGAAACTTCCGGCGCGGCGGCACCCAGGGACTCGACGGCATGCATGCGACGGTGGTGGGTTACGGCCTGATGGCGCAGCAGGTGCTCGATGCCATCGAAAAGGCGGAAACCGGAATCAAACCGGCCAGAATCGATCTGAACGCCGCCTACGACCGCGACCAGTTGCTGAATGACATGCCGCAGGTCTGGAACCTGGGGCTCTGGCTCTGGCGCGATATCCGCCGGGCACGCGCGGAAGGCCGACCGGATCCGGTCGAAGGTCCAGAGGACGAAGCCCTGAGAGATGTCATGACCATGGCCTGTCAGTCGACGGGGCGCACTTGAGTCAGATCACACGCCAGAACAGATCCATTCCAGCCGACAGGAACGAGTAGGAAAACGGATCGCCGGTTTACAGCCACCAGTCTCCGGCTATCTTTCTCCGACCATCAGTCTCCCGCCTGCCATCCACAGACCGCGCCGCACGGCATTGGTCCGCGGCAGCAGCATGTTACGCGTAGTGCGGACAGACGGGCAACGCAACCGCAAGGCGCTTGACTCGTCGCCTATTGTTATATCAACATGTCATTAGAGCAAAACAACCAGATCGCATCGCTCGATTTGCGCAGACGGCCTCGAACAGGGGCAAAACGGGGAACGGCATGGACCAGGCGCAGCAAAAGCAGCGTTCGCAGGAGACCGCTTCGGGTGCCGCACAGGCACACATCGGGGATCTTGCGCATCCGCAGCTGCCCCTTGCCACTCAGGATCTGAAAACCCCGCTCTACCATCAGATCTATCTGATCCTGAAAGGCCAGATCACCGACGGCGTTTACGGCATGGATGGGCGCCTGCCGAGCGAGCAGGATCTGACCCAGCGCTTCGGCGTATCGCGCATCACCGCGAAACGCGCCCTGGACGAACTGGCCGCAGAAGGCCTGGTTATCCGTGAACGCGCCCGCGGTACAAGAGTGATCTATCAGCCGTCAGCGCCGCCGATCACCTCTTCGGTCGAGGGTCTGCTCGAAAACCTCATCGCTATGGGCCTGGAAACCACCGCGAAGCTCCTCGATTTCGAGTATCTCCCCGCGTCGGACTCCATCGCGCAAAGCCTGGAGATCGAGACCGGCCAGGAAGTTCAGCGCGCGGTCCGCGTGCGCTATCTCGACGACGTTGCGATCTCGCATCTGACCACCTACGTCCCCGGCGCGGTCGGTCGGCAGTTCGGCGCCGAAGAACTCTCGAGTTCTTCGCTGCTGTCGCTTCTGGAACGCAGTGGCGTGAAGGTGGATTCAGCGGCGCAGACCATTTCAGCAACGCTTGCGGACAGCGGCGTCGCGCAGCATCTGGGCATCGACGTTGGCTCGGCACTACTGAAGGTCAGCCGTGTCGTCCGCGACCAGAACGGCCATCCGGTCGAATTCATCACCGCGCTTTACCGGCCCGATCGCTATCAGTACCGCATGGTGCTGTCGCGCGTTCATGGCGAAGAGCGCAACAGCTGGACGCCGGAGGACGGTACGGGCGGCGCTACGCCCGGCTAAATCCAGGATCAAATCAACCAACGATCGTGACAACAGGGGGTTAAAAATGGACAAGAAAAACAATAATCTCAGCAAAGACAATCGCACCGGCCTCGACCGGCGCCAGTTTGTAAAGACCGCAACGGCAGGTGCCGCCGCAGTCACCGCCGCGAGCGCATTCGGCTTTCCGCACACCGCTCGGGCGGCCGACAACATCAAGATCGGCGTTGTGCATCCGGTCACCGGTTTTCTGCAGTTTTCCGGCAGCCAGTGCCGCTTCGGCGCAGAACTCGCGATCAAGGAAATCAATGCCGCCGGCGGCATCAAATCCCTGGGCGGGGCCAAGCTCGAAGCACTGCTCGGCGATGCCCAGTCCAAGGCTGAAATCGGCGCTCAGGAAGTCGAGAAATTCGCAGAAGCCAATGTCGCGGCAATCGTTGGCGCTTATGCCAGCGGCATCTCGGTGGCCACAACGCAGGCGGCCGCAAAGCACGGTATTCCGCATGCGGTTGACGTCGGTGTCTCCGACAGCATTGTGACCCGTGGCCTTGAAAACACCTTCCGCTTCGGCCCCGGCTTCGGCGTCATCACCAGGATAGGCATCGAACAGCTGATCGCGCTGAACGACGCCGCCGGCAAACCGGTCAAGACCGTCGCCATCGTGCATGAAGACACCACCCCCTTCGGCAGCGGCATCGCAAAGCTGATGACCAATGGTCTGACCGCCGCCGGTTTTGAGGTGATCGAAACCCTATCGCATCCCTCACCGAACCGGGATTTCAACAACATTGCGCTGAAGCTCAAATCAGCCAATCCCGATCTGGTGATCCCGTCAAACTACTACAACGAGTTCGTCCTTCTGGCCCGCACCATGCAGCGCCAGCGCGTCCAGCCGAAGGGCATCTATTCGGTTCTCGGCGGCGCGGCATCGCAGTACAAGTTCCTGAAGGAATTCCCGGACGCGGCCCAGTACATCATGGACTGCAATCACTGGTTCAACCCGAAGGACCCGGAAGCGATCCGCATCCGTCAGGCGACCCGGGACGCCGGAAAGTTCTTCAACTACGAAGTCTTCCTGGCTTACACGGCCATGCAGTTTGTCGCCGACGGCATCGAACGCGCCGGCTCGACCGACAAGGCCAAAGTCACCGAAGCGCTGGCCACCAGCACCTGGTCGGGACACTTCATGCCTTACGGACCGACCAAAATGGAGAACGGCCAGAACATGGGTGCGCTGCCGCTCAATACCCAGATCATCGGCGATGAAATCGAGGTGATCGCACCGTCGGAATATGCAACCGCCAAAGCCGCGTTCCCGCGCCCGGCCTAAGCAGACGAAGTAAATCATGGGTGGGGGCTCCCCCGCGAAGCTTTTGAAAACCGCACCAGACATTGCGGCGGGTTTCGCAAGTGTCATCGCCGGATTCCGGGTCCCCACCCGTTCCTTCACCTCTTCGGGAGAGACAGGTATTCCATGACGGATCCGTCGATCATCCTGGCATCGCTGATCAACGGCATTCTGACCGGGGCGGTCTATTCCCTGGTCGCGCTCGGCCTGACGCTGATTTACGGCGTTCTGCACATCATCAACTTCGCCCATGGCTCGCTGCTGATGCTGTGCATGTACGCGGTTTATTTCCTTTTCTCGATTTTCGGTCTCGATCCCTATCTCTCCCTGCCGCTTGTCGCCGTCGGTGCCTTCGGGTTCGGTTATGCGCTGCAACGCTTCGTCATCGGCACCGCCAGTCACGGGCGTGACGAGATCACCCTGCTGGTCACTCTGGGCGTTTCCATCGTGCTGGAGAATGTGGCGCTTTTCGTTTTCACCGCGAACGAACGCCTGGTGCAGGTTCCCTATGACCTCGACGGCTTCGACCTTGGCGTGACCTTTGTCGTTGTACCGCAGATCGTGGCCTTTGCCGCGTCCCTCGTCATCACTCTCCTGCTCTGGCTCTTCATCGCCAAGACCGATATCGGCAAGGCCATCCGCGCCGTGGCCAAGGAACGTCAGGGCGCGCGGCTGGTCGGCATCAACGTCGATCATGTTTTCGCGGTCAGCTTCGGGATCGGCACCGCCTGTCTGGGTGCGGCCGCGGCACTCCTGGCGCCGACCTTCCCGGTGGCGCCGCAGGTCGGCTACTCCTTCGTACTGATCGCCTTCACCGTGGTGGTGCTGGGCGGGATGGGCAGTTTCTTCGGAGCGCTTGTCGGCGGGTTGCTGATCGGTATCACCGAATCCCTCGGCGGTCTTTTTTTCGGCGAGAGCCTCGGCAAGCTGGGCATCTCCCTGATCTTCATTCTGATCCTGCTGTTCAGGCCGACCGGCCTGTTCGGCCAGAAGGCAAACGGGTGACCTGCTGAGATGAAGCGTTTCTGGATAGCCTTCTTTCTTTTCATCGCCGCCGCAGCCCTGCTGCCGGCCGTCGTGACGTCGAGTTTCTGGCTGGATTTTCTGACCCTGACGCTGTTCCTCGCCCTGCTTGGGCAGGGCTGGAACATTCTGGGCGGGTACGGCGGCCAGTTTTCTTTCGGTCATGCGATCTTTTTCGGAACCGGCGCCTACATTCAGGTGATCCTGCAAAGCAAGTTCGGCATCAGCGCCTGGACCGCGATTCCCTTCTCGGTCCTCGGGGGTATCATCATCGGTCTCTTCACCGGGTTTCTGAGTTTCCGCTATGGGCTGCGCGGTTCCTATTTCGCACTGATCACCCTCGCCTTCGCCGAGGCTTTCCGCATATTGGCGACCTCGGCAAAAGTGGTGACCAACGGCGGGCAGGGAATCTACATCTCGCTGAACCGGGAACCGGCGGCGACGCTCTCGCGGCTGCAGTTCAACAGCGTCGAGGGTTACTACTATACCGCCCTGATTCTGACCGCCGTATCGATTCTGCTGGCCTTCTGGATCGAGAACTCACGCTTCGGCGCCCAGCTGATGGCCGTGCGGGACGACGAAGACGCCGCCGAAGCCCTGGGCATCAATGCCTTCAGGACAAAGATGACCGCGATCGGCCTTTCCGGCGCGGTCACGGCTCTGGGGGGTGTATTCTACGTTCAGAAGTTCCTGCTGATGGATCCGAGCATCGCCTACGGTCCGACCAAATCGATCGAGATGCTGATCGTTCCGATCATCGGCGGTCTGGGAACGATTTTCGGGCCCCTGGTCGGATCGATCTTCCTGCATGGCCTGGGCGAAGCGAGCAAGATCGTTACCTCCGGTCTGATCGGCGACCGGCCGGGCCTGGATCTGATCCTCTACGGCGTCGCCCTGGTCCTGATCCTGGCGCTGCTGCCCAACGGCCTGATCGGCCTGATGAAGGGCGAGTGGCGGCGACCGGGCGGAAAAAAAGCCAAACAACAGACCCCGGAGGCCGGACGGGATGCTTGATGTCCGCAATCTGACCAGGCGATTCGGAGGCCTCACCGCCGTCTCGGACGCCAGCCTGCGGGTCGAAGCCGGCGAGATCGTTGCCCTGATCGGTCCCAACGGCGCCGGCAAAACCACTCTCTTTGCCATGATCGGCGGCTTCCTGGCTCCCAATGAGGGGACCGTGAGCTTTTGCGATCAGGAAATCACCGGCCTGAAGCCGCACAAAATCTGTCAGGCCGGTCTGGTGCGCACCTTCCAGATCGTCAAGCCCTTCGCGAAGATGACGGTGCGCGAGAACATCGCGGTCGGGGCCCACACCCGGATCAAGGCACGGCGGGCGGCGCTGGAAAGGGCTGAAGCCGTCGCCAGGCAGGTCGGCATGGAACCCATGCTGGATCAGCAGGCCTCGACCCTGACCGTTGCCGGACGCAAACGCCTGGAGCTTGCGCGGGCGCTGGCGACGGAACCGCGGCTTCTGCTGCTCGACGAAGTCATGGCCGGACTGAATGCCTCGGAAATCGCCGAAATCGTGCCGGTCATCCGCAAGATCCGGGACAGTGGCGTGACCATCCTTCTGATCGAACATGTCATGCAGGCCGTCATGTCCCTGTCCGACCGGATCTACGTCCTGAATAACGGCGGCATGATCGCGGAGGGAACAGCGGGCGAGATCGCTTCCAATCCCAATGTGATCGAGGCCTATCTGGGGCACGGCGCGCAAGAACGTCTCGCGCAGGCAGGTACAGATGCTTGAGATCAAGAATCTTCAGTCGGGATACGGCGTGGTTCAGGTTCTGCACGGTGTTTCGCTGACGGTGCAGGCGGGCGAAATAGTGGCACTGCTCGGCAGCAACGGCGCCGGCAAGTCAACCCTGAACAACACGATCTCGGGTCTGGTCAGGGCAAAGGCGGGAAGCATCTTCTTCGAGGGCGATAACATCACCAACGCCAGCAGCGAAAGCATCGTCGCCCGGGGGGTGATTCAGGTTCCCGAAGGCCGGCGGGTCTTCCCCGACAGCACGGTGCGCGAAAACCTCGAACTTGGTGCCTACCGCCGGGCACGGGCCCGGCGCAGGGAGAATCTGGAGCGCGTGGTCAGCGTCTTCCCCCGCCTGAAAGAGCGTTTCAGCCAACGGGCCGGCACCCTGTCGGGCGGCGAACAGCAGATGCTCGCCATCGGCCGGGGCATGATGGCGGAGCCGAAAGTGCTCATCCTTGACGAACCCTCGCTTGGACTGTCGCCCCTGCTGGTCGAAGAGATGTTCACCCTGATCCGGCAGCTCCACGGGCAGGGACTGGCGATCATGCTGGTCGAGCAGAATGTCGTCCAGTCACTCGAGATCGCCACGCGCGCCTACGTCATGGAGAACGGGGTGATTCAGCTCGAAGGCGCCAGCCGGGACCTGATGGGCAATCAGGATCTCAGAAAATCCTATCTGGGGATGTGATCATGACCGCAACAGCCAGAGCGCAGACACTTGCCGAAAAGATCATCGCAAAGGCGGCCAACGTGAAGGCCGTCAGGCCAGGAGACATCGTCACCTGCACGGTCGATCTGGCGATGATCCACGACAGCGGCGGCCCGCGCCGGGTCAAGCCGATGCTCGAACGCCTGGGCGTCAAGGTCTGGGACCCGAAAAGAGTGGTCCTGGTTTCCGATCACTACGTCCCGGCGGTCGATGCCGAAAGTGCGGCGATCCTGAAACTCACCCGGGACTGGGCCCGCGACCAGGAGGTCGAAAAATTCTACGACCAGCAGGGTATCTGTCATGTGGTCCTGCCCGAGCGCGGCCATCTGTCGCCCGGCATGTTCGTGGTCGGCGGTGACAGTCATTCGCCAACCGGCGGCGCTTTCGGTGCTTACATGTTCGGTGTCGGCGCGACGGATATGGCTGGAGTTCTGGCCACCGGCCGGACCTGGATCCGGGTTCCGGAAACCATCCTGCTGCGCTGGTCCGGCGCGCTGGCCGACGGCGTGACCGCGAAAGACATGATGCTGAAGCTCTGCGCCACTCTGGGCATGGACGGCGGCGATTATCAGGCCATCGAGTACAGCGGTTCGACGATTTCCGGGCTGTCGATGCCCGAACGCATGACCATGAGCAACATGGCCGCCGAACTGGGCGCCCAGACCGGACTGATTGCGCCGGATGCGACCACGGCAAGCATGATCACACAAGCCGGCGGCGATCCCGGGAACTGGACAGACTGGTCCGGCGACAAGGACGCTACTTACCGGGCGATTCATGAATTCGACGCGGCCGGACTTTCGCCGCAGATCGCGGCGCCGCACAGTCCCGCGAATTCGGGACCGATCGAAGACATCGGCAAGGTGGCGGTGGATCAATGCTATATCGGCGCCTGCACCGGCGCGAAACTGGTCGATCTGCATGCCGCCGCACGCATTCTCAAGGGTCGCAAGGTCGCCGCAAGCACGCGCCTCATGATCGCACCCGCCTCGACCCGAACAACGGCGGCGGCGGCGGCGGATGGGTCTCTGGCGGCGCTGACCGAAGCCGGTGCGATTCTGCTGCCGTCCGGCTGCGGCGCCTGCGCGGGATACGGCGCCGGCGTGCTGGCGGAAGGTGAAGTCTGCATGGCTTCGACCGCCCGCAACTTCAAGGGCCGCATGGGATCGAGGGAGTCCCTGGTCTATCTCGGCTCGCCTTACAGCGTGGCCGCCACGGCAGTCACAGGCTTCATCACCGACCCGCGGCCGCTGTTGGCCGAGGGGACCGTGTCATGAGCAACGAACGCCAAAGTGCCGGGATCGAAAGCGGCAGGGTCTGGAAGTACGGCGACGGTGTCGATACCGACCTGCTGGCGCCCGGTATCTACATGAAGGGCCCTATCGAAACCCTGGCGACCCATTGCCTGGAAGCCATCGATCCGGCTTTCGCCAGCCAGGTGAAGCCCGGCGACATCGTGGTCGCGGGACATAACTTCGGCATCGGCTCCAGCCGCGAGCAGGCCGCCGAGGTCCTGCGCATCCTGGGCGTCACCGCGGTCGTGGCGAGATCCTTCGGCGGTATCTTCTACCGCAACGCTTTCAATCTGGGTCTCTATGCGCTGGTGTCCGACGATATCGACCGCGTCGAAAAAGGTCATCGTCTGGCCCTCGATCCGCTGGCCGGACGGATGATCAATCTGACAAGCGGCGAGACCCTCGCCTGCGAACGGGTTCCGCAGCATCTTGCCGCGATCGTTTCGGCAGGCGGACTTATCCCCCATCTCGAAGAAAAACTGAGGAAACGGCCATGACGCCGCAACGCGCGCTTAGACAGCAACTCGCAGGCGACGGCATCGTCGTCGCGCCCGGAGTCTATGACGCCTTCGGGGCCATGATGGCCGAACGGGCGGGTTTCGAAACGCTGTATCTCTCGGGTGCCTCGATCTCCTACACACGTCTGGGCAGTCCGGATATCGGTCTGGTCGGGATGAACGAAGTTGCCGGTGTCATGGGACAGATCCGCGAGCGCGTCGGCCTGCCGGTGATCGTCGACGCGGATGCCGGTTTCGGCAATGCACTCAACGTGCAGCGCACAGTCCGGGTCTTCGAACGCAGCGGCGCCAGCGCCATACAGCTCGAAGATCAGCAGCTTCCCAAACGCTGCGGCCATCTGGACGGCAAAACACTGATCAGCCTTCAGGAAATGAGCGGAAAGATCAAAGCCGCCACCGATGTCCGCGCCGATCGCGACACCATGATCATCGCCCGCACCGACAGCGTTGCCGTCGAAGGGATCGACGCCGCGCTGGATCGTGCCGAGGCCTACGTCGAGGCGGGTGCCGACATGCTGTTTGTCGAAGCGGTTCAGACCGAAGCCGACATGCGCCGGACCGTCGCGCAGTTCGCCGGCCGTCTGCCGCTGATGGTCAATATGGTCGAGGGCGGCAAGACGCCGGTTCTCGCAGCCGACCGTCTGGCCGAAATCGGCTTCAAGCTGGTGATCTTTCCCGGTGGGCTGGTACGGGCCATCGCCAAGACCATGGGCCGCTACTTCGAAAGCCTCCGGCAGGAGGGAACCACCAGCGGCTTCAGGGACAATATGCTCAACTTCACCCAGCTCAACGACCTTCTCGGCACCCAGACCATTCTGGAAAACGGCCGGAAGTACGAGGAATAGGTCATGACCGTCATCGATCCCGTCACGTTGTCGGTCCTCAAGGGCCGTCTGGAACAGATTGCCGACGAGATGGACGCGACCCTGTTCCGCTCGGCCTTCAATCCGATCATTGCCGAAGCGCACGACGCCAGTCACGGTCTCTATGACGCCAAAACCGGCGACACCCTGATTCAGGGAAAAAGCGGCCTGCCGGTCTTCGTCGGCGCCATGTCCTTCGCCGTCAAGGCAGTGATCGACAAGGTGGCGGCGGTGGAAGGCGGAGTCCCGCAGGACGGCGACATCTATATCTTCAACGATCCCTACGACGGCGGCACCCATCTGTCGGACTTCAAACTGGTGCGGCCGTTTTACCGGAACGGCGAACTCTTCTGCTACCTGGCCTCGGTCGGGCACTGGCACGACGTCGGCGGCAACGTGCCCGGCAACTACAATCCGGTGGCGACCGAATGCTTTCAGGAAGGCATGCTGATCCCGCCGGTCAAGCTCTACGACAAAGGCGAACTGCGGCCGGACATCATCGCGATCCTGCAGGCCAACTCCCGCCTGCCGGGCAGCCTTTACGGCGATCTGAACGGTCAGCTCAATGCGCTCGATCTCGGCGTCCAGCGGCTGCACAAGCTCCTCGATGAATACGGCGAAGCGCCGATTTCCCAGACCCTGATCGAGCTGCGGAAGCGGGCAGCGCAGCTGATGTCGAGCTTCATCTCCGAGCTTCCCGAAGGGCGCTATTCGGCCGAGGACTGGCTGGACAACGACGGAATCACCGACGAACCGCTCAAGATTGCCCTGGATATGGAAATCCGGAACGGCCGCATGACCCTCGACTTTTCCCGCAGTTCGCCGGCCTGCGCCGGTCCGGTCAACATCGCGCGTTCGACGGCAATCGCTTCCTGCTACGTGGCCCTTAAGCACATCTTCAAAGACGTTCCGGCCAACGCCGGAGTTCTGGACCCCATCGACTTCGTGATCCCGGAAGACTCGCTGTTGAGCGTCAAGGCGCCCAAGCCGGTCGGTGGCTACACCGAAACCATTCTGCGCATCATCGACGTTGTCTTCGTCGCGCTGTCCCAGGCCAATCCGGCGATCTCCAACGGCTGCGCCTATGGGACCATCAACGCCCTGTCGCTGGCGGGCCACCGCAAGGACGGGCGCCGCTGGGTCATGTTCTCATTCTTTGGCGGCGGACACGGCGGCCATCCCGAGGGCGACGGACTGAACCACGGCAACGCGCCGATCTCGACGGCAACCATTCCGCCGCTCGAGATTCTGGAAGCCGCCTATCCCGTGCGCTTCACCCAATGGGCGCTGCGTCAGGACAGTGGCGGCGCCGGCGAGCATCGCGGCGGCTGCGGCGCGGTTTACGAAATCGAACTTCTGGAGGAGAAAGCCGAGGTGTTCCTGTTCGGCGAACGGGGCAAGTACGCCCCGCCGGGTGTGGCGGGCGGATCCGCCGCCGCGAAAAACATCTTCAGATATCAGCAGGATGATAGCGAGCATACGCCACCGATGGTTTCCAAGATGGTCGGCATCAGGCTAAAAAAAGGCCAGCGCCTGCATCTCGAAACGCCGGGTGGAGGCGGTTACGGACCCGCAACCCGCAGAGAACCGGCGGCAGTCGGTGAAGACGTGCGGCTGGGCTATGTCAGCGTCGAAGCGGCCCGCAGGGATTACGCCTGTGTGGTCGATGACGCCGGAGCGGTTGATTTAAGCGCAACCGAAGCGCTTCGCCGGGAGATCGCATCGTGAGCGAACAGGCCCCCAAAACCATTGTCGGCGTCGACGTCGGCGGAACCTACACCGATGTCTTCTTTCTGGACGAACGCGACGGCAGCTGCAGCGTAGCGAAGGTGCCGACGACGCGGGGCGACCAGTCCCAGGGCATCCGCAACGGCATCCGTCAGCGGCTCGAGCAGCTCGACAGCGTCTCGACCATCGTTCACGGCACGACGGTCGGAACCAATGCCCTGCTGGAGCGCAAGGGTGCGCGCTGCGGCGTGATCACCACAACGGGCTTTCGCGACGTGCTGGAAATGCGGCGCCGCGACCGGCCACAGACCTGGGGCCTCTGGGGCCAGTTCGAGCCGGTGGTGCCGCGTGATCTACGCCTGGAAGTCGACGAACGGGTGCTGGCGGACGGCAGTGTGCTGGTGCCGGTCGACCCCGCCGATGTCCAGTCTGCGGCACGTGCGCTGCTGGAGAAGGGTGCAGAATCGATCTGCGTGTTCTTCATCAACTCCTATGCCAACGAGGAAAACGAACGCCGCGCGGTGGAAGCAGTGCGCGAAATCTGGCCCAACCCTCATGTCACGGCATCGTCGGAAATCCTGCCGGAAGTGCGCGAGTTCGAGCGGGCCTCGACCTCGGCCCTGAACGCCTACCTTCAGCCGCCCGTGGGCAGCTATCTGGAGCGTCTGGAATCAGGTTTGCGCGACGGTGGTTTCGCCGGTCAAGTTCTGATCGTGCAATCCAACGGCGGGGTCATGGCGGTCGAGACGGCCCGGCGCTTTCCGGTCCGAACGGCGCTCTCGGGCCCGGCCGCGGGAGTGATTGCGGCGGCTCATATCGCCGGCTCTGCGGGCTTTCCCAACATCATCACCTGCGACATGGGCGGCACCAGCTTCGACGTATCGCTGATCGCCGACGGCAAGAGCGCTCTCTTCCCGCAGACCTCGATCGATTTCGGCATGGTGATCCGCACGCCGATGATCGAGATCACCACCATCGGCGCCGGCGGCGGCTCGATCGCCTCGGTGGATCGCGGCGGTCTGCTGCAGGTCGGCCCGGAAAGCGCGGGCTCAGATCCCGGTCCGGTGTGCTACGGGTTGGGGAACGATCGGCCCACGGTCACCGACGCCAACGTGGTGCTCGGGCGGATCAATGCGGAACGGCCGATCGGCGGCAAGCTGGATCGCCTCGACGTCGAGGCCTCCAGGTCTGCCATTATCGAACAGGTGGCCGAGCCGCTGGGACTGGATGTCATGACCGCGGCGGAAGCGATCATCCGGGTGGCCAACGCCAAGATGGCCGGTGCAATCCGGCTGGTCTCGGTCGAGCGCGGGCATGACCCGAAGAACTTCTCCGCGATGCCGTTCGGCGGTGGCGGCGCCCTGCACACCGGGGCGCTGATCAAGGATGTCGGCCTCAAGAGTGCGCTGGTGCCGCGGTATCCCGGCGTGACCAGCGCACTGGGCTGCGTCATCGCCGATATGCGGCATGACCGGGTAATGACCGTCAATCGCATGCTGGACGATCTGGACACAGCGGCACTGGACCGGCTGATGAGCGAGACGGCGGCGGCCGGTCAGATCCTGCTGGACGAAGCCGATGTCGCCTTCGAGGGGGTCGATTACCTCTTCGAACTCGACATGCACTACCTCGGCCAAACCCACACCGTCGCGGTCTCCCTGCCGATCACCCTCCGCAAGACGACGACGGGCCGCAAGACGACGACGGGAGTGACACCGGAGATTATCCGCGAGGCTTTCGAAGCAACCTATCGCCAGACCTACGGGCGCCTGCTTGAAGGCATCGCCATCAGGATCATGAACCTGCGGGTGACGGTGGTCGGCAAACGGCCAAAATTCGATCTCTCGATTCTGGCACCGGCTCAGGATGGCTCCGCGCCGGTGCAAGACATCGGATCCCGGCAGGTCTGGGCCGATGGCGCATGGCACGACGCGGCGATCTACGAACGCCTGATGCTGCCGGTGGACTCTGTTGTACAGGGGCCGGCCATTCTGGAGCAGCCCGATACGACCATCTTCATCGACCCCGATCTCGAAGGCCGGGTGGACCGCTTCGGCAACCTGCTGATCACGCGAAAGGACGATGACTGAGATGGCATCCCACAGCCTTGAAGATACCGCCCTGCTGCTGGTTGACATGCAGAACGATTTTCTGCACCCCGACGGAGCCTATGCGCGCGGTGGCGCAAAATCGGAAGCCATCGGGGCGCTCCCCGCGCGCCTGAAACCGGTCGCCGACGCGGTGCGCCGCCATGGTGGCTGGATCGTCGCGACGCAGTTTACCCTGGTGCCTGGAAAAGGCGGCGTCCCCTTTATCTCGCCGCATCTTCAACGCTTGCGTCCGTTCCTCGGCAAGGGCGACTTCGCGCCTGGAAGCTTCGGGCAGGCTCTGATCGACGAGCTGGCACCGGCGGACATTTCGGTGGAGAAGGTGGCCTATTCGGCTTTTTACATGAGTCGGCTCGAATGGGTCCTCGGCCGCGCCGGTATCAGGCATCTGGTGTTCGGCGGCATCGTCACCAATGGCGGGGTCGCATCCACGCTGCGCGACGCCCATGTGCGCGACTACCACACGACCGTTCTGACCGACGGCTGCGCCGCTTTCGACAACAGCGTGCACGAAACCGCAATCGCGAGCATGAAGGGCATCGCGGCACTTTCCACCTGCGCCGATTTTATCACCGATCTTTAGTACGACCTCACCGGGATGCCCGCAGCGATGACGATCCTGCCTGCCGATAACGTCGTTTTCCCCATTACTGTCCCGCTGGTGATCATCGGCGCTGGCGCCTGCGGCCTGACGGCGGCACTGTCAGCCAAAGATGCAGGGGCCGAAGTCCTGGTTCTGGAACGCGATCCCGTGCCCGCCGGCTCGACAGCGCTGTCCTCAGGCCTGATCCCGGCCTCGGCAACCCGGTACCAGTCGGCACTGGGGATCGAGGACTCGGCGGACATCATGGCACATGACATCCAGTCAAAAGCCGGAGGCGACGCCTCCCCGGCCATCGTCGACGCCGTCGCCAGAGCCTCCGGGCCGAGCCTTGAATGGCTCGCGGACCGCCATGGACTGGAATGGGTGGTCCTCGATGATTTCCTTTACCCCGGTCATTCCCGGCATCGCATGCATGCGGTTCCCGAGAAAACCGGGAGCGCCCTGATCGGCCGCCTGGCAACTGCCACAGCCTCCGCCGGCGTCGATATTCTGACCAGCGCCCGGGTGTCGGCGCTCTATGCCGAACCGGCCGATGGGCGCGTGACCGGGCTGCAGATCACCCGCCCGGATGGTGGTCGGGAAGACATCGGCTGCGACGCCCTGATCCTGGCCTGCAACGGGTACGGCGGAAATGCGCAGATGATCCGCGACTTCATTCCCGAAATGTCCGAAGCCGACTACTTCGGCCACGCGGGAAACCAGGGGGACGCAGTACAGTGGGGTACGGCACTGGGCGGCGCGGCAGATCATCTGAGCGCATGCCAGGGCCACGGTTCCGTCGCCACGCCGCACGGTATTCTGATCACCTGGGCCCTGATGATGGAAGGCGGCATCCAGGTCAATCTGGAAGGCAGGCGTTTCTCGAATGAACACCAGGGCTATTCCGAGCAGGCGGTCGAGGTTCTGAAGCAACCCGGTGGCATCGCCTGGAATATTTATGATGAGCGTCTGCATGCTTTGGGCATGACCTTTGACGACTATCGTTCCGCCAGGAAGCAGGGGGCGATCCGAGCGGCGCAAACGCTCGAGGAACTGGCGCAGGTCACGGCCCTTCCCCTTGGTGCGCTCTCCGAATCAGCAGGTGAAACGCAGAGCGATGCGATCGACCGCTTTGGCAGGGATTTTTCGAAAACTCCGGCACTCAAGCCGCCTTACCGCGCCGTCAAGGTCACCGGCGCGCTCTTCCACACGCAGGGCGGATTGCGCATCGACACCGATAGCCGGGTTCTGCGCAAAGATTCCTCGACGCTGCCCAACCTTTTCGCCGGCGGTGGTGCGGCCTGCGGTGTGTCCGGCCCCAGAATCAGCGGTTATCTCTCGGGAAACGGACTTCTGACCGCCGTGACCCTGGGGCGCATTGCCGGACAGAAAGCCGCTGAAATGGTCCGGCCGGCATAACGTCTGCACAGATCCACAGATCGACGCCGGTCCAAAATTCGGGCAAGCTTCGACAAGAGATCCAGTTACCTGCAACCGACCCGCTCAGTTTGATCGGATATCCCGTGGCATGACCGAAGACCCAGCGATATGATCCGCAGGTGCAGGTTCTTCAAGGCGGTGATGATCGTCGGTCTCGGAATGTCCGGCCAATTCGCATCGCAAACCGCCAAAGGCTTTGAGGTCGATCTGGAACTCCTTCTCGCTGTCGATGTCTCGACCAGCGTGGACCCGTTGGAAGCCGAGCTGCAACGCAACGGATATGTTGCCGCCTTCACCGATCCCGCCCTGCAACAGGCCATCCTGGACAGCACGACCGGAAGGATCGCCGTGAGCTACGTCGAATGGGCGGGTGCGAACTATCAGCGTACCGTGATCGACTGGACGGTGATCGACAGCGCCGAGACGGCTGCCGCCTTCGCCGGAACCCTGAAATCCAAGGCCATCAGTTCCGCGCCTTCGACTTCGATCAGCGGTCTGATCGATTTTGCCCGGCGCGCGTTCAGGAGCAATGCCTTCCAAGGCCTGCGGCGGGTTATCGACATCTCCGGCGACGGCCCCAATTCGGCCGGGCGCTCGGCAGCGGCGGCCCGGGACGACGCGGTCGCCGAGGGCATTAGCATCAACGGCCTGCCGGTTCTCAGCAGCCGCCCCGACCCGGTGGCGGGCGCCCCGGCCACCGGTGTCGAGAGATATTACCGGCGCCACGTTATCGGCGGCCCCGGCGCTTTTCTTCTGGAAGTCGCCGAATTCGAGAACTTCGCCCCGATCCTGCTCAAGAAACTGATTCGCGAGATCCGGGGCGACGTGCCCACGGCAGCGCTGCGACAGGGATCGCCGACCGCTCACACGGCATCGAAGCAGGTTCAGGAGCAATCCCAGACCGGCGAAAAATCGAAATCGCAGATACGGTGATTGCGCGCCTGCAACGCCGTAATCGCAGCCATCTCCCCGCTATCCAGCGCGAAATCGAAAATCTCGATGTTCTGGCGAACCCTGTCGGCATTGGTCGAGCGGGGGATGGCGACGACGCCATCCTGCTGCACATGCCAGCGCAAAACGATCTGTGCCGGGGTCTTGCCGTATTTTCCAGCCGGTCCGGTCACTTCCGGCAAGCCGAAAAGATCCCCGCCGCGCGCCAGCGGGCAGTAGGACACCATCGCCATCCCCTGCTTGCGGCAGGCTTCCAGAACCTTGTCCTGTTTCAGGAAGGGATGATACTCGACCTGGTTACAGGCCAGGGGCCGATCCGACAGCGCCGACGCTTCCGCGACCATGGCGGCGGTAAAGTTCGACACCCCGATGTTGCGCGCCCAGCCGCGTGCATGCACGTCGTTCAGGGCTTTGATCGAGTCGGCCAGCGGGATCGTCTTCGAGGGCCAGTGGATCAACGCCAGATCGAGATACTCAACCCCGAGGCGCTTCATGCTCGCCTCGATGGAGTTCTGCAGATCGCCCGCGCCGATGTCGCTGGGCCAGACCTTGGTGGTCAGAAAAATCTCGTCCCTTGGCAGTCCACCGGCCCGGAGACCGGCACCGACTGCCTCTTCGTTGTCATACATTGCAGCGGTATCGACATGCCTGTAGCCGGCCTTGATCGCCCCCTCGACAACGCTCGTCGCCGCATCATCTTTCAGCGTCCAGGTGCCCAGGCCGATAGCCGGAATGTTCGCGCCGTTTGCCGTGACTCTGTGCATGAGATGTTTTCCTCGTTCCTTGTGTTGACCGCAAAGTTTAGTGATCGAATAGCAACAGCATGCTTAGAGCAAGATTCCATCACCAATCGTAGCCTTCAAGTCCAGTTGGTCATGCCTTGCAGGGATTAGGAAAAATGAAATTAATCGCAGTCCCGCGTACGAATTAGAAAACCATTGGTAAGCTAATATTAACCATTGCCCTTTATAATCAGGTACACGTCCAGATATTGGACATCCTTTTTTTAAACATGACGCGGAGAACAAGATGCGTGGTTCGGATTTGGTATCGTGGCGCAAACAACACAGCTACAGCCAAGAGTCTCTGATGCGTGAGCTTGATATAGGCTCCAGACAAACCATCAGCAATTGGGAGAACTCGGGGACGGATATTCCTCGTCTTGTGGAGCTTGCTGTCATTGCACTTGAGCAAGTCCCAAGCTGTCGGCGAATTGGCGGCAGTAAAACCACAGCGCAGGAGAAGCGAGCATATTTTAAGACTAGGGAGTCATAATATGGAAGAGAAAAGCCCTGATCGGCTTGAGCTTAGCTGGGGGCGTTTCCGTGCTTACGCAGCAGGCACACTTGCTGTTAGCGGGTTATTGGCGATCGTGTTTGTCTTAGTCGTCTTGGGTGTGCTGCAAATTACAAAAGCTTCATCGATCAAGTTGATTGATGGCGAGATGTCCGTTCGGTTTGAATATCAACCAGAGCAACGCGATCTCGAACGCACACAGTCAAATTAACAAATGCCCCGATCTCACCAGATCTTCCGCAATCGCCTCGATCTCGCGGCCAAGCGGCCGGTCCTGTTCGAACGAAGGCGAGATCGCGCGGATCCGTTTCAGAACTTTTTCCAGGCATGGGGCGATCCGCTCTGGCTTGGCAAGTTCGACGGCCTGTGCCGACATCAACAGTTCGATAGATATCAACTTGTCTAATTTATCCAAAAGACTGAGCAGCTTGATCGCCGAGATCGGCGTGTGGGTCAGGATGTCCTCGACCCCTTCGGCGGATGAACTGGCAGCGAGCGGCGCGGGGTTGGCGAGCAGCGCGATTTCGCCGGCGAGGGCTTCGGCCGGTTTCATCAGCGGCGCGAGGCCGGCGGATTCAGGGCCACCCTGTGACAGAAAACGGGGCAGACCACTCAGCGCCGGCGACAGCAGCCGGGCCATCCGGGCCAGCATGGCCGTTGCCAGCACCGCCAGGGACCGGGCCAGCGAATCCAGCGCAATGCCGAGCAGAGGCGCCTGGAAGTTGCCGTTCGAAATCATTTCACCGGCCTCGGTCAGCAGGGGATTGTCGCTCGAACCATTGAGTTCCGCCTCCAGCGGACCGGCGAGAAAATCGAGCGTCCCGTAGACCGCGCCATGGGTTTGCGCCAGACAGCGAATGGAAAGCGGGTCCTGTAAGCGTCGTGCTGCGCCGGGCTCGAACAGCAGCCCGCCGGACAGCAACGCCTTCAGCTCCTCACCCGCCATGATCTGTCCCGGCTGCGGCCGGGCGCGCAGAGCTTCGTCCCGCAGAGGCGAGCAGTTGGCGCGAAAGCCCTCCATGGTCAGGGCGGCGGCGGCCTGTGCCGATTGCAGCGCCCGCAGTGCCGAGACCTGCCCCATGGCCGCAAGGCCTGTCGAGAAGGCGGAAGAACTGCAGAGCGCCAGTCCGTCCTTCGGGCCGAGCTTCAACGGCTCCATCCCCGCCTTCTGCAAAGCTTCGGCAGCAGGAAGACGCGCACCCTCGAAAATCATTTCGCCCTCGCCGGCCAGGGCCAGCCCCATGACCGCCTGCACACAGAGATCACTCGCCCCGACCGAGCCGGTTTCCGGCATGATCGGCGTTACACCCCGGTTCAGACAGGCGGCAAGACACTCGGCTACCGCAGGACTGGCACCGCTGCCACCGCCGCAAAGACCGCTCAGACGGGCCAGCAGAACAGCGCGGGCGAGCGACTCCGGCAGAGGTGCGCCGAGCGCGTGGGCCCGCCCGCGCAGCGTCTGCAGAGAAAAGACGGCAAGCTGGTCGCGCGGCAGAGCCTCGGTCGACTTCGACCCCAGTCCGGTGGTCAGGCCGTAAACCGGATCACCGGCTTCGACATGCCGCTCGACCACCGCACGGTCCCGCAACAGACGTTCCATGACCGCCGGTGCCAGGGCAACGCCAACCCCACCGCAGGCCACCGCGTGAACATCCTGCGGTTTGAGATCGCGGCCGGTCAAAGTCAGAAGGCTATCCGTTGACACTGCGGGGCTCCTCGATGCGCTTGGAGATGATTTCAGGATCTGTGGCTTTTGACAGCCGTCCGGTTCAGATTGCGTCCAACCTTACCCCTTGCGCAAGTGCCTCGGGGATAGCGGCCGGCGCAGCAGCCGGAAATTCAGGACGGCAGGGTCAGACGGGAACGCACAAGACTGCGAAGGCCGATCCCGTCGAGAGAGAACGGCCGTTCGACCAGGAGAAACAGTCCGGCGGAAACCGCCGTTGCCGTGGCCAAAGCGGGCAGAAAAAGCACCCAGAACCAGAGGACGCCACCGTAACTCTCCGGCGGCAGCAGCACGCCGAGAATCAGGAAGAAGAACTTCAGCGTCAAGCCGTGAATGAGATAGAAGGAATAACTCATATTGCCGAAATAACGCAGGTAGCGCCGCGAAAAGAAACGCGACAGCCAGCCATCCTTGCAAAAAACCGCGAGACACAACAGATAGCAGGCGCCGAACAGGGTGACCTGATTGACCTTCCCGGCATCCTCGAACGTCACGAAGTCGAAGTGGATCGATGTCTTGAAGGCCAGAACCGCCGCGAAAGCCGCCAGGGCGAATAAGGTCAGAAGTGGCGAACTGCGGTCCCGGGCGATGACCTGGGCTGTTTCATAGACCATGATGCCCGCGATGAACATTGAAGCCCTGAAATGCTGCGGCACCGCCAGATAAACAACGACCCAGACCGCGAACCAGAAGAGAACCCTGACCCGGGGCGGTGCCTGGCGCAGACGAAAGACCGGCAGCAGCAGCGGCATCGCCAGATAGAAAAACATTTCATAGCTGAGTGACCAGGCCACCGTGATCATCGGCTCGATATCCAGAATCCCCGGCAGCAGCAGATAGTTGGCAATCAGATAACCGGCTGCTTCGGTCTCGCCGGTCGGGATCTTGCTCTGTTCCGGAAGCGCCAGGGACAGAGCGGTATAGATCAGCATCACCGCCAGAAACACCGGGTAGATGCGCATGACCCGCCGCCTGAAATAGGGAAGGAGCGGACGTTCCCTTCTGATCAGCATCGCATAGATCAGAAAGCCGCTGATGGCGAAGAAGACATCGACACCGACATTGCCCATGGAGAACAGGGCCTCATTGATCAGAAATGTCGATGATTCGGGCGGAACCCAGGGTTTGACCAATGTCGCGTAGTGCACCAGGAACACCATGAATGCGCCCAGGCCACGCAGCCCCTCGATCGATTGCATCCAGCTGACGGCGTTGCCCTTGAGCTCGAAAGCCGCTTCCGCAGCCCTGTCCAGTTGCGCCGCTATTGCCATACAAAACCCATATTACGTCCCTGCACCCACAGCAAACTCGCAGTATTTCAGTGACTGACCCAAGGCGATCAAACCATACGCGATAGAAATCGACCGCCAAGGTTTTTATTCGGCTGCACGAACCACACGCCGGGCCTTAAGCTCTCTGGACGAGCCGGGTCTTCTCCGGCATTCTCCCCGCCATGAGCAATAGAATTCCCTTCAAGCACATCTACCTGATCGACGGTTCCGGCTACATCTTCCGGGCGTTCTACGGTATCCCCCGCATGTCCCGTCCCGACGGCACGCCGGTCAACGCGGTCTTCGGCTACACCAACATGCTGATCAAGCTGCTGAAAGATCACGGCGCGGATGGTTTTGCGGTGATCTTCGACGCCGGGCGGGAGACCTTCCGCAACGATTTTTATCCGGAATACAAGGCCCAGCGGCCCGACACGCCGGAAGAACTGATCCCGCAGTTCAGCCTGATCCGCGATGCCACCCGGGCCTTCAACCTGCCGTCCATCGAGATGAAAGGCTATGAAGCCGACGACCTGATCGCGACCTACGCGCGGCAGGCCAAGGAGGCCGGCGTTCAGGTGACCATCGTGTCCTCGGACAAGGATCTGATGCAGCTGGTGGAACCGGGAATAAACCTGCTCGATCCGATGAAGAACATCCCCATCGGAGAGGAGCAGGTGCTGGAGAAGTTCGGTGTCAAACCGGACAGGGTTGTCGACGTGCAGGCGCTGGCCGGGGATTCCGTGGACAATGTGCCCGGTGTGCCGGGGATCGGCATCAAGACCGCCGCGCAGCTGATCAACGAATACGGCGACCTGGAATCCCTGCTCAACCGCGCCGGGGAAATCAAACAGACGAAACGGCGTGAAAACCTGATCGAATTTGCTGAACAGGCACGCATCAGCCGCCGCCTGGTCGAGCTGAAGCGCGATGTCCCCGTCGAGGAAGAGCTGGCGACTTTCGATCTCAGAATACCAGACGGCACGGTTTTGCGCGCCTTTCTGGAAGAGAACGGTTTTCGCTCGATCATCGCCCGCCTGGGCGAGACACTGGGGAAAGTTGCCGCCGCCGCAGGAGACGATGCCGGAAACAGCAGCGGAAACAATGCAGCAACTGCCGCGCAGGAAGAAACGCAGGCTGAAGCTGACTACGAACTGGTACAGACGCGGGCCGCGCTGGAAAGCTGGATCGCCGCTGCGCAGAAGGAAGGCACCGTAGCCGTCGACACCGAGACCACCTCGCTCGATGCCCATAGCGCGGATCTGGTCGGTGTCAGCCTGTCCTGCAAAGCAGGCAAAGCCTGTTACATTCCCCTGGGTCATCGTTCGCCGGAAACGGCCGCGGCCGCGGATTCGGATCAGGGCGGGTTTGATCTCTCGGCGCCTCAGGATGCGGTGCCGGACCCCCCCGAACAGATCCCGATGCAAGAGGCCGTCGCGTTGCTCAAGCCGCTGCTTGAAGATCCCGGCGTGCTCAAGATCGGACAGAACATCAAGTACGACATGATCGTACTGGCACGCTATGGCATCGAGGTCTCGCCGATCGATGACACCATGCTGCTGTCCTATGTGGTCGAGGGCGGCCTGCACGGCCATGGCATGGACGAACTGGCCCAGCTTCACTTCGGCTACACCACCATCAAGTTCAAGGACGTGGCAGGCAGCGGTAAGTCCCTGATCACCTTTGACAAGGTCCCTCTCGACAAGGCGCTGGACTATGCCGCCGAGGATGCCGACATCACCGGTCGTCTGCATCGTGTACTGAAACCGCGACTGGTGAGTGATCGGATGACAACGGTCTACGAGACCATCGAGCGGCCCCTGGTGCCGATCCTGGTCCAAATGGAACGGACCGGTATCAAGGTGGACCGGGATGTCCTGCGCCGCATGTCCAATGACTTCGCCCAGCGGCTGGCGGAACTGGAAACCCAGATTCATGGCCTGGCCGGCCGCAGCTTTGCCATCGGTTCGCCCAAACAGCTCGGCGAGATCCTCTACGATGAGATGGGCCTGAGCGGCGGAAAAAAAGGCAAGAGCGGCGCCTATGCCACCGGGGCCGATATTCTGGAAAGCCTCGCGGCGCAGGGACACGATCTGCCGGCCCGGGTCCTCGATTGGCGGCAACTCGCCAAGCTGAAGAGCACCTATACCGACGCGCTGCAACAGCAGATCAATCCGAAGACCGGGCGGATCCACACCTCTTACTCGCAGGCCATTGCCTCAACCGGACGCCTGTCGTCCAACGACCCCAACCTGCAGAACATCCCGATCCGCACCGAAGAAGGCCGCAAGATCCGCGAGGCCTTTGTGGCGGAAGACGGCAGCAAGCTGCTGTCCGTCGATTACAGCCAGATCGAACTGCGGCTGGCGGCGGAGATTGCGGAGGTCGAGTCCCTGCGCCAGGCCTTCCTGGACGGTCAGGACATCCACGCCATCACTGCCAGCCAGGTCTTCGGCGTGCCGGTCGAAGGCATGGATCCGATGATCCGGCGTCAGGCCAAGGCGATCAACTTCGGCATCATCTACGGAATCTCGGCTTTCGGGCTGGCGAACAATCTGCGCATCCCGCAGGCCGATGCCAGGGACTACATCAAAGCCTATTTCGAACGCTATCCCGGCATTCTCGACTATATGGAGCGGGCCAAGGAGCAATGCAGAACGCAGGGCTTCGTCACCACTCTCTTCGGGCGCAAGATCCATATCCCGGCGATCGGCGAAAAGAACCCGGCGCGCAAGAACTTTGGCGAACGGGCCGCAATCAATGCACCGATCCAGGGTACCGCCGCGGATATTATCAAACGGGCGATGATCCGCGTACCGCGCGCTCTCAGTTCAGCGGGACTGGAAGCCAGGATGCTGCTGCAGGTACACGACGAACTGCTGTTTGAAGTGCCGGATAAGCAGATCGAAGAGACAACTGCGGTGATCCGCGAGGTCATGGAAACGGCCTGCGACCCGGTCCTCAAACTATCAGTACCGCTGGTGGCTGATGCGGGCGTGGGCAGCAACTGGGCGGAAGCGCATTAAAATCATCCGGTTAAATGAGCAGCCCATGGCGGTTCCATCTGATCTGGATCGGATCTGTTCTAGGCTGCCCGGATGCCGTTCAGGAAACGCTCGATCTCGCCGCGCAGCATGTCGGACTGGTTGCCAAGTTCTTTCGCGGCATTCAGCACCTGTCCCGACGCAACACCGGTCTCGCCGGCGGCTTCCGCCACCTGGGCAACGGTGCTGGAGGTTTCCTGCGTTCCAGATGCGGCCAGTTGCGCATTGCTGGAAATCTCTCCCGTCGCGGCGCTCTGTTCCTCGACGGCCGAAGCGATCCCGGTCGTGATCTCGTTGATCTTCTCGATTGTGCCGCCAATGCTGGAAATGGCTTCTGCCGCTTCGTTGGTTGCGGTCTGGATAGAGCCGATCTGAGAGCCGATTTCCTCCGTTGCGCGGGCTGTCTGGGTTGCCAGATTCTTCACTTCGCCGGCCACCACGGCAAAGCCTTTGCCGGCATCGCCCGCACGGGCCGCTTCAATCGTCGCATTGAGTGCCAGAAGATTGGTCTGCTCGGCGATGTCCTGAATGAGCGTGATGACATCGCTGATTTTTCGCGCCATACCGGCCAGTCCCTGAACCTTCTCATTGGTTCCGTTCGCCTCGGAAACGGCCTGATCGGCGATGTCCTTGGACTTCGCGACCTGACGGCTGATTTCCTGGATCGAACTCGCCAGTTCCTCCGAAGCCGCGGCCACGGTCTGAACATTCTCCGTCGTCCGGCCGGATGCTGTTGCCGCAGCCGAAGACTGCATTTTGGTCTGTTCTGCGACCTTCGACATACGCTGCGCGGTCTCATCGAGGCCGCTGGCGGATGCTGATACAGAGTGCAGAATTTCGCCGACGGTCCGATCGAAACCGCTAACCAGTTCCTCGATCGCCCTTGCCCGCTGTTCCTTGGTCGCCGTTTCCTCGGCAGCAGCGGCCTCGAGGCGCTTCTGCTCAATTGCGTTGTCTTTGAAGACCTGCACCGCTCCGGCCATTTGTCCGATTTCGTCGCCTCGGCCACGGCTCGGGATCTCGATGCTGGTATCTTTATTTGCCAGACGGGTCATCACCGCAGTCAGACCCGTCACCGGCGAAGAAATGGCGCGTGCCATGAGCCAGGCAACGCCCAGAGACAGGGCGGCACCGATGGCAAGCACTGAAAGGACCACCACCAGCTCCTGTTCCAGACTGATATCCGCCTGTGCCTTCAACTCTTCGGCCTGGCTCGACATTGCATGACCGGTCTCGTCCAGCATGGCAACGAGTTCGCTCAGCTTCTGTTCTGCGTCGTTTAATTCCATAGCGGCGAGAAAAGCATCGATCGACAACACGTCAAGAACGCCATGACTCACCGATGTATAGGCTGCCAGCTTCTGAACAAGGGCCTCCAGCTGCGCGGCGTTCGCCTCGTTTTTCTCCGCGACAACACCTTCAAGACTCTCACGCATCCGCTCCAGAATCTCGCGTGCCGTATTCGCCACCTTGTCGATATTTTCCTGCGGGATCGAATTGGCCGTCCAGAGGTTCGCACGCAATACCGACGAGTGCGCCAGACTGAGATCGGCCTTGATACCGCTGATCGTCTCAGCCTGGGCAGACGCCTGCGTCGCCTGATGCCTGAGAGTCCCTGTACGCTCGAAACTGACCAGAAACGCGATGGTCACGGCGACCATTGCGAGAACGGCTATTCCTGGAGCAATCAGGGTTTTTATGCGGATGGAAGCGTTATTGATCTTGATCATGAACTGGATTACCTGCGTAACTTCGATCCCGGGCCAACATGCCCGGGATCATGTTCCTATGTGGCAACACCTCAACGGTAGGCGCCGACCCCAACAACCATCTCGCCAACACGTACGATATAGCTGGTCTTATTCTCGACAGCCTTGGACTGCGGGTTCTGCCACTTGTAATCAATCCAGTCTTCGCCCTGAACTTTCAGAAACTCGGCGACAAAAGCCTTGCCGTCAACGTCCTTCAGAGACATGACGTTACGACCAACCAGGCTGGCCTTAGCCCCGTGCGCAACCATGGTGCCGTCGTTCTTGATGACGAAAACATAGAGGTCGCGGTCGTGCCAGTCACCGCCCGGCGCCATGAAGGCCTCGAAGGAAGCATCCACACCGTGTTGCTCCAGGTAGCCGGCTGCCTTAACGGCCATGCTCTTCGCTTCGTCAGGTGCCGCGTTGGTAGAAGCCAGTGCAAAGTTGGTAAAACCCAGCATCAGACCCAGGAAGGCAGCAATAAACTTGATCTTCATTCTTGACGTTCCGTTCACTGTGAGAGGAAGTATTTAGATGAATTTTCAACCAAATAAACGACACCCTTTAAAGAAAGGTATATCGGTGTGCGTTTTCGGCCGCCAAGTGCCAGAAAGTCCGCCAAAAACCCACCAGAGCGCGATTAATATTCCTGACCCCACCGCCTGAGATAGTTGCAGGAAATTATTGAGAGTCACCCCGCTCAGAAAATGCTTCGGCGTACTGGAAACAGTGCGACGCGGCGAAGGCTTTCAACCACTGAGCAGTGCGGTTGGAAATGGTCTGACGATCACAATTTGGGATTGGCCGCGTTACAGGAGAGCTGTGCGATGTACAACTTTGGCGCCCGGAAAAGAGGGGAGCATTCCGGAAGAAGGCAGTTACCTTGAAAAGGCACTGGCTTGCTGACGATTGTAATCCAGATCACCCGTTATGACGCCGTCAGGGACAGAAATGATGAGTCCAGACCTCGGCAGGATAAATCCGGCGAATAAACTCAGGCGGCTTTTAAGAATTGAATCAAACTGGATGCAAATGGCTAGTGTCCTGAAGCTGAAATCCGTCGAAACAAATTTCAGCTTCAGGACACTAGTGAAGCGAGCGTCGGCTCACTTGTTAGTGGGTCGTCAAACCATCCTGATCGCTGTAGTAGGCTTCTTCCAAAGGCGCGTAGGTCATGCCCTTACTTGTGGCGAGGAAGGCGCGGTCCTGGCCCTGCAGATGGATGGCGTGGAATTCTTCACGCAGACCTACAATCAGTCGGTCGGTGCTTTCGATGAGCCGTTCCGTCCAAGAGAAAATTGCGATGGAAGAAGATTTTGTATCTGTGAGCTGCATGTTCCGTTGATCCTTTAGCGCGATGATTCATGTCGCTTCCGACACCACCAATAAGCGCCTCAGACCTTAACGCGGCCTTAACAAAATCGCCCAGTCTCCGCAGGCGAACAGCATAACATAACGATGTCACGGATGCTTTGCAATGCTGATAAAATTAAACATAAAACAATAGCGCGTTTTGATCGAATGTCTGTTCAATCAAAACGCGCTATTTCATTGATTTATTGGATGTTTTTATTGCGAACATCTCGTCATTCGTACGAAAATACCACCTTCTTCGCGATCAGGCCGCCTCATGAATGCCCGCGGCAATTATTTTTTCGTCGACGTAGGTCTCGAACTGTTTGAAATTCGTGGCAAAGCGTTTTGTCAGTTCACGTGCAGTTCTGTCAT
>Ga0214472_10000298_pt1 | contig 64218 bp, 50 predicted proteins | sample RVTome_6_FD_207662 | JGI IMG/M metagenome (GOLD analysis project Ga0214472, IMG submission 207662) | Soil microbial communities from uranium-contaminated site in the Upper Colorado River Basin, Wyoming, United States - RVT140D175 | ecosystem: Environmental > Terrestrial > Soil > Contaminated >...
GGGGGTGCCGGTCCTCGCCCACCGGGCCACGGCGGTGGGCGACACCCTGGGCGGCGCGGGCGTGCAGTTCGGGCCCAAGCGCCTGGACGAGGTGGCGGAGATGGCGCACCTCCTGGCCACCGACGCCGGCCTGCGCGCCGCGGTCCTCGCGGGCCAGGAGCGGCGCCTGCGGGACTTCGCGCCGGCGGCCGTGGAGGGCGCGCTGAAGCGGTACGTGGACGCGCTGTGAACGTCGCCTTCGTCGTGCAGCGCTACGGCGCGGACGTCACCGGCGGCTCGGAGTCGCTGGCCCGCGCCGTGGCCGAGCGGCTGGCGCCGGAGATGCGGATCACGGTCCTCACGACCTGCGCGCGCGACTACGTCACCTGGCGGAACGAGCTGCCCGCGGGGCAGGAGCGCTCCGACAGCGTCGAGGTCGTCCGCTTCCCGGTGGAGGAGGAGCGGGACCTCGCGGCCTTCAACCGGCTTTCCGAGCCGCTCTACTCCCGGCCCCACTCGGAGGCGGACGAGCTCGTGTGGCTGCGCCGCCAGGGGCCGTACGTGCCGCGCCTCGTCGAGGCGATCGCGAAGCGCAAGGGGGAGTTCGACGCCATCGTCTTCTTCACCTACCTGTACTACCCGACGTATTTCGGCCTGCGGGCGGCGCCCGAGCGCTCGGTGCTGGTGCCCACCGCCCACGACGAGCCGCCGCTGCGCTTCGGCATCTACGACGCGATGTTCGCGCTGCCCCGCGCCCTGGCCTTCTGCTCGGTCCCGGAGCGGGAGCTGGTGCGCTCGCGGTTCGGCCTGGGGGACCGGCCGCAGGCCGTGACCGGCATCGGCGTCGAGACCGCGGCCGCCCGCGACGTGGACGGCTTCCGCGTCCGCCACGACGTGCGCGGGCCCTACGTGCTCTACGCCGGCCGCATCGACGCCGGCAAGGGCTGCGAGGAGATGGTGGCCTTCTACGACCGCTACCGCCGCGATCACGCCGGCGCGGCGGAGCTGCTGCTCATCGGCCGTCTGGCCATGGAGGCCCCGCGCGTCCCCGGCGTGCGCTACCTCGGCTACCTGTCGGAGGACGAGAAGGGCGCGGCCCTGGCCGGGGCGCGGGCGGTCGTCTGTCCCAGCCCCTTCGAGAGCCTTTCCATCGTGCTGCTCGAGGGCTTCGCGCTGGGGACGCCCGCCCTGGCCAGCGCCCGGTCCCCGGTGCTGAAGGACCACTGCGTCCGCTCCCAGGGCGGCCTCTACTACTCCTGCGCCCAGGAGTTCTCGGAGGCGCTGGACCTGCTCGTCCGCGAGGCCGGCCTGCGCCTGGCCCTGGGCGAGAACGGCCGGCGGTACGTGCAGGAGAACTACCGGTGGGAAGCGGTCCTGGCGCGGTACCGCGGCCTCATCGAGGCCGCGGCGGGCACCAGGACCACTTGATCAAGCCCTTCGAGGGGCTTCCCGCTTGAACGGTGGGCCCGTCTACTGGTATTCCCCCAGGCATTCGTAGGCGATCTTGCCGTCGGCCTGCGGTGTCACGTTGCAGGTACCCATGCCCTTGACCGCCTTCATCTTGCCCGTGCCGCCCACCAGCTCCCACTTGTGGTTCGCGATCGTCACCGGCTTGGCGTCTTTCATGGTGGTGGTGAACTCGTACTTGTAGTAGGCCTTGTCCCCGTTGGCCATGGTATCCACGTAGGTGCCGGAGCTTTGGGACTTGTTCTCGCGGATGTCGTCGATGCCGGTACCGACACCTTCCTTCGACGCGACCCCCGCGATCTGCCACGGCTTCGTCCAGGTGCACTTCACCTGGCTCACGCCATAAGAGTGGTCGGGCTGTCCGTCGACCGGAAGGACGTGTTGCACGTTGGCCGGATCGCAGACAACCATCCCGGACATCTTCGTGCCCTGCGCGGCGGCAAGGGTGGGAAGAAGCAACCCCACGGCGAGCAGGAACCCTGACTTGCGCATGTGCTCCTCCTTGCTTGTCGAGACGTGACTTGCCCGTCTCTTCTACGCGTGTTGCGCCGGGAACGCAAGACAGCGTGTCCCCCGCTCCCGCAAGCGCAAGGCGAACAGCGGTTGCCGCTATCCGGCGCGGACGCCGTCCGGAACGGGCCTTTCGGGCACCGGCGAGGGCGGGAACGATCCCGTCCGCGTACCCGATGTCGAGCAGCATGCCCTCCGAACGAGTTCGCGGGAGGGCCGCCGAGGGCCGCCAGACGCAGCGCGGGTCGTTCGTCGAGAGTCTACCGCCGTAACGGCCGCGGAGACTCGTCCGGGAGCTGGCCGCCCACGATGCGCTTGGCGGGCCCCGCTTCGACGGTGCCGTCTACGCTCGTCTCGTTGATGATGGCCAGGGTCTCGAGCGGCACGGTCGAGGGATACCGCTCGGCGAACGCGCGCAGGGACATCGCGCGCGAGAGGTTGACGACCGACACCTTCTTGGGCTCGACCTGCAGGTAGCGCCGGTCCGTCAGCCGGTCGAAGCTGCCCAGGGCCTGCGTCATGAGCTGCTGGTACCGCGGCCAGCGCGACGACGGCGAGTAGCCCAGGACCTGGAAGACCTTGCCCTGGTGGTTGAGGAAGGCGGCCAGGCCGCGCAGGACGCCCTGCTGGGTCTGGGCCGCGAAGCTGTGGGCCACCGCGGGCAGGCCGTTGATGTCGCCCCGCCACCGGGTGCCCTGCTGCACCCCGCCCTGGGAGAAGAACTCCCGCGACGCGATCTCCGGCGACTCGCGCCGGGCCAGCGTGATGACCACCACCGCGTCCTGGTTCGGGCTCGTGGCGCCGACCGCCTGCTTCTGGTTGCTCGTCTTCCAGCCCGGCGGGAAGGCGAACTGGAACCTCATCTCCGGATGGTAGAAGACGTTCTGCTGGAAGAACCCCTCGCGGGGATCCTCGCCGAAGTCGATCCCGTCGATCCGCCTGAGGTAGTCCGCGCGGTCGCGGCCGAGGGTCCCGGGGGCGCCGGTCAGGGCGGCGATCTGCCGGCCGATGCGCTCCCGGCGGTCCCCGGGGTTCGGGTGCGTGGAGAGCCAGCCGGGCACCCGGCCCTTGCTCTCCTGGGCGCTCACGCGCTCGAGGATCGTGAAGACGTCGGTCATGGGCCGCGGGTCGTAGCCGTGCCGGGTGACGTAGCGCAGGCCCAGGTCGTCGGCCTCCCGCTCCGCGTCGCGGCCGTACTTCAGGAACAGCAGGCCGAGCCCGGCCTCGGCCAGGCTGCCGTAGTTCCGCAGCTCCGGCCGGACGATCATCCCCACCGTGAGGCCGATGTTCGCGAGCTGCGCCTTGCTGATCTGGCTCACGGAGTGCCGGGCCGTGATGTGGCCGATCTCGTGGCCCATGACCGCGGCCAGCTCCGCCTCGGACGAGAGGTACGCGACCAGGCCGCGCGTCACGTACACGTAGCCCCCGGGAAGGGCGAAGGCGTTGACCGCGGGGTCGTCCACGAGGCGGAACGTCCAGGGGAGCGAGGGACGCTCCGAGCGGGCGGCCAGGGCCTCACCGATCCGACGGACGTAGGCCTGGAGCCCGCTGTCCTCGTACAGGCCGATGGAGGCCGCGACCTCCTGGTCGGCCTGCTGCCCCATCTGCCTCTCCTGGGCCTCGGAGACGAGCGAGATCTGCCGCCGGCCGGTGGCGGGGTTGGTCGCGCAGCTCGGCCCCGCGATGATTCCCGCGAGGGCGGCCGCGGCCGCGAATCTCGTGACGGACCGGTTCCGGGCCATCACTACGGGATCGTGACGCTGAGCTTCTGCTCGGGCCCGAGGGGACCGTGGTCGTTGGCCGCAAGCTGAACCATGATGTCGTGCGGTCCCGGCTTCAATCCGTGGAAGCTGAGCTTGAGCGCCGTCGTGGCGATGACCGGGCCGTCGTCCACCCGGTAGTGCAGGTGGCCCTGGCCCCGGATCGGCTTCTCGCCGGACAACGCCGGGTCCACGATGCGTACGCCCCGGGTCCTGACCTTCACCGTGGCCGATTGCTTCTTGGCCTTGGCCTCCGGGTCCACCAGCATCGCCGTGAGCGACATCGCGTTGGCACCGGTGCTGGTGGCCGGCTCCATGGGCCGCGTGACGGGCACACCCGTCGCGCCCGGCGAGGGCGAGGGGCTAGGCTTCCCCTTTTCGTACTGCGCGGAGAGGGTGGAGCTGAGCGCGGCAACGCTCAGGATCGATGCAAAAGCAATCGCTGTCGAGTGGATGCGCCCCATGGGTCCTCCTCTCGCGTCGAGAATGGATCGAGCACGCGCAGCCGCACAGGGGCGGCAGCGTCGTCCTCTTCACCCGGGGAACGCTGCGCGGCGGCCAGGCGGCCGGCCCGACGACGCTCCAGCGCGAAATCCTGGTTCTCATGTCAGCCCAACTCGCTTCTCTGGCGAGAGGAAGCACGTTGCGTGCCACGGGTGGACGTTGGCCAGCTAGGCTCACGAAATCAGCGGAGTTGTAACACTTGCAGCCGCCCGCTTGCGCGGCCTCACTCCTCCGGCGGCGCCGTTTTTACCGGCGCGGCTCCGCGGAACCCCGCCACCTCCTCCAGCCCCACGCGCCGCGAAAACCCGTAAAACACGGTTACGGGTTTCGTCTCCGTGCGGAACCCGACGCCCTTGCCGCGGAGCAGGGAGGCGAACCGCTCGGGATCGTCCTCCGGCGGCAACAGGTAGGCGTCGGGCCCCTGCTCGGCGACGTGCCGGGCGTGGGCCTCGGACTCGTAGGCCGGCGTGGGTCCCAGGGCCGGAGAGAGAACGATCCTCTCGGACGTGAACATCGTCACCGGCGCGGAGATCGAGAAGTCGGCATAACCGGTCCGGATCCCCTTCTGCTCCAGCGACCGCACGACCTCTTCGTGCCTGCGGGCGATGGCGGCGCTGGCCGCCAGGCGCGGAACGGTGCCCGTGACGTGCAGGGCCAGCAGCAGGGCCACGGCGCCGACCGCCGCCACCCGCGACTGGGCCAGCAGCCACGCGAAGAGGACGCCCGCGTGGACCGCGCTGGCGGCCACGACGGGCAGCAGGTAGCGGGGCCGCCGGTAGACGCTGCCCGAGGCCACGGCCCAGAAGAGCGCGAGGCAGAAGGCCATGAGCAGCGGCGACAGCACGGCCGGGCCGGGGCGTCCGCGGCGCAGCCACGCGGCGAGGTCCGCGCGGCGCGCGGCCAGATATCCCACGAGCAGCAGCGGGAAGAGCCAGGCGGCAGCGGCGTGAACGCCGGGCACGTCGGCCCAGGCGTGGTTCGGGCTCAGCCCCGCCAGGATCGGGAAGGATACGGAAAGCGTTCGCCGGACGAGGTGGGGAAGCGCCTCGGCCTGCGCCCGCAGCTCCATCGGCTCGCGGCCGAGGATGTCGCCGCTGGCCCAGCCGTGCTGGAGGTTCCACAGCAGCACGGGCAGGGCCCCCAGGACCGCGCCCGCGGGAGCCAGCAGCGTCCACGGGTCGCGCCGGGTCCCGGAGCGCAGGGCCAGCGCCGCCGCGGCCGCCGCGGCGTAGGAGAGGGCGACCGGTTGCTGCCAGAACGCCGCTCCCAGGAGGACGCCCAGGACGAGATACGGCCCGCGGGCCTCGACGCCCCGCCGGTCCTCGTCCAGGACTCGCGCGAGGAGCGCCAGCGCCACGCCTCCCAGCGCGAGGACGTCCACGTACTGGCCCACGCAGTTGAGCGAGAAGACGGTCAGGAAACGCGGGCCCAGGGCCAGGTAGAGCCCGGTGGCCAGCGCCGCCGCCCGGCCGCCGACCCGGCGCGCGAGGGCCATGGCCGACGCGGTGAAGACCAGATACAGGACGAGGCTCGCGGCCGTCATCAGGAACGAGAGGTCGCGCGCGCCCGTCACGAGGCCGACCAGCGCCGCCAGGTGGCTCTTCAGCGTCCCCTGGTAGTTCGCGCCTTCCGTGAACACGGGCGCGGGCCGGGCGCCCTCGAGCAGGTGCAGCGTCACGAAGGCGCCGTACGCGCCGTCCCGATTGACCCACCCCCAGGGATGGAGGAGCGCCGGCAAGCGGTAGACCACGGCGGCCGCCAAGCAGGCCAGCGTCTCCGGCCGCGGCGCCCGGAGCGCGCGCGTCGCGGGCCCGGCTCGGGCCACCCACGCCCGCGCGAGGACGGTGGCCGCCAGGCAAGCCAGCGCGACCCCGGGACGGATGCCGCGCGGGGCGCCGGCGAACCACGCGCTGAAGGTGAGGACGACGAGCGCCACGGCCGCGGCCTCCAGGGCGAGGAGCCGCGTCAGGGGCGTGGCCACCTACCGGATCGACTTGAGCTGCTCGAGGAGGGACTCCGTGGTCGAAGGCCCCTTGAGGATCGAGGCCGCCCGCGCGATCTGGCTGATGGCCTCGTCCACGGCCTCCAGGCCCGCGCCACGCTCGATCTCGCCGCGCGCCTTCTGGTAGTGCTTGGCCACCACGCTCTCCCCGACCGCGCCCAGCATGGAGTTGGACAGGTCGCGCACGCGCTCCAGCCTGCCCAGCGCTTCGGGGCTGGCGGGGGGATGGGCGGGCGAGGGGGCGGGCGGGTGCGCCGGTGCGGGCGCCGCGCCACCCGCCGTGTTCGGGGACCCGGCGGGGGCGGCGGTCCGGGTCGCGGGCCGCGCCGCCGCCTCGGCGCCGGGCTCCCGCAGCCGGATGAGGCCGGTGGCGATGAGCCCGTAGAGGATCTTGGAGACGTCGAACACCGACAGGCGGCCGGTGCCGGCGATGGTCTTGATGCTCCGGTTCCCGTCGATCTTGGACAGGATCATCCACTCGCTGGTGTTGAGGTTGATCTGCCCCTCGCGGCTCTCCTGGACCACGAACTCGGGGATCATGTCGACCGAGGGGATCTTCTTGGACAGCACCCGCCACTCGTCCAGGCGGCGCGCCGCCTCCATGAGCAGGTTGGTGTTGCTCTTGGAGATCGTGCGCAGCTCGGTGGCGACCCCGGGCTCGAACTTGAAGTCCCCCTGGCTCCAGATGGCGAGCGTGTAGACCGCCTCCTCGCCCACCGCGTCCTCGAGCTGGGCGTGGACGATCTTCCCGTCGTGGAGGTAGATCTGGCCCTTGAGGGGCCCGTCCGTCAGGTGGAAGACGCCCGTCTTCCCGCTGACGCTGATGAGCTGGATGATGTCAGGGAGGTGAAGCTCAGTGAGAGAACCCTGAAAGGCCATGAAGCCCTGGTCTAACCCTCGTGACTGCTTCCAATTAGGGGTCGAGGCTAGCAGGGCGACCGGGGAGTGTCAAGGTCGCGCCGGCTCCGGCTTCGGAGCCGGGGCCTCGACCTCCTTCGCCGCGCGACGCTCGCGGTCGCGCTCCCGCGAGAGCGGGATGTTGTAGCGCTTGATCATCTCGTTCAAGGTCGTCGGCTTGAGGCCCAGGAGTCGCGCGGCCTCCTTCTGGACCCCGCCCGTCGAGTCCAGGGTCGTCTCGATGAGCCGCCGCTCGAAGCTGCCCACCACGTCCTTGAGGCTGATGCCCTCGGGCGGCACCGTCATGCTCGGGATGTGGAAGCTGGGCGCCGTCCTCACGTGGTCGGGGATGAGCTCGCGGCCGATCCGGGAGTCCGTGGTGAGCACCACCCCGCGCTCGATCACGTTCTCGAGCTCCCGCACGTTGCCCGGCCAGTCGTAGTCCATGAGGGCCTGGAGGGCCTCGGGGATGACCCCCGTCACCGGCTTGTCGTTCTCCCGCGAGTACTTCTGCACGAAGTGGTGGACGAGGGCGGGGATGTCCTCCTTGCGCTGACGCAGGGGCGGGAGCTGGACGGCGATGACGTTGAGCCGGTAGTACAGGTCCTCGCGGAACCGTCCCTCCTCCACGGCGCGGCGCAGGTCGATGTTGGTGGCGGCCACGATGCGGACGTCCACGCGCAGGACGTCCACCCCGCCCAGGCGCATGAACTCGCGCTCCTGCATCACGCGCAGCAGCTTGGCCTGGGTCTCGACGGGGATGTTGCCGATCTCGTCGAAGAAGAGCGTGCCCTTGTCCGCCAGCTCGAACAGCCCCTTCTTGGAGTACACCGCGCCCGTGAAGGCCCCCTTCACGTGGCCGAAGAGGTTCGACTCCAGGAGGTCGGGGGGCAGGCTGCCGGAGTTCACGACCACGAAGGCCTTGTCCGCGCGCGGGCTGTTGGCGTGGATGGCCTTGGCCACCAGCTCCTTCCCGGTGCCGCTCTCGCCCACCACCAGGATCGTGGAGCGGCTGGGCGCGGCCTGGGCGATGAGGCCGAACACCTGCTGCATCTTCGGGCTCTTGCCCACGATCTCGGTGAAGCGCGCCTGGTCGCGCAGCGCGGTGCGGAGCTGGCGGTTCTCGTCCTGCAGGCGCCGCTGGTTGAGCGCGTTCTTGAGGATGTGCAGGACCTCTTCGTGCTTGAAGGGCTTGGTGACGTAGTCGAAGGCCCCCTTCTTCATCGCGGTGATGGCCGTCTCCAGGGAGGCGAAGGCGGTGATCATCAGGACCACGAGGTCGGGGTCGGACTTCTTCAGCTCGTCCAGGACCTCGAGGCCGCCCATCTCGGGCAGCATCACGTCCAGGATCACCGCGTCGAAGGGCTTCTTGCGGGCGAGGGCCAGGCCTTCCGCCCCGTCCTGGGCCAGGACCACGTCGTACCCCGCCTGGGTGAGCAGGGTCAGGAGGACGTCGCGCATCACCTCCTCGTCGTCGACGACGAGGATCGAGCCGAGGCTTTCCGGGGCCGTCATGGCGTCACCGCTCCGCCGCCGCCTCCGCGGGCCGCAGCGCGGGCAGCGTGACCTGGAAGGTCGTGCCCTGGCCGGGAACGCTGTCCACGAGGATGGCGCCGCCGTGCTCCTGGAGGATGCCGTGGGAGACCGATAGCCCGAGCCCGGTCCCGCGGCCCATCCCCTTGGTGGTGAAGAAGGGGTCGTAGATGCGCTTGATGTCCTCGCGCCGGATGCCGTGGCCGGTGTCCGCGACCTCGATCACCACCGCGTCGTCGTCGGCGCGGGTGGCCAGGGTGAGCCAGCCGCCGTGCGGCATGGCGTCCTTGGCGTTCAGGATCAGGTTGAAGAAGACCTGCTGCAGCCGGTTCTCGTTGCCCCTCACCTCGGGCAGGCCCTCCGCGAGCTCCTTGCGGACCTTGATGCGGGCCCCGTCGAGCTGGTGCTCGAGCAGCGACAGCACGTCGAGCACGAGCTTGTTCACGTCCAGGGGCTCCAGCTCGCCGCTCCCGGACCGCGAGAAGTGCAGCAGGTTGTTGATGATCTTGGCCGCGCGGAAGGCCTGCTTCTCGATCTTCTCCAGCAGCGCCCCGCCCGGGTCCGACGGGCCCACCTGATCGCGCAGCATCTGGGTGTACGAGGAGATCCCGGTGAGCGGGGTGTTGACCTCGTGGGCCACCCCCGCCGCCAGCAGGCCGATGGAGGCCATCTTCTCGGAGTGCTGGAGCTGCTCCTCGAGGCGGATGCGGGCGGTGACGTCGTCCAGGATGAGGATGGTCCCGCAGCGCTCGCCGGAGCCCACCTGGAAAGGGGCCACCGACAGGTTCACCATCAGGTTCCGCCCGTCCGCGGTGGGCAGCCGCAGCTTGTAGATGTGGCTGATCTCGTCCTCGCCGGGCCGGCCGAGGACGAGGCTTCCCCGCAGGGCCTCCAGGAAGGGCGCGGGGAACACGTCGTCCAGGGCGTGCCCCAGGACCTCCTCCCGGCGCCTGCCCGTGAGGATCTCGAGCGAGCGGTTCCAGCGCGCGACGCGGCCGTGGAGGTCGAGCACCAGGATGCCGGAGTCGATGCTCTCCAGGATGTTCACGTTGTATTCGGTGAGCTCCTGCAGCTCGTCCGCCTTCTCGCGGAGGCTCCGGTAAAGCCGCCCGTTCATGAAGGCGGTGGCGGCCTGGCCGGCCAGGGCCTGGAGCAGGTCCACCTCCTCGCTGTTCAGGGTGTCCAGCCCCGGCTTGCGGCCGATGCCGAGCACGGCGATCGTCTCGCCCTTGACCCGGCAGGGAAAGTAGTACGCGAGGTCGAGGATGGCCACCTCGGGCAGCGACTCGGGGTCCGACTCCGCGTGGACGGGCTCGCCCGCGGCCAGCCTGCGGAGCAGCGGCCCGTCCGCGGGCAGGCGCACCCGGTCGGCGGCGGGAGGGCAGCCCCGCGAGCGGAACACCCCGAAGCTGCCGTCCGCTTCGGGGAGGAACACGGCCAGGGACTCGACGCCCAGCGAGGCGCCCACGCCCTCCAGCAGCCGCTCCGTCATGCGCGCGAGGTCGAGGTCCGCGTTCAGGTCCTGGGACAGCCGGAGGACCGCGCGGCGCGACTGGTAGCGCTCGCGGAAGAACAGCCGGTCGATGCCCTCCTGGATGCGGCTCTTCAGCGGCGAGAAGAGCACGATCACCAGCAGGCTGGAGACGACGGCCACGATCGTGACATGGGGCTCGTCGTCGCCGCGCACGATGACCTGGAACAGGTTCAGGGCCAGCAGGCAGATGCCCACGATGGCCGCGGTGGCCAGGGTGTAGATGAGCGTGCGGCGGAAGATGAGCTCCACGTCCATGAGGCGGTGCTTCACGACCGCGTAGGCCAGCGAGAGCGGGATGAGGGCCAGCGGGATGTAGCCGGCCAGCTCCATGGCCAGGCGGGGCTCGCGGCCCAGCGCGAAGGGGACCGAGTAGAACAGGAAGAACGGCAGCACGCCGGCGCCCGTCCCCCAGACCAGCCACTTCATCTGCTTGCGCGCGGTGAGGCTGCGGGTCTTGCGGTAGGAGTCGAGCAGGATCCCGAAGGACAGGGCGAACAGCGCCGCGAAGTAGAGCGGCTTCCAGCGGTCGATGGCGGACGTGATCCGCCAGAAGACCTCGCTGCCCGACGTGGTCACGAACAGGACCTGGCTGGCCACGGCCGCGCCCGCCAGGGCCAGGGCCGGCATGTAGGCGGCGGGGATGATCCACCCGCGCCGCGTGGCCAGGCGCCGCTCGGGGAACGACAGGCAGAAGTGGAGGAAGACGACGGGCAGGAACAGGATCGCGAGGTTGTCGGTCCACAGCAGCGTCCAGTCTGCCAGGTTCAGCTTCCCGGTGTAGGACGTCGAGTACATCAGGAAGAACAGGAGGCAGATCGCGTAGAAGTGCAGCGCCGCGCGGTCCGGCGGCCGGCGCAGCATCACGATGGTGCCCACCACCAGGCTGAAGAAGCCGACGAGCGAGAGGTAGTAGAAGAGGCTGACGTTGCCCTGGGACAGCGGCTTGACCGTGACCTGGAGGGCGCGCCGCTCGTCGGCGCGGAGGAGGGAATAGTCGACGCGGGCGCCGGGGCTGCGCTGGGCGAGGCGGGCCTGCACGTCCTCGGAGCGCAGGACCTCGGCGTCGTCCATGGCCAGGAGGACGTCGCCCGGCTTCACCCCGGCCAGCGCCGCGGGGCCGCCCGCAGCGACCCATCCGGCGGCCAGGCCCTGGGGCCCCTGCCGCCAGAAGACGCCGTCGTCCATCAAGGTCCACGTCGCCTTCAGGAAGATGTTGTAGATGCCGAGGGTCGCCAGCAGCAGGGCGATCGCGAGGACCGTGACGTTCTTGAGGCGGGACCTCATCGGAGCAAAACGCCTGTGGTGCAAACGACATGCCGCCGTGCCGAAGCCCACGGAGCGTCCAAGTGCTTATGGGTCAGCGCGTTTTCGCCGCTGTTCGCGGCGCCGGATTCGCCCGGCCGTACCGCCGATCCATGCCAATGGATGGATCCAGGAGCCAAAAAAAGAGCGAGGCTGACCTTCGCCTCGCTCCCTCTCACCCTGCGCCCCGGGGGTCTACGCCACATTCAAAGCGGTCCGGGTCGGGACTCAGAACCGGACCGAGATTCCTCCCAGCACCCGCTTGGGCGGGTTCAACACCGCGACCTCGTCGAGCGTAGCCCCCTCGGACGTCTCGTAGAAGAGGTTCCGCACCGCGAGTAGGAACTCCCAGTCGGCGCGCGTCAGCGCGCCCAGGAAGGGCAGCCCCTGCCGGAGCTGCACGTCGAAGCGGGTGTTCGCCACCGCGCCGGCCTTCTTGCCCTCGACCTCGGGGGTGAGGGTGTTGACCCGGTAGAAGGCGACGACCCGCGTGTCGCTCCAGTCGATGAAGGTCTCCAGCCGGGTCACGAGGTCGTGGAAGTCCGCGTCGTGGTACGCGAACAGGTCGGGGAGGGCGCCCACCTCCTCCATCACCACGGGGTCCCGGCGCCAGCTGTGGCCGTAGGTGTAGCTGACCGAGCCAGAGAACGCCTCGCCGAAGCGCCGCGCCACCGTGAGCCCCATGCCCCGCGACGCCAGGGCGCCGCCGTTGACGATGCGCAGCGTGCGCGACCCGTTCGGCCCGCTGAAGGCGTTGACGAGCTGATCGTCCACGCCCTCGTAGAAGGTCCGCGCGCTGAGCGTGGCCGGGCCCAACACCTGGTCGACGGCCAGCTCGTAGCGCATGGCGCGCTCCGGACGGAGCTGCTCGTCCATGACCGCGAAGGCCATGGCCGGCGCCGAGCCCAGGACGGAGAGGGTGAGGAGGTCGCCGCCCGGGACGATCGTCCGGCTGGACACCGTGCCCCGGACCCGGGTGCGGGCGTCGCGCTTCAGCTCCACGGCCGCGAAGGGGTCGAGGTGGTTGCGGTCGCCCAGGAAGCCGATGTAGGAGAAGCGCGCCCCCGCGGTGTAGGCCACGTTCTCCGTCGCCTGCCAGCGGTCCTGGACGAAGATGGCCCCGACCGTGCGGTTGTCGAGGCCCCCGTCGCGGTCGCCGGAGACCAGCGGCTGGAACAGGCGCGTGCCGTAGCCGCTCCCCGCCTGGATCTCGTGGCCGTCGCCCGGCTCGAGGATGAACTCCGCGGCCGCTCTCCACGTGGTGCTCTCGGCGTCGGCCACGAGCCCGCCGAGGCTCCAGCTCCCGCCGGTGCCCATGCGGCCCTTCAGCCGCAGGAGGCTGAAGCTCTCCGGAGGCGCCTGGAAGCCGAGGGGGACGGAGCCCACGCCCACGCCGGCGGGGTTGGCCATCACCTCGACGGTGCCGCCGAGGTCCGTCAGCCAGGAGGCCAGGTGCGCCGAGGCGGCCGCCGTGTCCGCGACCAGGGCCTCCTCCGTCGGCACGGCCTGTCCCTGGTCCTCGAGCACCGACCGGCGCTTGTGGCGCAGGAGCCAGCGCAGCTCGGCGCCGGCGTCCGGGTCGTCCACCGCCTCCGCCGCGTCCGTGCCCGCCGGGTCGAGCTTCAGGGGCGTGAGGCTGACCGTGAACGTGGAGTCGCGGTCGGGTAGGACCGTCACCTGGCGCGCCGGCGCGGGCAGGTGGCCCGCGGCCAGGGCGCGCAGAGTGTAGGAGCCCGCGGGCAGCGAGGGCAGGAAGAAGCGGCCGCCGCTGTCGGACAGGGTGACGAGCCCGGCGGCGTCCACGCCCTTGCCGAACAGCGAGATCACGACGCCGGCCACGGGGGTGCCGCGCGTGTCCTCCACCCACCCCACGAGGCCCCCGCCGGGAGGACGGGCGAACACGGACGGCGCGGACAGCGCGAGGACGGCGAGAAGGGCACCCCGGAGACGGTACACGAGGGTCCTCCGCAAGGTACCCCAAGCTAGCAGGCCGCAGGCGGGCGTGTCAACCGGATTGGGCCGCGGAGGCGGGGCCGGCGCGTGAAATCATGTTACGCTCCGAGCCCTCCCCCATGTCCCGGATCATCGACGTGACGGCGCCGCTCTCGGCCGACGTGCCGGTCTTTCCCGGCGACCCCTGCTTCCACATGGAGTTCCCCCACCGAATCGCCCACGGCAGGCCCTACAACGTGGCCCGGGTCACGCTGGGGGTGCACTCGGGGACGCATGTGGACGCGCCATATCATTTCCTCGAGGACGGGGCCACGGTGGAGGCGCTGCCCCTCGAGATCATGATGGGCAAGGTGCGCGTGGTGCAGGTGGCCGCCCGCGACGCCATCGACGTCGCCGACGTCCAGTCCCTCGACCTGACCGACGAGATCCGGGTGCTGTTCAAGACGCGGATGTCCGGGCAGTTGCGCAAGCCGGAGTTCCAGGAGGACTTCGTCTACTTGACCCCGGCGGCGGCGGCGCATCTGGTGCAGGCGGGCATCAAGTTCGTCGGCATCGATTACCTGTCGGTGGAGAAGTTCCAGAGCCCCGACTTCCCCACGCACCACGCCCTCCTGCGGGCCGGCGTGGTCATCGCAGAGGGCCTGGACCTCTCGGAAACGGACCCCGGCGAGTACGACATGGCCTGCCTGCCCCTGCGCATCGTGGGCGCGGACGGGTCGCCGGCCCGGGTCGTGCTCCGAAAGCGGCTGTGAGCGTCTCCGTGCTGTTGGCCGAGATCGAGGCGCGGCGCGCCTTCGCCGTGATCCGCACCGACACCGCGGAGCAGGCCGTGGAGGCGGGCCGGGCCTGTCTGCGCGGCGGCATCGCGCTGCTCGAGGTCACGCTCACCATCCCGGGCGCGCTGGACGCCATCCGCCGGCTGGCGGCGGAGCCGGGCGCGATCGTCGGGGTGGGTTCGGTGACCGAGCCCGTCCAGGTGCGGGCGGCCGCGGGCGCGGGCGCGCGCTTCGCGGTCTCGCCGCACTTCGATCCCGACGTCCTGGCCGAGGCGAAGTCGCAGGGCCTCCTCTCGTCCATGGGCGGGGTCACGCCCACCGAGGCCATGACCTGCCACCGGGCGGGCGTGGACGTGATCAAGGTGTTCCCGGCGTCGTCCTTCGGCGGCCCCGGGTACATCAAAGCCCTGCGCGAGCCCCTGCCGTTCCTGCGCCTGATGCCGACGGGTGGTGTGGACGAGTCGAACCTGCGCGCGTACCTGGAGGCCGGGGCCGCGGGCTTCGGCCTGGGCGGAAGCCTGGTGGACCGCAAGAGCGCCGCGGCCGGCGACTGGGCGACGGTGGCCGAGCGCGCTCGCCGGGTGGTCTCCGCCGTGGCCGCGTGGAGGGCCGGGAGCCGGTAGGCCGCGATGAACGTCCTCCTGCTCCGGGACGTCGTGGCCGTCCTCCTCGCCGGCGGGGCGGGGGAGCGGCTGTACCCCCTGACCCGCGATCGCGCCAAGCCCGCGGTCTCCTTCGGCGGGCCCTACCGGATCATCGACTTCACGCTCTCCAACTGCGTGAACTCCGGCCTGCGCAAGATCTTCATCGCCACGCAGTACAAGGCGCAGAGCCTGAACCGCCACGTGCGCCTGGGCTGGAGCGTGGTGAACACCGAGCTCGGGGAGTTCGTGGAGATCCTGCCCCCCCAGAAGCGGGTGGGGGAGAACTGGTACCTGGGGACCGCGGACGCCGTCTACCAGAACCTCTACATCATCGAGCGCGAGGCCCCGCGCTGGGTGATCGTCCTGTCCGGCGACCACATCTACAAGATGGACTACGGGAAGATGCTGGACGTCCACATCGCGCGGGGGGCCTCGCTGACGGTGGGGGCCATCGAGGTGCCCGTCGCCGAGTCGCGCCGCTTCGGCGTCCTGGAGGTGGACCAGGACAGCCGGCTCACCGGCTTCCAGGAGAAGCCGGCCGTGGCCCCACCCACCCCCTGGAACCCCGGGATGTGCCTCGGCTCCATGGGCGTCTACATCTTCGACACCGCGGTCCTGGTGCGCGAGCTGGTGAAGGACGCCGAGGGGGGGACGAGCCACGACTTCGGCCGCGACATCATCCCCACGCTGGTGGCGGGCGGGGACCGGGTGTACGCCTACCTCTTCTGGGACGAGAACAAGAAGGAGTCGAAGTACTGGCGGGACATCGGGACGCTGGACGCCTACTACGAGGCCTCCATGGACCTCATCCAGCTCGACCCCGTCTTCAACCTCTACGACCCCGACTGGCCGCTGCGCACCTACCAGCCGCAGTTCCCGCCCGCCAAGTTCGTCCTCAACGAGGACGGGCGGCGCGGACACGCCCTGGACTCCATCGTCTCCATGGGCTGCATCATCTCGGGCAGCCAGGTCCGGCGCTCGATACTGTCGCCCGGCGTGCGCGTCCACTCCTATTGCCAGATCGACGACTCCATCATCATGCCCAACGCCACCATCAACCGGTACACCAAGATCCGCAAGACCCTCATCGACCGGAACGTGGAGGTCCCGCGGGGGGCCGTCATCGGTTACGATCCCGCGGAGGACCGGCGCCGGCACACGGTCTCGGACGGCGGCGTGGTGGTGGTGACGCCGGGCGAGGACTGCTACGTGGACCCCGCGACCGCCGCGGGATGAGCGCTACGCCCGCCACGAAAGGCGATCCATGACACTCATCGAGTCCGTCTTCGCGCGCGAGATCCTGGACAGCCGCGGCAACCCGACGGTCGAGGCGGAGGTGACGCTGGAGGGCGGCTTCTTCGGCCGCGCCGCGGTGCCGTCCGGGGCGTCCACCGGCGAGCGGGAGGCGGTGGAGCTGCGCGACGGCGATGCCAAGCGGTACCTGGGCCGCGGGGTGTCGAAGGCGGTGGCGGCGGTCAACGATTCCCTCGGCCCCGAGCTCCTGGGCGAGGACGCGCGCGACCAGGCCGTCGTCGACCAGCTCATGATCGAGCTCGACGGCAGCGGCAACAAGAGCCGCCTGGGGGCCAACGCCCTGCTCGCCGTCTCGCTGGCGGTGGCCCGGGCCGCCGCGGAGTCCACGGGCCAGCCGCTCTACCGCTACGTGGGCGGTGCCGCCGCGCGCACCCTTCCCGTTCCGTTCATGAACATCATCAACGGCGGCGCCCACGCCGACAACAAGCTCGACCCCCAGGAGTTCATGGTGGTGCCCCACGGCGCGCCCACCTTCGCCGAGGCCCTGCGCATGGGGACGGAGGTGTTCCACCACTTGAAGGGCATCCTCAGGAAGAAGGGCTACGCCACGTCCGTCGGCGACGAGGGCGGCTTCGCGCCCGACCTGCGGTCGAGCGAGGAGGCCCTGGAGACGATCCTCGACGCCGTGCGCGCCGCGGGGTACAAGCCGGGCGCGCAGGTCTCGCTGGCCCTGGACCCGGCGGCCAGCGAGTTCCACGAGGGGAAGAAGTACGTCTTCAAGAAGTCGGGCGGCGGCTCCAAGACCTCGGACCAGATGGTGGCGATGTACGAGGCCTGGGTGAAGGACTACCCGATCGTGTCCCTGGAGGACGGGCTGGGTGAGAAGGACTGGGAGGGCTGGAAGGCGTTGACGGCCGCGCTCGGCTCCAAGGTCCAGCTGGTGGGCGACGACCTCTTCGTGACCAACCCGGAGATCCTGGCCCGCGGCATCGCCGAGGGCGTGGCCAATTCCGTGCTCGTCAAGGTGAACCAGATCGGGACCCTGACCGAGACCCTGGACTGCGTGGCCATGGCCTACCGCGCGGGCTACACCTGCATGATGAGCCACCGCAGCGGCGAGACGGAGGACACGACCATCGCCGACCTCGCCGTGGCTACCGGCTGCGGCCAGATCAAGACGGGATCCGCCTCCCGCACGGACCGCGTGGCGAAGTACAACCAGCTCTTGCGCATCGAGGAGGAGCTGGGGCCGATGGCGCGCTTCGCGGGGCGCGCGGCGCTGAACCCCCGTCAATAGGCCCTTTCCCAACCAGACACCAGGGTCCCGTCACGTTTCGCCGGCACGGTTCCCCGCTCGGGAATCGGCGTGGGCTTTGCCCGAGCTCATGCAGAAAGCCGCCGCGGAGAGGGAATACGCCAGCCCCACCGCTCGATCTCGGCCGAAAGGACCGCGGTGTCTGATCGAACGGCGGCGTTGCGATGTCTACCGAGGGCGTGGCCGGCGTTACACGGCCCGATCAGGAATGGCGGGACAAAGGAGACAAAGCTATGAACCGTAGAGACTTCACGAAGGCGATGGGCGCGGTGACGGCCGGGATGGTGGCCGGCTCCAAGCTCTTGGCCGACGACACGAAACCGGACGACAAGGAGAAGCACAACGTCTGTAAGGGCCACAACACCTGTAAAGGCAACGGCGGCTGCGGGTCGAGCGACAATGGCTGCGCCGGGAAGAACACCTGCAAGGGCAAGGGCGGCTGCGCGGCCGAGGCGGCCAAGCACGACTGCAAGGGCAAGAACACGTGCAAGGGCATGGGCGGCTGCGGGTCCGGCGACCACGGCTGCGCCGGCAAGAACGCGTGCAAGGGCAAGGGCGGCTGCGCGGTTCCCCTGAAGAAGAAGGAGGAGAAGAAGAAGCCGTAACTGCTCACCGCACGACACAACCCGGGAGGCCGCAGGCCGCCTGCGGCCTCCCCCTCGTCCCTGGGAGCTGTCATGTCCAATCGCTGGAACCTGCCCGACCTCGGCATCGGCCTCGGCCTGCGCACCGTCCACTACCCTCACATCCTCTCGAAGCAGCCGCGGGTGGACTGGTTCGAGATCCTCTCCGAGAACTACATGCAGACCGGCGGCCGGCCTCTCTACGTCCTCGATCAGATCGTCGAGCGTTATCCCGTGGCGCTCCACGGCGTTTCGATGTCGATCGGCAGCACCGACCCGTTGGATCTGGGCTACTTGCGAGAGCTAAAGACGCTGGCCGCGCGGGCCAAGGCCCGCTGGGTCTCCGATCACCTCTGTTGGACGGGCGTCCTCGGCCGCAACACCCACGACCTGCTCCCCATGCCCTACACGGAGGAGGCCCTGCGGCATACCGTCGCCCGGGTTCGGCAGGTGCAGGACGCGCTGGACCGTACGCTGGTCCTCGAGAACCCGTCCTCCTACGTGGAGTTCGCCGCCTCGACGATGACCGAGTCGGAGTTCCTGGCTCGGCTGGCGGAGGAGGCGGACTGCGGGCTGCTCCTCGACGTGAACAACGTCTTCGTGAGCGCGTTCAACCACGGCTTCGACCCGCGGGAATACATCGAGGCCATCCCCGCGGACCGGGTCGTGCAGTACCACGTCGCGGGCCATACCCACAAAGGCACGCACATCATCGACACCCACAGCGACCACGCCCTCCCCGAGGTCTGGGAGCTGTATCGGCAGGCCTGGGAACGAACGGGCCCCACGGCGACGCTCTACGAGTGGGACGAGGACATCCCGGACTTCGAGAGCCTGCACGCCGAGGCGAGGAAGGCTCTGGCGTACCGCGAGCCGTCACCGAGGCTGGCCGATAGGGTCCTGACGGCGCCCCATGCCTGAGCTGCCGCTCCCTCGACTCCAGCGGTGGATGCAGGAGGTCATCGCCCACCCGGGCACGGTGGCGGAGGCCCTGATCGCCGCGCCCTCTCGAGCCGCCGTCCCCCTGCTCGAAGAAGTCATCCTGCCCTCGCAGACGCTCTCGGCGCCGGACCGCATCGGCATCTACCACGGGATGTACCTCCTCCGGATGACGGAGGCGCTGGCGTCCGACTATCCCGGCCTGCGGCACTTCCTGGGTGAGCAGCGCTTCAGTGACCTTGTCCGGGACTACGTCCAGGCCTACCCCTCCCGGAGCTACAGCCTGAACCGCCTGGGTGATGACCTGCCCGACTTCCTTCGCGGCGCCGCCTCCGTGCCTCGACGCGGGTTCTGCTGCGAGCTGGCGCGACTCGAGCGGGCGGTGTCCGAGGTTTTCGACGCGCCCCAGAGCGCCCCCCTCGGCGAGGCCCGGATCGCGAGCCTGGCCCCGGAAGAGTGGGAGCGAGTCCGTCTCCAGCCGATCGCGGCCCTACGGCTCTTGGCCCTTCGTTACCCCGCGAACGGCTACATGCAGAGCCTGCACGACAACGATCACGACCACCCCAGGCCCCGCCTCAAGCCCGAGTGGGTCGCGGTCTTCCGCCGCAACTACTCCGTCTGCCGCAGGGAGCTGCGCCGCGACGCCCACGACCTCCTGGCCGACATCGTGGCCGGGACGCCGATCGGGCGGGCCGTGCGGGCGGCCGCCCGGCGCTCCGGGACACGGGGGGTGGACGAAGGCGAGGTCTCGCGCTGGTTCCGCGAGTGGGTAGGCAGCGGCTTCTTCCAGTCGTTGACGGTCGAGTGAGCGAGGTCCCTCAGGCCGCCCGCACCGGCGTGGCATCCACCACCACCGGCGCCGAAGGGGCACGCCGGCGCAGCCCCAGCCATCGTCCCAGGAGGCTGTCCAGGCTCAAGGGGCCGGGGCCGACGATGGCCAGCCACAGGAGGAACAGCAGATATACGAACGGGACGACGTCCGTGAGACCCTGGTCGCCCGTCATCCGGATCGCGTCCAGGAAGCTCTGCTTGTCGGCGGTGGCCAGCGCGACGACCATGGTCGCGGCCAGGCCGGCGGCCGCCAACCGGGTGAGCAGGCCGAGCACCAGCAGGATGCCGCCGTAGAACTCGAGCCGCGAGACGAACGCCGCGTTCAGCTCGGGCATGGGGATTCCCAGATCCGTGAAGAACTGCACGACGCCGGCGGGGTTCTCCAGCTTTCCGCGCCCGGTCAGGAAGAACGCCTGTCCCATGACCAGCCGGGTGACGAGCGACGGCAGGAAGGTGAGGGCGCCAGCGGCGGCGAGACCCAGCCCCGCCGCGCGCCGCACGAGAGAAAGAGCGGACATCATGACCTCCGTTCGAAGGACGCCCCTCCGCCGTCGGGGGCGGTTCACGGCTTGGATGCCGGAACCGCGTCCAGGTTTCACGCCAACGGTTGACGGCAGACGGCGGACGCCGCCGTGCTAGGATTGCGCGCGCTCCGCGCAGGGGCGCCTTCCGGAGATCCCTCCGTGGAAATCCCAGGGTACAGAGTCCAGGAAGAGCTGGCGCGCGACGGCCAATACGTGGTCTGGCGCGGCCAGGCGGCGGACGGCACCGCGGTACTGCTGAAGCTCCCCCTCGCTCCGTCACCGCACCCGGCCACAATCGCATCCCTCCGCCGGGAGCACGAGCTGCTCACCACCCTCGACATGGACGGCATCCCGCTGGCGCGCGCCTTCGAGCCGCAGAGCGGGACGCTGATCCTCGAGGACATCGGGGCCTCGCCCCTGAAGGCGGTGCTCCGGTCCCGACGCGTCACCCTGGCTGAGTTCTTTCCGATCGCGCTCGACCTGGCCAGGACGGTGGGGGAGTTGCACCGGCGCCGAGTCATTCACAGGAGCCTTAGCCCCTACAGCGTCCTCGTGGACCCCCGGACGAGGAGGACGCAGGTGTTCGATTTCAGCATGGCGTCGCGGCTGCCGCAGGAGTCCCAGCCCCCCGGCCCGCCCCAGCTGCTCCTGGGGAGGCTCGCCTACATGTCGCCGGAGCAGACGGGCCGCATGAACCGGGTCGTCGACTACAGGACCGACCTCTACTCCCTGGGCACGACCTTCTACGAGATGCTGACGGGCTGGCCCCCCTTCCGGGCCGACGATCCCCTGGAGCTGGTGCACGGACACATCGCCAAGGCGCCTCCCGCCCCCGCCGAGGTCGACCCCACCGTCCCCGAGATCGTCTCGGAGATCGTAATGAAGCTCCTGGCAAAGACCGCGGAGGGGAGATATCAGAGCGCGTGGGGGCTGATGGCGGATCTCGAGAGGTGTGCCGGGCCTGCGGCCGCGGGGCGCGCCATCCCTCGCTTCCCCCTGGGGGAGCGGGACGTCTCCGATCAGTTCACCATCCCTCAACACCTCTACGGGCGCGAAGAGGAGACTCGGCTGCTCCTGGAGGCCTTCGAGCGGGCGTGCGGGGGCCCGGCCACCCTGATGCTCGTGGCCGGATACTCCGGGATCGGCAAGACCTCGCTCGTCCACGAGGTGCACAAGCCCATCGTGCGCCGCAACGGCCGCTTCCTTTCCGGCAAGTTCGACCAGCTGGAGCGCAACACACCCTACGGCGCGCTGCTCCAGGCGTTTCGGGGCCTGATCCAGCAGCTCCTGGCGGAGAGCGAGGAGCACCTCGCCGCCTTGCGTGAGCGTCTCAAGGAAGCCCTCCGCGTCAACGCGGGGGTGATCTCGGCGGTCATCCCCGAGCTGGATCTTCTCCTGGGCGCGCAGCCGGCTCCCCCGCCGCTCCCCCCGGCCGAGTCCCAGAACCGTTTCAACTACGTGTTCGAGAACTTCCTGAGCGTGTTCGCGCGGCCGGAACACCCCCTCGTCATCTTCCTTGACGACCTGCAGTGGGCGGACTCCGCGACCCTTCAGCTCCTGGCGCGGCTCCTCACCAACCCGAGCGTCCGTGACATGTTCCTGATCGGGGCCTATCGCGACAACGAGGTCACGCCGGATCACGCGCTGATGAAAGTCCTGGCGGAGATCCGTGAGGCCGGGGTCACGGTGCCGGAGATCGTCCTGCCGCCCCTGGGGGCGGCTGACCTGCGGCAGCTGGTGGGAGATGCGGTGCGCCGCAGCGCGCAGGATGTCGAGCCCCTCGCCCGCCTGGTGCTCCGCAAGACGGGTGGCAACCCTTTCTTCGTGACCCAGTTCCTGAAGTCGCTCCACCAGGACGCCCTCCTCGAGTTCGACCACGCCGCGCGGTGCTGGCGCTTCGATCTCGACCGGATCGAGCAGGCCCAGATCACCGACAACGTCGTCGACCTCATGACGAGGAAGCTGCGGGGGCTCGCCGCGCCGACCCAGGAGGCGATCACCCTCGCCGCCTGCATCGGCAGCCGCTTTTCCCTGCCCGTCCTCGCCGTGGTCCGGCAGAAATCCCTCCGCGAGGTGGCGTCCGAGCTCTGGGGGGCGATCGAGCAAGGCCTGGTCCTTCCCACCACCGAGCGGTACGAGCCGCTCAGCGCGGCGCCCGAGGAGGTTCTCGAGAGCGTCGCGCCCTCGTACAAGTTCCTCCACGACCGGGTCCAGCAGGCCGCCTACGCCTTGATCCCGGAGGACCAGAGGAAGCCGGTTCACCTGCGCGTCGGCCGGCTGCTCCTGGCCGGTTGCGGCCACGAGCCACCGGAGGACCGGGTCTTCGAGATCGTCAACCACCTCAACTTCGGCCAGGAGCTGATCACCGAGGAGGACGAGCGCACGAGGCTCGTGCGCCTCAACCTCAGGGCGGGACACAAGGCCAAGGATTCGGCGGCCTTCCGGGCCGCGCTCGAATACTTCGACCGGGGGCTCCGTCTGCTGCCGCAGACTTGCTGGGCCACGCATTACGAGCTGGCGCTCGCCCTCACCATGCAGGTCGCCGAGTGCGAGTATCTCTGTGGCCGCTTCGAGGAGGCGGAGCGCAGCTTCGAGACGCTGCTCCGCGAGGCCCGCTCACCCCTCGAGAAGGCGGAAGCCTACCGGATGCGCATCATGCAGTGCGACAGCCTGGCGCGCTACGCCGACGCGGTGCGCGCCGGGCGGGAGGGCCTGGCCCTCCTGGGGGTGAGGCTTCCCGAGGACGAGACCGAGACGGGTCGGGCGCTCGACCGGGAGCTGGAGAGCATCCAGGCCGCCCTGGGGGACCGTACCATCGCGTCCCTGGAAGGGCTCCCGGAGATGCGGGACGCGGAGACGAAGATGGTGGTGGCGCTGTCCACGGCGATGTGGGCCTCCGCCTACATCCTCGGGAACAGGGTCCTCGCCTCCCTCCTCTCCGCGCACATGGTGAGCCTCTCCATGGCGCGCGGGAACACCGCGGATTCGGCCTACGGCTACGCGACCCACGCCATCGCGGTCGGTCCGGTCCGTGAAGACTACCGGTCCGCCTATGAGTGGGGCGTGCTGGCCCTCCGCGTCAACGAACGCCTCGGCGACACCAAGGGACGCTCCCGCGTGGAGCAGCAGTTCAACGCCCACGTCAATCCCTGGCGGCGGCCCCTGCAGACGTGCATACCTCACGCGCGCGAGGCCTGTCGGAGCGGCCTCGAGACCGGGGACTTCACGTACGCCGGCTACGGCGCCTTCACGGAAACCTGGGCCGCCCTGCTCACCAGCCAGGACCTCGATCGTTTCGTGCGCGACTACGCCCCGACCGTGGCCCTGCTCGAGAGGATCCGCCGGGTCAGCCTGGCCGCGGCCCAGGAGCTGTTCCTGAGCTGGGCCAGGGCGCTTCGAGGCGAGACCCAGGACGCGCTGTCTCTTTCTCATGCAGGCTTCGACGAGCGTGACTACCTCTCGACCTACGGCGAGAACGTGTTCTGCATGGCGTTCTACTACGCCGCCAAGCTTCATCTGGGCGTGACGTTCGAGCAGTATGGCCCGGCCTTGCAAGCGGCCCGGAGAGCCAGGCGGGAGGCCTGGCGGGGAGAAGGAACGCTCTGGCCCCCCTTCCTGGACTTCTGGAGCGGGCTGGCCATGGCCTCGCTGTACCGGGGCGCCGCCGAAGAGGACCGACGCTCCTACTGGAGCGAGCTCGTCCGCACCCGCGATTCCCTGGGGGTCCTGGCGGAGAACTGCCCGGAGAACTTCCGCTGCTTCTGGCTGGTGCTCGCCGCCGAGATGAAGCGCATCGAAGGGCATACCGGCGAAGCCGTGGAGCTCTTCGAGCAGGCCATCGGTTACGCGCGGCAGACCGAGAGCCTTCAGAACGAGGCCCGAGCCAACGAGCTCTGCGCGCGGCTCTGGCTGGGCCAGGGGCGTGACAACCTCGCGGCCATCTATCTCGGCGAGGCCCGTCGCTGTTACTTCGCGTGGGGGGCCGCGGCCAAGGTCCGTGACCTGGAAGCCAGGTACGGCCGGCTGCTCAGCACGACACCGGCCGCGGCGGCGGCGGCGGAGCCGAGCGCGCGGGACGCCGTCTCCCTGGACGTCTTCACCGTCCTGAAAGCGGCCCGGGCCATAGCGGTGGAGATCGAGCTGCCGGACCTGTTCAAGAAGCTCATGACGATCGCGCTCGAGAACGCGGGCGCCGAACGAGGGGTCTTCCTCCAGAACAGGCACGGTCAGCTGGTGGTAGAAGCCGAGGCCGCGGCGGACGCCGCACCCGTCACCGTCAAGCCGTCGATTCCCCTGGAGCAGGCCTCCGATCTCTCCCACGGAGTCGTTCGCTACGTCTGCCGGACGGGCCAGGGTGTGGTCATCGGCAACGCGGCGACGGACGAGAGGTTCGCGGAGGATCCCTACATCGGACGGTCGGGTTGCAGGTCGATCCTCTGCGTACCGGTCGTGCATCAGGGAAGGTTCGGCGGGATCCTCTATCTCGAGAACAACCTCACGACCGAGGCCTTCACGTCGAAACGGGTCGAGATGATGCAGATCCTCGCGGCGGAGGCGGCGATCGCCCTTGAGAACGCGCACCTCTATGCGGAGATGAAGGAGGAGGTCGATCGGCGGAGCCGGGCGGAGCAGGCGCTGCGGGACGCCCTCTCCGAGGTGGAGGAGCTGAAGGACCGGCTGGAGGCGGAGAACGTCTATCTCCAGGAGGAGATCCGCACCCAGCACAACTTCGAGGAGATCGTGGGCGGAAGCCCCGCGCTCCTCGCCGCCCTCCGCAACGTCGAGAAGGTGGCGCCCACCGACTCCACGGTCCTCATCTTCGGAGAGACGGGGACGGGCAAGGAGCTGTTCGCCCGGGCCATCCACAGCCGCAGCCTGCGCAAGAACCGGTCGCTGGTGAAGGTCAACTGCGGGGCTATCGCTCCGGGCCTCGTCGAGAGCGAGCTGTTCGGCCACGTGAAGGGGGCCTTCACGGGGGCGCTCCAGAACCGGATCGGGCGGTTCGAGCTGGCCGACCGCGGGACCATCTTCCTCGACGAGGTTTCCGAGCTGCCCCTCGACACGCAGGTCAAGCTGCTCCGGGTCCTTCAGGAACAGGAGTTCGAGCCCGTGGGCAGCAGCCGTACGCTGCGCGTCGACGTGCGCGTGATCGCGGCCAGCAACCGCAACCTCGAGGAAGAGGTACGGGCCGGGCGCTTCCGCGCGGACCTCCTCTATCGCCTGAACGTCTTTCCCCTTCACGTCCCGCCCCTGCGCGAGAGGGCGTCCGACATCCCGCTGCTCGTGGCCTTCTTCATCACGCGCTTGGCCAAGAAGCTGGGCAAGCCCCTGGAAGGAGCCAGCAGGCGCACCACGGAGCGGCTCGTCGCCTACCCGTGGCCCGGCAACGTGCGCGAGCTGGAGAACGTCGTGGAGCGCGCCGCGATCCTGGCCAGCGGTCCAACGCTCGAGATCGACCGCGACCTCCTGCCGACGATTCCGGGCCCGGACGACATGGGCCGGACCCTCGAAGAGATCGAGCGCAACCACATCGCGAGCGTTCTCCACAGGACCCGCGGCGTGATCGAAGGTCCCCTCGGAGCGGCGACCGTGCTTGCCGTCCATCCGAACACGCTGCGCAGCCGGATGAAGAAGCTCGGAATGGCGAAGCCGTTCAACCCATAAGAGGTTGCGGCGGTCTACCGCACGCGCCCCCGGGCCCACGATATTTCGTGGCGGCCACGAAAGACCGTGGCCAAAGCCTATCCCGGGGCGCGGCGCTTCAGCACAGTAACATACTAAAATACAATGGCTTACAACGAAACCGTGCTGCTGGCACGCGGCTCGCTATACCGATGGCGAAACCAAGAGGCCCTCCACGAATGTTGCGAGTGACACCCCAGACCGCCGTCGACGGTATCGAGCGCTTCCGGCTGGACGGCCAGCTGGCCGGCGCCTACGTGGCCGAGTTGGACCGCGCGCTTCAGCCCTCGCTCCAGGCCTCAAGGGACGTCGCCCTCGACCTTCAAGGTCTGACCTTTGTCGACGCCGAGGGAGCCGACCTCCTCAAGGCCCTGGCCTCTCGAAACGTGGAGATCCACGGCTGCTCCGACTTCGTCGCGCAGCTGCTGGCCCTGCCCGTGAGGCGCTCCGCGGCGCCGGCGGCGTGGGACGCAGTCGTGGAGATGCTGGCCGCTCGCCACACGGCCGCCGCCATGGCGGGCGCCGACGACGAGGACGACCGCCACGCGCGCGTCCGGGCAGTCGACGAGGCGGCGGACGAGCGCCTGGTCCGTGCGTGCGTGCGGCGCCTCCTGGTCACCGCACGGCGGCTCCTGGGACGGGAGACCGAGGCGCGCCAGGTGGTCGAAGAGACCTTGAAGGCCGCTCTCCGATCTTCAGGGGCTCGAGGTGAGCTGCCCAGGCCGATCGCGCTCACGCGGGGCGTGGTCGCTCGGGCGCTCCACACCCTCCGGCGCGAGGTCGAGCGGGCAGGGCCTCCGCCGGAGACCCTGCTTCCGCGCTTCGATCGAACGGGACATCACGCCGCGATGATCGCGGACTGGGCCACTCCCGAGCCCGTGCAGGCGCTGGACGGCCACCTCGCCGATCGCGTGCGTTCGGTGCTTTCGGGATTGCCCCCGCCGCACCGCGCCGTCTTCCTGCTCAGCGACGTGGAGGGACTCTCTCCCGAGCAGGTGGCGGCCATCCTGCCGCTCACGCGCAGGCAGGTGAAGGCGCGGCGTCACCAGGCCCGCCAGATGCTGCGCGAAGCGCTCACGCCGATCTTCGGCGCCGCTCCGCAAGCCGAGCCCTTGCCGGATCACCGCTCGTGTTGATGCCCGAGAAGGTGGGAGCGGCTGCGCCAACCCCGGTGGGGGAGGCCCATTTGCTGTCCCGTCTCCGGGCCGGGGACGACGACGCCTTCGAGGCGCTGGTCAGGAGCCAGACGCCGCGCCTCCTGGCCGTCACGCGCCGGATGCTCCGCAACGAAGAGGACGCCAAGGACGCCGTGCAGGAAGCCTTCATCAGCGCCTTCAAGTCCCTGGACTCTTTCGAGGGGAGCTGCCAGGTCTCGACCTGGCTGCACCGGATCGCGGTAAACTCGTCGTTGATGAAGCTCCGGTCCCAGCGCCGCAAGCCCGAACAGCCGATCGAGGCGCTGCTGCCGACCTTCCTCGAGGACGGCCATCACGCTGCGCACCCGCAGGACTGGAGCGAGGACGCCCTGGCCCTCGTGGAACGCCGGGAGGAGCGTGACTTCGTGCGCGCCTGCATCGACCAGCTTCCCGAGGGCCACCGGACCGTGCTCATCCTCCGCGACATCGAGGAGATGGATACGGAGGAGACGGCGCGGCTGCTGGGCACGACGGCGAACGTCGTGAAGGTCCGCCTGCACCGGGCCCGACAAGCCCTCCGGTCCCTGCTCGAACCACGGTTTCAAAGACGGATGGCGTGAGCCCCGAGGTCACGTGCCGTGAGTTCGTCGAGTTCCTGGACGACTACCTCTGCGGCTCCCTGTCGGCGGACCGCCGCGCCGAGTTCAACCGCCACCTGGCGCAATGCCCCTCCTGTGTCGCCTACATGAAGACGTACCGCGCCGCGATCCAGTTGGGCCGTGACGCGCTCACGCGAACCGACGGTCCCGTTCCCGAGGACGTGCCCGAGGCGCTCGTACAGGCCGTCCTCGCCGCCCGAAAGAAGGGCTGAGTCCCTCGGCACCCGATCCGGGCTGTAACCCCGGAGGCTCGGCCAGCATCCAACCTTGAGGCGGCGATGCTGCGGCCGGATGGGGTCTGCCAACGTGCGGTTGGTGCGCTGATGAAAGCCGAGCTGACGTGCCGGGAACTCGTGGAGTTCCTGGACGACTACCTGTCGGGGCAGCTGCACAGCGGGCGGCGGGAGGCCTTCGACTCCCACCTGGCGGAGTGCCCGTCCTGCGAGCGCTACACGCGGACGTACCTCGCGGCGATGCGCATCGTCCGATTGGCCGTGGGGTGCGGCCGGGACCCCGTCCCCGACGACGTTCCCGAGGAGCTCGTCCAGGCCGTCCTTTCCGCCCGCGGCAGGGCGTCGTAGTCTCCGCCCCCGGCGGCGGCATCCAAGAGCGGAGAGCGGATGTCCCTCGTGGCCGTGACCGAGACCTACAGGGCGGGGCGGAACCTACTGACGACGCACGGCCCGGAAGCCTATCCGGGCCTTGCCGTGGTCAGGCCGGGGCCCCGTTGGGACGTATTCGTGATCGTCCCCGAAGACGGCGCGACCATCCTCGCCCGCGGGGGCGAGACGGTGTACGCCTACGACACGGTCGATGGCGGCCGCGCCGACGGCTTCGAGCTACGCCCCGGGGACCGCGCCACGCTCGCGCGCTCCGGCCTTCCGTTCGCGCTCGTGGAGTGGCGCGTCGAGCGCAGCCAGCGGGGCTGAGCCGGCTCAGGCCATGAGCACGCTGTTGAGGCTGCCGTGGCCGTCGTGCGCCCGAGCCGGGTTCGCGGGGTCGGCCAGCCACCGGCCGTCCACCGCGAACTTGTAATGATAGGTCCCGGAGGCGAGCGCGCCGAGCCGGGCCTCCCAGCGGCCGTTCGCAAGCGCCGCCGATAGCCCCGGCTCGCGCCAGCCGTCCCAGCTTCCCAGGACGCGCACCTCTCGGGCTTGGCCGTCGTGGAGGACGAAGCGCCACCCGTCCGCGGTCGGAGACGGAGATCCGGCGAACGCCTGGCCCGCCTTCTCGGCCAGGGCCAGGCTCACGGCCCGGCCGGCGTCCAGCGCGCCCGCCCCCTGCCGCTCGAGCGGCGCGCCGGGGACGGGATGGGCAGCCGCCACCAGCAGCTCGCGGATGCGTCGCGGGGTGAGCGCGGGGTTGGCTTCCAGCATGCAGGCCACCACGCTGGCCACGAGCGGCGCGGCGAAGCTGGTGCCGTCCACGTGCTGATAGTGCGGCGTGACCAGCTTGCGCTCGGCGAGCGCCGCCTCCGCCTTCTCATCGCCGGCGCGCGCCGCGAACAGATGGGCGGCCTCGCGCGCGAGCGGTGTTCCGGGCAGCACCGGCGCCGCGACCCACATGCTGGGCGCCACCAGCTCCGGCTTGAGCACGCCCTGGGCCGTCTGGCCGTAGTTGCCGCGCCAGAGCGCGTGCTCGTCGTGCGTCAGGGTGTTGCCGTCGTCTAGACCGCCAATGGTCAGAGCATCCAGCGCCGTCCCCGGGGGAACCAGCCGGCGGACGCCGTCATTGCCGGCCGCCGCCACCACGGTGATGCCCTTCGCGACCAGCGCGGCCACCGCCTCGTCCACGGCGTTGCCGCGGAGGGGCTCCACGGGATCGCCGCCCAGCGAGAGGTTCACGACGCGCACGCCCAGATCCGGCCCGCGGCGCTCCAGCCAACGCAGGGCGCGGGCGATGGCCGCGTTGCCGATGTGGCCGGAGGCGTCGCGCACCGGCAGCAGCGCCAGCTCGGCCTCCGAGGCCAGCCCGCGGTACAACTCGTGGCTCAGGGCGCCGTTGCCGGCCGCCACCACGCTCGTCATCAGCCCGTGCCATTGCGCGTCGGCGCCCGCGTCCCAGCCCGGCCAGCGCGGCTCGTCGTCAGGGCCGAAGCGCAGGACGCGCAGGTCTTGACGCCCGGCGTCCACCCAGGCGCGGATGCGGTTGCGAGGCCGCGTGAGGTCGGCGTGCGGGTAGAAGGCGCCATCCACCAGCGCGATGGTCACGCCGCGCCCGCGGTAGCGCGGGTCGCCGTGAAGCCGGACCGGCGTGGGCAGAGCGCCGAAGGCGGCCTCCGCATCGAGCGGCCAGGCCCGCTGGACGCTCTCGTGATACGCGGCCTCGCCGCGCGAAAGCAGCACCTCGAGCAGCGCCTGTTGAACGCACGCGGGACAGCCGCCGTCGGCGCGGCGCCAGCCCGGATGCGCCTGCGCGAGACGCTCGATGACCTCCGGCGCCGCCCAGGCCGCCTCGGCCTGGACCGCCTCCTGCGCGGGCGCCCCGCAGAGCGCGCAGGGGCTCATCTCGCCGCCTCCAGCGGCCGGCCCGCGCGTCCTTCAGCCACTCGCTCGAAGCTCTTGCGGAGGTCCGGGATGTTGTCGGCCAGCACCGCGAACTCCGCCTTGGGCAGGCTCAGCACGTCCATGGCGGAGAGGCAGCGCACGGTGGCGCTGCGCGTGGTCTGGCTCAGCAGCGCCATCTCACCGAAGCATTGCCCCGGTCCCAGCTGCGCCACCACCGCGCCGTCGCGGCGCACTTCCGCCTCCCCACCCAGGATGATGTAGAGCCGGTCGCCGACGTCGCCCTGCCGAAAGACGTCCTGGCCCGGCTCGAAGTGCTCGCGCGTGACGCCCTGCGAGCCGCCCAGCCGCAGGTTCACCAGGTCGGGCTCCAGGAACAGGTCGAGAGTCCAGGAGACGGCCACCTTGAGGCGCCGGCCCCAGCCCGGTAGCTTGAGCAGGTAGATTGTCCGCCAGAGCCACCAGGCCAGGAAGCCCGAGACCTTCAGGCCCAGAATCTCCGCTACCGCCGAGCGATGCCCCAGCGAGCCCATCTTGCCCAGGCCCTTGAAGGCGAACTGGCGCCGCTCGCCGCCGCGGAGGGTGGCCACGATGTTGTGCGCGGCCACCGCGGCCTGGCGGGTGGCGTGCTGCGCCGTGGGCGGCGCCGTCGCCCCGTCGGGCGTCGGCACCTGCGCGCAGTCACCCACCGCCCATACGCCCGGCGCCACCTGCAGGGAGCCGTCGGCCACCAGCCGGCCGCCGCGTCCCTTCGGCAACGGCAGCCGCTCGATCAGCGGATGGGGCGAGGAGGGAACCGTGGAGACCAGCGTGCGGGTCGGTATGCGCTCGCCGCCCTGCAGGATGGCCTCCGTGCCGGTGGCCGCGGACAGCCGCGTGTTGAGGCGGATCTCGACACCGCGCTTGCGGAGGATGCCTTGCGCGAACAGCGCCAGCGACGGCGCCACCTCGGGCAGGATGCGGTCCATGGAGTGCACCAGGACCACGCGCACCTCGCCCGGGTCCACGCCGCGGTAGTGGCGGGCCACCCCGCGCACGAAGTCGTTCACCTCCGCCGCCACCTCCACGCCCGAGAACCCCCCGCCCGCCACCACGAAGGTGAGGAGCTGCCGCCGCAGCTCGGGGTCGTGCCGCTCTATCGCGGCCTCGGCCAGGGCGCGGATCACGTGGTGCCGCAGGTTGAGCGCGTCGCCGAGGTTCTTGAAGGGCAGCGCATGCTCGGGCAGGCCGGGCAGGCCGCGGAAGTCGGTGACGTTGCCCAGCGCCACCACCAGGTGGTCGTAGGGGATCTCGTGGGCGTGGGGCAGCAAGCCGGGGCTGGTGACCACGACCTTCCGCTCCAGGTCCACCGACTCCACCTCGCGGACGTGCAGCTCGGTCTTCGGCAGCAGGCGGCGGATGGGGCTCACCACGTCGGTGAGGCCGATGCTGCCGGAGATGACCTCGGGCAGCATGGGCTGGAACACGAAGTAGTTCTCCTTGTTGATGAGCACGATCTCGAAGCCCTCGCGCTTTCCCAGCGCCCTTTCCAGGCTCAACGCCGTGTACACCCCGGCGAAGCCGCCTCCCAGCACGACCACCCGTGGCTTCACGGTTGCACCAGCCGGAGGGCGTGGCCGTCGGGATCGCGTACCATCAGCGCCTCCCGAAAGCCCAGCGCGCCGTCGCCCACCGTTACCGCGCCCGGCGAGACGAAGAAGGCGCGGCCGGCGAAAAGGCGGCGCGCCGCCTCCGACACGGCGGGCACGCGGAGGGTCGTCTCCCAGTGTGCGAGGTCATTGGCGGCGAGGTCCGCGGGGGCGGGGCGTCCGTTGCCCGGCGCGAGGTACTCCAGGAACTCGATGCCCGGGCCGGCGGCCGCGCGCAAGCCGGTGATCCTGAGGCGGGCCCCGAACACGTTGTTGAGCCGCTCCTGCTCCGGCCCGTAGTTCTCGCTTTCCCCGGCCACGCGCAGGCCGAGGAGGTCGCGGTAGAAGCGCAGGCTGGCCTCGGTGTCGCCCACCACGATGGCGGTGTGGTCGATGCCCAGGAAGAGCCGGTCCGTGTCCTGGTGCCACCGGGCCTCACCCTTGCCTTCGGGGAAGGCCAGCACCTCCAGGGCGTGCCCGTCGGGATCCTTGAAGTAGAAGGCCTCGATGCCGCCGGCGTTCTTGTTCCAGTCGGGCAGCCGCTGGGGGCCGGGGGAGGCGTGGGTCACACGATGCTCGCGCAGCCACGCGTAGGCCCTGGCCATGTCGCTCACGATGATGGCCACGTGCTGGAAGCTACGGTCGTTGCTCTTGGCGTCGGGCGCGATGGGCCGGCCGCGGGGGGCCAGGTACTCGGAGAGCTCGATCTGCTCGTCGCCCAGGCGCAAACGGGCCACGCGCATGCGCAGGCCGAACACGCCCTGCAGGCGCTCGTAGCCCTCGCCCGCCACCTCCGCCTCGGCCACCTTCTCGAAATGGAGCACGCGCGTGAAGAACTCCACCGAGCGGTCGAGGTCGGAGACGGTCATGCCCACCGCCTGCACGCCCTGCACGAGGGTGGCCTGCGCGGCGACCGGCGCCAGCGAGAGGACGAAGAGGGCAGCCAGCATGGCCGCCGCCGCCACGAGCCGCTTCATCGCGCCGCCGCGGCCTCGGCGCCTTGCTGGGCGCGGACGCCCAACCGCTGCTTGAGGTGGTCGCCGACGCGCAGCGCGTTGGCCATGATGGTGAGGGCCGGGTTCACCGCCGCGCTGGAGGCGAAGAAGCTGGCGTCCACCACGTAGAGGTTGTCGAGGTCGTGGGCCTTGCAGTTGACGTCGAGGGCCGAGGTCTTCGGGTCCTTCCCGAAGCGGACGGTGCCGTTCTGGTGGGCCACCCCCGCCAGCGGGATCTGCTCCCCGATGAAAAGGTTCCGGGCGAACAGTCCCTGGTGGCATTGGTGCCCGTGCATGGCGCACTTGCGCTGCTGCGTCATCAGGCCCTGCAGCTTCGCCCGCAGCCGCTTGTGAGCCTCCACGTTGTTGGGCGTGTAGGAGAGCACGATCCCGCCCTCGCGGTCCAGGGTCACCCGGTTGTTCGGATCGGGCAGGTCTTCGGAGGTGAGCCAGAAGTCCAGCGAGTGGCTGGCCATCAGCTCCAGCGTGAAGCCGGGGGCGATGGCGGGGGCGCCCGCCGAGAGCGCCACCGCGTCGAGCTTGCCCACGAAGGAGATGTGGCCCATGGGGTATTCCCAGTCCTTCGAGGCGAAATAGAAGTCGTTGAGGCCCAGCGTCTTCTGGAAGGCGATGGGGTTGGGGCACTTGGAGACCGCGAGGAGCACGGAGTTGACGTGACCCATGTAGTGCCGGCCCACGACGTCCGAGGAGTTGGCGAGGCCCCGCGGGTGCCGGTCGCTGGCCGAGCGCAGCAGCAGGGCGGCCGAGTTGATGGCCCCGCCGGCGACCGCCACGACGTCGGCGGAGAGGGTTTCCTCGGCGCCGTTGCGCTTGACGTGGACGCCCGTGACCTCCCGGCCGGAGGGGCTCGTGCTGAGCCGTGACACCAGGGCGCCCGTCAGGAGCGTGACGTTGGGGTGCTCCAGGGCCGGCTCCACGCAGACGGTGTGGGCGTCGGACTTGGCGTTGACGAGGCAAGGGTAGCCGTCACAGGTGGAGCAGCGGATGCAGAGGCTCTTGCGCCGGTCCTTCTCGTCGAGCCGGATGCCCAGAGGCACGTGGAACGGGCGCTGGCCGAGGGCGGCCCAGTCCTCGTGCAGCTCCTGCATGCGCGGCTCATGGCTGACCGCCGGGTGCGGGAAGGGCGCGCTGGCCCAGGGATCGGTGGGGTCCTCGCCGCGGGTGCCGTGAACGTGGTAGAGCCGCTCGGCCTCCGTGTAGTAGGGCTCGAGGTCGTGGTAGCCGATCGGCCACGCCGGCGAGAGCCCCCCATGGTGCCGGATCTCGCCGAAGTCCTCCTTGCGCAGGCGGAAGAGCGCGGCCCCGTAGAACTTGGTGTTGCCGCCCACGTAGTAGTTCGTATGGGGGTGCAGGGGCTTGCCGTTCTTCTCGTGCCAGACCTCCCTGGTGTTGTACTTGGCCTCCACGTTGACCGCCCGCGAGTCCCAGTTGTCCCGCTCGCGGGGGACGAAGTCGCCGCGCTCCAGGACCAGGATCCTCTTGCCCGTGGGGGCCAGGGCGTGCAGCAGCGTGCCGCCGCCGGCGCCGGTGCCGATGATGATCACGTCGTAGTGGCTGGACATCAGGACCTCCGTCTATGCGGCGCGGGACGAGGGCGACGCCGCCTCGCCGCAGAAGATGCAGCGCCGGCGGTTCTGGTGGTGGAGCTTGGCGCACGGAGGCTCCGGGACGGCCGCCGCGGCCAGGAGCATGCCCAGCGGGGGGGCCAGGAAGTAGATCCAGGCCGCCTCCCAGCGGCCCGACACGGCCGCCGAGGCGGCGGTGCGCGCGGGGTTCATGCTCATGCCGGAAAGAGGCGCCTCGAAGGTGATGTAGAGGGCGACCAGCGTGGCGCAGAGCAGGCCGGTGCGCGCGGCCCAGGCGGGGCGTCGCATGGAAAGCAGCACCACGGACATCAGGCCGAAGGAGATCACGAGCTCGGCGGCGAAGGCGGCCAGGGCTCCGTTCGGCCCGGGGACGGTGGCCACGAAGCCAACGGCGGGATCGGCGAGAGAGTCGCCGAGGAGCAGGGAGGCGAGCAGGACGCCGAAGACGCCGCCCGCGAACTGGGCGGCCACGTAGAAGGTGGCGTCCCAGCCCTCCACCTTGCCCAGCCGGTAGAAGGTCAGGGTGACGGCCGGGTTGAAGTGCGCGCCCGACTGCTTGCCCCAGGGCGAATAGATGATGGCGGCGGCGGTGGCCCCCATGGCCAGGCCCATGAGGCCGCGGCGCAGGCCGCCATCCATGATGGCGGCCCGCACGGGGGAAGCGGGGTGCTCGAGAAGGGCGCCGAAGAGACATGCCGCCACCATGAAGGCGCCCAGTTCCGCGGCCTCCATCAGGTACTCGGGCCAGTGGCGCTTGAGGGCGGCGATCATGGCGTGGCGGTGGCGGTTGCCCCCTTGGATGCCGCGCGGCCGGCCCGGTTACGCCTGGCCTTGGGGTCGAGCAGGGCTTCCAGCCGCAGCAGCTCGCCCAGGGACCAGGCCTGGAACGGGCACCCGCGCGGCGTGTGCGGCTCCTCGGCATCGGCGATCTCGGAGACGTGGCCCAGGCCGCCCTCTTCGAGGTGCGCGTGGAGGGGGTCGACGAAGCGCCGCCGAGCCTCTTCCCTGGCCGCTTCGGTGTTGCCGCGCACGCGCAGCCAGCCCTCCACGAACGGCCCCAGGAGCCAGGGCCAGACCGTGCCCTGATGGTAGGCGGGATCGCGCTGCGAGACGCCGCCTTCGTAGCGGGGCGTGTAGCCCGCCGCACCGGGGGCCAGCGAGCGCAGGCCCAGTGGCGTGAGGAGCCGGCTCTCCACCGCATCCACCACGCGCCGCGCCGGCTCGCCGTCGATCAGGGCCGTGGGCAACCCGCCCACCGCGAGGATCTGGTTGGGCCGGAAGGTGGCGTCCACCGTGCCCGGGACGTGGTCCACGTCCACCACATCGGCCAGGTACCCACGCGCGTCGTCCCAGAAGCGCGCACGGAACGCCGCGCGGCCGCGCTCGAACGCCTCGCCGTAGCGCGGCCACCACGCTGAGGCCAGGGACAGCGCGTTCAGCCATAGCGCCTGGATCTCGACCGGCTTCCCGATGCGGGGCGTGACCACCCAGTCTCCCAGCTTCACGTCCATCCAGGTGAGCTGGACCCCCGGCTCCCCGGCCGCCAGCAAGCCGTCGGCGTCGGCACGGATGCCGTGACGCGTCCCGCGCCCGTAGCCTTCGAGGATCTGCTCGACAGCGCCCAGCAGCCGCGTGCGCTGCGCCGCGCTCGTGCGCGGCGCCTGCAGCAGCTCGGCGACCGCGATCACGTACCAGAGCGACGCGTCGACGGAGTTGAACTCGGCCTCGCCGCCCTGGTCAGGGAACCGATTGGGGAGCATGCCCTCCGAGACGGCGCCCGCCCATTCGAGCAGGATCTCCCGCGCGACGTCCGTCCGGCCGCCGGCCAGGCACAGGCCGCGCAGGGCGATGAACGTGTCGCGGCCCCAGTCCGTGAACCACGGGTACCCGGCCACGACGGTGCGGCCAAGACCGCGGCGCACGAGGTAGGCGTCGGCGGCGCGCTGGAGGGGCGTGCCCAAGGCGGTGCGGCGCGCCCGCTCGTCCGCGCGCGCCACGGACAACGCGAGGGCCGCCGATCCGGTCAAGAGGGCCGGGTCGCTGGAGAGCAGCACGACGGCCTCTCCGGCCTCGAGATCGAAGCGCAACGTGCCGGGCGAAGCCAGGTCCTCGAGGTGGTCGAGGCCACGCGCGCGCTCCTCTTCGTAGAGGAAGTGGCGATACCACTGGGGGTCGTGCGCGTAGGCGCCGTTGGTGAGCGCGGCCACCGCGGGCAACGAGGCGTACGGCCGCCAGGTCAGGCGCTCGCCGTCCACCTCGGTCTCGAAGCTCAGCGACCCGTTCTCGTGGTGCAGGGCATGGTAGTCGCGCCCGGCCAGGAACGGCCGCACCACCAGCGCCGCCGGCCCGCGGCCCTCGAGGCGCCAGGAGAGCGCCGTCAGCGGCTGGCCGTGGCGGGCGAACAGCTCCTGGACGACGCGCGTGCCCTCGTCGAGGACGTAGGTCCAGCACGGCCAGGGCTCGCGCTCGAACGAGCGCAGCCGCGTGTGGCCGTCCGGCGCCACGACGTCCGGGGTGTAGGCCTGCGAGGAGATCGCGTAGCGGCCCGTGGGCGTCTCCACCCAGGCATCGAGGCCGCTCACCAGCACCACGCGGTCGGTGGGCGGCGTGCGCGCCACCAGGAGCAGCGCGTGGTAGCGGCGGGTGCGGACGCCCGACACCGTGCCCGAGGCGAACCCGCCCAGGCCGTCCGTCTCCAGCCATTCGCGGCGGTCCATCACGCCACCCTCTCCGCGCGCTCGGCGCGCGAGCGCGCCATCTCGCGCAGGCAGCGCACGGCCAGGGCGGTCCAGCCCGTCTGGTGGCTGGCCCCCACGCCCCGCGCGGTGTCTCCGCAGAAGTACTCGTGGAAGAGGACGAGGTCGCGCCAGTGCGGGTCCTTCGCATAGCGCAGGTCGCCGCCGTGGCACCGGCGCCGGCCCTCCGCGTCGGGCAGGAAGATGCCGCCCAGGCGCGCCGCGATCTCGGCGGCGACGTCCTTCAAGGGCATCTTGCGGCCCGAGCCGGTGGGGAACTCCACCTGCAAGGTCCCGCCGTAGAACCGGTCGTAGCGCTCCAGCGCCTCCACCAGCAGGTAGTTCATGGGGAACCACACCGGCCCCCGCCAGTTCGAGTTGCCCCCGAAGAGCCCGGTGTCGGATTCGGCCGGCGTGTACTCCACGCGGTGCTCCTGCCCGTCCACACCGAAGACGTAGGGATGCTCGCGGTGGAACTGGGAGACGGAGCGGATGCCGCCCGCGGAGAGGAACTCGCGCTCGTCCAGCATGTAGCGCAGCACGCTCTCCAGCCGCTCCCGCGAGGGGATGGCCAGCAGGCGGAGGCCGCGCCCGCCCTGCGCCGGGTCGCAGTACGAGATGTGCCGGGCCAGGTCCTGGCGGTTCTCCAGGAACCAGCGCATCCGCTTCTTGAACCCGGGCAGCCGGTCGATGACCTCGTCCTCCAGGATCTCCACCGCGAACAGCGGCGCCAGCCCCACCAGCGAGCGCACGCGCAGCGGGATCTGCCGCCCGTCCACGTGGAGCCGGTCGTAGTAGAAGCCGTCCTGCTCGTCCCACAGGCCGCTGCCCCCCAGCGAGTTCATGGCGTCCGCGATGGCCACGAAGTGCTCGAAGAACTTGCTGGCCATGTCCTCGTAGGCCGGGTCGTCCTTGGCCAGCTCCAGGGCCATGGCCAGCATGGTCAGGGAGTAGAACGCCATCCAGGCCGTGCCGTCCGCCTGCTCGAGGTGGCCTCCGGTGGGCAGGGCCTGGCTGCGGTCGAACACGCCGATGTTGTCGAGGCCCAGGAAGCCGCCGGAGAAGAGGTTGTGTCCCTCGGTGTCCTTGCGGTTGACCCACCAGGTGAAGTTCAGCGACAGCTTCTGGAACACCCGGGCCAGGAACACGCGGTCGCGCTGCCCGCGCGCCCCCGTCATCTTGTAGACCCGCCAGCAGGCCCAGGCGTGCACGGGCGGGTTCACGTCGCCCAGCGCGAACTCGTAGGCGGGGATCTGCCCGTTGGGGTGCATGTACCACTCGCGCAGGAACAGCACGAGCTGCTCCTTCGCGAACTCGGGGTCGACCTCCGCCATGGGGATCATGTGGAAGGCCAGGTCCCAGGCCGCGTACCAGGGGTACTCCCACTTGTCGGGCATGGAGATGACGTCGCGGTTGTAGACGTGCGGCCAGGCGTGGTTGCGGCCCTGGCGGCGCGCGGCCGGGGGCGCGGGTTGGGCGGGGTCGCCGTCCAGCCAGTCGCCCACCACGTAGTGGTAGAACTGCTTGGACCAGAGCAGGCCCGCGTAGCCCTGGCGCGCCACCGCGCGCTCCTCGGCCGTGGCCCCCTGCGGCAGGCGCGCCTGATAGAACTCGTCGGCCTCGCGCTGCCGCTGCTCGAAGGTCCAGTTGAACTCGTGGCCGAAGGGCTGGGCGGGCGTCTCGTCCTCGGCGAACAGGCGCAGGAGCAGCGTGGCCGCGCCCCCGGCGGGGATCTCGAGGCGGTAGAGGGCGGCGGCCTTCGTTCCCTCGCGAGCGGGGTTCACCGCCTCCTTGCGGTCGTGCACGACGTACTCGTGGAAGGCGTCCTTCACGTAGGGCGACCCGTTGGCGGACCCGAAGAGACGCGCGGCGTTGGTCTCGTTCTCGGTGAAGAGCAGCTCGGGCTCCGCGCCACCGGTGGCGTCGGCCACGGCCAGGCGGTAGCGGCCCAGGGTGGTGTGGTCGGCGACCAGGCCGCCCTTCGAGGCACGGATGAGGGGCTTGGGCCAGTGGCCCTCGCCGGTCCGCCCCCAGGACCACGTGTTGCGGAACCACAGCGTGGGCAGCACGTGGAGGGTGGCGGCTTCCCGTCCGCGGTTGGCCAGCTTGAACTTGATTAGGACGTCGCTGGGCGAGGCCTTCGCGTATTCCGCGAAGACGTCCACGTAGCGGTCGTCGTCGAAGGCCCCCGCATCGGCCAGCTCGAACTCCGAGTCGCCCTTGCCTCGCCGCCGGTTCTCCTCCACGAGGCGCGCGTAGGGGAACTCGGTGAGCGGGTACTTGTAGAGCGCCTTCATGTAGGAGTGGGTGGGCGTGGAGTCGAGGTAGAAATACGACTCCTTCACGTCCTCGCCATGGTTGCCCTCGGGGCCGGTGAGGCCGAAGAGGCGCTCCTTGAGGATGGGGTCGCGGCCGTTCCAGAGGGCGAGCGCGAAGCAGAGGCGGTTCTCGCGGTCGGTGATGCCGAGCAGGCCGTCCTCCCCCCAGCGGTAGGCGCGGCTCCGCGCGTGGTCGTGGGAAAGGTAGTCCCAACAGGTGCCGTGGGCCGAGTAGTCCTCCCGTACCGTCCCCCACTGCCGCTCGGAGAGGTACGGCCCCCAGCGCTTCCAGTTCTTCTCGCGGCGGCCGTCCTCTTCCAGGCGCACCTGCTCGGCGCTCGCGGGCGAGACCGTGACCTCGGGTTCACGCGGGCGATCTCTGCGCATCTCGATCCTCACCTCCCAGTCGCCGACGCGCCGAAAGCTCATCCTCGGCCTCTCGTGTCGAACGAGATCACGTTCTTGATGCCGCCCGCCTTCCCCAACAGCAGGTCGCGGTAGGCGTCCACCGGGTAGCGCCCGGTGATCAGCGCGCGCAGGGCCGCGGGCCAGCGGCGGTCGAAGACCCCGAGGTCGCGGATGGCCGCCTCGAAGGCGTCGCGGCCGGCGTTCACGGAGCCCACCACGACCTGGTTGCCCAGCACCATGCGCCGCATGAGCCGGTCCAGATCGACGGGGGCCGGCCCCTTCAGCGCGGGCACGCCGGTGAAGATGAAGACACCGTTGTTGCCGAGGTGGCCCATCACGTCGAAGGCCAGGCGCGATACGCCCACCGCCTCGTACACGACGTCGATGCGGCCCAGGCGCTCGGCCAGCCCCGGCACGTCCTCCTTCGTGGCCGACACGTAGCGCGCGCCGAACGACGCGACCAGGGCCGCCTTGTCCGAGCCCTCCGGGTCGCGCGAATAGACGTAGGTCTCGAACCCGGCGGCCACCAGCGCCATCGCCCCGAGCAGTCCCACCGGCCCCGCGCCCAGCACCACCGCCTTCCGGCAGTGGCCCTGGCCCCCGTCTTGCGCGTGCGGGCACTGCCAGGGCAAGCGCTCCTGGATCTTCCAGAGCTGAAGGAGGCCCTTCTCCGCGATGGTCAGCGGCTCGAGCAGGACGGCCACGTCCCGCAGGCCGCGCGGCACGGGGACGAGGTGCTGCTCCTCCTCCACGACGTACTCCGTCATGAAGCCGTGCGCGGACTTGATGCCGCGCTCCGTGAAGTCGCCCGTCTCGCAGAAAGAGGGTTGGCCACCGCGGCACGGGCGGCAGTGCTCGTGCGGGCACGGCCGGCGCACCATGACCACGGCCAGGTCGCCGGGACGGAACTGCGTCACCGCCGGTCCGGCCTCCATCACCTCGGCCAGGTTCTCGTGCCCGATGACGAGGCTTTCCGACCCTGCGGGCGGCGTGCCGTACTCGAAGGCGCAGATCTCCTTGTCGGTGCCGCACACGCCCACCTCGAGCACGCGCAGCTTGAGCTGCGTCTTCGACTCGAGGCGCGGCTCGGGCAGGCGGGCCAGGGTCACCTCGCGGCGGCCGGGCAGGACGGCCACCGCTTTCATGCTCTCGGTCATCGAATACCTCGCAATTTCGACGGTCGCAGGGTCAGATGCCGGCCGGGGCGCCTCGGTTACCACCCGCCCGGAGAGGGGGCGTCCCGCCTCCACGCCCCAGGAAGCGCCGGAAGCGCCCGCGCTATTCCCGCCCGTTCCCGAGGGAATAGGGCGGCCCCGCCCGGCGATCTCGGGCGGACGTAAGGAGGGACTCATATGCTCGTGAGAGGACTCGTTACCCTGGCCGCCCTGGGCGCGATGGCCGCCCCCGCCACGGCCCAGGTGGCCACCCGCAAGACGTTGACCCTGGAGGGCGCCCGCCAGGCCATCTCCGGCGCCACGCGGAAGGCGGTGGAGCTGAAGACCACCGGCGTGATCGCCGTGGTGGACGACGGCGGGAACCTCATGGCGCTGGAGCGCCTCGACGGCACCTTCCCCGCCGGCGCCAACATCTCGATCGGCAAGGCCCGTACCGCCGCCCTCTTCAAGAAGCCGACCCGCTTCTTCGAGGAGGTCGTGGCCAAGGGCCGCACGGCCATGGTGGCGGTGAACGACTTCACGCCGCTCCAGGGCGGCATCCCCCTTGTGGTGGACGGCCAGGTGGTGGGCGGCATCGGGGTGAGCGGCGCGGCCAGCGCGGCCCAGGACGAGGAGCTGGCCCTGGTGGGCGCGGGTGCGGTCGGCAGCACCGGCACGCCGGTGGCCTTCTTCGACCACGGCAAAGTGGCGGCGGCATTCGCCAAGGGCGCGCCGCTGGTGGAAGTCGACGGCTACAAGGTGCATGCCAGCCGCCGGGAGGGACCGGGACAGGCCGAGGTCCACGCCCGGGACACCGACATCATCCATGTCCTTTCGGGCTCGGCCACGCTCGTCACCGGCGGCTCGGTGGTGGAGGGCCAGACGGTGGCCCCCGACGAGACGCGGGGCGTCTCCATCAGCGGGGGAGAGACTAGGCAGCTCGTGGCGGGCGACGTCGTGATCGTGCCCCGCGGCACGCCGCATTGGTTCCAGGCCGTGAAGGGCCCGATGACCTACTACGTGGTGAAGGTCCAGTGAGCGCGCTCCTCGGCCTCACCCTCGCCGCCGCCGTCGTGGGGCCACCGGCCGAGCCCACGCCGGAGGCGGCGGCGGCCGTGGTGGACCTCGCGACGCCCGAGGGAGCGGCTCTCGTGAAGGGCGAGTGGCGGTACGGCGACACGCGCGTGGTCGAGGTCGACTTCAAGAGCGCGGGCCCCGACGGTCAGCCCACGGGCGTGCCCAACCGCGCCTATGACGTCGTGCCCCACGCCGGCGGGGCCGACTTCGACGACTCGGGCTGGGAAGTGCTCGACCCCGCTACGCTGTCCGGCCGGCGCGGGGCGGGCCGGCTGAGCTTCAACTGGTACCGGATCGCGGTCACGGTGCCCGAGCGCGTGGGCGCGTTCGAGACCGCGGGCTCGACCATCGTCTTCGACACCTCGCTCGACGACTACGCGGAAGTCTGGGTGGATGGCGAGCTGCCGCGCATGGCCGGACAGAGCGGCGGCTCGGTGGTGAAGGGCTGGAATGCCGTCAACCGCCTGGTGGTGGCCCGCGGCGCGCAGCCGGGTCAGCGCATCCAGATCGCGGTCTTCGGCGCCAACGGCCCGCTGTCCTACCCGCCCACCAACTACATCTATGTTCGCCACGCGCGCCTCGAGTTCCACCGCCGCGGCCCGGCCGGCCCCTATGCCGTGGATCCGCACGAGGTCAACGTGGAGGTGGTGCGTCTCGACCCGCGGATCGACGCGATCGTTCCGCCCAACCCCAAGGTCCACAAGGTGGCCGACGGGTTCCAGTTCACCGAGGGGCCGGTGTGGGTGAAGGACGGCGGGTACCTGCTCTTCAGCGATCCCAACGCCAACACCATCTACAAGTACGCGCCCGAGAACGGCGGCACGCTGTCGGTGTTCCGCGAGCGCAGCGGCTATGAAGGAGCCGACGTCGCCGAGTACCGGCAGCCGGGCTCGAACGGCCTCACGCTCGACGACCAGGGCCGGCTCACCGTCAACGAGCACGGCAACCGGCGCGTGAGCCGGCTGGAGAAGGACGGCCGGGTGAGCGTGCTGGCCGCTCGCTACGACGGGCGCCGTCTCAACAGCCCCAACGACCTGGTTTACCGGTCCGACGGCACCTTGTACTTCACCGACCCGCCGTTCGGCCTTCCCCGTTTCGAGGAGGATCCGCGCAAGGAGCTGCGCTGGAGCGGCGTCTACGCCGTGGCCCGCGGGAAGGTGCGCCTGCTCGGAACCGACCTCAAGGGACCGAACGGCATCGCGCTCTCGCCGGACGAAAAACACCTGTATGTCGGCAACTGGGATCCGGCACGCAAGGTGGTGATGCGCTACGACGTGCGCGCGGACGGCACGCTGAGCGGCGGCCGCGTGTTCGCGGACCTGACGCCCGCCAGGGGCGAGGACGCCATCGACGGCGTGAAGGTGGACGAGGCGGGGAACGTCTACGTCTCCGGCCCCGGCGGCCTCTGGGTCTTCGCCCGGGACGGCACGCACCTGGGCACGGTCGTCACCTCGCGCCACCCCCACAACTTCGCGTGGGGCGACGCCGACGGCCGCACGCTGTACCTGTGCGCACGCAGCGGCCTCTATCGCATGCGGCTGGGCGTGGCCGGAGTGCGGCCGTAAAATGGCGGGCGCCGGGGGGCGACGGGCCCCGGGGGGTGTGTAACCACTTGCGGATCCCGGACATCTCAGGGGCGATAAGGAGGCCTCTGATGCCGCTGTGTCCGCTGTGTGGGAAAGAAGCCAGCGAGCTGCACGTCGAGATCGAAAAGGTGACCATCGACCTCATCGCCCGCGACCACCCGGAGTGGAAGCGGCCCGACGGCTCCTGCCCGCCCTGCATCTCCTACTACGAGGAACTGGAGCGCATCGGCGTGGGGCCGGTCGACCTGGGGTAGCGCGGCCGAAGCGGGAACCCGGCCGTGGATCTCGTCCGTCTCGCGGAACGCATCGCGGACCACCGGCGCGAGGTCGGCCCCTCGTGCGCGCTCCTGGTCGGGATCTCGGGGATCGACGGGAGCGGAAAGGGCTTCCTGACCGCCCGCCTCGCGCCTCACCTCGAGGCACGCGCCCTGAAGGTAGCGTCCATCAACGTCGATGGATGGTTGAACCTGCCGGCCCGCCGGTTCTCCCCCGATCGCCCGGCTTCGCACTTCTACCACCACGCGCTGCGGCTCGAGGAGCTGTTCTCGCAGCTCGTCCTCCCGCTGCGCGACCATCGCCGTGTCGACCTCGTGGCCGAGTTCGCCGAGGAGACGGCCACCACCTATCGTCCCCACCGCTATCACTGGGAAGGCGTGGACGTGGTCCTCCTGGAGGGGATCTACCTCTACAAACGGGCCTACCGACCCTACTTCGATCTCGCCGGGTGGGTCGACTGCTCCTTCGAGACCGCCCTGGCCCGAGCCCTGGCCCGCGGCCAGGAGGGGCTTCCACCCGAAGCCGCCAGGCGCGCCTACGAGACGATCTACTTCCCGGCCCAACGGCTCCACTTCGTCCTGGATGACCCGCGCGGGACCGCCGATTGGCTGGTGCAGAACGACCCGCGCCTCGCCGGTGAGGGCGAGGAGGCCGGGGTGGCGGGATCACGTGGGCCGGTGGACGTGTAACTCGTCGGCCGTCCGGCGCATCTCAGGGCCATGACGATGTCACGCGTGCGCCTCCTGCCGCTGCTCCTCGCGCTGGCCAGCGCGAGGGCGGAGGCCCAGGTCACGATCGGCGGCGCCCCCTGGGGGCTGACCGTCGAGGCGTTCGCAAACGTCACCGCCGGGCGTGAGGACGGGGCCGACGATCCCTTCGCGCGGCGAGACGTGGGGGCCCGGCTGGATGGCGCCGTCCGGTTGATCGGTCTCGTCAAGACCGACGGCGGGTTCGCCTTCGGGCCACGGGTGGTCGTGGAAACGACGCCGGGGGACTCCGTCGGCTTCGCGGAGCGCAGCCTTCTCGTGCAGGGAAGCTGGGGCCGCGTCGAGCTCGGGCACCGCCAGGGACTCCCCGACGTGCTGATCGGCTACCCGCCGAACTCCTTCACCTTCACGGGCGCCGAGTATGGACCGGCCACGGGGCCGGGCCTCGACCCCGACGGCCGCCTGCCCACGTCGCGGTTGGACGCCGGGCTGGCGTCCCAGATCGACGCCCTCTCGTATCTCGGATTCGCGGCGGCGCTCTACCTGGACCAGTCGAGGAAGGTGATCTACGTCTCGCCCCGGAAGCGGGGGTTCCTGGCCGGTCTCTCGTTCGCTCCCGACGTCGACGACCGCTACGGGCCCTACGGACGGCTGCTGCAGACGGGGCTCGTCTACGAGGGCTACACGGAAAGCCACATCGTCCGCGTGGGGGCGACCTACACCTACGCCGCCGGCCGTCCGCAGGTGGCAAGCGCTCCCGCCACGGGCGACCTGCACTCGATCAGCGCGGGCGCAACGGTGACGCTGCACGAGCGCCTCATCCTGGCCGCGGCCGCCAGCTTCGACGGCCGCTCCGGGCGCGAGCGGCCGGTCACGGGCGTGACCCCGGCCGCCGCCTTCGGCTACTCCGCGAGCGTCAACTACAACGTGGGGGCGTGGACCGTGGGCGGCTACTACCAGGCCGCGCGCGCCGAGGGCGACATCGCGCTGCCGGGAGAGGACCGGCTCACGGCGTTCCAGCTCGGCGCCTCGTATCGCTTCGATCGCCGGCTCCGCCTCTACGGAGCGGCCTACTTCTACCGCTTCGCCGACGAGGCGGGCCAAGGACCCGCGCGCAGGCCGGCGGGCGCGGTCCTCCTCTTCGGCGCACGGGCGACGCTATGAACTCTCGACGGACAGGAGGGATCCCATGAAGCGCAGAGCAAAGATGACGACTTCGGCGGTGGCTTCGGCGGTGACGCTCGCCTTCGCGGCGGCAGCGCGGGCACAGACCCACCCCGAGCGACCCACGTACAAGTACGAGAAGTGCTACGGGATCGCGAAGGCCGGCCAGAACGACTGCTTCAGCGCCGGCAACGCCTGCGGCCGCACGTCCACCGTGGACGGCCAGAAGGACGTCTGGATCTACGTCCCCGAGGGCACGTGCAAGAAGATCGTCGGGGGCGTGCTCGACAAGAGGGCGAGCGGCGAGGAGCGCAAGAAGGAGAAGAAGCCCAAGGAAGAGTAGCGAGAGCGCGCGGATGACGCTGGGAGCGGGCATCGGGCTGCGGGCGGCGCACTACGAATCCGTGCTCGCCCAGCGGCCTCCGGTCGGCTGGCTCGAGGTGCACGCCGAGAACTACTTCGGCGAGGGCGGCCCGCACTGGCACTTCCTGGAGAGCGTGCGGCGCTATTACCCCGTCAGCGTACACGGCGTGGGGCTCTCCCTGGGGTCGACCGACGAGCTGAGCGCCGCCCATCTCCAGCGCGTCAAAGCGGTGGTCAAGAGGCTCGAGCCGGTCTTCGTCTCGGAGCACCTGAGCTGGAGCTCCGTCGGCGGCCGCCACCTGAACCAGTTCCTGCCCCTGCCCTATACCGAAGAGACGCTCCGGCACGTCGCGGCCCGCGTCGCCCGCGTGCAGGAGGCCCTGGGGCGCGAGCTCCTGGTCGAGAACCCCTCGCGGTACCTGGACTTCAAACACTCGACGATCTCCGAGCCGGAGTTCATGGGGGAGCTCGCCCGGCTCAGCGGCTGCCGGCTCCTGATCGACGTGACCAACGTCTACATCTCGGCGACGAACCTCGGGTGGGACGCGGAGCGCTACCTGGAGGCCGTGCCCGCGGACCTCATCGCCGAGGTCCACCTCGCGGGGTTCACGCCCCGCCGGATAGAGGGTGCGCGGGTGCTCCTCGACTCCCATGACCGGCCGGTGCCGGCGACGGTGTGGCGCCTCTATCGCCGGCTGGTCGAGCGCATCGGCCCCGTACCCACCCTCATCGAATGGGACGCTCACCTGCCGCCGCTCGGGGAGCTCGTGCAGGAGGCCGCGCGAGCGGAGGCGATCCTGGAGCGGAGCCTTGCTCTCCCTGCGTGAGCTCCAGGCATCCTTCGTGGATGCCGTCCTCCGCGGATCGCCGGCGGTGGAAGGTGCGGTGCGGGCGGGCGGCCTCGCCGCCTCCGCGCGCATCCGGATCTACCGGCATGCGGTGCTCGAGGGAGCGGCGGAGGCACTGCGGTCCGTCTATCCCGTCGTCCACCGGCTGGTGGGAGACCGGTTCTTCGGCTTCGTTGCCGAGGGCTACGCCCTGGCCGTGCCGTCTGTATCCGGCGACCTGGAAGACTACGGCGGCGGGCTCCCCGCCTACCTGGCCGGCGTGGAGCGGGCGGGTGGCCTGCCGTACCTGCCTGACGTCGCCCGGCTGGAGTGGGCGTGTCATGAGGTCTTGCGCGCGCCGGAGGCCGCCCCCCTGGAGGTACCGCCGGTCCCGGCGGCGAGCCACCGTGGCCTCGGGCTGCGCCTGCACCCGGCGGCGCGCTTGGTGTCCTCCGAGTACCCGATCGTCCGCATCTGGGAAGCGAACCGCGACCAGAGTGCGGAGCCGCCGCTCGTATCTCTGGGAGAAGGTCCCGTCCGCGCGGTCGTCGTGCGCCGCGGCCTGGCCGTCGCCGTGAGGCGCCTCGGCCCCGGGGAGTTCGCCTTGCTGCAGTCGCTCGATGCCCGTCGCGGCCTGGTGGAGGCCTGCGGCCACGCTCGGGACGCGGACCCTCACCTCGACCTGGTCGCCGCCCTCCAGGAGTGCCTCACGGGCGGTCTCCTCGTGCAGCGTGGGCGCAAGCGTTAGAGCAAGCCAGCCCTAGTCTTCGTCCGCGTCGAAGCCGTCCATGAGCCAGACATCCGACTGGACCTGACGGACGCCCGCCACCAGGCGTCCATCGGGGGTCATGGACACCGAGTCCGACTCGAAAGGGAGGCTCGTGACGCGCGGCTGACCTCCCGTCGAAGGGACCATGAAGAGGCTGACCCCGTCGAGCGCGTGCGCGTAGACCCATTTGCCGTCCGGTGACCAACCCACCGGGTCCGCGAGCTGTTCGTCGATCACCGTGGCCTCGGATCCTCTCTCGAGGTCGATCACCATGGGACCCCGTTGAAGCGGAGAGTCAGGGCCGTGGGACGGGCGATTCCTGTACAGCGCCAACCTGGAACCGTCGGGCGAGTACCTCGGGGAGAAGACCCATCCGTCCTCTCTCTCGAAGAGGCGCGTTTCCTGACCGGAAGCGGGGTCGAGGAAGCGGAAGTTCCGGTGGCCAAGATAGGGCAGGGTGCCGACGATCAGGCCCTCACGAGTGACGAACGAGGACATGTCGCGGCGGAGGTCGAGGGCCGCCGCCCCCGAGGTCCCGGCGGCCTTGGCCAGGCCGAAATCGAGGACCTTCGCGCGTCCTCCCGGCGTCAGTATCACGTTCTGCGGAGAACGCGTCGGCAAGGACCTTGAGGGCGACGCTGCGGAGAAGGACCGCATCCTCCGCCCGATAGACGACCCCCATGCCTCCCTCACCGCGGCGGCCTCCCTAGAACCCGTTTCCTTTCGTGGCCGTGCGGACCCGCAGGATCCAGTGGTTGGCGGCGATGAAGAGCACACTACCGTCCTCACCCCAGTTGAGGTTGCCAGTCTTGACGCCGGTCTCGAGGCGGCCCAGGCGCGTGCCGTCCGGAGCGAAGACGTGGATGCCGCCCGGCCCGGCCGCAAATACGTTGCCCTTGCCGTCGATCTTGAGGCCGTCGGGAACGCCCTCGCCCTCCTTCACCCAGGCCTCCGCCTCGGCGAACTGCCGTCCCCGGCCCAGGGTACCGTCGGGTCGCACGTCGTACGCCATCCAGATCGGCCGCCTGTTCGCGGCGTTGCTCACGTAGAGCGTCCTCTCGCCGGGCGAGAAGGCGAGCCCGTTGGGCGCGTCGAGGTCCGTGACGAGGGCGGTGAGCGTTCCCGTCGGCGTCAGACGGTAGACGCCCTGGAACGCCACCTCCTTGGCGGGATCGGAGAAGGTCCCGGGGAGGCCGAACGGCGGGTCGGTGAAGTAGAGGTCCCCGTTCGAGCGATAGACGAGGTCGTTGGGGCTGTTGAGCCGCTTTCCCTGGTAACGGTCGGCCAGGACCGTGAAGCTTCCGTCGCGCTCGCGGCGAACGATGCGGCGGTTGCCGTGCTGGCACATCACGAGCCGCCCTTCGCGGTCGAACGCCAGCCCGTTCGAGCCCGGCTCGGGGCCCGCGAAGGGCTGGCTTCCGTGGTAGCCGCTCTCGCGCAGGAACTGGGTGATGCCGGCTCCCTCCTTCCAGCGGAAGACGCCGTTGCGGGGCACGTCCGAGAAGAGCAGCGAGCCTTCCGACCGGTCCCAGAGGGGCCCTTCCGCCCAGAGGATGCCGTCGGCGACCTTCTCCAGCACCGTGCCCGGCGGCACCATCGAGTCGAACCGCGGATCCAGCCGTTCGATGCGACCGATGGCGGGGTAGCCGGCCCTGGCCTGGGCCGGCGCCCGCGTCACGGAGACGAGCCCCGCCACCGACAACGTCAAGAGCCATGCCCCTAGCGCACGCTTCATTTGCTTCCCCCGCCTGTTCGAGAGACCGGTCTACCCGGGCACGCGTTTGAAGACCATGATCTGCGTCGTCCAGCCCTCCCGTTGCCGCTTCCCGAACGACGCCCTGAGGTGGGGCGTCTTCTTGTGGGCCTCCAGGGCTTCCCGACTGGCCCACACCTCGTAGCGCATGAACTCGTGCGCCTGCTCGGGCGACTCGTACAGGTCGTAGGCGATGCACCCGGCCTCGGCGCGCGTGGGGCAGGCCAGCGAGAGCAGGTGCTGCTTCAGGTCCAGCTCCCTGCCCGGCAGGCCGTGGATCAGGGTCACGGCGGTGATCTCAGCCGGCGCCGCCGGCGGCGTGGGCCGTGCGGGCATCGCCATCGCGACCGCGACGCCCCCTACGGTCTTCAGGAAGGCTCGCCGGCCGTTCGTGTCAGCGGGCATCGCTGTGCCTCCGTTCCCTGCTACTGCTTGAAGGCCAGGGCGCCAGCGATGGCGATGTCCTCGTCTACCTGCGGGCTGTCGCCGCTGACACCGATGGCGCCGATGACCTTCCCCTCGAGAAGGATGGGGACACCCCCCTGGAGGGGAGTGGCGTCGGCCAGGGCGAGGGCCGCGACGCGGCCGTTCCGGACCTGCTCTTCGAACACCCGGCTGGGCCGCCGATAGATGGCCGCGGTGCGCGCCTTGCCGATGCCGACGTTCACGCTGGCCACCTGGGCACCGTCCATGCGCTCGAGCAGCAGGATGTAGCCGGCGTCGTCCGTCACCACGATCACGACGTCGACGCCCTTCGCCCGGGCGGCCTCCTGGGCGGAGGCGGCGACCTTGCGGGCGGCGGCCAGGCTCAGGACCTTCTTGTCGAGGGTTTGAGCCGAGAGGGCCGCCGACGACGCGGTGAGCGCGATCGCCGCCAACGCCGGGAGACGCCGGGACCGTCCGCGGATCGACATGGCATTTGCCCTCGGCCCAGCGAGTTGTGGGAGGGGCCGCCGAAGACAGCCCTCTCCCACAACCGGGGCCTGAAACTACGCCTTCTTGGCGACCTTCTTCTTCGGGGTTCCGGCCTCTTCCACGATGTACCCGTCCTGGGCCTTGCACTCGTCGAGGCTGGTGGGAACCCAGTTGAGGATTTGGGACGACGCCCCGCACTTCGCGTGCGCGCCGCAAGAGTGCGTCTCCGACTTCCCGAAGCGGGCGACGTATTCCTTCTCGCCCAGGAAGGTGCGCAGCGCCTTGAGGTCGTCGGCGGCCACCGAGCACTTGGCGTGCGCGCCGCAGCCGTTGATGCCCCAGCACTTGACGTCCTCCGCCTTCTCCTCGGGGGCGGCCGGCGCACTTGCCGTCAACCCCATGCTGATGCCGGCGACCGCGGCCATCAGCAAGCTCTTCTCGCGCTTCTTCATCGACACTCCTCCTCCTGAATGAGGGCCTCTCCGGGCCTCGAGAAAACGGCTTCCTCGCCGGCGATCCGGGGTATGCCCCCGGCGGCCGGTTCGCAGCCTTGGATGCCGGCCGCCGCGGCTCGTTACGAGCTTTCTTGCCTGCGCCCGTTGGCTCATCAGGAGCGACAAACGCTCCCTGACGCCCGTTTCATCGCGGGGGTGCCGGGCCACGGAAACCGGCGGACCGCCGTGGCATCCAAAGGTGGCGGGAGGATGCCGGATGAGCACCCACGTGATGACGGCCCAGGTGGGATGGCGGCCGTCCGCGGCGGCGCCGCCGCCGAACTTCGAAGACGAGATGATGCCGCACCTCCGGTCGCTCTACACTGTGGCCGTGCGGCTGACCCGCAACGCCCATGACGCGGAGGACCTGGTGCAGGAGGCCTGTCTTCGTGCCTACCGGTCCCGGCGCCTCTACCAGCCGGGCACGGATATCCGCGCCTGGCTCTTCACGATCCTCTATCGTGCACAAACCGACACCCTGCGCCGGGCAAGCCGGCGGCTACGCACGGTCAGTCTCGCCGACGAGAACGCGCCGGAGCCGCCGGCCCCGTCGGCGCCGAGCGGAGACGTGGCCGAGGCCCTCGAGCGGCTGCCTGACGTGTATCGGGCCGCGGTGGTGCTCCGTGACGTCGAGGGCTTCGGCTACGACGAGATCGCGGCCATACTGCAGGTGCCCGTGGGCACCGTGATGTCGCGCATCTATCGCGGCCGGACGCACCTGCGGGCGGCCTTGCGCGGCTTCCCGGCCGACGAGAACCCCGGGCGGCTCGAGCGCGTGGAAGGGAGCTGAGCGCGCCGCGGCCGACCCTCGGGCAGGCGTTCCTTGCTTTCCTGGGCGGCACGGCCTTGCTGCTCGCCCTCCTCTTCTCCCTGCTGCTCGCCTCCTCGCGGCACTCGCTCCTCGTCATGGCGGAGGCGCTGCGCGACGCCGCGGCGCGCCGCGCCGCCGCCTCCATCGACGGCTACCTCCGGCAGGCGGAGATGCCGCTCCGCGAGGTGGAGGCGGACCTCCGCCACGGCGTGCTCGACGGGGACGACCGCCTGGCCGTGGAGCGCCGGCTCCTGTCGGCCGCTCTTTCCAATGCCGGGCTGGCCGAGGTCACTTTCACGCACGCGGCCCCGCCGTGGCAGGTATCGCTGGTGCGCGAGGGGGAGGGCGACGCCGGCCTCCGCGCGCGCCACACGCGCTACCGCGCGGGGACGTGGCGCACCGAGCTGCGTCAGGCATCTCCTGGACAGTCGCTCCTGTCGGGGAATCTGCGCGACACGGCCGAGCCGGCCCTCGATCCCACCTCGCACTCCACTTTCATCACGCCCTCCGGCGTGGACTACGGGCACCAGGTGTGGACCGACCTGCACTACGCCGAGGTGGACGCACGTCGCCCCCCCGCCGAGCGCCGCGTAGTGGTCACGGTCATGAAGACCATGGAGGACCCTTCCGGCCGCTTCGTGGGTGTGCTGCGCGCAGGCCTGCGGGCGGAACAGTTGGACGTGGTCATGCGCTTCCGCGTGGACGAGACCCGCGACCAGGACCCCCATCGGGTGTTCGTGGCCGACGAGAGCGGCCGCCTGGTCACGCGTCTTTCCCCCTCGGACCGCCTCGCTGATCAGGGCGACGACGTCCGCGTGGCCACCGCACGGCTTCCTGCGGACCTCGAGACCGCGCTCCGCCGTCCCGAGCTGGCGGCGGTCGGCCCCGAGCGGCCGGTCGCCAGCGCCGCCTTCTCGGCAAGTGGACGGCGGCACCTCGTCACCTTCCGCTATCTCGAGGGCACCCAGGGCTGGCGGGTCGGGGTGCTGGTGCCCGAGGCCCACTACACCGCGCCGCTTTCGGGCGCGCGCAACCGCCTGCTGGTTGCCGCTCTGGCCCTCATGCTGCTGGTGGTGGGCGCGGGAACGGTCGTCCTGCGGTCGGTACAGCGTGGCCTGGGCGGCGTCGTCCGCGCCACGGCGAGGATGGAGGACTTCGATTTCCGGCCCGCGGTGACGGCTTCACCCTTCCGCGATCTCCACGAAGTGCAGGAGCGGCTGGAGCGGGCCAAGACGGCCCTGCGCGCGATGGGCCGCTACGTTCCCATCGACCTGGTCCGTCTGCTCTACGCGAGCGGGCGCGAGCCCACCCTGGGGGGGACGCTGACCGATGTCTCGCTGATGTTCACGGACATCCGGGACTTCACGACCGTGGCCGAGAGGCTCTCCCCCGACGAGCTGGCCGCGCTCCTCGGCCGCTATCTCGAGGCCATGACCAGGGCCGTGCACGAGTCAGGCGGCACCGTCGACAAGTACATCGGTGACGGGGTGATGGCGCTGTGGAACGTGCCGCTGTCGCGGGCCGATCACCCCCGGCGAGCCTGCCAGGCGGCGCTGGCGGGCCGGCGCGCCCTGGGGGCTTTGTTCGCCTCGGCGGCGTGGGCGGGCTGGCCACCTCTCTCCACCCGCTTCGGCCTGCACCGCGACACGGTGATGGTGGGCCACTTCGGAGCGCCGGACCGCATGAGCTACACCGCCATGGGGGACGGCGTGAACCTCGCTTCCCGCCTGGAAGGCCTGAACAAGCACTACGGCACCACCATCCTCGTGAGCGAGGCCGTGCAGGAGGCTGCGGGCGACGGCATGCGCTTCCGGCTCGTGGACGTCGTCGCGGTCAAGGGCCGGCGCGGCGGCGTCCGCATCCATGAGCTGCTGGGCGAACAGGATGCGTCACCCGACGTCGTCCGCGCCTACGAGCGCGCGTTCGCCGCCTACCAGGAGCGCCGCTTCCAGGAGGCCATTCGTCTGCTCGAGCCCCTGGAGAGGGACGCTCCGAGCGGAGTGCTGCGTGAGCGCTGCCGGCGCCTGGCGGTGGAGCCGCCGCCGACGGACTGGGACGGCGTCCATGCCTGGGCTGTGAAGTGACCGACGCGGACGCCGGAGATCTACCCTGTCTTCACGCCAACGGGACGGCAGGAGCCATGGGGGCCGAGCTACTCGCCCTCGTCTTCCACGGATATCTTGAGCGAGCGGAGGAACTTCTTGTCCAGCGGGGTCATCTTGAGCTGCACCGGCTCGCTCTTCTCCACCCGGAAGTCGAAGGTCGAGACCTCCGCGGCCTCGCGGCTGCCCGTCTTGTTGAAGCCGATGGTGGCCTCGAGCACGAGCGAGACCTCGTAGCCCTCGGCCTTGATCCGGTTCAGGCAGTGGGAGATCTGCGGGGCCTCGGCGAGGGTGCGTTGGATCGTGGAGCCGAGATCCTGCACCATGCGCTTCACGTCTTCGCTGCTGGCGGGATCCCTGCGTTCCATATGCGACCCGTGGAAATTATGGGGAGCGGCCTTGTCCCTGTCAAGCGGGCTAGTCAGAACGCCCACGCCCACACGACGACGAAGCCGAGCTGGTGCTCCGAGCGCAGCGCGTAGTCCGCGGGCACGACCCGCGCGCCCTCGGGCAGGGCCACTCCGACGGGGACGCCGACCAGGAGCCGCTGGGCTCCCGCGCGCAGGTGGGGCACCGCCGAGCCCGCTCCGACGCCGTCCAGCCAGCCCGCCAGGGCGGCGCCGCCGACCCCGCTGACGTCGACGAGCCCGGCGATCGGCGAGCGGCGCCGCGCGCCGGAGGGCAGCGAATGGCCGTGGTAGCGCAGGCCGACGCCCAGCCGCGCGCCACCGAAGCGGGCCTGCACGCCGGCCACCACGTCGACCGGCGTCGCGGCGTCGACGGTGGCCGTGCGGCGGCCGACGTCCACGGCGGTCGTGGCCTCGACGACCACCGCCAACCGGGGCCGCAAGACACGGCGGACGGCCACGCCGAGGTCGAGGCGGTCCGGGAGCACGAGCGGCTCGTCCGACACCCGCGGCTGGCCGCCCTCGCCGGACAGGATCAGACGGTCGCCCAGGGGAGGGCGGCCGGTTCGCGTGTACGCGGCGGAGACCAGGAGGTCGTTCCGGCCGCGCCGCCACTGCGCGGTGAAGCGGGCGGCGGCGTCGACGGCGCCCGTCCCCGCGCCCGATTGAAGGTCGCCCGGCTCCTTCGTGAGCGGGACCTTCACCTCGGCGCCCACGGCGAGCGCGGGCCGCGCCCCGCGCGCCTCGCGCAGCCGCAGCTTCAGGCCCAGCACGGCGTCGCCGGGCACGAACGCCTCGAGCCGCGCGCTGCCCCGCTTGTTCACGTAGGGAGCCGCGGGGTAGAGGGCGTAGTACGGGCGCCGCGGCGCGGGCCCGGACACCACGATCACGTCGAGGGGCGGGGGTGGGAGGACCGGCCGCTCGGGCAGCGAGGCGACCCGGCTCACGACCCACCGGCCGTAGGTCTCCATCCGCGGCGTCACGCCGGCGCTCCACGCCACCGCGTAGTCGAAGAGGTCCAGGCCGAGCGGGTCGCGGTCGCGGTTGTCGAGGGCGAGGCCCAGCGTGAACCGGCCGGGGGCCAGCGTCGACGTGTCGGGCAGCGTGAAGAGCCCGCTGCCGGAAAGCGACGGTGCGCCGTCCGCCGCCGCCGGGGTCGCCGACCCGCCCCATATGCAAAACAGGAGAAGCCAGGGGCGCATGGATGGGACGCGGCGCGCCGCCGCCGCCGTCAGGCGGGCTCGCGGCCCGCGAGGCTGGCCACGACGCTGGCCAGCTCCGCCAGCTCCACCGGCTTGGTGACGTGGGCCTGGAACCCCGCGGCGATGGCGCGGTGGCGATCCTCGTCCTTGGCGTACGCCGTGAGCGCGGCCGCGGGGACCCGGCCCCCGCGGTCTTCGTCGAGGGCCCGGACCTTGCGGATCAGCGCGTAGCCGTCGTCCCCCGGCAGGCCGATGTCGCTGACCAGGACGTCGGGCTTGGCCCGCTGGATGGCGGCCAGGGCCTCGCTGGCCGAGCCCAGGGCCGTCACCTCCGCCCCGTAGTTCCGCAGGGAGAAGCTGAGCAGGTCGCGCGTGTCGGCCTCGTCGTCCACCACCATCACGCGGACGCCGTCCAGCCGCACCGGCCCCTCCTGCGGCGCCGCGGTTTCGGCCGCGGAGCGCTGGTTGCCCGGACTCGCCGAGATGGGCAGCTCCACGGTGAAGGCGGCGCCCTTTCCCTCCCCGGCGCTCTCGGCGGCCACCGTCCCCCCGTGCAGCTCGACCAGGTGGCGCACGATGGCGAGGCCGATGCCCAGCCCGCCGTGGGCGCGCGTGCTGGTGCTGTCCGCCTGGCGCAGGCGGTCGAAGACGTGGGGCAGGAAGGTGGGCCGGATCCCCTTGCCCGTGTCGCGCACGCGGACCCGGGCGTGGGAATCGACGCGCGTGAGCTCGACGTCCACCCGCCCGTCCCTGGGCGTGAACTTCACCGCGTTCGACACCAGGTTCCAGACCACCTGCTGGAGGCGGTCGGGGTCGCCCACCATGGCCGAGGCCAACGGCTCGAGCCGGGACTCGATGCGGATGCCCTTGGCGTCGGCCGCGGGACGGACCGCTTCGATCCCGGCCTCCACCACCGCGACCAGGTCCATGGGCCGGACCTCCAGGCGCAGCTTGCCCGTGATGATGCGGGAGACGTCCAGCAGGTCCTCGATGAGCTGCGTCTGCGCGCGCACGTTGCGCTCGATCACCTCCAGGCCGCGCGCGCTCGCGGCCTCGTCCAGGTCGCCCGAGCGCAGGAGCCGGACCCATCCCAGGATGGGGGACAGCGGCGTGCGCAGCTCGTGGGAGAGGGTGGCCAGGAACTCGTCCTTGGCCCGGTTGGCCGCCTCCGCGGCCTGCCGCGCCTCCTGCGAGACCTTGTAGAGCCGCGCGTTCTCCACCGCCAGCGCGGCCCGGCGCGCGACGTCCTCGGCCAGGCCCAGGTCCGACCGCCCGAACCTCCGATCCGACTCGGCGGCGATGAAGGTCAGCGCCCCCAGGTTGCGGCCGCGCGCGGTTATGGGAGCCACCATGAGGGACCGCGGCCCCAGGGCCTCGAGGGCCCTGCGGTGGTCCCCGTCCTGCGCGATCGCCTCCAGGTCGGCGGGCCGCACCTCGGGGATGATGACCGGCTCTCCCGAGCGCAGGACCTTGCCCTCGGGCGAGGTGGAGCGCGGGCCCGGCGGGGACTCCTTCAGCTGGGCCGCGACCCCGTGCTTGGCGGGATCGGCCAGCGCCACCTCCAGCCTCGTCACGGCATCGTCCTCCTCGGAGATGTCCACGATGCAGGCGTCGGCCAGGAAGGGCACGGCCAGGCGCGCCACCCGCGCCAGCGTGGCCCGGTAGTCCAGGGAGGCGGCCAGGGTGGTGCTGACCTCGGCCAGGAAGGCGGCGCGGCGCTCCGAGCTCTCCGCCGACGTCCGCGCGAGCTGCTCGCGCACGAGCTGCACCCGCTCCTCCTCCGCGCGCTTCTGGGAGGTGATGTCGCGCACGAACATGTACAAGAGGCCTTCTTGCACGAAGGCGGAGGCCGTCCAGCCCAGCCAGCGGTACGCGCCGTCCTTGCACATGCACCGGTTGTCGAAGGAGACGACGGGCGCGCCCTGCTTGAGCCGCTCCAGGTGCGCGGCCGTGACCTCGCGGTCCTCGGGCTGGATGAACTCGAGGATCGGCTTGGCCTTCAGCTCCTCGTCCGTGAAGCCCAGGGTGTCGTGCCAGCTCGGGTTGAGCTGCTTGAAGTGGCCGTCGAAGCCCGCGATGCACAGCATGTCCACGGAGAGCGCGAAGAAGCGGTTGCGCCGCGTCTCCGCCTCCAGGCGGTCCGTGACCTCCGCCAGCCGCTTCTGGAAGCTCTTCTCCTGGACGCTGCGGCGCTCCTCCGCCTGCCGCTGCATGCGCGCCGTCTTCTTGTACAGGTCCACGAAGACCCGGACCTTGGCGCGGAGGATCTCCGGGTCGATGGGCGTGCGGATGTAGTCCACGGCGCCCAGCGAGTAGCTGCGCGAGACGTATTTCTCGTCGTCGTGGGCGGTGAAGAAGATGATGGGCGTGCTCTCCGAGCTCTTGCGCTGGCGGATGAGGGTCGCGGTCTCGAAGCCGTCCATGCCCGGCATGTTCACGTCCAGGAGGATCACCGCGAAGTCCTGGCTCAGGAGGTGCTTCAGGGCCTCCTTGCCCGACTGGGCCTTGACCAGGTTCTGCCCGAGCTCGGCCAGGATCGCCTCCAGCACCAGCAGCTTGTCGGGCCGGTCGTCGACGAGGAGGATGCTCATCCTCTCCTCGGTGACGCGGTCAGGAGACGGCATGGTCAGGCGACCTTGCGGTAGAGCTTGCTTCGGCCGTCCAGCTCCTCGTACCGCGATTCGAACGGGGTCGTGCGCAGCGACTCCTTGCTGCCCAGCCCCAGGTAGCCGAACCGTCCCAGGCTCTCGTAGATCAGGGCGTGCACCCGCTCCTGGAGGCCCCGGCTGAAGTAGATGAGGACGTTCCGGCAGAAGACGGCGTTGAACTCGTTGAAGGCGCCGTCGGTGGCGAGGTTGTGGAGGGCGAAGACCACGTTGCGGCGGAGGCGGGGCTCGAAGACCGCGAAGTCGCCCTTGACCGTGTAGTGGCGCGACAAGGGGCCGCGCCCGGAGGCCTTGAGGTAGTTGGCGGTATTCACCTGCATCGAGGAGACCGGGAAGTGGCCCTTCTCGGCCTCGCGAAGCAGCGCCTCGTTCATGTCCGTGGCGTAGATCCGGCAGCGCTCGTAGAGCCCTTCCTCCTCAAGGAGGATGGCCATGGAATAGACCTCCTCGCCCGTGGAGCAGCCCGCGTGCCAGAGGCGCAGGAAGGGGTAGGTGCGCAGCATGGGGACCGCCTTCTCCCGGAAGGCGGCGAAGAAGCCGGGGTCCCGGAACATGGACGTCACGGGGACGGTCAGCACGCTCACGAACCGCTCGAAGGCCGCGGGCTCGTGGAGCAGGCGCTCCTGGAGCCGGGAGATGCTGACCAGGCCCTCCTCGCGGATGTGATGCCGGATCCGCCGCTTGATGGAGGTGGGGGCGTACTGGCGGAAGTCGTAGCCGTAGCGCTGGTAGATCGCCTCCAGCAGCAGCCGGACCTCGAGGTCCTCGAGGTCCCCCGGCCCGCCCGAGGGGAGGTGACCCCGTCCGGCCGCCGCGGGGACCCCTAGCGGTACAGCCATACCCGCAAGAGGGTCAGCAGCTGCTCGGTGTCCACCGGCTTCGCGATGTAGTCGGAGGCCCCCGCCTCGATGCACTTCTCGCGGTCTCCCTTCATGGCCTTGGCCGTGAGCGCGATGATGGGCAGGGACCTGAAGTGCGGGAGCTTGCGGATGGCGCGGATGGTGTCGTAGCCGTCCATCTCGGGGAGCATGATGTCCATCAGCACGACGTCCACCGCGGGGTCCTTCTCCAGCACGTCGAGGGCGGCCCTCCCGCTCTCCGCGGAGAGGACGTCCATCTTGTGCCGCTCGAGCACGCTGGTGAGGGCGAAGACATTGCGGATGTCGTCGTCCACGACCAGCACCTTGCGGCCCGCCAGCACCCCGCTGTCGGTCTGGTGGAGCTTGACCACGATGTCGCGCTTGGCCTCCGGCAGGCGCGCGGTGGGCCGGTGCAGGAACAGGGACACCTCGTCCAGCAGCCGCTCCGGGGAGCGGACGTCCTTCACGATTATGGTCTGGGCCAGCTTCTTGAGCTGGGTCTCCTCCTTGCGGGTGAGGTCCTTCGCGGTGTAGACGATGACGGGGACGCGCGGGCGGGAGCGCGCGCCCGACTGCTTCTTCAGCTCCGCCAGCAGGTCCAGGCCGGACATGTCGGGCAGGCCGAGGTCCAGCACCATGCAGTCGAAGTGCCGCCCCGCCACCGCGGCCAGGGCGTCCTTGCCCGTTGCCACCTCGGTGACCTGGACGTCGTCGCCGCCCACGAGGTCCACCACGGCCCGGCGCTGGGCCTCGTCGTCCTCCACCAGCAGGAGGGTGCGGACCTGCCGGTCCACGAAGTCCTTCAGGGACGCGATGGCCTCGCTCAACAGCTCCTTGGGCACCGGCTTGGTGAGGAAGGCCAGGGCGCCCTGGCGCAGCGCCCGCTCGGGCTCGTCGGTGATCGAGATGACGTAGACCGCGATGTGGCGCGTATCCGGGTCGTCCTTCAAGCGGTCCAGCACCTTCCACCCGTCGAGGTCGGGGAGGCTCAGGTCGAGCGTCACCGCGTCCGGCTTCAGCTCGCGGGCCAGGTTCAAGGCGATGGTGCCCCGGGTCGCGGCCACGACCTTGAAGCCCTTATCGTGGCCCATGTCGAGGAGGAAGCGCGCGAAGGCGGAGTCGTCCTCGACCACCATCAGCACCCGGTCCCCCGGGTAGATGGCCGCGCGGTCGTCCGCGATCTCGACCGCCCAGGACGGCAGGGTCTCCGTCGCGGCCGGCATGGCCACCTGCGGAAAGCTCAGGGCCGTGGCCGCGTCGGCCGCGGAGCGGGCCTCGCGGCGCGGGGTGCGGACCGGCCGGTAGTTGAGGGGGAGGTAGAGGGTGAACGTGCTGCCCTCGCCGGGCGCGCTCTTGAGGTGGATCTCCCCGCCCAGCAGGCGCGCCAGCTCCCGGCTGATGGCCAGCCCGAGGCCGGTGCCCCCGAACTTGCGGGTCGTGCCCCCCTGGGCCTGCTGGAAGGCCTCGAAGATGATCTGCTGCTTGTCGGGCTGGATGCCGATCCCGGTGTCGCTCACCGCGAAGCAGGCCACGGTGCCCGCGCCGCTCAGGCTCTCGTTATCGGGGCTCCAGCCGCGCTTGGCGGTGCCGATGTGGAGGGCCACCGACCCCTTCTCCGTGAACTTGAAGGCGTTGGAGAGCAGGTTCTTCAGGATCTGCTGCAGGCGCTTGGAGTCGGTGTGTATGGCCGCGGGCAGCTCGGGGTCCAGCCTCATGTTGAACTGCAGGCCCTTGGCCTCGGCCACGTGGCGGAAGGTCCGCTCCACGAAGTCCTTCAGGTCCGGGAAGGGGACGTCCGAGACCTCCACCGTCACCGTGCCCGACTCGATCTTCGAGAGGTCGAGGATGTCGTTGATGAGCACGAGCAGGTCGTTGCCGGAACCGTAGATCGTCTTGACGAACTCCACCTGCTTGGGGGTGAGGTTGCCCTCGTGGTTCTCGGAGAGCTGGTGGGCGAGCATGAGCAGGCTGTTCAGCGGCGTGCGCAGCTCGTGGGACATGCTGGCCAGGAACTCCGACTTGTACTTGGAGGTGAGGGCGAGCTGGCGGGCCTTCTCCTCCAGGGCCTGCCGCGCCTGCTCCACCTCCCGGTTCTTGCGCTCCACCTCCACGTTCTGCTGCGCGAGCAGGCGGGCCTTCTCCTCCAGCTCCTCGTTGGTCTGCTGCAGCTCGTCCTGCTGGCTCTGCAGCTCCTTGGCCAGCGACTGGGACTGCTCCAGCAGGCGCTCCGTGCGTGTGTTGGCCTCGATGGTGTTGAGCACGATCCCGATGGACTCCGTGAGCTGCTCCAGGAAGGCCAGGTGGGTGTTGCTGAAGCGGTTGAAGGAGGCCAGCTCCACCACCGCCTTGACCTCGCCCTCGAAGGTCACGGGGAGGACCACGATGTTCTCCGGCGGGGCCTCGCCCAGCCCGGACGAGACCTGGATGTAGTCGTCGGGCACGCTGGTGAGGAGGATGCGCTCCTTCTCCAGCGCGGCCTGGCCGACCAGCCCCTCGCCCAGACGGAACTCGCTGCCCACGTTCTTGCGCTCGCGGTACGCGTAGCTGGCCAGCAGCCGCAGACGCTGCTCCTCGCCCGTTCCGTCCTCCATGGTGTAGAAGACGCCGTGCTGCGCGGAGACGGTGGGCGCCAGCTCCGAGAGGATCAGCTTGCCCACCGTGAGCAGGTCCTTCTGGCCCTGCAGCATCCGGGTGAACTTCGCCAGGTTGGTCTTCAGCCAGTCCTGCTCGGTGTTCTTGAGGGTGGTCTCCTTGAGGTTGCGGATCATCTCGTTGATGTTGTTCTTCAGCTCCTCGACCTCGCCCAGGGCCTCCACCTGGATCGAGCGCGTAAGGTCGCCCTGGGTCACCGCGGTGGCGACCTCGGCGATGGCCCGCACCTGGGTGGTGAGGTTGGCGGCCAGCTGGTTGACGTTGTCCGTGAGGGCCTTCCACGTCCCCGCGGCCCCGGGCACGTTGGCCTGGCCGCCCAGCTTCCCCTCCACGCCCACCTCGCGGGCCACGCCCGTGACCTGCTCGGCGAAGGTGGCCAGGGTGTCGGTCATGGCGTTGATGGTGTCGGCCAGGGCCGCGATCTCGCCCTTGGCCTCCACGGTCAGCTTCTGCTTGAGGTCGCCGTTGGCCACCGCGGTCACGACCTTGACGATGCCGCGCACCTGGCTGGTGAGGTTGTTGGCCATGAGGTTGACGTTGTCGGTCAGGTCCTTCCACGTCCCCGACACGCCCTTCACCTCGGCCTGGCCGCCCAGCTTGCCTTCCGTGCCCACCTCGCGGGCCACGCGCGTGACCTCGGCCGCGAAGCTCGAGAGCTGATCCACCATGGTGTTGATCGTTTCCTTCAGCTCCGCGATCTCGCCCTTCACGTCCACGGTGATCTTCTTGGTGAGGTCGCCCTTGGCCACGGCGGTGGTGACGGCGGCGATGTTCCGGACCTGGCCCGTCAGGTTGCCGGCCATGAAGTTCACGTTGTCGGCGAGGTCCTTCCAGATCCCGCCCACCCCCGGAACCAGGGCCTGACCGCCCAGCTTGCCTTCCGTCCCCACCTCGCGGGCCACGCGCGTCACCTCCGAGGAGAAGGCGCGCAGCAGGTCCACCATGGTGTTGATGGTGTCCTTCAGCTCCAGGATCTCGCCGCGCACGTCCACGGTGATCTTCTTGGAGAGGTCGCCGTTGGCCACCGCGATGGTGACCCCGGCGATGTTGCGCACCTGGGCCGTGAGGTTCCCGGCCATGGAGTTGACGCTGTCCGTCAGGTCCTTCCACGTCCCGGCCACGCCCTTCACCTCGGCCTGACCGCCGAGCTTGCCCTCCGTGCCGACCTCGCGCGCCACGCGCGTGACCTCGGCCGCGAAGCTCGAGAGCTGGTCCACCATCGCGTTGACGACGTTCTTCAGCTCCAGGATCTCGCCCTTGACGTCCACGGTGATCTTCTTGGTGAGGTCCCCGTTGGCCACGGCCTTGGTGACGTCGGCGATGTTGCGGACCTGGCTGGTCAGGTTGCCGGCCATGAAGTTCACGTTGTCGGTGAGGTCCTTCCAGGTGCCGGCCACGTCGCGCACGTCGGCCTGGCCGCCCAGCTTCCCTTCCGTGCCCACCTCGCGGGCCACGCGCGTGACCTCGGAGGCGAAGGAGCGGAGCTGGTCCACCATGGTGTTGATCGTCTCCTTCAGCTCCAGGATCTCGCCCCGCACGTCGACGGTGATCTTCTTCGAGAGGTCGCCGTTGGCCACGGCCGTGGTGACCTCCGCGATGTTGCGGACCTGGCCGGTGAGGTTGCCGGCCATGAAGTTCACGCTGTCCGTCAGGTCCTTCCAGGTGCCCGCCACGCCCATGACCGCGGCCTGGCCGCCCAGCCGGCCCTCGGTGCCCACCTCGCGGGCCACGCGCGTGACCTCGGCCGCGAAGCTCGAGAGCTGGTCCACCATGGTGTTGATCGTGTCCTTCAGCTCCGCGATCTCGCCCTTCACGTCCACGGTGATCTTCTTGGAGAGGTCGCCCTTGGCCACGGCGGTGGTGACGGCGGCGATGTTGCGGACCTGGCCGGTAAGGTTGCCGGCCATGAAGTTCACGCTGTCCGTCAGGTCCTTCCAGGTCCCGGCCACGCCCATGACCGCGGCCTGGCCGCCCAGCTTGCCCTCCGTGCCCACCTCGCGGGCCACGCGCGTGACCTCCGCCGCGAAGCTCGAGAGCTGGTCCACCATGGTGTTGATCGTGTCCTTCAGCTCCGCGATCTCGCCCTTGACGTCCACGGTGATCTTCTTGGAGAGGTCGCCCTTGGCCACGGCGGTGGTGACGGCGGCGATGTTGCGGACCTGGCCGGTAAGGTTGCCGGCCATGAAGTTCACGCTGTCCGTCAGGTCCTTCCAGGTCCCGGCCACGCCCTTGACCTCGGCCTGACCACCCAGGCGGCCTTCCGTGCCCACCTCGCGGGCCACGCGCGTGACCTCCGCCGCGAAGCTGCTGAGCTGGTCCACCATCGCGTTGACGACGTTCTTCAGCTCCAGGATCTCGCCCTTGACGTCCACGGTGATCTTCTTGGTGAGGTCCCCGTTGGCCACGGCCTTGGT
>Ga0214472_10000299_pt1 | contig 64217 bp, 64 predicted proteins | sample RVTome_6_FD_207662 | JGI IMG/M metagenome (GOLD analysis project Ga0214472, IMG submission 207662) | Soil microbial communities from uranium-contaminated site in the Upper Colorado River Basin, Wyoming, United States - RVT140D175 | ecosystem: Environmental > Terrestrial > Soil > Contaminated >...
TACCGCGCATGCTTATGGGAGCGGTGCGATTGGCTGGTATGCGTTCGCTATCCTCGCGGCCGCGGCTGTGTCTACGACCTTTTTTGAGTTCGGAAAGCTTGCCGCGCAAGTTACCGGGCGTATTCGCGCGCTGTCGCTCCTGACATTCGGAGACCAGGCGCTCCGGTTCTCATGGGTGCTTGGTTTAGTGCTCGCGGGTGCGGGCGTCCTGGGTGCGGCGATGGGCCACCTGTTCGGCACTCTGACGCTTGCCGTTTTTGCCGCGCTTGTATGGCACCGTATCAGTGAAAGCACGAAATCCGAATATCGAAATTCGAAACAAATCCAAAATTCGAATATCGAAACGCCAAGCGCCTGGCCTTCGATATCCGAGGTCGTCTATGTCGCCAAAGGGGCGTCTATCCGGAGATATTTGGCGGATACGCTCTGGGTGCTGGGTGACCGGAACCTTGCCATGCTGTTCGCGGCGTTGCCTGTCGCACTCACCGGACTGTTCGTTACATCGGTCGAGGTCGCGTATCTGAAGGTGGCCTTCGGGTATATTACGTTGGCCATGAGCGTGATGACGCCGATGTCGATTCTTCTAAACTCTCGCTTTCCCGAGATTCAGGCGACACGACCGGACAGGTTGCGCCGTGAGTTCATGCGCGTGACCGGCTCTGCAGTACTGCTCACGGGTGTGACCACTGTTTTTGTAGTGGTCCTTGCGCCATGGGTATTTCGCTTTCTGTATGGTCCCGCATACGACGCGGCCGTTCCCTATGCGCAACTGTTCGCGGTCCACGGTATCCTTTTTGGTCTCGGTGTTGCCCTGGGGCCGATGTGGCGCGCCTTGGGTAAGGTAAGGGTCTCTATCTTTATTAATCTCATCACGCTTGGCGCAGGGATTCCGCTCGGCATCTTCTTCATCCGCGGATGGGGGGTCGCCGGTGCGGTCGGTATGATTACGCTGTGGTATCTGGTGAGTCATGGAGCGTCGTTCGTCTATTTGACGAGAGCGTTGGGAAATTCTAAATCCTAATATCGAAACCCTAAACAAATTCAAATACCAAATGACCAAAACACCGACTTAAGGTTTTCGTCATGATGCTTGGAATTTTGCCAATAATGAAATACATTTGAAGCTGTGAGAAACGAACCATTAGTGGCGACGATCATCCGCTGGGGCCTTTGGGCCACCGCCCTGGTGCCGCTCATCATCTTTCGGGACTACATATCGCCGTTCCATTTCGGCAAGGTGGTCGTCTTTCGTTCGCTCATTGAGATACTCTTGGTCCTGTTCATCGTTCTTATCTGGCAGAATCGTGCGTATCGTCCCAAGCTCGATGTCATCGGCTGGACGTTCCTGGGCTTCACACTGGCGTATACACTGGCGACCGTCACGAGCGTGGCGCCGTATTTTAGCTTCTGGGGAACGCTGGAGCGCATGGGTGGCCTGTTCTCCTTCTGGCACTACTTCATTTTCTACGTGATGCTCGTCTCCGTGATGCGCGAGCGCCGTCATTGGTGGGCACTTTTGGATATAATGATTTTCGTCGGCGTATTATCGGGTATCTATGGCTTTCTACAAAAGACGGACCTGACGTTCATTCTTGGTTCCGGAGGCCGGGTGCGTCCGTTCGGCACTATCGGGAACCCGGCGTTGTTTGCCGGCTATCAGATTCTTGTCGCGTTTCTGGCGGGTATATTCTCTCTGCGGGAGGGCATTTCACCGGTACACCGCTGGTGGTACCGGGGTGCGGCGGTGCTCATGTTCCTGGCGGTGTTTTCCACCGCGGTTCGCGGTTCGCTGTTGGGCGTCGTCGTCGGTGTTGCCGTGTTCGTCCTGCTATTGAGTGCGTTCAATCGTTCCCGCCGGACCAAGTTCATCGTGTTCGGTACCGGCGTGGCCATTGGGATATTCGCCCTGTTCGCTCTGGTGTTTCACAACACATCGTTCGTACAGAATTCGCCGTATTTACGCCGTATCACCGACTTCTCATCCGAGAGCTACACCGTACAGACGCGCTTTTGGGCTTGGAACGCAGGCTTGCAGGGCTGGTCGGAGACACCTAAGACTGTTTTGGTCGGCTGGGGTCCGGAGAACTTTAACGTCCCGTTCTCCAAGTATTTTAATCCAAAGTTCTTCCGCGGGCCGGGCTCGGAGACATTCTTTGACCGGGCGCATAACATGTTCATGGAGGTACTGGTCACGATGGGCCTGGTTGGCCTACTGACCTATCTGGCTCTCTTTGGGGCCGTGTTCTGGACCTGCTGGAAATTGATGCAACGGGGCGGCGAATGGCGACTCTACGGTATGGGATTCACGGCGATGACTGTGGCGTATATTATCCATAACGCGTTTATTTTCGATACGTCGACTAACTTCATCGTGTTTTTCACGTTGGCCGGATTTCTTTCGTCTTTGGCTGTCCAATCGTCCGGATCCGGAGTAAATACAAAAAAGCCCGCCCATCGCCCCGCTCCGCTGGGAGCTGGGCGGTTGAGCGTTCTGCTTATTCTTCTTATTCCGGCGCTTATCGTAATGGCCCGGACGAACATCCGTCCTACCCAGGCGAACTATGCGACTACGCGAGGTATCATCGCGGGCTGGCAGGGGCAATTCGCCGAAGCGATGAGCAAGTATGAGGAAGCGGTCGCCTATGAGACGTTCGGCGTGTACGAGGAGCGACATCGTCTGGCACAGTACCTGCTCGAGGTGAATATCCAGATTGAGGGTGTGCCTGATATCTTCCGGCAGGCACTTGAGTTTGCCATTAGTGAGGTTGAGAAGAATATTCTATTAAATGAACAGGATTACCTCCCGCATCTCTATTTGGCGCGTATGCACATCATCCTAGGCCAGAATGATCCAGACTCTGATCATAACGCTATCGCATTGTCACACACCGACCGCGCCTTGGAGATATCGCCTACGTTCGTGCGCACCTATTTCGAGATTGCCCAGGCGTACTTGAACCGAAAAGAGTTTGTCCAGGCATATGAATGGTTCGCCAAGGCCCAACAACTCAATCCGGAAGTCGGCATCACCTACTGGTATTTGGGCATTGTCCGTGCCCAGCTGGGAGACCCAGAAGGAGCCATCGAGTTTATCAATGAGGCCGTTCAAAAGGGGTATACGTTGAGCCAGGAAGAGGTTGAACGGGTCATTAACATCTACCTGCAGTTGGGCGACCTAGATTCAGTCGTTGCGCTCCTGGAACAGTTGATAGAGCGTGCTCCCGACCGTCCCGACTATTGGGCATCGCTGGCGGCAGCACATATACAGGCCGGCAATAATGAGGATGCGATTTACGCCATCAGACAGGCGATGGAGTTGGACGAGGACTATCGTGCTGAAGGAGAGCGTCTGCTTCAGGAGCTTGGAGCGGAGTAGGCACTTGCGGCATATTCTACCAATTTCGAGGCTGAAATTGGTAGAATCCCCTCAGAAAACAAGCAATTCCGGCATAGGTGAGGAGTAAGTAGAGGGCCAGAATAGAGAGAGGGCCCGTTCGCGAGTGATACTGAAGGGTGTGGGGCGATGCCTCATCCAGCTTACTGCCCTGCCTGTCGTAGGGATGTCCAGATGGTTTTGAGGATAATCTCCAGGTCCAGGAGGAACGAGCGATATTTTATGTAGTATAGGTCGTAGCGAAGCTTCTCTATTGCGTCCGATACGGAGGCGCCGTATCGGTATTTTATCTGTGCCCAGCCGGACAGGCCCGGTTTAACCAGGTAGCGTTGGCGGTAGAAGGGAATCTCCTGGGCGAGCCGTTCATCGAACTCAGGACGTTCGGCGCGTGGACCAACCAGTGACATCTGTCCTCGCAGGATGTTCCAGAGCTGAGGCAACTCGTCGATGCGGGTCTTGCGCAAAAAGCGGCCCACGCGTGTGATGCGGGGATCACTCTGCTGTGCCCAGACGGCGCCGGTAGTGGCTTCGGCATCCGAGCGCATCGTCCGAAATTTGATGATATCGAATGGCTGGCCATCCTTGCCGGTGCGTCGCTGGCGGAACAGTACCGGACCGGGCGAATCAAGCTTGATGGTTGCGGCGATGAGGGGATAGAGAACCAGCACGATGCCTCCGGCGACCGTGCTGAAGACGACGTCAACTGCACGCTTGGTAGTGCCGTAGCCACGCTTGGAGCCCTCAGCCAGATTTTCCAGGAACCAGATGCGGTTGATGGTGGTGACCGGGACCTTGCCGGTCAGCTGTTCGGTGAAGGTCGCCAGGTCCATGAATGTCATGCCATGCGGCAGGGCCTCAAACAGGCGGTCGATAGCCGTTGGTACGCCGTATGCCTCGGGGCCAATGACGATAAGGTCCACGGTGCCTTCGGTTACGAGTTTCTCGAATGTCTCCATGCCGTGTACTGCCGGGATGACGGTGCCATTCAGCGCTAGGGTCGCCTGGCCCAGGTGGATGATGCCCACAGCCTCAAAGCCCATCTGTGGATTCGTAGCGATGACTTCTGCTAGTTCGAAGGAGCTGTCGTCCCCACCGACGATAAGGACGCGTTGCTTGGGAGTGCCGAACGCCAGAACGCGGTTATACAGGTACCGACTGGCGGTTTGCAGGACGATAAACACGCCCGCGAAGATGAGTAAGTTCGTTTTCGGGGTGATACCGAACGAGGGGAGGGTGTAGAAGAAGATAGTGGAGACGATAGTGGCCATACCGGCCGCCTGCGCGAGCGCTTCAAAAAACTCCCGGCGGTTTTGCAGGAAACGGCGGTCGTAGAGGTTGGCGATGTACATAGCGAGAATCCAGACGATGAAGATGCCGGAGAAGGGCACCAGGTGTGCGTCCAGCTGGTGCCGGGCTCCGGAGGTGCCGTAGCGCACAAACAGAGCGACGACGAGCGACGCGTAGAGGATGGCGATGTCAGAAAGGGGGAGGAAGAATCTTCGCATAGAACTACTATTATAATATAGATACCATATTAGTCAATTCGTGCTTTTGCCATACCGCCTTGAGTCGTCCGTCAAAAAGGCATAGAATGGGCAAAATGCATATCGCTATTGTTACCAAAAACATTGAGTTGGACGAGCCACTCCGCGTGTTCGTCAACGAGAAAATTAGCGGTCTGGAGCAGTACCTGCAGTCGTTCGGACCCAGTGAAGAGCTCTACGCTCGCGTGGAGATCGGCAAATCCAGCGAGCACCATCATAAAGGACGCATCTGGTACGCTGAGACAAACATCCATGTCGGGCAGGGACAGGTCCTCTTTCGCGCTCAGAGTGAGCGCGAGGACTTACGTGTTGCCATCACCGACGTGAAGAACGAGTTACAAACCCAGATACGGCGCACTAAAGAGAAGATAGTCGATCGCGACCGCCAGCCCCAGGAATAGGCATGAAGGTAAATTCCCTCTACGGGGACTGTACGGTGCCTTCATTTTTCCTGTCTTTCTGCTATCATGCCGTCGCATTATGTCTTTTTGGACCAAGCTATTTGGAGACCCGAACGCGCGCCAGATCCAGTTATTCCAGCCGCTCATAGAGCGCATCAATGGCCTTGAGGAGGAATTGCGCGCCTGTTCGGATGAGGAACTTCGTTCCCTGACGGAGCGTTTTCGTGCGCGTCTGCATCCGTCGGCTGGTGAAGGAGAGACGCTCGATGACCTGCTTCCCGAGGCGTTCGCCGCGGTGCGTGAGGCGGCACGGCGAACGCTGAGCCAGCGTCACTATGATGTCCAGCTCATGGGGGGGATCGTCCTACACCGTGGCATCATCGCCGAGATGCGCACCGGAGAGGGCAAGACGCTTGTCGCCACCCTGCCGGTATATCTGAATGCGCTTATGGGCAAGGGCGTGCACGTGGTTACGGTGAACGACTATCTTTCCCGGCGCGATGCGGCTTGGATGGGCCAAGTCTACCATGCCCTAGGCATGAGTATTGGCATACTCAACCATGACACCGCCTTCGTGTACGACCCGGCGCACGTAAGCGCAAAATCCGAGTCTCCAAATTCTGCACAAATGCAAAATCCCCAATCTCTGTCTGGTGGGCAGGCCGCTGAGACGGTAAATGGTCAGCGGTCAACGGAAGACGCGGTCCGCGAAGCAGATCGAGAGCGTGACGAGACCGGTTCGTTCCGGGTTGCGCATGAATTCCTGCGCCCGGTGCCTCGCCCGCAGGCATATGAGGCAGATATCACCTACGGCACGAATAACGAGTTCGGGTTTGACTACTTGCGCGATAACATGGTCTCCAGCGTCTCTCAAATGGCTCAGCGTCCGGAAGACACGCACACGTATGCCATCGTGGATGAGGTAGATTCCATCCTCATTGACGAGGCGCGCACCCCGCTCATTATCTCCGCTCCGGATGAGGAGTCCGGCAAGTTGTATCCCCAATTCGCCCGCATTGTCCCCTCTCTTATTGCTGAGGAGGATTTCACCCTTGATGAGAAGCGCAAGACCGTCTCTATTACCGACTCGGGCATCGAGAAGATACAACAGCGGTTGGGCCTGGGTGATATCTACCAGGAGGGCGGTAGTCGCTATGTGCACCACCTTGAGCAGGCCCTGCGCGCGCAGGTGTTGTTTGCGCGCGATCGGGATTACGTGGTCAAAGACGGCCAGGTCGTTATCGTAGACGAGTTCACCGGTCGGCTTATGCCAGGTCGGCGCTGGTCCGACGGTCTACACCAGGCGGTGGAGGCCAAGGAAGGCGTGGCAGTCCAGCGTGAATCCAAGACACTCGCCTCTATCACGTTCCAGAACTATTTCCGCCAGTATGCCAAGTTGGCGGGTATGACCGGTACTGCGCGGTCCTCGGCAGAGGAGTTTGCCAAGGTCTATGGCCTACAGGTACTTTCGGTGCCCACGCATCGTCCGCTCATCCGTGAGGATTTGCCGGACCGTATTTATAAGAACAAGACGGGCAAATTGCGCGCACTGGTTGAGCATGTCCGTGAGCGGAGCGCTGCGGGCCAGCCGGTTCTGGTGGGTACGGCGTCTATCCAGAACAATGAGGTCGTGCATACCCTCTTGGAACAAGCAGGCGTGGACCATGAGGTACTCAACGCAAAAAACCACGAACGTGAGGCTGAGATTCTTGCCCAGGCGGGCCGTCGAGGTGCCGTTACCGTCGCTACTAACATGGCGGGCCGCGGCGTGGACATTATTTTGGGTGGCAATCCTGTGGATTCGACTGAGGCTGAGGCGGTTCGCCAGGCCGGTGGCCTGATGGTGTTGGGTACTGAGCGACACGAGGCGCGGCGCATAGACGACCAGCTCCGCGGGCGGGCGGGCCGGCAGGGCGACCCGGGTGCTTCGCAATTCTATGTTTCTACGGAGGACGATTTGGTACGTATCTTCAGCGGTGACCGTCTGCATCGCATCATGGAGACCCTGGGCGTGCGGGATGAGGATGCTATCGAGAATCGTGTAGTCTCCAGCTCCATTGAAAAGGCACAGGAGCGCATTGAGGGACACCATTTCGACGCTCGCAAATATGTCCTCGAGTATGACGACGTGATGAACCGGCACCGTTCAGCCATCTATCGGCTCCGCGAAGAGGTCCTGCGCGAGGACGACAACACTGACCGCATGCTCGAATGGCTCTATGCTTTGGTCCGACAGGAGCTGTCCATGCGCCGGGACGTTAACACAGGCGAGGTGGACATCGAGGAGGTCGCCCAGTCGCTTAAGACAGTGGCGCCTTTCGACCCGAACGTACATGTCACATTGCTCGAACGTTCACCCCGTATCCCACCGGTAGATGGCAGTGACCCCTTGGCCGAGTATCTGGAATCAGAGCTGGACCGCCTGTGGGAGCTTAAGGAGAAGGAAGTGGGCGAGGAGGAGATGCGTCGTCTCGTGAAGATTGTCATGCTCCGCACCGTGGACGATGTTTGGGTAGACCACCTGGCCGCTATGGAATCGCTACGCGAGAGCGTCCAGCTTCGCGCCTACGGTCAGCGTGACCCGCTGGTGGAGTATAAGATTGAGGCCCAGCGTCTGTATGGTCAGTTGCTCGAGACGGTTAGGATGCGCGCCGCGGGCATCATCTTCCACGTGCGCACCATGGCTCCCGAACAGCATGCCAACATGCGCGAGAAACGTGAAGACCTGCCGGGCGAACAGCGTATTCCGCACCAGGACAGCGTCACACCCCAGCACGACACTTCCGCACCGGTGCAGGAGGGCCCCAGAATCGGCCGCAACGACCCCTGCCCCTGTGGAGCGATTAACCCGGCGACCGGTGAAATTTACAAGTATAAGAAATGTGGACTTATTCATGCGCCCCATCACAAAAACTGACCTTATCCGCATCCATTGATTCTTAATTTAAAGGGTGTGCTATACGCTCATACACACCCCGGCCAGCCGCAAGGTCCGCCGGGGTTTCAGTTTTTCTTGTTTTTGGCTATTTTCTGGCATACAATCGGTTAGTCAAAATTAGTCAAAAGGAGTGGAACTTTGAGAATCATATCGCTGAACACCTGGGGCGGCCGTGCTCTCCATCCGCTGATGGAATTCTTCAGACGGCACGGGCCGTCAACGGACATCTTCTGCCTGCAGGAGATGCACGATACCACCGCCGCATATCGGCAGCGTCAGCATCCGGACGAGCATGTCTGTCCGGACCTGTTAGGCAAGATGGCCACGGTACTTCCCGAGCATATCGGGTTCTTCGCCGACTGGGAGGACAACCCTGACCGGATGAGCATCGCCTTCTTTGTGAGGGCCGACATTCCGCTCGAGGCGGTGAACGAGCAGGTCGTCTATGTGCCACAGGAGCCCAAGGAGCACGGCAGCGCGGTCATTTCACCGCGTAAGCTACAGTATCTGACCGTCCTGTCGCATGACGCCGATAAGCCCGTGTTGACCGTCGTCCATTACCACGGGCTGTGGGAGGGAAACAGTAAGGACGACACACCCGAACGCATCGAACAGTCCCGGACTCTCTATCGGTTCCTGGAGCCGATCCTCAGTCCGGTCATCCTGTGTGGAGACTTCAACGTTCATCCAGGCACGGAGTCCTATCGCATATTGCGGGAACGGTTCGACAAGGAGCTGGTGGTCGATCGTGGTTGGCCTGGGACCCGTACGCCCCTGTACCGGCATTTCCGGGAGAAGGGGTTCATACCGTACGCGGACTACTGTTTTGTCACCGGTGACGTGGCGGTCGAGGACTTCCGGGTCATGGGCGACCTGGCTTCCGACCACGCGGCGCTCTTACTGGACGTTGCTCATCACTAGGAGGGAACGCATGCGCATTATCCTGGGTTCGTCGTCGCCGCATCGCCGAGCGGTCATGCGGGAGATATGCCCGTCCGGGTTCGAGGTCATCGCACCCGACATCGACGAGAAGGCCATCCGTGATTCAAATCCCCAGCTCCTGACCGCCAAGATCGCCATGGCCAAGTGGGAGGCGCTCAAGGGGCGAGTCGGCGACGACGCAGTGGTTATTACTGCAGACCAGGTTGTCGTTTGTCGAGGCATCATCCGGGAGAAGCCCGAGAGTGTGGCTCTGGCGCGTCTGTACCTGCGCTCATACCAAGATGACCCGGCGGTCTGTGTGACGGCCGTACATGTGGGCAATACGCGCACTGGCTGGACCAGTCTTGCTCTTGATTCTGCGACTGTCTGGTTCAAGGGCCTGACCGACGAAGCTATCGAGTTACTCATCGAGGAGGGGACCATCATGACCTGCGCGGGAGGATTTGCCGCAGGACAGCCCTTCTTTGACCCCTACGTGGCGCGCATTGACGGTGAGCGTGAGAGTGCCATGGGACTGCCTCGTGCGCTAACCCTCGCTCATCTGGCTACCGCCAGAGCGTCCCGATAATGCTTGCAGGCTCTGCCAAGCGGTCCATCGTCCGATGGACCGCTTTTTCTTTGGTATACTAAAGTTGATGAAGGAGGGATATGTGCGTAATTTGATATTCGGCATTGAGGATGGCCTGGTCTCAACGGTTGGGTTTGTCTCTGGCATCGCTTCGGTCAACATCCAAAGCCCGACACTGCTCTTGAGTGGTGTGGTGCTTATCTTCGTGGAGGCGTTCTCTATGGCGGCCGGGAGTTTTCTATCGGAGGAGTCAGCGCGCGATGTGCGTCGGCGAAGCGGCCGATTTATCGGCTCATCGTTCTTGGGCGCACTGGTCATGTTTCTGGCCTACCTCGTGGCGGGTCTTCTGGTAATCGCCCCGTATGGATTTGCGTGGACCGCGTACGCGTTCCCCTGGTCGGTCGGTTTGTCGCTGGCCGCACTGTTCCTACTGGGCGCATTTAGCGCTCGCGTTGCTAACAAGGCGATTTTACCGCGGGCATTTCGCGCGGTGGGTGTGGGCGGCATGGCCATCGGGCTTGGCGTTTTCGTGGCGCGAACGCTTATGCCGTCGTTTTGACGGTTAGGTCTGCTATACTGGACACATGACAGAAAGGGGGTGTATCGCATGAGTTTGCACAAGGTCACCTTTATCTTGTTAATCGTCGGTGGTTTGAACTGGCTACTTGAGGTTTTCGGCTGGGGTGTCGGACAGTGGCTTCCCTACAGTGTCGCCCAACTGCTCTATATCCTCGTCGGTCTTTCTGCGCTCTACGAGCTCTTCAGTCACAAGAAGACCTGTAGAGAGTGTGATAGGCATGTAGGCGGTTCCGGGATGCCGGCATAAGACTCTTTCGGATACGGAAAAAGGGACCGTGTGTCCCTTTTTCGTTCACCATTTTCTCAAAAAACGTCAATTTGACCGACATGGCGTGGTTGGGCTACTATCCGCCAACTTATGTCTCGCCACACGAAATTGACCCATATTCCCAGGAGTGGTCACCCGGTCATTGATTGGATATTTGGGCAGTTCGTGCAGGTGCTTACGCGTGAGACGACGATTATCAGGCGCACACGCCGATTGACCAATCCGGATGACCCGCATCGGCGTGTAATTCGGGGACTCATGGACCCGCTTGCAGGCCCGTCTGGTCGCACTATTCATATATTCATCAATCCCGCAAAGGATGCTAACCGAGACCGTGACGAGGAGGTCGAGACGCTCATCCATGAGCTTGCCCATGTGGTCATGGAACGGGCTCTTGAGCGGGATATTCTCCGGCTAGAGCGTACCCTGGCCAAGGAATTTACGGTGCACCAGCGGCGGTTCCTGAAAGCGTTCCTTCCGCGCCATACCGTCAAGCGTTATCCGATGGTGCGCGGAGGAGTGCGTCCCGTCTCCCTGTAGTGGTGTTATCTTCTGTCCTTGTCGTTCTCGGCCCCCGTATCCTTGCGATACGGGGGCTTTTCTTCTATCGTTTTCTCGTCATTCATTCGCTCTTTGAAAAATCACGGAGTGGAGGAAAGAGGAGGATGCCATGAGTATCGCCGGACCGGAAATCCAGTTCTTCTTTCAAACGTTCTCAGCACTGGAGTACCGGCCCAATCTTCCGGTGCTCTGCCTTGTGCTCGAGGGTCAGGCCGACCTCATCATGTCCAGGGTCTTTCCCGAGGTCGAGAAGGCTCGGGAGATGCTGGACAAGGCTCGCGAGAAAGACGACGAGACAGTCTCACTCTTCGGCGCCATGCGTGAGGGACAGAGCATCCCGCTCGGCATCGTGTATGTGCGACAGCCGTGGCGGCGTCGCCGTGAGCGCGGGATGATGGACATTGATAGTATCAACTTCTATCGCGAGGTGTATGGCCGGACAGTGCTCGCTACCAAGCGAACACGGACATCTGGCTATTCCGAGTTTGTTATCGTGTTGCCCTCCCAGTTTCGCCCGGGCAACATCCACAACGATCGGCGTCAGGATCAGCGCCTGGGCCGTTTCGTCCGGACCGTCACCGAGGCCGTCGTGTATGCGAACAGCTCGCTGGATCACCTGATCAGGGGGGCGTCATTGTGTACGCAGATGGTGACGCTGACCTATCTCGGTCAGGAGAATCGCGAAGTGGGGAACTTCTTTCAGAGGTCGATCAACGAGGGCCACCTGCTTGGGGAAGCAACCGGTATGGTGCGGCGATTGACCCTCATGCCGTCCAATCTCAAGCAGCCGACCCAGTTCGTCGCCCTGGCGACCGGAACCAAGGCTTTCAAACCTCGGACGGCCCGATCGAAGGCCTGGCATGCATTGACGGGGCACCATTTTTCCTCACGGGTGAAGATCTCGTACCTGTACGGCAAGGAGGGATTGGCGAAGTTCGGTCTCGGTCTCATCGAAGGCGTCAGTCGCGGTGCCGCGCAGGAGCCGGTCTTCCTGAAGCTCCGGTATCGGCCGGCCAGTAGTCGCCAAAAAGCCCTCAGGCGGGTCGTAGTCATTGGCAAAGGGATCATCTTCGATACCGGCGGCACGAATGCCAAGGACGGTGAGAATCTGGAACGGATGCATTACGATGCCGCTGGTGCAGCAATGGCCATTGCGTTGGTCAAGCTGGCCGATGCGGTTGGTGTGCCGGTGGAGGTGACCGCACTGGTGCCGATCATGGAAAATACCAACGGTCCGGAGGCCATGCGACCCAACGATGTTATCAGGGCCTATGACGGCAAAACGGTTGAGGTCCTTGATACCGATGCCGAAGGCCGGCTGGTCATTGCCGATGCGGTCGCCTACAGTGAGCGCCGCATCCGGCCTGATTGCACGATTACCATCGGTACGCTCGGTGATATGAGTGGTGTTGGACCGGACCTGCTTAAGGTTGGGTTTGGCAATACGAGGATTCGTCGTAAGATCGCGCGCGCCGAAGGCCTGTCCCTGGAGAAGGCATTCGTGCTCCCGAGTATCGACCATCTCAATGAGGTCGACAATGAGCATCTAGGGAGCGTCAGCGACCTGGTCAACTGGCCGAAAGCGGGATACTGCGACACTGCCGCCTTCATCTTCGTTTACAACTTCTTCAACCAGGAGAGGCCGGAGTGGGCGTTCATTGATCCGAGCATTCTCTTTGAGAGCGATGCCGACGAATACGGCGTCGGTCCCGGATTCGGGCTCAAATTCGCCTGGTACCTCCTTAAGCAGTACGCATGAAGTCCTGCCTTACGAACATTCTCATGGCCCGCCGCTTCTGCGGCGGGTTTTCTTTTCCCCAGTGGACTGGGCATATTCGGGGTACAATGGAGGCACATGCTCGAACCCAACCTAACACCCGAACATTTCTACAAATTCTTCCAGTGTCCGCATTGGATTTGGTACGACATCTACGGCGACCAGAGCCGTCGTGCTGATCCCTCCTCACCCATCTTGGAGATGATTTTTCGGGGCAAGCGAGCCGATGTCAGCGCGCACCTATCCAGGCATAGGCAGTTCGAAGAACTCAGGCCCGAACAGTATCGCGATTTGGAGGAGGCGTATCTGGCGACCCTGGAGTTGATGAAGCAGGGCCGCAACATCTACCACGGTGCTTTGCTGTACGAGGACTGGGCCGGTATGCCGGACTTCTTAGAGGCGCGTCCGGGCACAAGCAAACTGGGGTCCTGGCACTACGTTGTCTATGATGTCCAGCGGAACCTGGACCTTCGTGACGAGCACAAGTTCCCGCTCGTCTTTTACTCGCTCATCCTTGAACGCATCCAGGGTGTGCGACCGACACATGCCTACGTCATGGACCCACAAGGGAATGAGCGCTCATTTTTGGTTGATGATTTCATTGACCAGTTTCATCTGGTGCGTGGGGAAGTCGAGAAGATACTGAACGGCGAAAAGCCAGCCCCGTTCCTCAAAAGCGGATGTAAGCGGTCTCCCTGGTATTCGCTCTGTCAGGAGGAGACGCAGGGATGTAGCGATGTGTCACTCATCTACCGGCTCTCCCAGGCGGACCAGCGTCAATTGTATGGCATCGGTGTCCGGACGGTGCAGGATTTGGCGGCCATGGATACCGATGTGTTACAGGATAAATTGCCGAGTTGGCCATATGATAAGGCGGTCCGTTTCTCGAACCAGGCCAGGGTGCTGATGAGCGCCGAACCGATGGTCATCCGCAAGCCCGAGTTCCCTCAGGTGGCCACGGAGGTGTATTTTGATATCGAGAGCGACCCCACGCGCGGTGTCGACTATCTGTTTGGTCTGCTTATGCGGGATACGGCCACGGGCAAGGATCGTTATCAGAGCATTATTGCCAAGGATCCCGTGCACGAAAAAGAGGCGTGGACGAAGTTCCTCGATACCATCACCGAACTAGAGGATTTCGTCATCTATCACTACGCCCATTACGAACAAACGGTATTTGACCAGTTGGTCACTCGCTACGGGGCGCCATCAGGGTTGGTCCAGAAGTTTCATGAGCATGCCATAGACCTGCACCTAAAAACAGTCGAATCGGTCGTGCTGCCCCTCTATTTTTATACGCTCAAGGATATCGCGCGGTTCCTCGGGTACGAATGGGCTGACCCGGAAGCAGGCGGTGCTGAATCAGTCGTCTGGTATGACGAGTGGCTCAAGACAGGGGATGCATCCTATCTGGACCGTATCATTCGATATAACGAAGACGACGTGCGGGCGACGATGCTCCTAAAGGATTGGCTTATCGGAAACAAGCCGCACAGACAGCGAGAACGAAAGGAGGTTCTCCCTGCAGAATGAAAAAGACCCACGCATGCGATGCGTGGGCGACACCTCTACCACCGAATCATGAGGCCGAGGAGGTCGAGAATGATGAATATCTCGTCCAATACACTCTTCCACCTGGTGCTGACCAGGATTCTTTTTCTCAACAGGGTAGGCCTCTTGCTCAAGAGGATGACATTTTTTCCGGTAATGTCAAATAAATTGACAGGAACGGTGAGCATGTAATAATCATAAGCGTCATATGCGAAAGCACTCGCACATCATCGTTGTCACGGTCCTGGTCTCGCTGGGACTTTTCGTTTTTGTCGCTCCCACCTACGCCAACCGAGCTATTGGATGGCTCGGCGGATTGGCCGGGTACGAGATACCGGACGTACCGACTGTTCCGTATCATCTGGGGCTGGACCTGGTGGGCGGCACGCATCTTGTCTATGAGGCCGATTTTAGCGAATTACAGGGCGTAGTGGCGGCTGATTCCATGGAAGGCGTCCGTGACGTTATCGAACGGCGGGTGAACTTCTTTGGTGTTGCCGAACCGGTCGTGCAGGTGAGTGGTGAGAACCGACTCATCGTCGAACTTGCCGGGGTTACCGATATCCAGCAGGCGATCGATCTTATCGGAGAGACCCCATTCCTGGAGTTCCGCGAGTTCAATGAGGATGCCGCCGCGAGCGTGAACCAGGAGGTCGTACTGAATGAGAGTGGGACCGTTTCTTTGGACGACGAGAATTTTCTAGCCGGCTGGGTGCCGACCGGACTCTCCGGCAAGCATATACGGACCGCACGACTGGAATTTGATCCTTCGACCGGCGCCCCTGTTGTAGCGCTTGACCTTACTGAAGAAGGGGCTCAATTGTTCTCGGATATTACCGCGCGTAACTTGGATCAGCCCGTAGCCATCTTTCTGGATGGGCTGCCCATCAGCACCCCCACCGTGCAAAGCCAGATTACCGATGGTTTGGCCATCATCTCTGGACAATTCACGGCCAATGAGGCCAAACTTCTGGCGACCCGACTGAACTCCGGTGCTCTGCCAGTGCCCATCGAACTTATCTCACAGCAGTCCATTGGCGCATCTCTGGGTGCACAATCCCTGGACCGTTCGCTCACTGCAGGTCTCTGGGGTCTGGTACTGGTGGGAATTTTTATGATCATCTTCTATCGTATCCCGGGTATCACCGCCGTGGCCGCGTTGGGTGTTTATGTGCTTATTGTACTTGCGCTCTTCAAGGCGCTTTCGGTCACCCTGACACTGGCGGGTATTGCTGGGTTTATCCTCTCTCTGGGTATTGCGGTAGATGCGAATGTGCTCATCTTCGCTCGTTTGCGCGAGGAGCTAAGGGCCGGACGGCCTTTGCCGGTGGCGGTCAGCGAAGGATTCCGACGTGCGTGGCTTTCCATCCGTGATAGTCATGTGACCACGCTCTTAGGGGCATTTGTGCTGTACGCCTTCACCACTTCGGTGGTGAAGGGATTCGCCTTGACCTTGGGTATCGGTGTACTTACGAGCTTGCTGACCGCCACGGTTATCACTCGGGCGTTCTTGAGTGTGTTCGTGCGTCCATCCCTAGAGGATAAGCATTGGCTGTTCTGATTATGAAACGCATCTATACCGTCATGTTCGCCGTCTCTGTTTCTCTGGCGCTGGTCGCCGGGGGACTGTTGGCGACGTACGGCCTACCGCTGGGAATCGATTTCAAAGGAGGAAGCGTCTTGAGTGTCACCTTTACGGGTGAGCGTCCCTCAGTGTCCCAAGTCCGTGAGGCCATAACCACATCGCTTGGCGACGTCCAGAGTCTAACCGAAGTCCAACTTGCACCCGCAGGCGAGACAGGAATGATTCTGCGTTCCGGGCCACTGGACGAGGACGAGCACCGTGCCCTACTGGAGGTACTGGATGAAAGTTCCGGCGCTCCCGTCGTCGAGGAGAGCTTCGAATCGGTCGGTCCGGCTATCGGGGCCGAACTGAAAAGCGCAAGTATTCGTGCAATCATTATCCTCATCGTGGTCATTGTCATATATATCGCGATTGTATTCCGGAGTATGTCCCGAATACTCTCGCCCTGGGTGATGGGCCTGGCCGCGCTGGTCGCCCTGTCCCATGACATTATTGTTCCCATGGGTCTCTTCGCCCTGCTCGGGCAGACCCATGGTATTCAGGTCACTGCGGTCTTCGTGGCGGCCGTGCTCACCGTGCTTGGGTACTCGCTCTCGGACACCGTTGTCGTGTTCGATCGGGTGCGCGAAAATATCCTTCGCGGTACCAAGGATTCGTTTGGCCAGGTTGTGCACCGGAGTGTGATGCAGACGCTGGTGCGCTCATTGAATACGACACTGACCACCCTCGCCGCGCTGGTCGCTATCTGGTTGTTCGGAGGGGAGTCTCTGCGCCACTTCTCCCTAGCACTTATCGTAGGTATCACCCTGGGCTCCTATTCCTCTATTTTTGTGGCGGCTCCTCTCCTGGTCTGGTTCTCCCGCCGCCATCGGCGGGCCTCCTCGTGAGGGCAGGGGCCTGGGAGGGGTAGATTTCCTTGACTGTTTGTACTCAATTCGGTATGCATTGAGTAGCGGACGAGGGAACTTGACTGATTTGTATAATATTGGTATTGTTTAAATCGTTTCGCAGCCCTCTGGGTGCGGTACACATCCTATCCATATGGCACAGACCGACATTCGTACACTGACCCGCACGGTTGCGGCGCTCGTAAAAACCCTGTCTCCGCGTAACCGGGATATCGTCTCCCGGCGCTTCGGGTTGAAAGCGGGAAACAAGGAAACCCTGGAATCCATCGGTAAGAGCTACGGCATCACCCGTGAGCGCGTACGTCAGATCGAAGAGTTCTCTCTGACCCAGCTTGCTAAGGCCGCCGGCGACCACAAGGACCTGGCCCGTCTCGTACAGTCCGTGCGTGAATTTATAGGCAAGGAAGGCGGCGTCATCCGGGAGCGTACGCTGTTCAAACAGTTGACCGGAAACGACAAGGACACCGTCAATAACGCTTCGCTGGTATTCGCCTTGACTCTGGACCGGCAGTTGCACCGTTCCTCAGAAAGTGATCGATTCCATGCGTTCTGGGCGACCGATATCCGACAAGACGAGACTTTTGGGCGCATGGTCACTGCACTGGCCAGCTCCTTCAAGGAGGCCTCTGTGGCTCAGTCCATCAACCAGACCGTTGCTGGTGCGTCCGGCCGAGGACTGACCGGTTATGATGGAACGCCATTTGATGAACGCCACCTGGAGACGGTGTTGAGTATCTGTAAGGAAGTGGGTACGAACATTTATGGGCAGATTGGTTTGTCCGTCTGGCCAGAGATTCGTCCCAAGGGTGTTCGCGACAAAGCCTATCTGGTCATGAAGAAGATTGCCGCACCCCAGCATTTTAAAGATATTGCCAAGCTCATCAACGTCGCTAAGTTCGACGGCAAGAAGGTCAACGTCCAGACGGTCCATAATGAGCTCATTAAGGACAATCGGTTCATCCTGGTCGGCCGCGGGCTCTACGCACTTGCCGAGTGGGGGTATCGGTCCGGTACCGTTAAGGATGTCCTGACGGACATTCTTAAGAACGATAAAGTGCCGATGGACCGTGCACAGTTAGTGGCCAAGGTTAGTGAAGTGCGCATGGTCAAAGAGAACACCATCCTTCTGAATCTCCAAGACTCCTCAACGTTTGTCCGTAATGCCCAGGGACACTATACCCTGCGTAAGAAATAACTCCGAAAGGACGGCCGAGAGGCCGTTTTTTCGTACCCTGACGGACGCTCTTTTTGGTGGTATGCTATGCGTACATGTTCGACGTTCTGCTATTAGAGAAAGTGCGCCACGTCTTGGCGATTATTCTGTCCTATTGGTGGACCTATACGCCCGTCATTCTTGCGAGTGTCAGCTACACCCTTTGGATGGACTATCAGCGGAAAAAGTTCATCAATGGATTAACGTGGGTCATGCTCGAGGTTATTCCCCCTCCTGATGTTCCCAAGAGCCCCAAGCTGGCCGAGAGCATCTTTGCCGGTCTGCACGGCACCTATGGAGGGAATCTGGCCTGGAAGAAGATGTTCTTCCAGGGGACTATTCCGTTCTGGTTCTCGTTGGAAACGGTAAGTCACGGCGGAGAGATTCATTTTCTCGTCCGTACAACGGATGGCCTGCGGAACGTTGTGGAGGCAAATATTTTTGCACAGTATCCGGATGCGGAGATACGGCAGGTGGACGACTATATTGATCTGCTTCCCGAGGACCTTCCGAATAATCCCGACTACGACGTGTTTGGCACCGAACTCATCTTCACCAAGGATAACGCGTATCCCATTAAGACCTGGCGGGAGTTTGAGGAGGCTGGCGGTAAGGACGAGCATGCGCGTATTGACCCCATTGCGCCGCTCATGGAGACAATGAGCGATATGCGCTCGGGCGAGTACCTGTGGATGCAATATCTCATCCGTCCCACAGGCGGGGACTGGGTTAAGGAAGGACAGGCAGTGGTAGATAAGGTTGCCGGTAAGACCCCTGTAAAAAAGACTGACCCGGTACTATGGTTCCTTGGGCTCTTCCTGGAAATCATCGGTACCCTTTTGTCTGCTATCGGCTTCGAGTCCGTCCAGGGTGAAGAGAAGAAGGAAGAGAAGAAGGAGTTCTCACTCCAGAAATTGACACCGGCACAGAAAGGTATTCTGGAGAACGTGGAGTATAAGCTCGCCAGGCTGGCGTTCAAAGGCGGCGTTCGCATCATGTATGTCGGGCGGAAGGATGCGTTTGTGCCGTCCCGCGTCAATACGGTTATTGGTATGTTCAAGCAGTTCTACTTCAATGATCTGAATAGCTTCAAGCCTAATCCGAAGGCCGGCACCAAGGATAAAGGTATCCTTCCCTGGTTGTTTCCGTCTGACAGTGGCTTCTTCGTAAAGAGTCGAACTCTACGTAAAAAGAGTGACTTCTATGAGGCGTTTCGGAAGCGAGCGTTCGTGGAGACCCCGGTCATCCTGAATACGGAGGAATTGGCTACGCTCTGGCACTTACCGGGCATTAATGTTCAGGCACCGCTCATCCCACGCGTCCACGCTAAGAAGGGTCAGCCGCCCCCGTATCTACCCACGTCATGAACCACGGCACTACCGACAATCCGGTCATTTTGTTCGGGGTCGTTGATTTCCGCAATCAGCGGACAAATTTCGGCATCAAGATGGACGACCGTCGTAAGCACGTGTATGTCATCGGCAAGAGTGGTATGGGCAAGTCGGAATTGCTCAAGAACCTTGCCATCCAGGACATTCAGGAAGGGCGTGGACTGGCGTTTATCGACCCGCATGGCGATCCGGTCGAGGACCTGCTCGACTATATTCCACCTGAGCGCATCAATGACGTCATCTACATCAACCCGTCAGACATGCAGTATCCCATCTCATTCAACGTGATGGAGCATGTGGACTATGACCAGCGTCATTTAGTTGCCGATGGACTGATGGCGGTGTTCAAGAAGATTTGGGTAGACCAATGGTCAGCCCGCATGGAATACATTCTTAACTACACAGTACTTGCCCTTCTGGAAGCACCGGGCTCTACCTTACTGGGCATCAACCGGATGATGTCCGAAAAAGAGTACCGCAAGACGATTGTAGATCAGGTCAAGGACTCCGAAGTAAAGGCGTTCTGGACGCAGGAGTTTGCCAAATATAACGACCGATATGCACAGGAGGCGACGGCCGCTATTCAGAACAAGATCGGCCAATTTGTCTCCAATCCACTTATTCGCAATATCATTGGTCAGCCACAGTCTTCATTCAATATTCGTAAGGCTATCGACGAGAAGAAGATTTTCCTGGTGAACATCTCCAAGGGGCGCATTGGTGAGGATGCTTCCCGTCTGTTGGGCGCCATGCTCATCACCCGCATCCAACTGGCGGCCATGAGTCGTGTGGATGTACCCAAGGACCAGCGGCCGGACTTTGCCCTTGTCGTAGACGAGTTCCAAAACTTTGCCACCGCGGCATTCGCGAACATTCTTTCCGAAGCGCGCAAATTCAACCTATCACTTATCGTTGCACATCAGTACGTTAATCAGATGAGCGAGGAGGTGCGCGATGCCATTTTTGGTAACGTCGGCACGCTGATTGCGTTCCGGGTTGGTGCTGAGGATGCCGAGCTTCTGGAGAAAGAGTTCGCGCCCGTGTTCGCCGCACAGGACATCGTCAATCTGGGTAAACGGCAGGTTTACCTGAAGCTTATGATTGATGGCATTGCCTCCAATGCATTTGCCGCCACAACCATGGATACGTTCCAGCCTCTGGAGCAATCGACGCGCACGCAGGTTATCGATGCCTCGCGGGCGACCTACGGTCGGCCGCGAGATGAGGTGGAACAGGCCATTACGCTATGGCGCACACCTATTGATCCACCCGAACGCCCGCGCCGAGAAGCGCCTCCCCATAATCCTCGTCCGAGTAGCGGACCTCGACGAGTAGCTTCCGCTGAAGAGGGACACAGCAGGACGGATGACCGTTCTCAGCGCGAAAACCGATTCCGTAGTAATACCCGCTCGGGCAACGACTCTGGTGGTCTCCGACGAGATAGTGGTGGACAGGTTGTCCCGCCGAAGCCAGGCGAAAGCGAAGGTGACCGTCAGCGGCGCCCGCCCCGTCAGCAGGCGCGTCCGCGTCAGGATCGAAACGACGAGCGCACACGGGATGACCATTCTGTTCAGAAGACATCACCGCAACCGAGTATGTCGCTGGACGCGCTCAAGGGCAGTGGGGGAGCGGTAGATTTCCAGGGCCGCCCCATCGAGAAAAAGGATGAAAATGATAAAGCGACCCTCACGTCAGTGGACCTGCGTACCATGATTGCCAAGGCTCTCATGAAGGAATGAAAAGGACACCCGTAGGTGTCCTTTTCATTATGCTTCGTCCTCTCCGATGAGGGCCGATGAAGGGTCGAATATTTCTTTGAGTGACTCCTCCAGGTCCTCCTCATTGCCGAATTGAGCAACAACCTGCCAGGTATCATTTTCACCACTCTCTTGGAGTTCGTATACGTCCTTGGCAATGGTTGGCACAAGGCCGGCGGTTTCCCAGAGGTTTAGTGCGTCCACTGACTTTAGCTCACCGGACCACATGATGTCCTGATCACTTGGTTCCTCGCCGGTGAGTCCGTCTTTGCGGAGAACGATACGATATTCCTTGGCCATGGATTTCAATTCGTTTCCTTCGGTCATGCGTCGTTCATTTTCCATAGAGCCGATAGTAGCAATGGCCCTAGGTGTGGTGCAACCCCACAGGTGTGCACAATAAAGAAAAGGGGCACCTGCGTGCCATCGATGCCAGATGTCGATTCGCCTTGCCCATGGTGTCCGGCGAACAAACGTACTTGCGGATGCCATCGATAAGCCAGTGAGCGTGCGCAAGTATGGCGGAGCTGGACAGTTCCGAGAACTTCTTGTCCGGCTTCATGCGCCTTCTCGGAATACACTCCCATCTTAGGCGTTCCTCATGCATCGTGGCGACCTCTACTATTTTTTTGGAAGCCATGCCCCCCCCTTTTTTTTCGTGAACTGATTTGAAGCTGTTCTTGTTCAATGTCCGCCCACCAGGACTTGAACCTGGAACCGTCTCCTTAAAAGGGAGCTGCTCTACCAATTGAGCTATGGGCGGACGTTGGACAAGAACGTTCTTTCTGCCAGTGAACTCTGGCGGGATACGAAACGGACATAGCATACCACGTAAAAACATCCTTTTCAACGAATCATTGACATATTCATTATAGATTACATACATATCCAGTGCTTTTTCTTTCTGGACGAGCATGCTACGATACCTTCGATTTTATGAAGGAAATATCTATTAGCCGTACCAAGGATCTGGTTGGTCAGGAGGTGGCCCTCTATGGTTGGGTCGGTAACCGCCGGGACCATGGTAAGCTCATCTTCATCGACCTGCGTGACCGAACCGGCGTACTCCAGGTTGTTTTTACGCCCAAGCAGGGCCAGGTGTACGAAGAAGCACAAAAGCTCCGTGACGAATGGGTGGTACGTCTCCATGTGCGTATCAAGGAACGTCCGGAAAGTATGCGCAACGATGAGCTGGCAACCGGTTCCATTGAGGCCGAACCGCTGGAGCTGGAGGTCTTGGCCGAAGCCCAGACGCCGCCTATCCCGGTGAACACCGACGGACGGGAAATCGGCGAGGACGCTCGTTTAAAGTTCCGTTACCTGGACCTGCGCCGCCCGCGGATGGCCGCCAATTTACAGATGCGCAATCAGGCGATGCTCTTCGCCCGTAACTGGCTAACCGAACGAGAATTCACCGAGGTGGAGACTCCTATTCTTACCAAGAGCACGCCCGAGGGTGCACGTGACTACGTGGTTCCTTCACGCATCAAACCGGGGACGTTCTATGCCCTGCCTCAGGCGCCCCAGCAGTATAAGCAGTTGCTCATGGCCGCCGGAGTAGAGAAATACTTCCAGTTCGCCCGCTGTTTTCGTGATGAGGATACCCGCGGAGACCGTCAGCCGGAGTTCACCCAGCTCGACATGGAGTTGAGCTTCGTTGACCGTGAGGATGTTCTGGCAGTCAACGAGGAATTATTTATCGCCCTGGTGACCCAGCTCTGGCCACACAAACGCATCCAGACCGTCCCGTTCCCACGCCTGACCTATGCCGAGGCGATGGAGCGCTATGACACTGACCGTCCTGACCTGCGTGAGGATAAAGAAGATCCCCACCTACTGGCGTTCTGTTGGATTGTGGACTTTCCGTTCTTCGAGAAGAACGCCGAAGGTGGCTGGACGTTCACGCACAACCCGTTCTCTTTGCCCAAGAAAGAGCATGTTCAGGACTTGCTGGACGGCACGAGCATCGGCGATATTCTCACTACCCAGTATGACATCTCCCTGAACGGCTGGGAGATTGGCGGTGGTTCTATCCGGGCCCATCAACCTGAATTGCTTCGTGCGGTGTTTCGCATTATGGGCCTCTCAGATGAGGACATCGAGGCAAGTGTCGGGCATCTGCTTGAGGCGTTCTCATACGGTGCGCCTCCGCACGGCGGCATCGCCTGGGGCTGGGATCGTTTCCTATCGCTTCTGCAGAACGAGCCAAACATCCGCGAGGTGATTGCATTTCCCAAGACCGGGGATGCGCGTGATCCTATGATGGATTCACCAAGCGGCTTATCGGCAAAGCAGTTACGGGAGTTACACCTGCACGTGAAGGAGGAGGCGTAGTGCATCTTGTCTTTGCCTGGGTATGTACTGACCGGGGCTGGTTTCTGATTTTATTATCATGCGCATTATTCTGACCGTACTCGTCGCATCCCTTGCACTCGTCACGGCGTGGACGTTACGCGAACTGCCATCTGTCGAGCAGGTGCCTATACCGACTGAAAGTCCGCTGGTCATTTCGGCGACTCCCGTCGACCACCAGGGCCAGGCGTTTCTATTGCCGGCGGCCCAGCCTGTACGCGCACCGGTTCGTGATACGACGATTACTGAGCCCACACCCGACGCCAATGCGGCAGTTGTGTACCATATCGAGACAGACCGGGTCCTGTTTTCCAAGAATGAAAATGTGCGGATGCCTATCGCCTCGCTGACCAAAGTACTTACCGCGCTGACCGTTAATGATTTACTGGACGGTGATGAATTAGTCATCGTTGGCTCCGGGTCTGTACGTGTAGATGGCACCAAGCAGACTTTGTATCTGCATGAGCGTCTGACAGTGCGTAACCTGCTTACGCTTATGCTCGTGGAGTCCTCCAATGACGCCGCCTACGCCTTGGCGGCCCATGCCAGTGCGACGGTTGGTGTGGATTTAGTGGCTGCTATGAACGAACGAGCGTATGAAATGGGTATGATAGATTCCACCTTCACCGATCCGGCCGGCCTGGATGACACTGCGTTCTCTACGCCGCGGGACCTTATCAAGCTGGTGCGGGCGGCCCAACGCCAACCCTTGTTATGGGAGCCGATGCGTTCATTGGTCGCCTCGGTCAGTTCGTCCGACGGAGAGTTCACGCATGTTGCCGAGAATACCAACCAGCTCCTGGGAGAGATTTCCGACATCGTTTGGGGGAAGACCGGCTATACCGATGGGGCCCTGGGCTGCATGATTCTGGTCGTGGAAATTCCAAACGGAAATGGTACACTGGTGAGTATTATCTTGGGCTCTCGGTCCCGATTTACTGACACACGAGATCTGATGAATTGGGCCAAGACCGCCTGGCGCTGGCACTAAACCAATGCTCGAACAATTCACTATATTCAATGTTGTTCGTATATTCCTCGTTGCGACCGTGGCGTTTTTTGGCACCCTGCTCATCGAGCCACTCTGGATGCGGATACTGCGGAAGCATTTCTCCGGTGGCAAGCAGATCGCCAAGGAAGGTGCGCCTATCGCCAGTGCCTTGCACCTGAAAAAGGAGGGCACACCGACCATGGGCGGATTCATTATTTGGGCGACCGTTTCCCTGTTGACCCTGCTTTTTTTCTTCCTGCATTTCGTCGTTGATGGATTCTGGTCCAAGATGAACTTCCTCTCCCGGTCACAGACGTGGCTTCCGCTGGCGTTTCTGGTTTTTGCCGGCCTGGTGGGCATGGCCGATGACATCCTTGGTATCGTTCGCCGCAAAGGATTCTCGGTGAAACAGCGCCTGGTCCTGTTTACGGCGGTGGCGGGTGTGGGTGGCTGGTGGTTTGTTGCCAAGCTCGGCAGGGATGCCATAAATATTCCGCTCTTCGGAGATCTTATCATCGGACCGGTCCTCTATTTCATCGTGTTTGTAGTAATTCTAGTGGCCACAGCGTTCTCGGCTGACCTAACTGATGGCCTGGATGGATTGGTGGGTGGCGTGTTTCTGACCGTTTTTGCGACGCTGACCGCCATTGCCTTTGATCAAGGCCGAATGGACCTTGCAGTATTCCTAGCGTCTATTATGGGCGCGCTTGTGGCCTTCCTGTGGTTCAATATCTATCCAGCGCGGTTTTTTATGGGAGACACCGGAGTTATGGCACTTGGTTTCGTTGCCGGTTCCACGGCCCTTCTGTTAAATATCCCGCTCCTGCTCCCACTCCTGGCCATTGTATTCGTTATTGAGGCCGGCTCCGTACTCATTCAGGTTCCGTCAAAGAAGTTCCGGGGCAAAAAAGTATTCATTTCCACGCCCATTCATCACCATTTTGAGGCACTCGGTTGGCATGAAACTCAGATTACAATGCGCTTTTGGATGATTAATGCCTTTGGTGCCGTGGCGGTGCTCATCATTTTTCTTGTAGATTCAAAAGTCCCTCCGCTGACGCGGGAGATCTTCTCCGAATTCGTGCGCATGCTCTTCTAGCGCCGACATTCCCGAAATACGGTACAATAGGATTATGCAGCGGTATCTGTCTGTTTTGGTTGCGGTTCTCCTGGTCTTCGGACTTATTGTCCTGTTTTCCGCCAGTACCGTGGTGGGCCAGGAGAAATTCGGGGATTCGACCTATTTCGTCAAGCATCAGTTTTTCTACGGAATCCTGCCGGGGATTGGCGCTCTACTCTTGTTGCGCCGTATTGATTATCGCAAGTGGCGACCGTTCGCTCTACCGTTCCTTATTGCCGCCTTTGCACTCATGGTGCTTGTATTCGTGCCGAATCTAGGCATTCGTCTCAAGGGCGCGACAAGCTGGCTAAACGTGTTCGGAGTCGCATTCCAGCCGAGTGAATTACTCAAGTTAGCGCTGGTCCTGTATCTGGCTGCGTGGTTCGGTTCCGCGCATGAACGAGTTCGGAACTGGCAGTTCGGTCTCCTGCCGTTCTCACTCATCGTTGGGTTCTCGTCCGTCCTACTCATCAAACAGCCGGACCTGGGGACGCTTGGCATCGTCCTTTCCATCGCCATTGGGATGTACTTCCTTGCCGGTTCAGACTGGAAGCAAACCGTCGGGCTTGGTCTAGTCGGACTTATTGCCATGGGCGGGTTTGTCCTCTCTAGTCCGGAACGATTTGAGCGCGTGCGTGTACTGATTGATCCGGGGTTTAATCCGCGCGGCGCCTCTTGGCAGTTGAACCAGGCGCTCATCGCCATCGGTTCTGGAGGACTCTGGGGGGTCGGCTATAGCAATAGTACGCAGAAGCTCGGTCTCCTTCCGGAGACACTTGCCGATTCTATTTATGCCGTCATCGTCGAAGAGCTCGGACTGATGGGTGGACTCTTTACGTTGGCGTTATTCGCGGGACTGACGGTGATGCTTGTCCTCGTCGCGCGCGCGACGCCGGACGCATTCGGTCAGCTGTTCGTCTCGGGCATGGCCATTTGGATAACTGTCCAGGCGCTCGTAAACATAGCGGCCATCACGGGATTGATGCCGTTGACCGGCCTACCATTGCCGTTCATCAGCTATGGCGGGACATCCATGGTTTCGCTCCTGGCCGGTCTGGGTATCGCCCTTAATGTCGCCAAACGTGCGGAAAAATACACGGCCCGCTCCCTCTGATGCAGTAAAGTAAAAAGAGTCCGTACGGACTCTTTTTACTTTGCGAGATGAGCGGTGGCACGACTCTTGAGCCGTGACGCCTTGTTTTTTTTGATGACCCCCTTTTGGGCGGCCTTGTCCAACTTCTGCTGGACAATCGCGAACTGCTTCTGAGCTTCCTTTGCCTTGTCGTCCTTGATGAGGCGACGGTACTCCTTCAACGAGGCCTTGTACGCGTTTGCTACGGCCTTGTTGCGAGTCCGACGCTTCTCAGACTGGCGTAGGTGCTTGATGTTTGATTTGGTGTTCGGCATATGTGGAAATAGACAGTTCTGCCTATTATACATGAAACGGCCCTATAGGCAAGGGTTACGGAGCAATGAAATTACTATCTTCCGGCCACATCTTCTTTCTTGAGGGACTGAATGCGCTCACGCAGGAGCATGGCCTGTTCGTATTCCATACGACGGATAGCCCGCTCCATAAGTCGATTGAGCTGGGCAAGCTGTTTTGCCCGCCGACTAGAGCCGACCGGGGCAATCTTTCCCAGCTCCAACTCCTCATCTGCTTCGGTATAGCGGCGTCCACGGGAGGTTCCGGAACTTGATTGGGACACGGGCAGGTCGAACCCGGTGACGGCCTTCTTGATGGTCGTAGGGGTAATACCCATGGTGGCGTTGTAGGTCTCCTGCTTGGCGCGACGGCGCTGGGTCTCGCCGACAGCCGCTTCGATGGAGCGAGTCTGTTTATTTGCGTACAAAATAACATGTCCGTTTACATTCCGAGCCGCTCGGCCCATAGTCTGAATGAGTGTGGTCGTGTTGCGCAAAAAACCTTCCTTATCGGCATCCAGAATGGCGATAAGGGATACCTCGGGAATATCTAGCCCTTCGCGGAGCAGGTTCACACCGACCAGCACCTCATATACACCGATGCGAAAGTCCTTGAGGATTTTAAGCCGGTCGAGTGTTTTTATCTCCGAATGCAGATAGTTGACCTTGATGCCGTTGGTTGCCAGATGCTCGGACAGGTCCTCGGCCATACGCTTGGTGAGCGTCGTGACAATAATCCGCTCATTGACACTGATGCGCTCTCTGATGCGTTCAAGCAAGTGCTCAATCTGATCCGCGGTAGGATGTATTTCAATGGTCGGGTCCAATAGGCCCGTGGGGCGGACGACCTGCTCAACAACGTTCGCCATACTTGCCTTCTTAAGTTCATAGTCTGCTGGCGTGGCCGAGACGTAGATGGCCTTTTGAAGAAGTTTGTTGAATTCTTGAAACTTCAGTGGTCGATTGTCGATAGCGGATGGTAAGCGGAACCCGTGCTCGACGAGCGTCGTCTTGCGGGCATGGTCGCCGTTATACATGCTTCGTAGCTGTGGAACGGTAATGTGCGACTCATCAATGATGGTGAGAAACTCGCCCTTGCTTTTGAAGTAGTCCACCAAGGTATACGGGGGCTGTCCTGACTTACGGAAGTCCAGATGCATCGAGTAGTTTTCGATACCGAATGTGTAGCCAGTCTCTCGGAGCATATCCAAGTCTGCAAGGGTACGCTCACGCAAGCGCGAAGCTTCTTCGATTTTCTTCTGCTTGCGCAGGACCTTCAAGTGCTTCTCCAGCTCACTTCGAATGTTCTCGATGGCCACGTGGATGCGGTCGTCCGTGGTGGTCCAATACTTTGCCGGATAGATAATTGTTTCCAGTACTTTCTCGTAACGTGGATTGGCGGTCTCTAGTATCTCGGGGTCGTCTACATCGGCGACGCCGATGCCTACGATATGATCGTTCTTGAACCGAATGCGGGTTAGCTGGGTTGCGCTTGGACTGACGATCTCTACCTCCTCATGTGCTTTGCGAAACGAACTGCGCTTGAGCTCAATGTCCTGGGCGTATTGGAGGCGAATGAGGGCGCGAATGAGGTTTGCAGGGGAGAGTTTTTTCCCCTCGAACAGCTCCATGCCCATTTCTTTGTATTCGTTCGGATCGCCGAGGTTATAGATACAGGAAACGGACGCAACGATAATGACATCGTCGCGACTCATAAGTGCCTGTGTGGCAGCATGGCGAAGCCGGTCAATCTCCTCGTTAACCTTAGAGTCCTTTTCAATGTAGGTGTCTGAGCTGGGGAGATATGCCTCCGGTTGATAGTAGTCGAAATAGGAAACGAAGTAGTGTACTTCGTTATTCGGGAAAAGTTCCTTGAATTCCCGGTATAGCTGGGCGGCGAGCGTCTTGTTATGCGAGATGACGAGCGTCGGTTTGCCATAGTTGGCGATGGCGTGTGCCATGGTGAAGGTCTTACCTGAGCCGGTCACGCCTAAGAGCACCTGCTGCTGAGTACCTTGCTTCAGGTTCGTGGTGAGCTTTGCGATGGCGGCGGGCTGGTCACCCGATGGTCGCATGGGTGTGGATAGTTTGAAGGTCGCCATAGAGGGGATACCCGAGCAGAATGCGTGTGCTATGCTACAGGCGCACTATGATTAGCACGATTGAGGGGAAAATAGAGGAAATCGGTGACAAATATGTGATTGTCAGCGCCGGGGGTGTAGGGTATACCCTTACAGTGTCCCCCAAAATACTACCTATTTTATCTAAATCCGAGGGGTCGGTCAAGTTTTATGTGTATTCCCGGATGAACATGCGGGAGGGGGAATTCGAGCTCTACGGGTTCGCCGAGCGGGCTGAGCTAGAGCTGTTTCGCACGCTGACCTCCATTTCCGGCCTGGGCCCCAAGACGGCCATGGGTATTCTGGCCACCGTCGAACCGCAACATCTACAGGAAGCGGTTGCCAATGAGGATCCGCAGGCCCTGCGCAAGGTTTCCGGCCTGGGGGCACGGACAGCACAGCGTCTCGTGGTGGAACTGCAGGGCAAGCTCGATTGGCTCGCCGCGTTCGCCGGGAGCGCCTCCTCAGCGGCGCTCGCCGAGGAGGCGCAGGCACTGGAGGCACTCCTTGCATTGGGATACACGCATACCCAAGCTAAGGAAGCACTTAAGGAGATTTCCAAGGAAGCCGTTTCTCTACAGGACCGAGTCCGCCTGTCGCTCAAATGGCTCGGCGAAAGGAATTGATTTCGTCCGTACGACATAGTATTCTCGGCACCTTGATAAAGGAGGGCTTATGGGCCCAAGACAGGGTTGTCCATCTTGCAGGCTATTCTGCCTAGTGGATGCACAGATGCGTTTTTGCGCCTACTGTGGAGTACCATTCGCGACACACGGCATTGATATCCCTCGGCTCTGCGCACGTAACGAAGCGGCGCACCAGTCGTTTGAGGTCATCATCGCCGAGCTTGTCCTTCTCATGACCGTCATCACCGTTTTCGGCTGGGGGCTGTGGAAGATGTACGGGGACCTGTTCGTAATGGTGCCATCTCTGGTGTTCGTCGGCCTCATCCTGTCGGCGGGCGTATGGCATGTCAGGTTCGTATTCAAGCCGCAGTTTCCAGAGGTTTTCCGGGAGCCGACGTTCCGATTCGGCCTGCCGATCAAGCCACCATCGTCCGTGCCCAAGTAGGCGCCCAGAGAGGGGAAACCCTCTCTTTTCTTTGGTATACTGAAAGTGTCATGCCCTCATTTCTACAGACGCACGACTGGCTTTCATTCCAGAAATCGCTGGGCCGTCGTGTATGGCGCTTGGACGACGGCTATATCAGTACCACTATCGTCCGTCACGATGTGCGCCTGGGTAAGAATTATCTCTATATTCCGCACGGCCCCGTCCTAGAGCTCGAAGCCGGCACGCGCGAGCATGTTCGGCACTTCGCACGACTCATTCGTGGACTGGCCCGTGATGAGGGGAGTATCTTCGTCAAATACGAGCCGCTTCATGATGCTGTGGTGGAAGTGCTCAAGCGCAATGGCATGGACCTGCGGCATTCATCCAAGTCGCTCCAGCCGGGGAAGACGGTGCTCATGGATCTTGCCAAGAGCGAGGACGAGCTTCTCTCGGCTATGCATCATAAGACGCGATACAATATCGGGGTGGCGCGCCGTAAAGGAGTCATTATCAACGAACTGCCCGATGCGGACGCATTCCTGTCGCTCCTAGAGGAGACGACCGAGCGCGAAGGGTTCCGGTCGCATCCACCTGAATACTATCGTTCCCTGCTCTCATTCTTCGCTCGCTCGGGCGGGGATATCAAAACACGTCTATTTGGGGCGCTGTACGAGGGTGCGCCTGTAGCGGCGGCCATTGTACTGGAGCATGACGGGGTTGCCTACTACCTACATGGCGCATCGGCCCGTCGATACCGAAACGCCATGGCACCACACCTGCTTCATTGGGAACTGTTGATGCGATACCGAGGTGCGGGATTTAAATACTATGACTTCTGGGGCATCGATGCCGAGCGCTATCCCGGTGTCTCCCGATTCAAGCTCTCCTGGGGTGGCCGTGTCGTCGAGTATCCTGGTTCGTTCGATATGCCCATCAGCGGGTTCTGGCACTGGCTCTGGAAGCGTACCTAAGCTTTCCGGTCCTCTGTCCTTGCCTCAGGTAACCGGTTCCATATATGGTACCGCTACTATGAAGGTCAGGATTGAGACATTGTCCGACCAGGACCGAATTCGCTATATCGACATGCCCTACTCGGCAGCCGGGAGTATACGAGGACGGGCGGACATGAAAGCATTTCTTCGAGACCTGCTGACCGTCAGTGAACGGGTCATGCTTGGTCGCCGCATCACCATCGCTCGTATGCTCATTGCTGAACGGAGTTATGCAGACATTACTTTGGCCCTCGGCACAAGCAAGGCCACGGTGCGGAGAGTCCATCGGTGGCTTTTGGATCAACACGAGGGATACGAGAAGGCGATTAAGGGACTGAAGAAGGAGCTTGATTCCCGGAATACGCGGAATATGTATCGATCCGATACGGTATTAAGAAGACTGAAGAAGAGATACCCTCTCTATTTTCTGTTGTTTTCGGCAGGGAAGCACAATAAACAGAAGAGGTAGCGGTACCATATATGGTACCGGACGAAATATGGTACGTTTTAGATATGTATAAGGAAGGGGTGCTCGACAATGTGCTGCGGACGGCCAAACGCTTCATTCCTAGGCGGCTGTTCTCTGTGGTCGCGCCGCTCTATCATCGGGCACTGGCCCGCACCGGAGCACTCGTGTACGGCCTGCCGTCCCGTAAGCTCACGGTTATTGGTGTGACCGGCACCAAGGGCAAGAGTACGGTCGTGTATCTGACGGCCAAACTTCTGCGGGCAGGCGGGTATCCGACGGCCTCGGTTGGCTCGCTCGGATTTACCATTAAGGACGAGCACTGGCCAAACGAGTTAAAGATGACCATGCCCGGCCGGTTTAAACTGCAGAAGTTTCTACGTCGAGCACTCAAGGCCGGCTGCACACACGTGGTGATGGAGGTTCCGTCCGAAGGTCTGGCCCAGGGGCGGCATCTGGGTGTCCGCTTTGACGGGGCAGTGTTCACCGGCCTGCACCGAGAGCATATACAGGCGCACGGCTCGTACGAAAACTATCGAGCCGCCAAGGAACTTTTGTTTAAAATCACTCGTAACGTCCATGTTATTAACGCGGACGACCCTGAATCTAAGCGGTTCGGTTCCTATCCTGCCAAGCGCCGCATCTACTATGGCATTCACGGTGGAGAAATGCGTGCCATGGATGTGGCAGTTGGAGCACACCGTTCCACCTTCGACGTCTACAATCAGGAGTTTTACATTAACCTGGGTGGACGGTTCAACGTATATAACGCACTGGCGGCGCTGGCGACTGCGGCAATGTACGGCGTGGACCTGCCGACGGCCAAACCGGTCCTGGAAGGCATCGACCACATCCCGGGCCGCATGGAATGGATTCAGACCGAGCCGTTCGGTGTGGTCGTGGATTACGCGCACACACCTGATTCGCTCAAGGCCGTGTATGAGACGCTTAAGCCGGCCGCCACGCGGCTTATCTGCGTACTGGGCGCGGCCGGTGGCGGGCGCGACTCCTGGAAGCGGCCGGAGTTCGGCGCACTGGCCGAGGAGTACTGCGGCCGCATCTTTCTGACGAACGAGGATCCGTACGAAGAGAATCCCGACCAGATTGTCGGCGACATCGTCTCCGGCTTCTCCGATGCTGAGCGCGAACATCCCAAGCACCGCATCATCATGGACCGCGGCAAAGCCATCGCTGCCGCATTGGCCGAGGCCGTGGACGGCGATATCGTTGTCATTACCGGCAAGGGGAGTGAGACCTCCATTGCCGTCGGCGGCGGCAAGAAAGTCCCCTGGTCCGACAGGCAGACGGCCATTGACCTGCTGGACGCCCGCGCCCACTAACCTTTACATCTATATATATACGAGTACCGCATCGCCGAGTTGCCGATGGATCGCATCGTCGGCGACCTGGTCACCGGCGGGCGCATCCGGCCGATTTCGGTCCCCGGCTCCGCCACTCCCACCTACAGCGTGGGCCCCGCCTGACCGCCAGGCCATCCCGTGAGGATGGCCTTTTTTTCTTGAATCATCGCTCCGGCGTGCTACCGTGGGCTGGCATTCTTTAAAAACAAGGAGAGAATAATGACACACGATGCATGGAACGGGGCCTGCACTTCTGCGCGGCGCCACCTGGCCGAGCCGGTGGAATACTCGTTTACTGATTGCGAGCGGGCGGCTCTAGGGCCGTTCTTCTCAAACTTGGACCGCAAGGTCTTTTTCATTGACCGTATGTCGCCTGCAGTGGGCTCGGCTCTGATGGCCATGTATTCCCGCCTGAAGAACCCGCGTGGCCTGCGCGGACACTTCGTGGACCGTCTACTGCCGTCCATGCTCGCCCAGTTTCTTTCCGAGTGTGGTGGCATGGATGGCAGGACTATTCAGAAGTGGCTTAAGCAACGGGACATCGTCCGGCTGGATGATTTTGTCGGTTACAGTGCTTCCGCGACCGGTCTGTACTGCGCGTTCCGTGATGCCATGCAGGGCGGGGTCATGTGGAAGAGCATGGCCGTCGGGGAGCGCATCAAGCAGTTCCTCTCCATGTGGCTGGACGCCTACGGGCACAACAGCATCGCCCGCACGGCCCAGCTCATGTTCGGCATCGAGGGCATCTCCATCCTGGCGGCCAAGTCGCTGGAGTGGACGCGTCCGGGCGCCGGGTTCATTGAGCTGTCCACGCGCTACGTGGACTTCTCCGGCAAGGCGATCTACCCCGTGCACGAGGAGTTGGATAGGTACGACGAAGTTGCCGCGGCCAGTGCCAATGCGCACGTTCAGCGTGCCATCGACCGCTACCGTCGGCTCATCGGCGAGGGCTTCGACGGACCGTTTCCCTCGTTCCTGCGCGACCGCTGGAGTGGTGTCGTGCCGGAGGCCGACCTCAAGAGTGGCATCATCGGCGAGTCCTGCGACGTGCTGGGCAACTTGTTGCCGTGCGCCACCCTAACGCAGGTAGGCGTGTCCATCAGTGGCGAGTCGCTTCCGGAACTGCTCAAGCACCTGTACCTGGACGATCTGCCCGAGACCGTCGCGCTGGCCGAAACCATTGCAGGCGAGGCCGAGCATGCAGGTGCCGGCCACTTCATCCGCCACCTGGAGCGTTCCGAGTGGCGGCAGGCGGGCTGGTCCTACCTGGAACCGACACCTGTCCCCGTCATTAGCAGTAGCGTCCTCCCGCGGGAGTGGACCCAGGGCGTACTGGGCCAGCTGTTCCGGGAGACCGAGCTGTTCCGGGGACTCTCGTTTGACGAGGTCATCGCGCAATTGACGGCGTTGGAGCGAGGTGCGCACGACAAACTCCCGAACCAATTCGAGCATGTTTCCTCCGGATTTGGCTATGTCATGTCGTTCCGTGGCTGGCGTGATCTCCAGCGCCAGGGCTACTGCACCCATCACCGTTCGCTGGTGACGGCGCGCGAAGGGTTCTACGCGTACCCCAAGCCGCGGCCGGATGCCTTGCCGCGCGCGTTCGCCGAGGCCGAGACCGAGGACCGTGCCATCGAGGCCGTTCTGCACCGAGCAGACGTGCCCGCACGTCTGCGGCAGTACGCTATGGCCATGGGCCAGCTGGTGACCTACCGCATCGGGGCCAATCTCCTCCAGTGGGAGTTCTGCAACTGGCAGCGCACCAAGTGGGGAGTCAACGATGAGGTGCGCCAGCAGTTCCTCCGGTTCGAGGGCGAACTGCGAGCCATGTATCCGTGGTGGCAGCGCATCTCCCGCGCGGACATGACGCCCCACTACGTCTTCGCCCGTGGTAACACACCTGTCATGCTGTCCGAGTAGTATTCACCCTCGTGCTCATACATGAGCACGAGGGTGAATCTTGCCATATTATATATTAATGGTATTATCCTTTCAGTACATTTACGGAGGCCTACGTGAAAATTACCCCGAGTGTGGATGCCGGGGCGCGCGTTGTGCTTTGGTTCGATGCGAACATGCCGGATCTCCGATCCTGTCGCCGAGGCTGTAGAAGCGATAGGAGTCATCTCTGCCGTCATCGATTTGGGCCATGGGTGGAACTGATCGATGACCCGAACCTCATGTCGTTCCTCCGCTTGAACGACTTACAGGTTATCCTCTTTTTCATCAATTTCATTCTGCGCACGTGGCCGACCACGGGCACCCGACACAACCGACACTTCGTGCTTATGACGCACGATGTACGGTTCATCGAGGCGGCGAGCAGTGCTCATACGTCGCAGAAGAATATGCGGCACCTACCGTTCACGTGGGCAAAGCCCTATGTCCATTTCGGACGAGGGAAAAAACGCCTCACGGTCCGGGTGCAGGTACTGCCGTCCGACGGCGGTCGTGATCGCGACGTTAAGAGGATTCTCCAGTACGCCCGGTCATTGCCGAGAACGTAGCGCCCCCTGTTGGGGCGCTTTTCTTGTGCGCCCCGTCGGCTATACTCCCGTTATGAGTGAGGCTCCGCACGTACTGTCTCCGTTCGGCGGACGTGGCCCGGCTCCGACCGGAAATTTTTGGATGCTTATTATCCTCGTACTTGGCCTGCTCGTGGCGGCCGTTGGGTTTCTGCCCGACCGTGCGCCCGAACTACTAACGGCAGGTCCACTCGTGCCTGAGGAAACGGAACGTCCGTCTCGCGTTTATACGGTCACCTATAACTTTGGTGTATTCAGCCCCACGAACCTTCGCATCCGAGTCGGGGATACAGTCACCTTCCGCAACGAGAGCGCCCACAATGTGCGTATCCGTGCTGTCGTTTCTGAAGGTTCGTCGGTGCCGGTATTCGATAGTGTGGGACCGGTTCCATCCGGTAGTGGATTCGCATTCACGTTCACCGAAGAGGGCGTTTTCGACTACTCCAACGCCGACAACAAGCGCGAGTCTGGCGTTATTATTGTTCGCCATCCCTAATCATTAAGGTACTCGGCCAGGTGATTGAGAGATGGTATACTAAAAACAAATGTCGGAGCGCTTTTCTCTTTTCTCCAAGGAGGCCCTGTTGTTCGGGCTGACCATCACGGTCGGCCTGCTCACTGCGCATCGCTACGTCCGCGATGGGGCGCCGGTATTCTTGGAACCTATTGAGACGGATCTTACTAGTGTCCTGGTCTTCGCAGTGGTGTTCATCCTGTTTACCGTGCTTATTATCAAATTCGTCCGAGCAGGGACGAACGCACTGCGGCTGGCGATGGCACTGGCCATATTCGTGGGCACGCAATTTGTTGCCGGTGCGTTCGTACCCGAAGGGTGGTCGTATGTTGTTGCCGGTGCGTTCATGGTGGCACCGCTATTGAGTCGTTCGCAGTATCTACGCATGGCATCTGTATTGGGGCGCTTCCTGCCGGTTATTCTTATTCATAACCTGGCTATGGCCATTTCTATTGCGGGTATCGCCGCACTCGTGGGTCTGTCGCTGACTCCTCTCTGGGCAGTCATTCTGTTGGCGGGGCTTTCGTTCTATGACATCGTCGCCGTTTATTACACGCGGCATATGGTCGCCATCGCTGAACGGATGATGTCCGCCGGGGCAGTGTTCGGTTTTCTCATTCCGGTCCGCTGGCGCGACCTACTCCTGCCGCCCGGACGGAGCAACCTTATGCCACGGGCGATGATTCTTGGTTCCGGCGACGTCGGCTTGCCGCTGGTGCTGACCACCTCGGTGGTCTCCACATCCGTGGGTGCGGCTGTCGTGGTAGGCGCATTCTCGCTCGTGGGTATTACTATGACGCACTGGTTATTCATGGCTCAGCGCAAACGTGCGGCGATGGCGGCTCTACCTCCGGTGGCGACAACCGCCATCATTGGCTACCTGGTTGCGGTCCTGCTGGGAATTTGAGACATAATGGTAATTATGAAATGAGAGATTAGATATTGGCGCGAGGAGGGCGCCGGCGCCGCCACCATTGCGTTTATTACCGATTTCTCGTTACTCGTATCTTCTGCATATGAAAGTCACCTTCTACGGAGGCACAAATATGGTCACCGGCTCTAACTATCTACTGGAGGCGGGTGGTCTGCGTATTATCGTGGACTGCGGGATGTTTCAGGGCACCCGCTACAACGAGCGCCTGAACTATGAAAAATTCTTGTATGACCCAACGGCCGTCGATTGCGTTTTCATTACGCATAGCCATGTGGACCATATGGGCCGACTTCCTAAAATGTACCGAGAAGGATTCCGTGGCCCGGTATATGGCACTGAGCCTACGCTGGGTATCATGGAGGTCGCCTTGCCTGATACACTCGGACACATTGTGCGCGAGGCGGCCGAGGAAGGGGTTCCACCGCTTTGGGATGACCACGACCTGGAAAGCATCGTCGCACGCTTTAGAGGCCTTCGGTACCGTGAGCCGCTTCATCTGAACGCGCACGTGTCGGTCGAGCTCTATAATGCGGCACACATCCTAGGGTCGTCCATTATCGTATTTACCGTGCACGAGAAGGACAAGACCGAGCGCATCGCGTTCTCTGGCGACATGGGTAATCCGCCATCCATTCTACTCAACGACATTGACTATCCCGAGGACTTGAACTACACCACGGTCGAGGCTGCTTATGGCTCACGATTCCACGAGGCGCGGACCGAGCGCCGTCAGATGCTTCTGGATGTCATCAAGGCGAACGCCGAACGAGGCGGAGTTCTGATGGTTCCGTCGTTCGCGGTGGAGCGCACCCAGGAGTTCCTACTAGAGCTGGACGCACTGTTTGAGGCGGGGAATCTTCCCAAGGACATGCCGGTGTTCGTAGATAGTCCGCTGGCCATCAACATCACAAATATGTACAGCCAGTACTCACACTACTTCAACGAACAGGCTAAGGAACTACTCCGTGACAACCGTGGCCTGTTCCAGTTCCCATGGCTCCGTATCACACCCACGACCGAGGAGTCCAAGCAAATCAATGCGGTCCCGTCTCCCAAACTCATTATCGCCGGTTCGGGCATGAGCCAGGGTGGCCGCATCCTGCATCATGAGCGGCGCTATTTGTCGGACCCCAAGAACACCATCCTGTTCATTGGCTACCAGGTTGCCAATTCATTGGGCCGACGTATCCGTGACAAGGAGCCGGTCGTGAAAATCTTCGGTGAGGAAGTTGAGGTTAAGTGCCATACTCATTCTATTGGTGCCTTCTCGGCCCATGCGGACCAGGATGGACTCACCGAGTATATTCGGCGCACGGCCGCTGGTGGGGCCCTGAAAAAGGTATTCGTAGTGCAGGGCGAGGAGGAGGAGACGACCGCCTTAGTTGCTCGCCTACAGAAAGACCTGAGTGTGCAGGCCGTCATCCCTACCGCAGGGGAATCCTTCGAGCTAGAGGCGCCGAATTCCTAACTGCTCATTTATTAAATTTTTTAGGTATTATTGTATCGGCCTATTTCAATAACCCATGTCCGACTACCAATCAATAAAACTGGTACTGGGCGATGTGTTTGGTATCTCCCGAGATGGGTTTCATATCTTCCTGGCTTTTGGTGTGTATCTGGTGGCCGCCAGACTCTTCCGGTTCCGTCTATCTGACCTGCGCTCCTTAGTGGCCCCACTTCTATTCGCGGTTCTTCTGGAGGTTAAAGACTTACATGACAGCACGACATTCGGCTTTTCTATCAACCTGTTCTGGAACCTGCATGATATAGTCGTCTCTATGGCCTTGCCGCTCGTGACCTCCCTGTACCTACGCATCGGGGAAGGAAAAACCAAAGAGGTGCCCCAGAATGAATGATTTAGCAATCTATTGCAGAAAGTGCCAAAAACTGCTACTATTCCCGTCTTGTCTGAATCCCCCCACAATCTCTCCGTCTCTGAACAGCTACCTATTATCGCCCTGAAGAACACGGTGCTGTTTCCTAAGCTTGTCATCCCGCTTATGGTTCAGCGGGCTAAGAGCGTAGGTGCCCTGGAGGCCGCCATGGCCACTGACCGGATGGTCCTATTCGTTACTCAGCGTAATCTGGAGGACGATGTACAGGAGACTGGCTTGTACCAGGTTGGTACTATCGGCCGTATTGTCTCCGCTTTCAAGCTACCTGATGACTCCTGGAAGGTGGATGTCGAGGGCCTGGCGCGCGCCCGCATCGTGGATTATCTGGCCCACGACCCGCATTTTATCGCCCGCATGGAACCGCTCATTCCCGAGCCACCGGCGCAGACCACGCAGGACGAAGCTCTGCTTCGTCGCGTACTGGAACAGTTCAAAGATGTCGCACAGACGCGTTCGTTTCCGGCCGTTGTGCCCGAGGTACTCTATGTGATGTCGCAAATCAAAGACCCCGAGCAAATCATCGGGCTCGTTACTGCAAACCTCAACCTCGACGTGCGTGAGCAGCAGCGCATTCTAGAGATGCGTGATACTGCGGAGGCCTTGCGCCAGTTGAATGTGTTTCTTTCTCGCGAGTCCGACGTTCTCAAGGCCGAAAAGGACCTCGCCAAAAAGACCAAGAACACCATCGGTCGCATGCAAAAGGAGATGTTCCTGCGCGAACAGCTTAAGAACATCCAGAAAGAGCTCGGTGAGGACGACGAGGTCGAAGAGTTCGATCAGCTTCGCAAGAAAATAGAGGTCGCCGGTATGCCCGAAGCCATTGCCACCAAGGCAATTAAGGAACTTGGTCGCTTGGCCAAAATGCCGCCGATGTCTCCAGAGGTCGGGTACATTCGTTCGTATCTGGACTGGCTCGTGGAACTTCCCTGGAAGGACCAAACCAAGGATAGCATCAATCTCAAGGCCGCTCAGAGGGTCCTGGACACAGACCACTATGGTCTCCCCAAGGTAAAGGAGCGCGTCATGGAATATCTGGCCGTCCGGAAGCAGGTCGGCAAGCTCAAGGGGCCTATTCTCTGCCTATTCGGGCCGCCCGGTACGGGAAAGACCTCCATCGGCAAGTCCGTCGCGCGTGCGCTGAACCGCAAGTTCGTCCGTATCTCACTGGGCGGCCTGCGTGACGAGGCAGAAATCCGCGGCCATCGGCGTACCTATGTGGGCGCCCTGCCCGGTCGCATCATTCAGGGCATGCACCAAGCCAAGGTGAAGAACCCGGTGTTCATGCTGGATGAGATAGACAAGCTGGGTATGGACTTCCGTGGCGACCCGGCCTCCGCTCTACTGGAGGCGCTGGACCCGGAACAGAATCATGAGTTCTCCGACCACTACCTGGAGGTGCCGTACGACCTTTCGGATGTGCTGTTTATTGCCACGGCCAACTCTCTGGATACTATTCCATACGCCCTGCGGGACCGCCTAGAAATCATCGATTTCCCCGGCTACACCGAGACCGAGAAGCTCCACATCGCCAAGAAGTATTTACTTCCCAAGGCACTCAAGGAGCATGGCCACAAGAAGGGTGCAATTACTATGACTGAGACCTTACTTACGCATGTCATCGAGAACTATACGCGTGAGGCGGGCGTGCGTGAAATCGAGCGTCAACTCAATACAGTGGTACGCAAGGTCACGCGTGAGATGGTTGAAGGTAAGGCAAAGAAGGCCAAAGGTGTCACCAAAAAGGACATGGGTACCTATCTGGGCGCGCCCAAGTACAATCACACCGACTCCAACCGTAAAGACGAGGTCGGTGTGGCTACCGGTTTGGCCTGGACCCCGGTTGGTGGAGAACTATTGCCTATTGAGGTAGCCCGCATGCCCGGCCGCGGACGACTCATCCTGACCGGCCAGCTCGGTGATGTCATGAAGGAATCTGCGCAGGCTTCGCTTTCCTATGCCCGTGCGTACGCGGAGAAGCTCGGCATTGACGAGGATTTGGGTAAGACTGACATCCATGTACATCTGCCCTCAGGTGCCATTCGCAAGGATGGTCCATCGGCCGGTATCGCGCTGACTTCAGCATTTGTCTCGCTTCTGACCGGCCGTCCTATCCGCCATGATGTGGCCATGACTGGCGAAGTGACTCTGCGCGGCCACGTCACCGAAATCGGTGGACTCAAAGAAAAATCCCTGGCCGCACTCCGTGCCGGTATTAAGACCGTCGTCATCCCGCACGCGAACATGAAAGATCTGGACGAACTTCCCAAGGAAGTCACCTCCAAGCTCACCTTCCTCCCGGTCAAAGCAATGCCCAGCGTCATCGAAACCGCTCTCAGGCCCGCCCGACCGGCGAAGATCAATAAGAAAAAATAATCACACAACGGCCCCGAACGGGGTCGTTGTGTTTAAAGAACGTGTGAGCGAAGGAAAAGAGACGAAAAAGTGTCCAGATTGTGGAAGCGAGAATCTCGAGCTACTTGATAGGGGACCGATGGTGAGTGGCGAATCAGAGATTAGCAGGTCGGGTAGACATGGGCGGGGTCCGACTCATAGGGCTTCCCAGTGTGGTGACTGCTCACGAGAGTTTTAAGAAGACTAAACGCCCCATGGAGTACCGAATGAGGTGTTCAGTCTGTGATATGATTTTTGTAGCATGAACCTTCTCGTCAAAAACGTCGTGGATGTGGATGAGCCGCGGAAAGATAACGCGGATAAAATTTCGCCGCTCGATAAGGAGGAACATCCACGCACGGCGAATGAATACAAAGACGACTGGGCGTTCATCAAGGAGGACAAGCTTCGTCAGAACATCGCCTACGCACTCCAGTACCTAGAGTGGCAGATCAAGCTCTATAATAAGTACCGGATGTACCTGACCGTCGAGGCGCATCATTTTAAGGGGATGATACTGAACATCGCCAGCATCATGGAGGCGGCGACGACCTACATGGTGAACGAGATGGCCAAAAAGTCAGGATCTGCCGGTGCCTTCCGCTCATTCGGTGAGCATGTGCGATTCGCCGTGGACGCGGGCATTCTCACGCCCGTCCTGGCCCGGACCATTAACGAGCTCCGCCGCGTCCGTAACAATGTGCATCTATATGGCATTATTGAGCGTGAATACGAACTCTACACTATCGAAAAAGTGAATGACTATCTCCGTGCCCTGGACGATTTTAGGGTACATCTGTCGTAATGAAAATCACCTATACTCGCTACAAATAGGGTGTTGCCTTGTGGCCGAGCTACTTGCATGGTTTTGTGTGATACTCAACCATGCTAAAATGGTCGAGTATTTACCTATTCTCTCAGTACAATGCATAAACCATTTATTTCAGGCGCATTGGTTCTCGCGTTCGGCCTGGTACCCGGACTCGCGGCCGCGCAAATAGGTGTTGATGTCGATGTAGATGCGTCGGCTCAGGTGGACACGAGGGCGTATGGCCGGGATGATGACGACAGTATGCAGTCGGACGCCGAGACCAAAGGTGAACTCCGCCTACAGATGAACGGTAGCGGGATAGAGGTCACATCGGCCGCACAGGTCAAATCAGATGCGGACCTTGATGTTCTCAGCGTGAACTTGGCGGTCCAGCACCAGGGTGTTGCTGATGTAGAAATCAGCACGGGCGAGAGTGTCTCGGTTACCGTCCAATATGAGCACGAAGGCCGCTTTCTCGGGTTCATCCCGGTGACGGTCCGCTCCACGAATCGGGTCGAGTCAGTGGCTGATGCAGGCGTCCGCGTTTCCTCACGACTTCCCTGGTGGAGCTTCCTGCTTCGAGTCCGAAACTATGACAGTTCAGAAATCGAATTTCGTCTGAGTGAGAATGCTTCTATCACGGCGAATGCGCACGCCGAGGCATCGGTAGCGAGCCGCGCTGAGGTAGCCGAGGCCATGGTCGCTGAGATTCGTGCCTCCACCGAGGCAAACGCGAGTGTAGGGGAATAGTACTCTCTTTTCCTTGCCATGACATGCCATAAGCCCCTGGAATAAGGGGCTTATGGCTTCGGCAGGGATAAAGAGACCCTACACAATCTACTCTGGAGCTCCTTTACAGCAGTCCTGCAGGTGGCTCTCTTCTTTTGAACTGACCGTTCAGGGTGTTTGACCTGTAGGACGGAGTGGTATACTTGGAGTGTCGGAGGTATTAACCTTCATAGGTTCATCTATGACACAAAAGAAATGGATTATCGCAGTGGTGATTGTCGGTATCGTATTGGCGTGGTGGCTCGTCCGGGGCGGCGCTCTACAGGAGACACCGGCTCCGGTGGGCGCGGATGATGAATCGTTTGCGGTTATCTATGAATGCGCGAATGAAGAGGTGTTTGTACTCGAAATTCAGGGCGATGGGACCGGACGCGCTTTGAGTACTTCCCATGAGGAAACGGTTCTCGTGCAGGACGATTTGACCAAGGCCTGGGAGAGCAACGACGGAGTTGTTTCCATCTATCAAACCGGCGGCTATACGGTGGTCGTCGAGGATGGCGTGACGACACATAATGAGTGCCGTCCGCAGTAGTACGAGGTGTTCGATCATTGCGGTATTAAGAAAACAGAGAGGAATGTTCCTCCCTGTTTTCTTAATACCAAGAAGAACCCCAGCGAGAATTTGCGGGTGACTGGTATACTGAATTCATGGATGTGGTCTTCATTGCACTATTGACGGTCGTCGCCAGCAGTATCGGAGTGTTGACTGGGTTCGGCACCTCGACCGTCATGCTGCCGGTCGCCGTTCTGTTTTATCCGGTTCCCGAGGCGCTCCTGTTGGTGGGCGTGGTCCACTGGTTCGGTAATCTCTGGAAACTCGCGCTCTTCCACGAGGGCGTGCGCTGGCGACTTATCCTGGGCTTTGGGATTCCGGGTATTGCCTTGAGCGCTCTGGGGGCCTGGCTGGTACTCTCATCTCCGCCGGTATTTCTGGGCCGTGTCGTAGGTGGCCTGCTGGCAGGGTATGCGACGTTTCTTCTACGGCATGATGCCTTTCGAATCGCGCCGAGCGTGCGGAATATGTTATTGGGCGGCGGTGCATACGGATTCACCGCGGGCCTGACCGGCGTGGGTGGTGCTGTGCGGAGTGCGTTTCTGACTGCGTTTGAGTTGCGTAAGGCGGTATTCATCGTCACCTCGGGCGCCATCGGCCTGTTCATTGATACCTCACGTTTGGCCGTCTATCTGGGTGGCGGCATCGCGCTCTCCGCACGCCTATGGTGGGGAATGCTCTTGTTTATCCCCGCCTCGCTGTTAGGTGCACATTTGGCGCGCGTGGTTGCCGACTATATCCCCGAGGAGCGGTTCCGTGCATTCGTGGCCGTATTCCTGTTGGTCGCCGGACTAAAACTGCTCATCCTGCCGGAGGTTTTCGTACAATAAGAAGTCCCCCCACATCGCTACATGTACGTGGGTGGGTTAGACGCGGGTTAGCTGAGCCGGGGGGATGTTTGGTGTAAAAGGGGAGAGAGGGTACAATAAATACATGAATATCATCTCTTCCGAGCTCATACTGACCGTCGCTCGTGTCATACTCGGTGCTGTCATGGTGTACTATGGGTTGCCCAAGGTGCGTGACTTGGCGTCCAACAACACGGACTTTCACGCCATGGGATTCTCACCGCCATGGCTGTGGGGGAGCATCGTTGCAGTTAACGAGTTCGTGGGTGGATTGGCGATGGTATCGGGATTGTACGCAGAGGTATTTGCCGCTACGTTCGGGTTCCAGATGCTTCTGGGCACTTTATGGAAGCGGTTCCGAGCAGGCAAGGAATTCCCGGACTATTCCTACGACCTCCTTGCCTTCGCCTTGTGCTTCCTTATTGTTTCCTTTGGTTCTGGCATATTTGCATTGGCACACGGGAATGTGGCACCCATCGCCCTGCGATGGGATGTTGCCCTATTGGCCATTGTCGCAGCTATCGTTGGTATGTCCCTGAGCCGCCCGAAGATGCGGCAGGGATAAGGAGGTGGCAGTATGTCGTCCCCTGTCATCCACAGGTCGGAGGCTTGCATTTTTTTATAGGGCATGATAGAATGCACCCAGAACGCGTTGATGAGGGCCCTTGGGCCAGCCCAACGTATCTAAGCTGAAAACGGCCCTGAAAGGGGCCGTTTTCCGTTCTCGGAAGCAAGCGCATAATAGTAGTGTCACTGGGTGTTGCCATTTTCCATGTACTATTGCATGGTGGGGTGTATTTGTTTTGAACATCTCATGTCATGGAATTCTTCTTTTTTCTGGCAATCGCCATCGTTATCGCCAGTGTTCGTCAGGTTAATGAGTATCAGCGCGGAGTCCGGTTTACTCTGGGTAGGTTTACCGGCGTGATGAGGCCCGGCTGGCGGTTGGTCTGGCCCATTTTCCAGACCTACCGGAAGGTGGACATTCGCGTCAAGGCGGTGGATGTGCCCGACCAGAAGGCCATCACTCGTGACAATGTCTCTGTCGCAGTAAATGCGGTCATCTATTACAAGGTAACCGATGCGGCCAAGGCCATTATCGAGGTTGAGGACTTCCGGTTCGCCATCTCCCAGTTTGCCCAAACGACGATGCGCAACATTGTTGGCGAGGCGACGCTGGATGAACTACTCGCTAACCGTGACAAGATTGCCGAACGCATCCGCAGTATTGTGGACGAGGAGACCGATGCCTGGGGCCTAAAGGTCCACAATGTCGAACTCAAGGATGTCTCCTTGCCGGGCGACATGGAACGAACTATTGCCAAGCAGGCAGAGGCTGAACGCGAGAAGCGCGCTGTCATCATCAGCTCCGAGGGTGAACTGGCCGCGTCTGAGAACATGGCCAAGGCCGCTGAACGGCTTTCGGCGGTTCCCGGTGCCTTGCATTTGCGTACCCTACAGAGCATCAATGATCTCTCCTCAGACCAGTCGAATACCATTGTGTTCGCGATACCGGTCGAAACGCTCCGGGCCTTGGAAGGATTCACCAAGACGACCACCAGAGAGTAGTTAATGAAATCTGTACTGGCAGAGGAGCATGTTATACTGCCTGCGTATGCATATGAAGGATTCAGCCGGAGGAGGCATCTACGGACTGGGGTTCTTGGGAGCCCTGTTCTTCTTCATCCGAAACGCCGACTCGGTCGGTGCATTCCTCCTCGGGCTTATGCACGCGTTGTTCTGGCCTGCGGTACTCGTCTATGAGCTGTTCCAGTTCCTCGCATAAGCAGGTGGTGCATGGATATGCAGGAGTATGAGCGGTTCTTCGAAGATGCTGCCGGCCAAGCACGCCTGGCGCTTTGTGCACGGGCTCGGTGCGGTGCGGTCGTGGTACGTGATGCGCAGATTATCGGCAGGGGATACAACGCTCCGCCGAGAGATGATATGTCTCAGCGGATGTGTCATCTGGCACTGACGTCCTCTCCTAAGCCCAAGGCAGACCGTACCTGTTGTGTGCACGCCGAATGGCGTGCCATCCTGGATGCTCTGCGGCGGACCGGTAACCTCTCTGGTGGTACACTCTACTTTACCCGCGTGAATAAGGACGGTGCACTTCTGCGTTCGGGACGGCCGTACTGCACCGCATGCAGTCGCTTGGCGCTAGACAGCGGGCTGTCGCATTTCGCCCTCTGGCACGACGACGGCATCGTGTTGTACGATGCCGTCGAGTACAACCGTCTTTCCTATCGGTCCCACCTCGATGCATAGTATCCGCATTACGCGACGACACCTTCCATTCGCTCTCGCTATCGGCACGGTGCTTCTGTTCTCGGTGCTGTGGGTCGTCGGTTGGCCGCGTGAGGCCGCCGAACATACGTTCCCAGGGGAGCAAGGTTTCGTTGCGGCCGTTATCGATGGGGACACCATCGAACTCGCCGATGGCCGGCGCGTGCGTCTTATCGGTATTGATACACCGGAAATCGGTGATTGCTATGCGTCCGAGGCGACTGCACGTATTCGAGAGCTTCTGCTTGGCAGGACTGTACGCCTGGTTCGTGATGTGTCCGCAGTGGATCCGTACGGGCGGGCGCTTCGCTATGTATACATCGAGGACACATTCGTGAACCACGTTCTGGTGGCCGAAGGCTACGCACGGAGCATTTTTATACGGCCGGATACGGCTCAGTACAGCGAACTGCGCATTGCACAGGAGGAAGCACGCGATGCCGGCCGCGGACTCTGGAGTGTCTGTCGGTGAATTGACTACTCTCGTAGTTATTTTATAGTATTTCAGGAGGTGCTACATGCTGACGCTCCAGGAGGTACTTGGAATCTACGAGGAAGAGTATGGACAATTCCCTCCCGTATGCGCGCCGCTCCGAACGCGCATACGGGCCGCAGAATCGCTCCTCTCGAACGAGGCACTTGCGGATCTGCCTGAGGAAGTCCGGCGTCATGCCCGCGCCAATGATCGGATGCTCACGTATGCGTCCTACTGGCGCCGGCCGGATCTGGCAACCTACCGGACGGATGCAATTATGGCGGATTTGATTATTGAGCATTTCCGCGATTGGACTGAAACAGCCGCGTATATTCGCGACGAGATTTCACTGCCGATACCCGGAACGGCGTTCCGGGGGTGGACCACGGAGGGCGTCGCCCGACTGCATACTTCGGTAGTAAGCATTCTTTTTCAACTGGAGGAGGAGCGAAATGCTCGTGGATACATCATTGCTCGGTCCGACTGGTTCGAGGACATGTTTATGAGTGCGCTGGCGTTCTACCGGATACTACTGGGAGAATGCCGTGCTGATGCCATCCTCGTGGAGCTCCAGGGGATCATCGGACTCATTCAGCAGTGTAAGGACATTCATCGCGCCGCTCGGCGTGCGACCGAAGAGAACCTGCCGTTCGCTTGACCAGACGTTCTTTGTGAAAGGAGGCTTCCCTGTCGGTGCGTATGCGTCGTGAGCGGACCCGTCTACTCATCGAGCGTCTTCTGGCTGAGGAAGACAGGCCCCTCGGGCGGGTATTGTACGAGCAATACATCCTGTTGGAGGTGGCCCAGGCTCCGTTGTATCTGGCCGCTGTCCTACCCTGCACTTATGGCAATAAGTGCAGGGTTTCTCTTTTATCGATTTTTTTATAGTATATTCATTTCAATGAGCAGAGGTGTCTGGATAATAATCAGTGCCGGTGTCGTAGTTGCTGTGCTCGCAAGCGTGCTTTTGCGCGTGAGTCAGGAACAGGATACTGTCTCTTCATTCCAGGAATGTGCGGATGCAGGTAATCCCATTATGACATCGCATCCCCGCCAGTGCCGCACGCCGGACGGACGACACTTTGTAGAGGACAACGCTGTCGTCCCCACGCCGCCGCTGACTTCTACGCCGGGCACCTCGCGCGACCCCGAGGAGCCGGTATTCTGTACTGCCGATGCATTCCAGTGCCGGGATGGCACCTGGGTTGGGCGTACTGGTCCGAACTGTGAGTTTGTCTGTCCGGGACTGCCCACAGAATAATATGACCAATCGCATATTCATCGTTCATGGTTGGTGAGGTCATCCGAATGAGGCATGGATGCCTTGGTTGGACCGTGAGTTGAATGCTCGTGGCTTTTCTGTACACCGTACGATGGTACTCTCCGAGAAGGGCCACTTCAGCGACGACTCTGGTGTGACTGAACTTCCTGAGGCACTGGAGTTCCTCGTGAGAAATGCACAGGAACGATAAGCGATACGGGCCGAGTAGTATATACTGAATCCGTATGCCACAAGCACGTAAACTAAACTGGGGGGACCAGTATGCCATCATCGGCGCCTTGATTGGCGTCGGCGTAGGAATCCTCTTCCAGCAGGAAGTTGCGTTCACGGTCCTGGGCTACGGCGTTGGACTGCTGGCGGGCTACCTGTTTCGGAAGTAAAAGTCCCCGGAGGGTCGCTTGCGACTCGCATACGACCGCGCCACACGGGGCGGTTTTATGTCGCTCATTCGACTGGATGAAGACACATTTATCCGTCCCGTGTATAATAGATGACATATGCTGTCTCCGCTCCAGAAGGGTGTCCTTGCTCTATCCGCGTCCATCGCGATGCTCCCGGTTGCAGTGTTCAATGGCGCAGTAGAAACGGAGACATGAGAGAACGATGACGAATGAGCAGAACAAGGCGACGGCGGTGTTTGCAGGCGGATGTTTCTGGTGTACCGAGGCGGTATTCACCATGCTCAAAGGTGTTGAGTGCGTGGAACCGGGGTATACGGGTGGTGTCGTTGAGGATCCGACCTATGAACAGGTTTCGGCCGGCGACACCGGACATGCGGAGGCGGTCCGATTTACCTATAATCCGGCGATTATCAGTTACCAGGACCTTCTGAATGTCTTTTTCGCCACCCATGACCCAACGCAGATGAACCGTCAGGGCAATGACGTGGGGTCGCAGTACCGCTCGGCTATTTTCTATGCTGACGAGGAGCAGAAAAATCAAGCGGAGGCATTTATCGCGGACCTCAAAGCGGACGGACTGGGCATAGTGACCGCAGTAGAGTCACTCGATACGTTCTTTCCGGCCGAAGATTATCATCAGAAGTACTATGAGCACCACAAGGATGACGACCCCTATTGCCAGGTCATCATCGAACCTAAACTCGCCAAGGTTCGCGAAAAATTCTCGGCGTTGTTAAGGCTATCGTGAACGACGTACCCCTCAAGCCCCTGTATTCCGACCGGGAGCGGAAGCTTGGTATCCCGCTCGTCCTCGCGTTCGCAGCCATCGGGGCGGCCATACTTTCCTGGTGGTTGATTACGGGCAATCGCTGGGGACCGCCAGAGGAGACGACTACTACATATGATGACTCTTCAGGCGTCGTCGAGTATTATCTGCCCACCGTTGCGTTGACCGAAGCCGAGGAGTCGACGCCGGTCGTTATTATTCCCGAGCCGGATCCCCTCTCTGAACCGGTCGATGAGGCACAGGCCGCCACGTGGCGTGCGAGCGATGAGTCGTCGATGGTCTGGACCATTACCGATACCCCCCTGTACGCATGCCCTGAGGCGAGCTGTGACGTGGTAACGCGTTTGCCTGCAGGACTGTATCTGCTTCTGCCATACACACTCGCTTCGGATGGGTGGGTGAGAACCCGGTACGGACAGGAGGACGCGCGGGGATATCTATCGGCCGGCGACCTATCGGTTGTGGTACCTGAACGGTGCCGGCATCGCATGACGTATTCCCTGGGTCATATCGGCCAGCGTTTCCTGGACGCGGGATTCACCCGACAGGAATTAGAGGTGTTATTACGTGATGCAGAGGGCGAGGTTGAACAGGCTGTCGGTTGGGACTTCCTCCAGTTGACGGACGACGCCTGGAGTACCCTGAACTTTGTCATCAGTCACTATCGTGACGCGGAAGAGTCCCATCGCGGCCTGCATGTGCCTGAAACGGTGTTCCCGGACGAGGTCGTCGCTTCGTTCTGGATAGGCATTTATGCCGCATTGCTGGATGATGTCGAATCATTTGTCACCAATGGATATATTGCGCCATCCCAGCGCAAAGATGTAATTTCCAACGTTATCTATCAGACGCTCATCCATGAGCTCGTCCATACGACAGGGTTTGGTCATCATGACGATCCGACTGGTGTGATGTGCGGGGAGCCGAACTGCCGTCCAGCGTCCGTTGATTTTACGAAACGCCAGTCCCTGCGTCCGGTGGACCGGGAAGCCATCACTGAATGGTGTCGCGCGTGAATATATTCGATACTCTTTTTTCCATCTGGGCATGGAGCGGGGCCGCGGTCTTTGTCGTGGTTGTCTCTATCCGGCTCATCAAGTGGTTTCTCCGTAAATAAAAATCCCGAAATCGGATGTCTCCACTTCGCTTTTCCCCAGTGACATACTTGGTGACGGCGCAGAGAACGGTACAATCCAAGTGATGCTCATGCACTGGTTCTCCATTCCCGCATTCCGTCATGCGGCTGCCGCTCTGGTTGGCACGATGGTCGGCGTCGGTATTTTCGGCGTGCCGTTCATTTTTGCACGAGCGGGATTCTGGGTTGGCATGGCATGGCTGGTGGCTATTGCGGCGTTTAAAGTTCTTTTCTATACGATGTTCACGGAGTTAATGCTTCGAACCGAGGGCGTGCACCAGCTTGCTGGGTACGCGGGCATCTGGCTCAACAGTTGGGGCAAGCGTGTGGTCACGTTCATGAACATCCTCGGCATCTACGGAGCCTTGCTCGCCTATACCATCGTCGTCGGCGGATTTCTCCATAATATTCTCTCTTCATTCACAGCCATCGAACCGACGCTCTACAGCGTCCTATTTACTGCAGTCCTGGCACCCATTCTATTGGCGCGACTGCGGACCGTCGCATTCGTTGAACAGGCACTGACCGTGCTTTTTGTGGTAGTGGTCGCACTCATTGTGTTTGCCGGATTCGGTGATATTTCCCCTGGTAATTATGCACAGGTGATGCCGGACCGTTGGTTCTTACCCTATGGCGTGCTTCTCTTTGCCTTCGGCGGCCTAACCTCGATGCCTATCATGCGTCAGTTGCTCGTGGGCCGCGAACGGGCCATCCGGCCAGCCGTCATCACTGCGATTATCCTAGTCGCCATCGTCTACTTTTTGTTTGCTGCCGTCGTGGTTGGTATCTCCGGTTCGGCCACCTCGCCGGATGCCATCTCTGGCCTGTTCGGTATTCTGGGTATGCCCATTCTCATCCTTGGCTCCCTCCTGGGCATCCTCACCATTTCAACATCGTATATCATGCTTGGCACGGCCATGTACGAGATATTCCATATTGACTATCATCTACGCCGGCCCGTTTCCTGGCTTCTTGTTGTCGTACCGCCGCTCGTGTTTTTCTCCAGCGGTCTGCGAAACTTCATTGATGTCATTGGCCTGGTTGGTGCGGTCGCAGGCGGGATAACCATCATTCTGTTTATCGTCGCCTACCTGAAGGCACGGACCTATACGATACGTGAACCCGAATTTACCCTGCGCGTGCCAGTGTTCGTGTGGTATCTCCTCATGGCGATGTTCGCCGTCGGGGTCGTGCTTGGACTGAGATGAAGATGCTGTATCGCATCGAGCATGCACTCTGGTTGGTGTTCTTGGCGACGCTTGCGTTCCAGTCTCGTTTTATTCTCTGGCAAGCCGATGTACGGTTTACTGAGTGGCGCGCCGGATTCCTCTACGTCTCCGATATCGTCCTTGCCGTACTCTTTGTAGTCGCAGTGTTTCGTCTGGTGCACGGTTGGCGTCCGCACGGGCGTCCGGCTTCCTGGGAGTGGGCTCTGGGAGTTCTGGCAATCATCGCGGTACTCTCGGTCGGACAGGCGGCGGAGCCGACCGTTGCATGGTTTGCGTTCGCTCGTCTGGTGCAGGGTATGCTTCTCTATGCGTACGTACGCTGGTACGTACGAGAACAGTTCGGACTGGACGCGTCAGTGGTGGCGTTCACCCTTGGTATTGCCGGACAGACAGTACTCGGCGTGGCGCAATTCCTCCTTCAGCACGATGTCGGTCTTCGTACCATCGGGGAAACGGTCCTGGACCCGCGCATGCGCGGCGTGGCAGTGTTCTACGACCTAGCCGGAGATAAGACGCTTCGGGCATATGGCACACTTCCGCATCCAAACGTCCTGGCGGTACTAATTGCATTTGCCGGGGCCGCATGGGCGTACCTGGCGCTTCGGCACAGTGGCGCATCGCACCGTCATGCGCCACATCTGTGGCTTGGTTTGATGGTGCTATTCACCTGGGGGCTTATGGCGACGTTTTCACGCACCGTCATTGCCGCCACGCTGATTGCCTTGGCGGTGCCGTTCGTTGCGCTATTCTCGGAGCGTATAGCGCATGGATGGGACCGCATTGCTCGTCTGCGCATGCGTGCACGCGACTTGTTCCTGGCGATAATGGCCGCCATGGTGACGTTTGTCCTGTTCTTCTGGTCGCAGGTTTTTGCTCGGCTGGGTATCTCGATGACCGAGGAGGCCGTTGTTTTGCGGACTTTCTACAACGGGCGAGCATTGGCATCGGGGGAAGGTCTCTGGGGAATCAACTGGACCGGTGCCGGCGTCGGGAATTTCGTTTCTTGGCTTATGGAGGCAAACCCACATCTGCCCGCCTGGCAGTACCAGCCCGCACATAATCTCTACTTACTGGTATATACGGAACTGGGCGTGCTCGGTTTTGCGGCTCTGGGTGCATTCCTGGTCTTGTTATGTCGCCAGCTGTGGCGCCGACGGACCCAAGAGCCCCTGGTAGGTATCGGCTTGCTCTCTCTGGTCGGATTCGTCCTGTTCATCGCGCTGTTTGATCATTTCTTCTGGACACTCCACCAGGGGCGTATCCTGTGGTGGCTCTTCTGGGGGGTGATTGCCGCGTATGCCACCGCATCTGAGGTACGCAATACGAAATGATTTTGAGCATGAGGATTTTGCATTCGTTTTAGATTTTAAATAGAGTAGAGTGCGTATGCCTATGGATGAACGTACCGAACAGCTGCGCATCATGCGGGACGAGGTTGTCGCATTGGAATCCTCGCCCCTCTATGCGACTCGCAAGCAAAACGGAGTCTACCCGGTTATCGGAGAGGGGAGCCATCATGCGCGCCTGATGTTTATCGGTGAGGCGCCGGGACGGAGTGAGGCGGCCACGGGGCGCCCGTTTGTCGGTACTGCCGGTAAAATACTAGACCGGCTTTTGGAGTCAGCCGGCATGCGGCGAGAGGACGTGTATATTACCAATATCGTCAAAGACCGGCCGCCCATGAATCGCGATCCACTCCCGGAAGAGATACAGGCCTACGGACCATTCCTGGATCGGCAAATACACATTATCCAGCCGGTCGTGATTGCCACGCTGGGGCGATTCTCGATGCAGTATATCTTTGAGCAGTTTGAACTGAAAGACCGTATTGAACCCATTAGCAAGATGCATGGCACCGTGGTAGACGCGAGAGCTTCGTACGGGCCCCTCACCATCGTCGCGCTCTATCATCCGGCGGTCGCCATCTACAATCGTGATTCCTATGGCACCTTGGAACAGGACTTCGCAGTTCTTAAGGACGTGTTACAGTAATCAACGCTTTTTCTCGTCTTCACGGGATCTTTAGGGTATACTGTCCACACTGACATCAGTGCCATATTATGAACGGATATAGGACTTTTTTTGCCTCATTCCTTGTTTTCTTTCTTACTACCGGTCTTACTACCCCTGCTTTAGCGGTATCCGATGCGGGTGAAGAAACTCGCTTTTTCGTGCAGACAGGGAAGGGACTCGCTGGCAAGGCTCTCCGGAAGGTGTTCGGGGTCCGCCATGAATTCTTGACCGGATTCACGACTGATGGGTCCGGACTGCTTACTGGCGCATCGAAGATTATGGGTGTGGAGATTATACCCGTCCAACGATTGAATATCCTTCAGGAAGCCCCCTCGTCGGCCGGACCGGCCGAATCGGCAGAGCCGGCAGTGCGCGGTGGAACTCCGGGAAAACAAACTCTTGAGCCCTCGCCACGTCCTACCCCGACAGTACGCATCCCCTGGGGGACGACCATGCTATACGACGGGACAGAAGCAACTCCCAGTGGAGGGAGTGACGTGACGGTCGCGGTCCTGGATACCGGCTATCGTCCGCATCCCGACCTGGACCAGCGTGTCGTCGACTGCAAAGACTTCTCCCAGCGCAAGGCTTCGGTTGTCGAGGATACCTGTGAAGATACCAATGGTCACGGTTCGCATGTGGCTGGTATTATCGCTGCGGATGGTGGCGTGGATCATCTGGGCATCTATGGTGTGGCCCCGGAGGCATCACTGTACATCTATAAGGTGTGTGGGAAAAATGGTTCCTGTTGGGCCGATGACATCGCCACAGCGGTCACTCATGCGGTGGATGCCGGTGCGCACGTACTCAACTTGAGTTTGGGCGCAGATAATTCAAGTACGTTGATTGCCGATGCCATCGCCTATGCGGCAGACAAAAACGTTCTCGTTGTTGCGGCAGCCGGTAATGACGGGCCATATGAGGACAGTATTGATTATCCGGCTGCGCTCGAGACGGTTGTGGCCGTGGGAGCGTTAGATGAGACTGCGACCATCGCAACCTGGTCGTCACGCGGCATTAATGAATCCACAACCCAGGGTATCATCGAGGAGCGTGACATTGAGCTTGCCGCTCCCGGTGTAAATGTCGAATCTACCTACTATACCGGTGGATACGCCATCCTTTCCGGCACCTCCATGGCATCTCCTCATATTGCCGGTCTGGCGGCAAAACTATGGCAGGGTGATGCAGTCGCCACCCGTGACCTGTTGCGTTCCTTGACCCTACCTGTGGATCTTGGCGAGTCGGGAGATGACAACGCATACGGATGGGGTTTGCCGCAACTGTAAATTTTTAAAAAGAACAGAAACGGCCCATGCGGGTCGTTTTCTGATACAATAAAACAACCTGGCACTATGCGCATAAACCACGCCATCAAGATTCTCATTACTTCCGACTTCGTTATCAATGCGGGCCTTTCTCTGTTTGGTCCCATATTTGCCATTTTCGTCGCCGACCGCATTGCGGGTGGGTCAATCGCGGTTGTGGGCTATGCGGCTGCTATTACACAGGTATTCAAAGTGGTGCTCCAGATACCTATTGCCCAGTGGCTGGATCGTAATCATGGAGAGTACGATGACTTCTATTCAATGATTATTGGTAGTTACACCATTGCAATCACGCCGTTCTTATATTTGTTCGCGGATGCGGCGATACATATCTATCTTATCCAGGCACTTGTGGGCATCGGTGCCGCACTGGCGGTGCCTCCGTGGTTTGCCATTTTTACTCGGCATATCGACAAACTGCAGGAGAATGTCGAGTGGTCACTGGAGTCGGTCGCGGTGGGTATTAGCGGTGCCAGTGCGGCCGCGCTCGGGGGCGTCCTTGCTGAACGCGTTGGATTCGAAGCAGTCTTTATTGTCGGCGGCCTTCTCGCAGTCTTAGGCGCGACCGTGCAAGTTAAGATGTTCAGAGATCTCAAGGGGCATGTCGCCCGGAACCGTGTTCGGGCGCAACCCGACAAGGCGACGTGATGTTGAACCAAGAACTTGCAATCATGTTTTCGGAGCTTGCGATTCTCTTGAAGCTCAAGGGTGTCCGCTACAAACCGCGCGCGTTTGAGCGCGCCGCGTTCGTCATAGGCGATCTACAGGAAGGCGTGGATGACATTTACCGGCGTGACGGGCGCGATGGACTGGATGCTATCCCCGGAGTCGGCGAAGGTATTGCTGACCGTATTGAAGAATATTTAAAGACGGGAGATATCAAGGAGTATCGTGCGCTCAAAAAGAAGCTTCCCGTGGACATCGCTGGCCTCACTGAGGTCGAAGGCGTTGGACCTCAGCGGATGAAGCTCCTGTACGAAGAGCTTGGCATCAAGAACCGTGACCAATTGGAACGCGCGGCTCAGAGAGGGGTACTTAAGAACGTTAAAGGTCTGGGCGCGAGGTTCGACCGGTCTGTCCTGAAGGCGGTTGAGTACCTGAAGCAGGACAAAGACCGGGGACGGGAATTGCTTGGCGCTGTCGAACCGTTTGCACATGAGATTGCCGAGCGAATCGCCTCCTGGCCCGGCGTGCGCCATGCTATTCCCGGTGGGTCGGTGCGTCGCATGCAAGAGACCATTGGTGACCTGGACTTCGTGGCGACTGCTGAGGATTCCGAGGATACGCTTCGTCGGTTCGTGATCATGGATGAAGTGCATTCCGTCTATACACACGGTTCTCATAACGCCTTGGTGCGACTGGAATCGGGACGCGATGCGGACCTTTGGGTGCTTCCGGAAGAAAGCTGGGGTGCGGCGCTCATCGGATGGACGGGTGATAAGGCGCACAATATTCATCTGCGCATCATCGCCAAGAAGAAGGGGTATATGCTTGACGATGAGGGCCTCTTCAAGGGAGAGCGGTTCGTTGTCGGCAGGACTGAGGAGGAGGTGTATGAAAAGCTGGGGATGCAATGGATACCGCCGGAGCTACGGACCGACCAGGGCGAGATCGAAGCCGCGCGTAAAGGGACACTCCCGAAACTCATCGGATACGATGAGTTACAAGGCGACTTGCAGGTGCAGACCGATTGGACCGACGGCAAGTATTCCATCGCAGAGATGGCCAAGGCCGCCCAGGAGGCGGGCCTCGTATATATCGCCATCACAGACCACACCAAGTCGCTGACCATCACCCATGGGCTGGATGAGCACCGTCTTAAACAACAGATGGCCGAGATTGATAAGGTGCAGAAGCAGTTTCCCAAGGTGAAACTGCTTAAGGGGAGTGAGTGCGACATTCTCAAGGACGGCACACTCGACCTTTCGGACGAGGCTTTATCGCAGTTAGATATCGTCGGTGTTTCGGTTCATTCGCATTTCGGACTATCTCGGAAGGCGCAGACCGAACGCGTGATACGCGCGATGGAGAATCCGCACGCCGATATTTTGTTCCATCCGACCGGTAGGAAAATCAACAAACGTAAGCCCATTGACCTGGACATTGAGGCGGTCCTGAATGCGGCTAAGCGGACGCGCACCGTATTGGAGATTGACGCGGACCCGGCGCGTCTGGACCTACGGGATGAATATATCCATAAGGCCGTCCAGGCCGGTGTCCGTATGAGTATCGATTCGGATGCGCATCATAGCAAGGACTTCACCTGGCTTCGCTATGGCATTGGACAGGCCAGACGTGGCTGGGCGGAAAAAAAAGACATCATTAACGCGCATTCGCTTTCCAAGATGCGGGGCATGTTGAAATAAAAGGGCCCCGGCCGCTACCTGCGAAGATGCGGAGCGACGGAGCCCGACGACCTCTGGAGGCCGTCACCCTTAGTATACCATACGTAAAAGGAAGGACCCCATCCTCGACAGCCATTGCGGCGGTCATATGAGGATGGGGCAGAGGAGGTGGTTAGGGCGGGATACGAGCTTCTCTGTTATTATATCAACAATATGGGCATAAAGTCAATAATCCCGAAAGACCATCCGCTGACGCCGTTTTCCCGACGGGTCTACGAAATTGTAGAACAGATACCCTGCGGGGAGACCATGACCTATGCTCAGGTTGCTCGCGTTGCGGGACGACCGCGTGCGGCACGCGCGGTCGGGAACATCCTGAACCGCAACCCGTTCGCGCCTCGGGTACCGTGTCATCGGGTTATTCGTTCGGACGGAAGTATCGGTGGGTTCGCGCGCGGGAGCACTGCAAAGGCCCGCCTGCTGCGCATGGAAGGGGTCCAATAAGGATGCACGCACGAGTGGCATACGGTATACTGAAATCATGACTTTTCGCGTATTACTCATCGGCGGCGGCTCCGGTGGACATGTCTACCCGCTGGTGGCGGTTGCCAATGCCCTCAAGCGTCAAGGGGTGAAGGCCGGCATGGCGGTGGAGGTAAAACTCATGGGAGATGGCCCATTCGTCAAACGGGCCGCTGAGGAGAATGGTCTGTCTGCCACATCACTCATCGCCCCCAAGCTCCGGCGGTATACGAGCGTGGCGAATGCGACCGATTGGCTCAAGGCACCCTTCGCGTTGATCCAGGTGCTCTGGAAACTCTTCTGGTATATGCCGGATGCGGTATTCGCCAAGGGTGGTTACACGTCTGCATTTCCGGCGCTGGTGGCCCGTCTGTACGCTATCCCTCTCTACCTGCATGAGTCTGACTCTGTGCCCGGTCTGACAAACAAAGTACTCGCTAAGCGTGCCCGGCTTGTGTTCACCGCATTTCCTTCGGCCACACAGGCATTGTCAGCCTATCCGACCAAAGAAGTCGGCAATCCAATACGCCGTGGCTTGGCCGGCGTAGAAAAGACCAAGGCGCTTGTCGCGTTCAAGCTGGTTAGCGACAAGCCGACCGTGCTCATTTTGGGCGGAAGCCAGGGCGCCCGGCAGATTAACGATGTCATTCTCGATGGCCTCGTGGAGATGGTGAATAAAGGATATCAGATCATCCATCAATGCGGGGATGCCCACTATGCGGCCCTTTCTGATGAGGTGGAAAAAATTGTCAGCGAAGGAGGCGAGGCATATGCTCAGGCCGTTGCCGAGCGATACCGACTCTATCCGTTTTTGGACCAGGATGAGCTTGCTACGGCCTATGCCGCGTGTGACGTGGCGGTCACGCGGGCGAGTGCGAACGTGTTGACTGAATTGGCTGCGCTGGGCAAGCCGATGGTCATGGTCCCACTGGCGAGTGCGGCACAGAACCATCAGTTCCATAATGCATCCGCGCTTATTGCCTATGGCAATATCCTTATTGAAGGTGCCAACCTGACCCCGCATCTGCTGATGGCGGAACTCGCCAAGCTTCTGAAGCCGGAAACTCATCAAAAAGTGAGCGAGGCCGAACGGGCATTTGCGCACCTGGACGCCGCCGATGTCATCGCGCGGACCATCTTGAATGTCTGATTCCATCGCCCTAAGAGCGATGTTCCGTTCTTCGCGCTGTTTCGTTATAGTGGGGCCATGCAAAAGCTCCTCGGCCATACCCAATCGTTCAAACATCTACGGACCGTCCTGCGCGCCGGTACCGCTGGGCATGCCTATCTGGTGCACGGCCCCGATAGTATCGGCAAACGGATGACCGTTCTCGCGGCAATAGCCGATGCCCATGGTGGTGTACATCCTGGAATCAATGATCCCTACGCGGTAGTAGTCGAGGCCGAGAAGGAGAGTATCTCCATCGGGCAGATCCGCTCCGTCCGCCGCACGGTCGCGCTCCGTCCGCCGCACGGCGTACGGTACTGCATTGTGATGGATGAAGCCGACCGTATGACCGACGAGGCCGCAAACGCACTCCTGAAGATGCTCGAGGAGCCACCGGAATATGTGACCTTCTTTTTGGTTACGGCATTGCCGGGTCGTCTCCCTGAAACCGTCCGCTCCCGTTGTGCGGAACTCCGCTTCGTTCCTCCTGACCGAGATACGGTGCATGCGTACCTGGCCGAACAGGGCATTGCGTCCAAAGATGCCGAGGCCTTAACGACCGTTGCCGGAGGCGGTATCGGATGGCTGTCGCGGGTCATTGAAGAGAAGCGTATTGAAGCCGTCTGTCGTGATGGCGAAGCGCTCCAAGCCTATCTGGGCGGTGGCATTACCGAGCGCATTGTCCTGGCGAAGAAACTGGCGGCCGATGAGGGGCTGCGTGAACGCGTGCTTCTCTGGATGCATGCCTACCGGGCGAACATATTGGACGAGAGCGATGCCGCCCTGGGGCACGGACTCTTGGCGCTCTATACACATCTGGGGCGGAGCTCCTATAACACGCGTTTGGCTGTCGAGGATTTCCTGCTCACAAAAGAACGCACCGCGTAGCGGTGCGTTCTGGTCAGGTGAGTTCGACGATCGTCGAACTCGTGTTAATGGTCCGGTCTGCCTTTCGCAGACGGACTCTAATGTGCATGGTTCCGGGCCGTCGATACCAGTGATAAAACGGTTCCGTTGCCCGTTCTCGCTCTCGAGCAGTCGCTTCCTCAAACGGCACGCAGTCGAATTCGTACGTGGACCGTTCACCGTCACCCCACTCGATGGTGTATTCCGGACACCAGTGGTCTTCGTCGGCGTCCGTGATGACGACCATGAGACTGACCTCGATGGCTCGATTACTCATAATGGCAATGCGGGGGCTGGCGCGGATTTCAAGCTCCGGCTCGTCGTCTGCCGGCATGAGCAGCGAACCCGACGCGAGTATGGCGCCGAGTATGATGGCAATGCGGTACTGCATGCCTCCTCCTTTGAATCTAAAGAACGCGGTACTGTTTTAGCAAACTGTATACTGATGGTTGGGGCCGTCAAGAAACCATTGATGAAGTATCTCTTTATGGTAAACTACCTCTGTTCTTCAAGGAGGTTGCTATGCCATTTGAGGCTGAGTCCGTAATACTGGAACTGCACGGTGGCGCACTAGCGAGTCTGCTTCTGCATACGTATCATACGTATGACGATGAGCAGGTAGCGTTCATTGCGTCTCCCGGAGCGGGCGAGCCTGGAGAAGACGTCGCCTTGCGGGCTATCGGTCTGCTGAAGAGCATCCTGGATGCTGAGGGAGAGAACTATCGTGCACTCCGGCGCGGTAGTTCTCTGGTTGGTCCCGGCACGGTGGATGTACTCATTGTGCCGAACGCGCTTCATCGAAAGTTTGACCTACTCGCCGCGGTTCAGAATGCGGTCCCCGAGGTAGAGTAACGAAGGAGGAGTCTAACATTCTTTGCCCTGCCTTGTTGGCGGGGCCTTTCTTTTTGGCTTATTTGCTGGTACTTTTGGAATATGGACTACAAGCAACTCATCAAGGAGCGACAGAAAGATTTCGACGCGTCCGTCGAGCACGCCAAACGTGAGATTGGTGCGATTCGTACCGGACGAGCGAATCCGGACATGGTCGCGGACTTGAAGGTCTCTTACCTTGGTTCGGACATGCGCCTAAAGGAAATTGCCGCCATCTCGACTCCTGATTCTCGTAGCGTACTCATCCAGCCGTGGGACAAAAACGCGCTTGCGGCCATTGAGCGAGCGATACGGGAGTCCTCACTCGGCATGTCGCCAGTCGTAGATGGTATTTCGGTCCGCCTGACCATACCGTCTCTGACGGAAGAACGTCGAAAGGAGTACGTTCGGCTCCTGCACCAGAAGATCGAGGAGGCGCGCATCCGTATTCGGCAGATACGGGAAGATGTTCTTAAGAGGGTCCAGTCTGCCGCACGGGAAAAAGAACTCCGTGAGGACGATGCTAAGCGTGCAAAAGATGATATTCAGAAGGTCGTCGACGATACGAATGAGCGCGTACAAGAGCTCGGCGAGCGCAAAGAGAAAGAGCTCATGAGCTCGTAATAGGCAATCATAATGTTCACACTCCTCGTCTTTCTTATTGTCATCAGCACACTCGTCTTTGTTCATGAGGTGGGTCATTTCATTGCGGCGCGTAAATCGGGTATGCGGGTAGAAGAGTTTGGTATTGGGTTCCCACCCCGCATCTTTGGTGTCCGACGAGGAGGAACACTCTATACGGTCAATTGGATACCATTTGGCGGTTTCGTGAAGATTCTCGGCGAGGATGGACAGGCGCGCGATACACCGGGGAGTTTTACGGCCGCCCCCTTCTCTCGCAAAGTACTCGTGGTCGTGGCCGGAGTGGTCATGAACTTTCTTTTTGCGGCACTTCTCTTGATACTGGGAAATTTCCTGGGACTTCGGGTCGGCTTGTTTGACCCGTCTATGGCCGCCATTGCCCGTGACCAGCAACTCCAGATTATTCAGGTTTCAGAAGGAAGCCCCGCTCAGGCCGCGGGACTGGAAGCATTAGACGAAATCGTGGGATTCCGCCTCTCGGACGGTTCTCTTTTGCGGACGACCGATCCGGCATTGGTGCAGGATTTCTCGCTCGCCAACGCCGGTAGAGAGGTGACCATAGTTATCAAGCGCAACGACGAGCATCGTGAGCTTCCACTCACCCTTCGTGAGTCCCAGGGTCCCACTGAGGGTCCTATTGGTATATCGTTGGCGCTGACCGGTGTCGTCTCCTATCCCTGGTATGAGTCTCTATGGCGCGGCCTGGCCGATGCGGCAGTAATGTTTGTAGCCATCGTGTTCGGGTTCGCCAAACTCATCGGTTCGTTGTTCACCGGTGACGGCATGGGCGCGCAGGTTTCCGGTCCCGTGGGTATCGCGACGCTCACCGGACAGGCGGCACGCCTGGGCATCAATTACCTCATACAGTTTGTTGCGGTCATCTCCATGCATCTAGCGGTTTTGAACATCATCCCATTTCCGGCATTGGATGGCGGCCGTCTGGCGCTTTTAATTACGGAGAAGCTCCGGAGACGTCCCCTACGAGAGGCGACTGAGCGACTCATTAACGGACTGGGATTCCTGTTCCTGCTCGTCCTTATGGTTTTAGTGACCGTGCGAGATATCGTTCGTATTTTCTGATATCCTCTTTCCTATGCGGTTCTCACAACTATTCACGAAAACTCTGCGCGAAGCGCCTGCTGACGAGACGTCGGTAAACGCCCAGTTACTCATTCGCGCGGGTTTTGTGCATAAGGCCATGGCCGGGGTCTATAATTTGCTTCCGCTCGGCGTGCGGGTCATGGACCGTATCAACGGCATTATCCGTGAGGAAATGAATGCCACCGGCGCGCAGGAGCTCCACATGTCTGTCCTTCAGAATAAAAGTACCTGGGATGTCACCGGTCGCTGGGACAGCGCCAGAGATGTTATGTATCAGTTCTCGGATACCCATGGTCACGAGACGGGCCTGGGGTGGACACATGAGGAACCGCTGACTGAGTTGGCGCGCCACCATATCCACTCGTACCGCGACCTGCCCAAGATGGTGTACCAGATTCAGACGAAGTTTCGGAACGAACCGCGCGCAAAGTCAGGCATGTTGCGTGGCCGCGAGTTCCTCATGAAAGATCTGTACAGTTTCCATGCCGATGATGCTGACCTGGATGAATATTACGAACAAGTCGCCGCATCGTACGGAAATGTGTTTCGGCGATGTGGGGTTCCGGCGGTGCGGTGCAAGGCATCCGGTGGTTCATTCTCACGTTTTTCGGACGAGTTCCAGGCGCTCGCAGAAGTGGGCGAGGATACGGTTTATCACACCGACGATAACCGCTTTGTCTGCAATGCTGATGTGTACGAGCATCTCAAGGAGGCGGGCGAATTACCCGATGAGAAGCTCCGCCAATCACAGGCAATCGAGGTGGGGAATATCTTCAAGCTGGGTACTCGCTTCTCCGAAGCATTCGGCCTGACCTACCAGGACCGAGCCGGAAACGCCAAGCCGGTCGTCATGGCGTCCTATGGCATCGGTCCCGGACGGCTTATGGGTGCCGCCGTCGAGCTCAATCACGACGAACAGGGCATTGTCTGGCCGGCGAGCGTCGCGCCGTTTGCCGCGCATCTGGTAGATCTGGCGCATGATGGACGTGCCGTACAGGCCTATGACCGGCTTATGGCTGAAGGTATTGAGGTATTGTTCGATGACCGTGAAGATGTCTCCGCCGGCGAACGGTTCGCCGATGCAGATCTTATCGGGTGCCCTGTGCGTCTTACCATCGGGACCAGGACCGAGGCGGATAAACTTGAATTTAAGGTGCGGGGTGAAAAAGATATGCTTTCGGTCACGCTCGATGAGGCGGTCACGCGCCTG
>Ga0214472_10000300_pt1 | contig 64216 bp, 105 predicted proteins | sample RVTome_6_FD_207662 | JGI IMG/M metagenome (GOLD analysis project Ga0214472, IMG submission 207662) | Soil microbial communities from uranium-contaminated site in the Upper Colorado River Basin, Wyoming, United States - RVT140D175 | ecosystem: Environmental > Terrestrial > Soil > Contaminated >...
CCGGCGACAGGGGCGCGGCCTCGGCGACCGGCTACAGTGGCGCGGCCTCGGCGACCGGCTACAGTGGCGCGGCCTCGGCGACCGGCGTCAGGGGCGCGGCCTCGGCGACCGGCGTCAGGGGCGCGGCCTCGGCGACCGGCTACAGTGGCGCGGCCTCGGCGACCGGCGACAGGGGCCGCGTGCAAGGCGCGGATGGCTGCGCGCTGTTTCTCGTCTACCGCGATCCTGACACAGACAAAATCCTGCACGCATGGGCTGGCATTGCGGGCCAGAACGGCATCAAGCCAATGGCTTGGTACACCCTTGGCGCGGATGGCGAGCCGGTTGAGGTTGTGGAATGAACGCTCCAGCCAAGACCCCAGCCATCGGCGACAACGTTCGCCAGCTCGTCACCGTCGCCGAGCTCGATAAGGAATTCGCGAACGTCGAGAAGTTCGTCGCCGAGCTCGAGGCAGAGGCGGCCAAGGTGCCGCCATACGTCGAGGACGACGAAGACCTCGGCATCGTAAACGAGATCGCGCCAAAGCTCGCCAAGGCGGCCAAGCGCGTCGACACACTGCGCGACGAAACCAAGCGACCGCATCTCGACGCAGGCCGCGTCATCGACGGCTGGTTCAAGGCGATCGAGAAACGCTGCAAGGACCTCCAGGCGGCGTTGGAGAAGCGGGGCACGGCCTATCTCAAAAAGAAGCAGGCGGCCGCGGAAGCGCTGCGCCAAGCCGAGGAGGCGAAGGCCCGCGAGGAAGCCGCCAGGCTCCAGGCCGATTCCGCCGCAGCCATGAAGGCCGGCGATGCCGACAAGTTCGTGGCAGCGCACGCCGCCGCGACGGCGGCCGAGGCGAAGGCGGAGGAAGCCGCCGCGCCGGTGAAGGCTGCGGATCTGGCGCGCACCCAAACGGCCGCCGGTACGGCAACGCTGCAAGAGACGTGGTCGCACGAGATCGACGACCTCAGCAAGATCGACCTCAATATGCTGCGGCCTCATTTCACATACGACGAGATCAACAAGGCGGTGCGCGGTTTCGTGCGCACCAACCAGGACAAGCGGCCGTTGGCCGGCGTGCGGATTTTCCGAGATACCAAGGCCAGGTTCACGGCCTGAACCAAAAAGGATCACCACGATGACGACAGCAGCGACGGCTACGGCCGAGAAGATGCCCAACCAGGTCACGGTGCTGCGCGAACAGCTTGACAACATGAGCGGGCAGTTCGCCGCGGCGTTGCCGGCTCACATCCCCGCCGAGCGATTCTGCCGCGTGTTGATGACCGCGATTCAACAGAATCCGGAACTGCTCGAATGCGAGCGACGGTCGCTCTGGAACGCCGCGATGAAGGCCGCGCAAGACGGCTTGCTTGCCGACGGTCGCGAAGGGGCAATGGTTGTTCGCAAGGACCGCAACCGCGGCAAGCTTGCGCACTGGCAGCCGATGATCGCCGGCATCCGCAAGAAGGCGCGGAACTCAGGCGAGATCGCGACGTGGGACGCCCACGTCGTTTGCGAAGGCGATCACTTTCAGTTCCAACTCGGCGACGCCCCGCAGATCAACCACGCCTATGACTTGCGCACCGAACGCGGCGCGATCGTCGGCGCCTACAGCGTATGCGTGCTCAAGGACGGCACGAAGTCCTATGAAGTCATGTCGATCGGCGAGATTCACTCAATCCGCGACCGATCGGACGCATGGCGCGCGTTTAAGGCCGGCTACATCAAGTCGACGCCATGGTCGACCGACGAAGGTGAGATGTGCCGCAAGACGGTCGCCCGGCGACACTCCAAGGTCATCCCCACCTCGACGGACCTCGACGACCTGATCCGGCGCGATGATGCCCTGTACGACCTCGAAGGCGCTCGCGAGGAAGCGGCGAGGGACCGTCCCAAGTCGCTCGCCGGCAAGCTCGACGTTCTGGCGCAACTCCCGGCAAGGGCTGCTCCCGAAACCGCCGGCAATGGCGATGCCGCGGCAGACACCGGCGATGCCGCCGACGAACGCCACGACCCCGAAACTGGAGAACTCACCGAGACCGATGACAAAGCTTTGCCGCAGGCCACCGACCCCCCCGAAGGCACGGCGGGCGCGGCAGGCCAGCCCGCCTCCGGTAACACCGAGGGGTGTCTCCCCATCGGGCCGGGGGCGGGCGAGGCCGGGAAGAAGACGAAGGCGAGCGAGAAGAAGCCCGCCGAGGCGAAGCCGGAAGACCTCGAGCCGGAAACCGCGGCGCAATACCAGGCGTTCGCGGAAGACTGGATCGAGAAGGCCACCGACCCCGACGCTGCGCTGGCGCGATGGAAAACCGAAAAAAAATATCGCAACTCGCTCAACGTCGAGCCGGAGGTACGTGACGCGCTCGAAGCCAAGCTGAAAGCGAAGAACACGCAACTGCGGAGCGCGTAGGCGTGATCGCCGTGAAAGAAGAACGATGGCTGCCGGTTGTCGGCTTCGAAGGGACCTACGAGGTCAGTGACCACGGGCGCGTACGTAGCCTTGATCGCGTTATCTCTTTCACCGCAAGGTGGAAGTCCGGGATCGTCCGCACAATCCAGACGAAGAAGCCCGGTATGATGTTGAAACCTGGGATAGCCTCGCACGGATATCCAACAGTGGCGCTTAGCCGGTGCGAAGGTGGACAGCGGCTGTACGGGAGCCACTGCGTACATATCCTGGTTCTCACCGCGTTCACCGGGCCTTGTCCGCCAGGGCTTGAGGCATGCCACAACGACGGCAATCGAAAGAATCCTTACCTCAATAATCTGCGGTGGGATACGCGCGAGGCGAATGCAGCCGATGCCGCCACCCACGGCACCAGGAGCATCGGCTCACGCAGGCCGAACGCCAAATTGGGGGAGGACGACGCTCGCAAAATTTTCCAGTTACGCGGGGTCGTTCCTCAATCTGAATTGGCCGATCAATTTGGTGTCAGCCCGTCCGCTATCCAGGCCATACACGACGGCCGATCGTGGAAGCAATGCACGATGAACGTGGACGCGGACGTGAAGGCGAACGCCAGGCATCAATTGAGGCAGCGGGAGAAGGAAGCTGTGGCATGACCATGCACATTGATCCAGGCCAAGCCACCGTTCGGCGCGGCAAGCCGGCGCGGAAGCCAGCCAGAGCCACCTACACCGAACTGTCGCGCGATGCGATCCGGCTTTATTTCGACCTGCGGCCGCACATGCAGCCGATCGCTGCGGTCAAGAAAGGCGTCTCCGAGGCCTTCGGTATTCCCGTTGACGACCTCAATTCCAAGTCGAAGGAGCGCGGTATCGGGCGCGCCCGCGGTATCGCCATGGCAATCGTCTCGGTGGTGACGTCTCACTCCTGTGACGAGATCGCGCGGCGGTTCAACCGGCGTGACGGAAGGCCGGCCAGGGAAGCGATTGTGCTGCACCGGGGGATGGTGACTCGACTTGTCAACGAGGTGCGAAGCGAGATCGCGCGCACCTCCGATCTGCCGCCGGGGCCTTACGACTATGTGGCGACGCTCAAGCACGTCTTGCTGCGCGACGGGGACGGGCGGCGGATTGCGACGCTTGCCGGCGACCAAGCCCAGGGTGTCGCGCTCGCCGAATTCATCATCCGGGCACGAGGGAGCGATTGCTGATGAACGTCCAGACCAGCCGCAGCGCGGCGAGACGGCGTGAGAAGACGCGCGCGCCAGAAGCGAAGCTGTTGCGGGTATCGCCGAACGCGGACGCGGCGCTTTCTCGGCTCGACGCCGCGGGCATCACGTACGTGCAAGAGGGCGACCACTACCGCGTGGCCGAGACGTTTTTGCTTTGGGCGTACACATCGTACTGGCGGAAAGAGGACAAGAGCCAGCACGGGTACACGGTGGCGCTGTTGATCGCGGCGGTCGGCAATGGTTGATCGCTCCAAACTCCCACCGTTGCCGTGGAGCTACCAGACCAACGCCCTTGTCGGCGGTCATGAGGGCAAAGGCTTCGTCTATCTGCTCGACGCGGGCGGCCGCAAGATCGGCACGGTGTGGGGATCTCCTGACGAGAAGATGGCAACCGTCGAGCTCATCATGGACGCGGCCGAGCGCGCCGACGGGGGCGCGTCATGAACCGCCGCCGCAACGACGACCGAGGAACGCGAGCGCGCTTTGCTGCGGCACTCGCGCGGCCGGAACTGCGGCAGCCGACGAGTCCGCGTGTCGCGCCGCAGTCGCCGACGTCCATGCCGGTGAAGGCCGATGATCCAGAACTTCGCCGGATGATCGACGAGGCGATCGTCAGGAAGGCAGGGGTGCGATGAACGGCCATCCGGCAATTGATTGGATGTTCGCGCCTCGCGCCCGCGTGCATGTCTACCGTCTGCCGGCGAAACTCACGAACGGCTATTGCTTTGATGGCGGCCATCCGATCGTGTTCCTGAACGTCGACTGGTTTGACGCGGTCATCTCCGAAGGCCGCGACCCGCTGGTGAAATTCATCAAAGGCAAACGGTACTTCGACCAGCGCGGCCGTTTCCTTGTGCTCGCCAGTCACCCTGACCTGACGTTTACAATCGATCCTGCGGAGGCCGGCGGTGGCTGACACCAATCAAAACACCGGCCCGCGCAAACTGGTGTGGCTTCGCGTCCACGGCCGCGACGTGCCGCAGGTCTGGTTCGAGCCGTACGTCGGCACGGACGGGCAGGCCCCAGTCGCATCTCACGTGATCCCGCCGCACCACTACGGGATGACGTTCGACGAGTTGGTGGCGATTTATCCGGCGCCGGTCCAGGAGGAAGCATGACGCCCGAACAACAAGCCGCCTACGTCACCGCGATGGTCGCATGCGCGATGGCCGAGATCGCGGCGATGCAGGCGGCCAACCAACACTGCGTGGCTGTCGGTCTTACGCTGAAATACGACGAGGAGCATTTCCGCGCGGTGATCGACCGATACGGCATTCACCACAACGCAGTTATCGAGATGTTCGGGAGATACTGAACGATGAGCCGCCGCGAGGATCTGATCGAGTTGACGCTGACGCTGCACCACGAAACGGAGCGCGCAATCCTGGTGTCGGATGACGACGATCGCGACAAGGCCGTGTGGCTGGCGCGATCACAGATCGCGATCGAGCCGAAGGGCAACGGCATCGTCGAGGTCACGTGTCCGGAATGGCTCGCCAAGGAACGGGGGTTGATCTGATGACGGAAACCTTGGCATCACAGTTGAGCGACCATCTGCAGCACGATCATCCCGCCGGTCGTGTCGGCCAAGAACCGGCGGTTTGGGAATGGGCAATCATTGAAATTTTCGGGCACCGCCGCCACGTCGGCCGCGCGCGCGAGGAGGAACGCTTCGGCGCCAAGATGCTGCGGATCGACGTGCCGATCATCCGCTCCGATATGGGTGACCGACCGAACATGGCGCCGCTGGACGGTGCGCTGTCCGAGATCGTCGACCGCTGGGAAACCCACTGGTACGGCGGGAGCTCGATCTTCTCTTACACGCTGACCGACGAAGCAACCGTCATCAAGGCCAACACGCCACGACCGCACGAAGCGCCGCGACCGTATCTGCCGCGGCCTGCCACGTACGAGGGCCACGATGGTTACGGGGATGGTGAATGACGCATCCCATCCCCGACGCCGTGCTCGAACAGCACACCGCGATTCTCGGCAAGACCGGGAGCGGCAAGACGTCGACTGCGAAGCTGGCTATTGAGCAGGTCGTGCCGAAGGGCGCGCGGGTATGCGTTCTCGATGCCGTTAAATCCGACTGGTGGGGGCTCACGTCTTCGGCCGACGGGAATCGGCCTGGCCTGCCGTTCCACATTCTCGGCGGCCCTCATGGTCACGTGCCGTTGCACTCGTCCGCGGGCAAGGCCATCGGCGAGCTCGTCGCCACGGGTGCGCTGCCGCTCTCGATTATCGACATGGCCGATTTTGAGGCCGGAGGCCTGCAACGGTTCTTCGTCGACTTTGCGCCAGCGCTCCTGCGCAAGATGCGCGGCGTCATCTATCTCGTGATGGAGGAGGCCCACGAATTCGCGCCGAAAGAACGCGCAGGGTTCGGCGCCGAGAACATGGCAATCCATTGGGCGAAGAAGCTGGCGACCGCCGGCCGTTCGAAGGGCATCCGCCTGATCCTCGCGACGCAGCGCGTGCAGTCGCTGCACAACGCCCTGCTGGGCAGCTGCGATACCATGATCGCCCACCGGCTGACCGCTCCTGCCGATCAGGAGCCGGTTCTTAAATGGCTCAAGGCCAACGCGGCGAAGGAGGTCACGGAGAAGGTCTCCAAGTCGCTGTCGTCGCTGCGCACCGGCACCGGCTGGATCTGCTCAGGCGAGGCGCGCGTATTCGAGCTCGTGCAGTTCCCGCGGATCAGTACCTATGACAACAGCGCCACGCCCACTGCCGACGCCGGTGAGCACAAGGTCACGACCGCTCCCGTTGACCACGACCGGCTGCGCGCGATCATCGGAGACGCCGTAAAGGAAGCGGAGGCCGACGATCCGAAGGCGCTGCGCGCGGAAATCGCCCGGCTCAAGCGCGACTTGGCCGATGCTGGAAAGATAGTTTCAAACTATCAAACCGATCCGCGGGCGATCAACGAAGCGGAGCGCCGCGGCGAGGCGAACGGAAGGGCAATCGAGGCCCAGCTGCACAGCATATGGGTGCATCAGTTCGTCGAAGGCTTCGGCGGCTGGGTTACCGAATTCAAGCTGCAAAGCCAGCGTCTCGCTGACCGGGCAGAAGCGCTGGGCGAGCAGCTTCACCAGCGCGAACAGGAGATCACGAACTCGCCCCCTGCGCTCCCGCCCACAAATGCCAGGCGCGCAGGTCATGCCCCAACGCGCACGGTCGACCCGGTTGTCCCGCGCGCAAAGCCGTCACCGGAGGCGAGCGGTGACGGCAGCCTTTCCGGCCCTCAGCTGCGAATGCTGCGTTCGCTGGCATGGTGGCGAGCAATGGGACATGAACGGCCCTCGCGCGTCCAGGTCGCGAGCATCGCCGGCTGGCGCGTTACGTCCGGGCACTTGAAGAACGTCGCCGGGTCGCTGCGGACGCTCGGCCTGATTGACTATCCGGCTGACGGCGCGATCGCCATGACCGCGGCCGGCGTCGCAGCGGCGCCCGTTCCCGACACATCGACGACGCTCGAAGACAGCGTGCGTGCAATCCTGACGGGGCCGCAACTGCTGGCTTTCGACTGCCTGCCAAAAGATAACCGGGCACTGTCACGAGAGCAGCTGGCAAAGGCCTGCGGCTGGGAACCGACCAGCGGCCACGTCAAGAACGTGCTCGGCTCGATGCGCTCGCTCGAAGTCATCGATTATCCATCGCAGGGGATGGTCGCGCGGGGGGAGTGGCTGTTGTCATGACCTCTCGCAAACCGCACCGCGAGAAGCGACGGCGCGAAGACGTCAAGCGCGGGCCGCTGTCCGATCTCGAGCGCGAGGAGATCGATCGGTTGGCGGCGGCCATGGAACATCCGACTCCTGGTAAGATCGCGCTGCGTCTCAACCGGCTGAAATCCTGCGTCAACTGGTACATGCTGACCCGCGGACTGCTCGATCGGCCGCGACTCTATCCGCGGCTCGATCCGTACGTAATCAACGGCCGCACCATCTACCCGTATCGACCCGAGCACGACCAGCGCATCGAGCACTTGCGCCGCACCAACTTGAGGCCGCGCGAGATCGCCGCGATCGTCTCGGCCGAGTTCGGCATCCCGCGCAATCAACACAGCGTCCGTGTGCGGCTCGCCGTGCTCGCCTCCTACAGCGACGATGCGGAGGCCGCGTGATGGCAGTTGCGCAGATCTCGATCAGAGACGTCCTCGATCAAAATGCCATGGTCGGCGAGCCGCGCGTGGGAGTGCTCCGGTTTTGGACTGGTGCCGAGGAAGCGGTATTGCGGTCCAGATACCCCACAGAGGGCGTTGTGGGCTGCCTTCCGCATCTACCGGGACGCTCGGCAACCTCAATCTACCAGCGCGCCGATCGGCTGGGCCTCCGTGCGCCGGCGGAGGTAAAGCGTGGCGTTCCGCGTCAGCGTTGGTCGACGAGCCCGCAAATCGATGAAGCGATCAGACGCATTTACCAGGGCGACCCGCGCATCAATGCCGTGAAGGATCTGGCGCGAACGCTCGGCAGACCGAGGTGGTGGGTATCGAAGCGCGCTGAACGGCTTGGCTACAAAGTGCCGCGCTTCAAAGAACCGGTGTGGACGGAGGAAGAGACCGGCCTGGTCGCCGAAAACGCGCACCGTGACCCCGCCACCATCGCCCGCTTACTGAAACGCCGCGGCTACGCCCGCTCTCCGACCGCAATCGTGGTGAAGCTCAAGCGCATCGGGATTGCGCGCGGCCGGTCCGCCGACCCGCACCATTACACGGCAACCGCTCTCGCCACGGCGTTCGGCATGGATATCAAGAGCATCACCCGCTGGATCGAGAAGGGTTGGCTCAAGGCTGGCCGGCGCGGCACCGCGCGCACACCCCAGCAGGGCGGCGACGAGCATTGGATACATGAACGCGCAGTGCGGCGCTTCGTCATCGATAACGTTGCCGCCGTCGACTTCCGCAAGGTCGACAAAAGCTGGCTTGTTGAACTTCTAACCGGAGCACCATCATGACCACCGCGTACCAGCACGTCCCCCTGTCCGCCCTCTCGATCGACAACGCCAACGTCCGCCGGACCGGCCGCGGCGCCGAGCCGCAATTCGCCGCGAGCATCCGCGCCAAGGGCGTCATCGAGCCGCTGACCGTTCGCACGAACGGGAAGGGCTACACCATCACGAACGGCGGCAAGCGTTTCGAGGCGCTGCTGTTCTTGCGCGACAAGGGCGAGGCCGCCGCAGGCATCCCGGTCACCGGCGACTATCCGGTGCCGATCATCGTGCGCCAGGAGTCGGACGCGGACGCCCGCGAGACCAGCCTGATCACCAACGTCGTCCGGGCCGCCATGCACCCGGTCGACGAGCACCGCGCGTTCGCGGCGCTCTACCAGGAGGCACGGTCGGCGAAGGTGCCGCACGATGACGCGGTGGCGCTGATCGCGCGGCGGTACGCCATCACGGCCAAGCGCGTCGAACAACGCCTCGCGCTTGGCGCGCTCGACCCGAAGATCCTCGACGCGTGGGCCGCCGGTGGAATCGCGACCGAAACCGCGCAGGCCTTCACGCTGTGCGGCGACAAGAAGAACCAGGTCCGCATCTTTGACAAGCTCACGAAGGACGGCAATGGCGCCGCAGCATGGCGCGTCAAGGATGCGCTCAAGATCGGCGGCCGGGACAACGCCGGCAAGCTTGTCGAGTTCATCGGAGCCGATGCCTACGAGGCCAGGGGCGGCAAGGTCACCCGCGACCTGTTCGGCACCGACCATGTCGTTTCAAATGAGAAGCTCGCCCGCGCAATGGCCGACGAGAAGCTCGAAGCGATCGCCAAGCAGCTGGTCGCCGACGGCTGGGCATGGGCCGAGACCGGCGCCGTCGCCAACGAGTACAGCTACGGGAGCATCCAGCCCGTCGGCAAGCCAACCGCCGACGAGAAGAAGCGGCTTGCCGAGTTGCAGGCCGTGATCAACGCGGCCGAGGACGCCGACAAGACGACACCGGAACAGGAGAAGGCCGCGGACGCCGCCTGCGAGGAGATCGAGCGCATCGAGGTCGCAATCGAGGCGCGGGCGTTCACGCCGGCGCAGAAGGCCAAGGCCGGATGCTTCGTCCGCCTCGATTATCAGGGCGCGCTCGAGATCGTCTATGGCCGCGTGAAGCCGGCCGAGAAGCGCAAGGTCGAAGCGCAGGAACGTGCCGCGAAGAAGCCGAAGGGCAAGGACGGTACGCCGAAGGCCACGGTCTCCAACGCGCTCAAGCAGCGGCTGCGGACGCAGATGCTCAAGAGCACGAAGGCGGCGCTGGTCGCCGTCAAGTACGGCGACGGACTGGGGCTGATGCTGGCGCGGATCGTCGCGTCGCAGATCAATACCGATCGCACCTGGAACAGCGTCCCGCACGAGATCGAGCGGAGCCTGGCCGATATTCGCAACGGCATCACCGCCAAAGTGATGAACGAAGCGGCGCGCGCGGCGTTCGATGCCAAGGACTATTTCGCCAGCGTGCCGAAGTCGCTGTGCCTTGCCGCCGCGGCCGAGGCCGTGAACGCCGACGAGGCGCGCAAGATCGCCGGCAAGCCGAAGGCCGAGATCGCGAAGTGGTGCGTGGCGAACGTGCCGCGCACTGGTTGGCTGCCGCCTGTGCTCCGCACCGCGAATTATGACGGACCGGCCGGGAAGGCGAAGGTGGTGGCGAAGAAAGCTGCGGTGAAGAAGAGCAAGACGAAGCGCGGGAAGTGAGTGCCAACACCATGACACGTCAGCCCCGCCGCCCATGGCCGGAAATCAAGCAGGCGACTTTCGCGGCCGTCGAGGCGGCCGCGCTCGCGGGCGAACGCTGCCCGATGCTGGACCAAGGCCTGAACCAGCGGGCGCTCACGGAGCTCGCGCGCGAAGGCAAGCTCGCGATCGAGATCAGCGCGCGCAACTGGCGCCGGGTGACGATCCAGGTGGGGCCGAATGCTGGCAAGTCGACGGCTGGCAACCCGCTGCCGAAGGCGAGCGTGTACCTGACAATCGACAAGAGCGGCACCCGCCGCAGCTACGGTCGCTTGGTTGACAGCAGCGCAGCGGCCAGGCCGAAGCCATCGCTGGCGCGGTTGCCGGCGTCGTGGAGGGATGATCCGTGACACTTAAGCAAGCACAAGCCCGCATCCGTCGCTTAGAAGCAGCGTTGCGTCCATTCGCGGATGAGGCGGACACATGGCTCGACCTCATATCCGACAAGTATCACCCAGGCGTAACGGAACCTCGTCAGAAGTTCAGCTACGCCAAAGCAGAGTTTTCGCTTGGTGACTTGCGAAGAGCGCGGCGGTTGCTCGCATGAGCAAGCCCTTCGATATCGACGAGGAAGGTACCAAGGTCGTTGAAGGGCACATTGAACGTGTCCGCGCCACCGGCCTGACCGAAGCCGCCGATATGTTCGCCACACTCTACTGGGCATGGCTTCGCTTCACTGAATCCTACGTGCTCGGCATCCCCTATGTCGAGAAGCCCGAAGACAAGATGACACCCTATCAAGGGCTGCACGTCGCGAACGGCACGCTCAACCATTGGGGCCCGCAAATCCCAGGCACGCCGAAGATCGACAACGAGGCCGTGCGATGGGACGCCGCCGTCGACGAAGAATGGCACAGGCAGGAAGACCGGCGCATGCGGCGGGAAGCTGGAGAGGATATCTGACATGAGCCAACGCAGCATCATCGAAATCAACCACGACTATTATTCGCACGCCATCGATGTGAGGTCGGCAGATAAATTCGTTCCGCTTCTGATGAGGGCGCTGGCCAGCGGCTCAGACAATAGTTGGGAGCCACTTCGCCATTTCGGAATTACCAGAATCACACAGTGCCACCACTCCGAAGATCGCAAGGTCGTGGTCGGCAATGGTGCCATTACCCGCGAGTACCCGTTCAGATGACCGACCTCGCCGTCATCATAACGGCGATATCGCGGACCGGCCTTGCCGACGCCCGGGTGCCGGCGCTCGGCCGCGGCATGTGCCTGCGGTCCAGCCGGACCCCGTTCCTGGACGCGGCCCGGGCGCTGGTGGCAGCCGGCTTTCCTGGGAATTCCGTCCTGGTCATGCGCCGCCAGGGGCAGGACGCCGTCACCCTGCGCGGCCGGATCGGTCCGGCCTCCCGGCTGACCATTAAAGAGACCCCCTTCGGCCCTAAACTGGCACCCTACAATGCCTTCCCAACTCGCCCGGAGGCACCCCACAGCGAGTTCCAGGAGGAGGCGGCTACCGAACACCGGGCTGAGCCCGGCGAGCCACACGGGTAGCTTATGCGGCACCCCCGGCAACCCCTCAAAAGCGGCCCTCCGGAGCCCAAGCCGGCGCCGCCCGCGCCTGTGGTTAACGTCGCCAGGGCCATTGCCCGGATGATGGCCCGCGAGGATCATGACCGCGAGGCCGATAGTTTTACCCAAACCGACCCAAAATGACCCGCGCCGCGATCTACGCCCGCTTCTCCTCCGAGCTCCAAAGCGATCGCTCGATCGACGACCAGGTCGTGCTCTGCCGGGAGTACGCAGCCCGTCACGGCTGGACCGTGACCGAAGCCTACGCCGATTACGCCGTGTCCGGATCGTCGGTGCACGGTCGCTTCGCCTTCGAGCGCCTGGTGGCCGACGCTCGCGCGGGGCGCTTCGACATCATCCTCGCCGAAGATCTCGATCGGCTCTCGCGCAACCAGGCCGACATTGCCGGACTCTATGAGCGCATGCAGTTCGCCGGCGTGAAGCTGTGGACCGTGGGCGACGGCGAAATCTCCGAGATGCACATCGGCCTCAAAGGCACGATGAGCGCGCTGTTTCTCAAAGCCCTCGTGTTGAAGATCCACCGCGGCATGGCCGGCCGCGTGCGCGCCGGCAAGAACCCCGGCGGCATCGCCTACGGTTACCGTGCCGTCAGGATGATCGACGACCGCGGTGAGCCGGTGCGCGGCGAGCGCTCGATCGACGAGCAGGAGGCCGCCGTCGTCCGGCGCATCTTCGCCGACACGCTGTCGGGGAAGACACCGCGCGAGATCGCGGCCGCGCTCAACAGCGATGGCGTGCCGAGCCCGCGCGGCGGCCACTGGAACGCCTCGACGATCCACGGCTCGCGCAAGCGCGGTACCGGCATCCTGCGCCAGGAGCTCTACGCCGGCCGGATGGTCTGGAACCGCCAGCGGTTCGTGAAGAACCCCGACACCGGCCGCCGGGTCACGCGCACGAACACGGCCGCCCAGCATCAAGCCGCCGACGTGCCGCAGCTGCGGATCGTGGACGACGGCGATTGGCTCAAGGTGCAGGCGCTGTTGGTGGCGCGCGGCGGGCCGCATGCGTCTCATGCCCGCAAGTCGCCGCATATCTTTTCGGGCCTGATGCGGTGCGGCGTCTGCTGCGGCAAGTACGTTTCCGCCGGCGGCAGCAAGTACCCGCGGTTCATCTGCTCGCGGCGCAAGGAGAGCGGCACCTGCACGAACACCAGGATCGTCTCGGCCAGGATCATCGAGGACCGCACGCTCGCCGCTCTCGAGCGCGACCTGCTCGACGAGCGGCTGGTTGCCGAGGTCGTGCGCGAATACACGATCGAGCGCCAGCGTCTCAAGTCGAGTCGGCGGCAGCACGAACGGCGGGCGGCGAATCGTCTAGGCGAGATCGACCGGGCGGTGCGCGGGCTTGTCGCTCTGGTGGAAGCCGGTGCGGATCCCGCCTCCGTCATGCCGCGTCTGCGCGAGCTCGAAGGCGAGCGCGCCGCCATCAAGGCGGAGCGGCCGCATCCCGGCCGCGAGGTCATCGAGCTTCATCCCGGCATCGGCGATCGCTACCGCGCAATCGTGCGCGACTTGCGCGCGTCGCTTGGCACCAGGACCGCGGACCGCAAGATTGACGTCATCGCGTCGGTGCGCAGCCTGGTCGACCGGATCGTGGTCTACCCGCACGATGACCCGGCCGGACGCGACCTTGAGCTCGTGGGCCAGCTCGCGGGGCTTCTCGGTACGGCCGAGCAGGTGGTTTCTGGTATGATGGCCGTGGTAGCGGGGGAGGGATTTGGGCGCCCTCATACCAGCGGCCGGTTCCAGCCGGTGATCATCCCGTTCCGCTCGGTGGCCGCGTAGAACACAAAAAAAAGCCCCGCCACCCGGCGAACCGGACAGCGGGGCATGTAGCCACGCGGTGGGGGGATGTGAAGTGATGACTTGGGCCAGGCGCATGACCAACGAAGAACTTCGATCGGAGGAGTACGACTTAAAACAGCATATTGATTCTGGCGAGCGCGACGGCATCGCAGCAAGCCGATGGGCGGTCGATAGGTTGGATAAGATCTCAACCGAGCAGCGTCGGAGGGTTAACCCACCTAAAGCGATGTAACAATTCGTGATTAGGCTACTGCCTAACAGGACTCGACTTAGGCAAAAGCCTAATATAGATTATTGACTGTCAGCAGGAGCTGACGCCCGGCGCCTCGTGGGTTTCAGGGGTGGAGACAGACCCGATGACACGCTATATCGCATCGATCGACAACGACATGAACATCAACTCCAAAAACCCAACCGCATGGCGGGTCAGCGTTTTCCCAGAGACCCTGGACGCCCCGTGGACGCGTCCTGCTGGCCAGTGGTTTCAAATCGTCCCGGTGCATAACAACAGCCGGACAGACCGCGCCTGTTTCGAATCGCGCCGCGAGGCGCTGATCGCTATCCTCGATTTCATCGGCACTCCGTGCGTGATCCGCGACACGCAATTCGGCATGGAGGAATCTTTGATCGTGACAGGGCACGGCGCTAAATCACCGGCGCGCGTCGTGGCCTCACGGTCGGCAAGCGGCACGTTTGTGCAGGATCGATAAATGATCCCAACCCGTTCCCCGCACACGCGGGGATGAACCGAGCACCGGACGCAGAGGCCGCAGAGGCCGCCGTTCCCCGCACACGCGGGGATGCTCGCTTGACGGCCCCGCCGTCCGCAAGTTCCGGGAGGCCACTGGCCTCCCCCTGAAGCGCCGCACTACAGAGCGAATGACGCTCGCAACGGGCAACCCCGCCCTTTGATGGAGAGACAGATGACCGATCTTGAAGCCCTGGTTTCGATATCTCAAACCGCGATGCGCGCCCGTGGTCAGTGGTGCGTGGATGGTATTGACGAAACCCTTCGGCGCGACATTCGCGCCATGGTCGGGGATTGCGCCAAACTGCTGGGGCTTTCGATGGATTATTCGGAAACGCTTGAAGGCATGGCCGTGCGAGAACTTGAGCGACGCGCCACACCCGGCAGCATTGAGTGCCCCCATTGTCATTGGGGCTTTGCACCGGCTGTGGTCGATCAGCATATCCGCGAAAAGCACGGGGAGGGCTGAGCCATGGAGCCCAAGATTTTGAAGGATGGCAGGGAAACCTACGCCGTGATTGGCGCATCCGGCGCCCGCGCAGGATCCATCCAGCGGGTTGGCCCGAAGAATGGTGGAATGTGGGAGGTCCAGATGCTCGCCTCCCCGCGTGAAATGGTTCGATTTTTTAAGGATGCCAAGGCAGAAGCCATCGAACTGGCGCGGAGGTATTGAGCCATGCCGCCGGGTGCCGACGTTCTCCAATGGGAACACCTGCCATGACCCCTCGCCAATTCGCCGCTATCAGAAAGCGCCTCGGCCTGTCGGCTTACGCGATGGGCAAGGCGCTTGGGTACGAGGGCAACCGCAACACGTTGCAGGTCGGAATCAGGAAATACGAATCAGGCGAACGGGAATTGCCGCCGTGGATCGCCCGGCTCGCTGAGATGTACGACGCGCACGGCGTACCGGGAAAATATCTGCCGGACGCGTGATGCATTGCCCCCTAGATTGTGTTAGGGTGATTGAGATGAAACTTGCAGAGCAGTTGGAAGCCGCCAAGGCCGAAGTCGCTACTCACAGGCGGTGCGTGTGATGCCCGGGCACTTTCCTTCGGGATCATCCCGCATTGACCGGCGGGACGCGCGAGTGAAGCGCGTTCACATTGTGAACGGCGGGAACACGACACTCTGCAATCGCCCGAAAACTGAGGGCGACATAGTGGTCACACTCTATAGCTCCGTCGGTGAGCGCGCGCAGCCATCCAACACTTGCAAGGTGTGCAGGAGGGTCTGGAAGGGCCACCACCGATCATCGTTCCAGTAGCGCCCGGCACGCACTGACGCCCCGCCCGTAGTTCTAGCTGGCACGCTTCACCTTGATCACGCAGGCTCGCCGTCCTTCGTACACTGAAACTTTGAATGAACTTCCATTTCCCATGCCCCCTTGACGGCACCGCGAATCCAATCCTGAGCGCGTGGCGTCATCTTCTCAGCGAACGCTTGGCACGCCGCCATAGTCTTGAACTTTGTCGCGTCTTGAATCTGTGCCGGCGCTGGGCCTTGCGGAGTCATCACGAGAAATAGCCAAACGAGGGTGAACATATGGGTTAGCCCCCTCTTATTTCACAGCGAGTAAGTAAATCCAAAACCCGCCGCCAATCACCGCGCTGACGAAAACAACGACGATGCCGACGATCAAGATATCGACGGCGTGCTCTATGGTGACGCGCATTAGTGCAACGGGGGGCCGAACGTCTTCCACCCAAGCAAGAGCAGAAGGACGAACAGCAGAACGGTGTTGCCAATCGGGCCGTAGTGGCCAACGGCATTGCCGGGCCAGTTCCACGCCAGCCCGAACACAAACCACAGCAGCATCAGAATCCAGAACAGAAGTCCCATCGACATTGCCAGTCTCCTTTAGAGTTTCCCGAGCAGAACGAGAATCAGCACGACAACCAGCACGGTGCCGAGACTGATCCCGCCGTAGTGGCCCGTCCCGTAAAAGTGCCCGCCGCCGATTCCGCTGAACCCGCCGAGCAGCAGCACGACAAGAAGAATGAGCAAGATCGTTCCGAGTGACATGATAGCCTCCTAGTATCGCCCAACTGCAAAATTCGCGATCACCCACAAGGCGATTCCAATAACGATCAGAATCCCGAGATAGGTGAACGCGTCCTTCAACATTGGCTTCCTACTTTGCGTAGGTCAGTATCGCGATGATGGTGCTGACGATGGCAACAACGACCGCTCCGATTGTGATCGCCATCGATCCGACCGTCTTTGCCCCCACACTCTGTCCGGCTTGCGTGGCCAACCCGAGTTCCAGACTCTTGACGCCGCCCGGCAGGTTGACAATTCCAAGCTCCACGCTTTTCAGCCGCGCCTCGAATGTCACCGCCTGAAGATCGGCTTTGCGCTGCCACTCTATCAACTCGGCACGCCCCCGTTCGTGCAGTTCGCGGGGCAAATAAGTGCCGAGGATTTGCCGCGCATCTTCGTGCGCGTGATTGAGAATTTCCAGCCGGCGCTCGGTCTCCCTCGCCTGGAGTTCAAGCGCCTTTGACAGGTTCGCCAATTCTCGGTCCAGCCGGGATTGATCCTCCGTGCGCATGGCATCGCGCAGGCGGTTGTTTTCCGCGATGACGCGCTCGATGAAGTCGCGCAGGGATACGTGGTCGTTCATTTCGACAACTCGATCTTGCGATCTTCCGAGCGGCGGAGTTGGTCACGGGCGCGGCCCAGTTCCTCATTCCATGCCCGCGACGACGGCGTGCCGTCGTCAACCTTTGGGGCGAGTAGGATCAGACTGCGGACCTTGTTGCCGTAGGTCTCGATTGCGACATCAGCCTGCTGTAGGTCAAGCCGCTTGATATCGCCGGACCAGGCGAGGAAGCTGGAGAGATAGGCGAGTACGCCGCCGATGGCGATCAGTGCCGTACAGCCACCGCCGATCTTGACAAGCCAGGTCACTTGAGAAACTCCGGGCACTTGAGGTTGACGCCCGTCTGATTATGGATGCGAGCCTGCCGCGCAGTCTCGGCGGTATCCAGCTTCGACGAATAGGTGATCGGGCGCCATGGCGCGCACACCGCTTCACTGGTTGTCGCGGTCAAACTTGTCGCCGCGCACCCCGCCAGCAGGACGGTTGCGCTCAGCGCGCTCAGCGTCAAGCCGAGCTTTCTTGCCACGCTCAATGGATTTTCGTTCTGCATCGTCCCATTCCTTCTGCTTGCGTTTTGTCGCCGCCGCCGCGACCTTGATGGCAAATCCGCCAATCGCCAGCGCGCCGGCAGCCACCATTAGCGAGTAGGGGCGCAAGGGTCGGATGAACCACGCGACGGCAAGCGCGGCGGCAACAAAGATCGTCGTCCCGCCTACCCACGCCCACACGCTGCCAAGCAGGAAATCCCACATCACTCCACCTCTGGAACCGGAATGTAGATCGGCTTGGGCCAGTGCGGAGCAACAGGCGACCATTGCCAGCGGCGGCACTCGCATGGCTCCACGACGGCATGATCGGCCCAGATAACGGCATCGCCGCCGGTTCCGTAGCCGAGCCCATAACGAACAGCCGGCATGTAGCCCGTATCACCGCAGACCGTGCACATCACACGCCCTCCTTACCGCAGTCGCCCCACGGCACTTCACATGAGCAACAGCTTGAGGCAGTCGGATGCGATGCGCATCCGGCGAGCACAAAGGCCAGCATGGCGAGCGCGAGGATCATCCTAGACTGCTTCATAAATCGCCGCGAAGATGTCAGGCTTACAGGGATAAATTTCGCCCTTCACGCCCGTGATGATCCAGTCGCCAGGACAGACGATGTGACCGCCTTCCAGCGTGTCGATCCAGCCGTGATCGTGCATCGTCTTGTCGCAATGCCGACATCCGTTGGAACCGGGGACTGTCGGGTGACGGAAGTAGCGAACGATCTTGCCTTCATATCGTTCGCCGTCGTATGGGCCGCCCTCAAATCGCTCATCGCCATCCTCGGGGTGGTCCCCATTCTTGAACCATTGCGACGCTTCGATCACTACGGGCTTCTTGCGGTACTGTGCCATCAACATCTACCTCTCTGTGTTTCAATCCCGTCTCGTTACGTCACCGGGGAGCGCGGCAATAAGCCACGCCAATAGTGCGAGCACCACGATCCCCAAGAAGACGACGCCGCCCATCTCTCCGATGCTCATCAGTCCTTGTCCACCTTGCGAACGCGCACCCGTTCGACGTGCACTCCGTAGATGATGTTCTCTGCGTCCATGCACGCCAGAACATGCTCGCGAATCTGTTTCTTCGTGCACGGACCGTAAACCGTGATGGCAACCTCGACGATGAACTTTTCCTTCATGGCTGTTCCTTCGCCAGTCCTACGCGCACGAAGAACCGCCGCACGAATGCGGGCTCGGGCAGGAAAATCCAGCCGAGCACGAGTCCGACACAGATCCCAACGATGAACCACCACATTGCGTTTCTCCTTATGCTTGCGCGCCGGTGCGGAAGTCAGCGACCGATGCATCAACGGAATCATTCGCCGCTCCGCTCGACTTGCGAGCGAGCACAACGGCAATCGCTATCACAGCGACCACTGCTGCCAGACCAGCCGCGAATGGCGCGGCATCGGCAACCCATGACCTGAGCGGATCAACGGTTTCCTTTGCCGTCATGACGTTTGTCACGAGTCCGCCCGCTGTGACGCCGCCGAACGCGGCAGACCACCAGCCCTGCACCTTCGACCAGAACGACGCAGCCTGAGCGGACTTAACGGCTGGCTTCTTCTCTGCCAACTCTGCCGGTGTTATCTCTGCACGCTCAACCGAAATCGGGCGAACGAACCGCTCGGCCTCCGCCTTGGTGATCTCGGCAAGCAGATTGATCTTTACCGCCAGGAACATGTCGGGGCTGGTCGGTGCGGCAATTTTCGTGTCGCGGTCATTGAGGAAACCGCCAATCGCACCGGCAGTGTTCCCGCCCCAGATGCCGTCGAGCCCGCCGGGATTGTAGTTCATGGCCTTGAGGCGGCGCTGCGTGTGCCAGATGTCGGGATCGCCGCGCACGGCGGGGTCGACGGGCGGGGCGGGAGTCGGCAGCGGCACCTTCATATCGGCCTTCGGCTTCACCTCAAGTTTCCAGGGGCGTGTGTCGTCGTAGCTTTTCTTTGCTGACTTAACCGACAGATGCATGTGCTTTGTGTGCGGATTTGCACCGCTGTAAGACCGCCACGCCCAAGCGGCTGCACCGCCAGTCTTTGACGAATTTGCAATCCGCCGATTTGAAATGATGTATTTGATGCGATGGTCGCGCGACGCCAGCAGAAGTTCAGCAAGATCGCCCGCGTCAATCCCGTGTTCGGGATCGTTGGTGAAGTCGATAGCGGTAACAACACCAATCTTGCCATCCTTCACCCAAGGATTATGATCGGAACTGCGAGACGCATGGGCCTCATCGCCGATCGTGCCGTCGCTCGACTTGCGCCGGTCTGGATACAGATTGTTTATCTGTGACCGAAGCACATCAATGCTCTTTGCCAATCTCCACGCCATGACAGTCTCAATCCTTTGTTAAGTTGCTGGGCTGTGCTACATTCAGCGAATGAAAAATCGAACAGGATATCGCTTCTGCAAGGTCCTCTGAATCATGCGCGAACGCCGGATAGATCAGGATCAGCGCGGCGATGGCCACGACCGTCAGCAGGCGCATTAGGTAATCCCCGCATGGGCCATGAAGTCGGCGATGATCGCGTTGCGGGTCGACTCGTCCGGGACCGTTGACCACAGCGCCGCCTCGGCGAGCTTACCGTCAAAGAACCCATTGCCGCGGTAGCCGAACCGAAGCGTGCCCATGGCACCGCTGGTGGCACCGGATGCGACCGACGTTTCCGCGCCGCCGTTGATCGAGACATGAACGTTCGTCCCGTCGTGGCGACAGGTCACGACGTAGGCGGTGCCTTCAGTGACCGCGACGCCAGCCCCGTCGACCGTCCCGTCGAAATTTGCCGCGAACGCTTTGTCCGCTCCGTCGTTGTAGCCGAAGATGCCGGTGCGGCCTGTCGAGTCAACCACCGCCGCGTGCCCGGCAGTCACGCCACCCGTAGTTATCGAGATGCTGTCGAAGATCAGGGTTGCGACGATGAACTTCGACGATGCCCCGATGTAGTTCGATATTGCCGAACCGTCGAGATAATCGGATGATCCATCGAAGTCTGCACACGTAATCGAGTTCGGGAACGCGGTCGCAAGCGCAGGTCTGCGCGTCGACGTGGCGCCATCGGTCACATCACCGGACAGCACCTGATTATAGATGCGCGTGATAGCGCCGGCCGTGTCGAGATACTTTGCCGCCTGGAATGTCTGCAACAGTGAACGCGAGAGCGAGAACGCCGCCGTCACACCCGTGCCGTCCAGCGGGCCGGCAGGGAGTCCCGCCAGCGGCCCCTTAGCTACAACGACGTAGGCAGTACCGCCCGGCGTTTCCCCGTCGCGGTCAACGCCGACTTCCGTGCTCGCACCCGTCGTTTCCCCGTCGGCCGCCGTCTGCTTTGTGTTGCTCTCGATGGTCTCCTCGACGCGCTCCGTCATGTTGCGCCAGGTGAAACCACCCGCCACAACGCTGGTATCCGCGCCATAGCCGAAGATGAAGCCGCCGTCGACGGTGTCGAGGGTCACGTTGCTGGCGTTGGCAGCCTGCGCGATGGCCGCGCCGTCCGCGTCGTAGTGCGCCGTCAATCCGCTAGTGGAGCCGACGGCAATGGCGCAGCGAGCCGCCGGCGATGCTGCTGTAACTACGATATCGGCAGTCGTCTCAGTCGGGACCAGCGCCTTCCAGATTTCAGAAGTAATTGCCCCGCTTTGCGAGACTATGCGCGAGGCCGAGACGCCACCGACAGTCACGGTGCTGATTGTAGACGAGCAGTGGACGCCGACGTAGACCTCGCGGTCCGCGTGCGCCGTGCCGATCTCCATTGCCGAGAATGTGTATTCGGTCAGGTTGCTGGCATCGACAGCCGAGTCGGTAAAGGTGAAGACGACCTCAGCTGTCGCTTCCTCGCTGCTCCACGAAATCACGCAGCTATATTCGCCGGTATCGGACGAATGAAAATATCCCGCAATGCCGGTCTCGGCTGCCTCCGTCAGATCGGCGAACGGCGAGAACGACTGATCGTCGAATTCAATATCCCACGTCCCCTGATCGTCGCCCGACGTTTTGAAATCAAACGACGTGCCGTCAACTGCCGTGACAAGCTGGATGTCGGCCGCGTGCTGCGTTCCGCTGGTGGGCGCGCCAGCGCTGTTCGTGGTATGCCCTGTCTGCTTGTTCCAGCCGTTCGGCGGCTCGCCCGATACGACAACCGCGTTGGTCGCGCCCGCGCCGTCGCCTTGCAGCAGCGCCAGCTTGAACTTGTTGCCCTGCCTGAAGCCGAAGCCAATCCCGGCCCTGGCCCCGCCGAGCGTCAGCCCCGACAGGTTGTTCACCATGTCGACGTTGTACGCAAAGTTGCCCTGCAACGCCTCGATCGGATAGATGAACTTGCCGAAATAGCCATCCTTGATCTTGCCGCGGATCGTCACCGCGCCCGTCACCTCGTCGGTGGTGACGACCGGTGGTTCTTCGTGCCCGTCGAAGATCACGCCGTCGTCGGTGATGCCGGCAGACGCCGAGCCCTTTCCCAGGATGTGCCGGCGGCGAAGCGGATGCATCAGTTCTGGTCCAGTCCGATTTCGACGACGACATCGTCCACAGCGCCGATCGCCACCGTGCCGCGGGCAATGAGCACGCCCCAAAGACTGGTCCCCGACGCCAGCTTGAACGGAACGCCGCACTCCTTGTAGCCGACGCTCGGCGTCCCGAGAGCGTGCCAGCTGTTGACCGGCACGACCCCGACCAGGAAGGCCAAGTCGGCGGCGTTGACCGCGACCGCGGCATTGTCGGTCCAGGTCGTATTGGTGGGGTCCGCGCTGAACAGCAGCAGATCGACCGGCTGGGCGTTGGCGGTCTTGCTTGTGATGCGGACCGAGGTGACATAGCCGGATCCGCCGTCCATGCGGACGGCATTGGCAAATTCCATGACCGAGCCGAGCACGTCGCCATCGGAATAATCCGGATCCGCGTCCACAACCGGGGTGACGCTGATGGTCTCGAGCGCGCCAACGACCGCAAGCGCTTGCCCGTCAGGAGTCCAGACAGCAGGCATGATTCATTCTCCAGAAGATTGCCGGATTAAGCTGAGCCCTGCAGCCCCTCGACGGTGAGCGTGAAGGCCGTGGAGTTCGCCGAAGGCGTGAACGCCTCGAGGGTTTCCAGGAGGGCGAAGATGGTCTTGGCGCCCGACGTCGGCGGCGTGATGATCCGGCTGCCGTCGTCCGGGGTGCAGACCGCGACAGCGCCGTCGGAGAACGTGCTGAACGTCCCCGTCATGGTGCCGATGAACGTGCCCTGCTTGGTCGAGAAGGCGGCGTTGTCGCCGCCAACGATCCCGGTGCTCGCGGACGGATCGGACCGGTAGAACCAGACGCGGAACTGCTTGCCCTGCACGCCGGTGTCGTCGGTCGCGATGCGGCAGCGCTCGATCGCGATCGTGTCGTCGTTGACATCGGACGGGCTGAACGAGATCGGCGTGACCGACCCAGCCGTGGCATTGTCCGACACCGCATCGTTGGCGGAATACGGGGTCGTGTTTGCCGGCCGGGTCATTGCCGACGCGGCGACGGCGAACAGGCGGTCACGATGCTGCGGCGAAAACCCTCCAGCCGTTAAGGACGCCTTTATCTCGACGGCCGTTCCGAGCGTGAAGTCCTTGATGTCAAAGCCCATTGCGTCGCCTCACATCGTCGCCGCCCATGCGGCGTAATCGTCGTCTTCAAGCGTGACGGTGATCGTGAACGTGGCCATGTCGGCCGTGGTGCCATGAACGTCCGTGACGCGGACGCTCAGTCCCGGGTAAATGCCGGCGGCAGTCGGCGTGCCGGATACCGCGCCGGTGCCGGCATCGATCGTCAGCCCCGGCGGCCAGGTGCCCTGCAGGGAAAAGCTGTAGGGCGCGATGCCGCCCGAGACGGTCGGGGTGAACCCGCCATAGGGCGCGTCCTGGATGCCGCCGAGGTTCGGCTCGCCGGTGATCCTCAGCAGATAGTCGCGAACGACGGTCGAGACCGGGGCATCGGAAAAGTTCAGGCTCGAATAGACATTGCTGATGCAAAGGTCGGGCATGCGCTAGTCCAACGTAAACTTGCCCAGGTAGCTGCCCCAATTGATCGGATAGATATTGTCATCGTCCGATGCCATCGAAGGAATGCCGGCGTCCCAGGAATGGGAGCTGTAGATCGAAGGATTGGAAACATTCATGTGGTTGATCGCGCGATAGATCTGCGTCGAGAAGTTTGTCGAGAGCGGATTGAACGCGAACACGGCGCCATCATTCTGATCGGGGAATGCGAGCCAGTTCTTGTGCCGCACGGCAGGCCCCGGGGTTGGCGACCAGATTGTCGAGTGGTCGATCTCGCTCCATGCGCCGCCCTTCCTGATATCCAAGTACTCCGCAGATGAGAGTGATGTACTGGCACGAAGGAGCACGCCACCTCCGACACCATCGGGAGGATTAAAGTTGCTCTTGAAACCGAGGAACACGTAGCCGCAGAAGGCGCAGCCGAATGCGTAGGATGCGTTCCATGTGTGCCCAGAGTCCGCATTCACATCCAAGTAGAGCAGTGCCCCCACATTAAAGCTGCTTGGGTCAACACGGATAACACCAAAGCCGGCGCCGGCACCGCCCGTGCCCTGCACCGCATAGTACACGTAGGTTTCGTCTGCCCAGCAGTCGCTTGTGTAGAGACTCTGACCGTATGTCGCCCTGATGCTGAGCGCCTCGACCGTCGAGAAGTCGGTCAGGTCGACGCGCAGGATCGCCGGACCGTCCGGGTCCGACGTGATCCAGATGTTCGGCAAGTAGAGGTAGCCATCGTGGACAACGGGTCTGTTGCCGTAGTCCGCCTCGATGCGCGCTTCCGGCACCGTCAATCCAAGAGCCGCCGCCAGGTCGAGCGTCCCCGCCGCGGTGAACGTGGACAGGTCTATCCGGCGGACCTCCTGGTAGGTGTAGACGTAGAGATACGTGTCATCGCTCGCCATCGCCGGAATAGGACCGGTTGCGCGCGTGCCGGTGAGGTCCAGTGACGCGATGGTCGAGAAATCCGCCAACGTCAGCCGTTGAATACGCGCCGTGCCGGTGCCGGCCGTGCCGCCTGCATAAGCGTAGGCGCCGTCCACATGCACCACAGACGCCGACCCGGACGACAGATCGATGTCGTCGTTGAACGTGATCGAGCGGCTCTCCTCAACCGGGATACACAGACCCTCAATCGCGCAGGTCAAGAAGCCCTCCGTCTTGATTTCCGTCGTCCAGTCCGGCGACCGCACAACATCGACAACGGAGTGATGATACGTCCGCGCATCGGTATCGATCTGGTGGACGTCCCCTGGCTCGATGCCGAGATAGGCAAGCTTGGCAATGTACTCCGCAGTTTCCTGAGCCTGCTTGCGCCAGTAGAATGCGAAATTGACTTCTTCGAGCATCTCGACGGCGGTCGACACCACCGGCGTGGCGATGCTGTCGGTCTCGAACGCCGCCGTGCCTGGAACCGGGTCGATATCCTCGCTCGCCACGACCGTGCTGGGCTCATTGTCCCTGTTGGCGTCGATGAAGCTGAGCCGCAGTTCCCGCAGTTCTTCCAGTTCGCTGGCCTGTGTCGCGACAAACGGCTTGTCCCCGTTCTGGATGAACTTGGCGCGGTCGACGACCAGGTCCCGCGCGTAGACGCCCTTCTCGATGACGTAGAGCTTGCTTCCCGTCCTGATCGTCCAATGCGGCTTCGATTGCAGCCGGTCCTGCAGGAACTCGATGAAGTCCTGTTCGCGTCCAAGGATCAGTGCATCCATCCGGCCGGTAACGTCGATCGCCTCGAACACGTCGGCGCCGCGGCCGTCGTAGGCCGCCAGCGTCTCCAATGCTTCCTGCCAGGTGATGCCGTCGTCCGGATCCCCGAAATGACTATCCTCCAGCATCACCGAGAAAAACGGAACCTCGCCGCCGAACTGATCGACCTGGATGTTGTGGAACGCCAGCGTCACCATCGGCGTATAGGCGAAAGCCTCATCGCCGTACGCCTCGATCGAAAGCGCGTCCGGCTGCTGCGACAACGTTCCGGTGTTCCAGCGGATTGCCTGGCCGTCATCTACCGTCGGCCCGTCGAACGTAATCCCTGACAGGATCGCGCCGGTCGCGTCGTTCCATGCCTCCTTGCCGTTGATCCGGATCGCCGTGATCGAGCGCGTATCGTTTGCATAGTTGGCCGGGACAACGGCGCCGGCAATGCCCGAGACAGTCCATTCTTCGCCGATCTTCAGATGGATCGGACCCTCGATGATCCGCATCCCGATCAGCGACTTGCCGCCGATCCACAGCGGAATCTCCTTGTCGTAGAGCGTCGCTTCGTATTGTTCGGCCGACAGGCCTACGGCCTGCGGCTCCGACGTGGCGATCGTCGGCTCTTGGAAGGTAAAAGTTGTCTTCGTGCGCCTGCCACCAACTACGGCGCCGCCTGGGCCGACTACACCAGTTGCCATGCGTGGTCCGTGCTCCTATACGGTCAATGTCGTCGGATCCGACGAGCTTGCTGCCTTGGCCCCGGCAAAGCGGGAGAACCCGCCATGCCGAAGGCTGTTGTCGTATTTGTCGTGGCACATGATCGGGGTCTTGTTGCAGTCCGGCCAGATCAGCGCGGTGTCGCCGGCCTGCACGCAGATGCCGACCGGCTGGAATGTGATCAGCCGCAGATCGGACTGCGTCCAGTAGCCGATCTTGAAGGTCCGGTTTTTATACCGGCCGCTCGCGAAGGTGATCTTGCCTGGATTGTACCAGCCATCGATGGCCCGCGGATCGGGCAGCTCTGTCAGTGTGAGGTTGTGATGGTTCTGCACGGTGTCGATCGTGCAGGCGCGCTCCCAGGCGTTGCGGGCGATGAACACGACGCTGCCATCCGTGGTCAGCGCCCCTATGGTGTAGTTATAGGTTGGCATGCTGGCGGCTGTCGTGCCGGCGGTCACCACCTCGAAATAGACGTTGCCGTAGCCCGCTGGCGAGGCGCCGGTGAGCGCTCGCACGCAACCGCCGATCGCATAGGCCGTCGACCGCGCAACGTCCGGGCGCATCACCGGAATGCCGCAGAACGTGTTGCCGAAGGCGTACCGGCAATGCAGCTGGAACGTATCGACCAGCTTGTTGCGCGGGAATGCATGATGGTTGTCGGCCTCGAACACGACCGCGTCGTAACTCGACTGGTCGACCGCCGTGACCTTGCCGATGAAGTGAAAATCCTTCGCGGTCGGGTTGGCGGCGTTGGCGATGTGAACTTCGAGCACGGCGCGACGAAACAGCCCGAGCGCGACATCGACCGGATCGATCAGTCCGCCGGCAAGCGTCGCCAGCCCGATCGCCGTCGAGGCCGGCGTTCCGTCCTTGCTCTCGGTGACATCGTATTCCAGTAGCCCGGTCACCGACTGCCAGGTCGCATCGCCCGGGATGGTGATCGCACGGTCCCAGGACGTGAAGCGGTAGACCGTCCCGTCCTCCCGCGTGAGCGTGTAGAGCCGGACCGGCTTGCCGGTCGTCAGGTCGAATGAATAGGTTCTCATTTGTTGAGCAGCTCGACCACGGTTGCCGATCGGATCTGCTGCCGCACTTCCGGGGTCGCGACGTTCTCGACCACCGTATTGAGCTCGTCGGTCTCCCAGCGCACCGCCGTATAGAATTGAAAGTCCGCCACGACCGGCGCGTCAAGCGCTGGCGCCGAGACGAACGTGATGACGCCGGTCGCGTAGTTGACGCTGTAGTGCGTGCCCTCGCTTTGCCCCGCGCCGTCGAGCGTGATCGTGACGGTCGAATGGACCGGATGCAGGATGTTCTTGGTCACGCTCAAGGCGCCGGCCGTCCGCGTCAGCGTCAGCTGGAACACCGTCTCCGATGCATCGCCGGTGCCGATCAGCTGAGCGACAGCGATGCGATCACGCCCGCGCGGCGGGTAGATCAGGAACCCGGTGTGGCGGCCATGCACCTCGAAGAACGACTCGACGTTCTCCACGTCGTCAAAGTGCCACGACAGCTGCCAGCGCCGGCGCGGGAAACTCTCGCGCGCGACCGTCTCGTCCTCGCCGTTGTCGCCCTCCTGGATCACCGAGTTGTCGACGATCTGCCCGACCGCGCTGATGATGACGGTGCCCGGCAGAACCACAGGATTGACGATCATCACACTGCCGACCGGAAACTGTTGCCGTAGCCGGCCGCCGCCTGGCGGCGCGTGCGCCGGTCGCCGAGGTCGTTGGCGCGGGTGTTGAACACGAACGTCTGGTTGAAGCTCGTCGTCCTTGGTCCCGGCGCGGCGCCGCGGTCGTTGTCTGGCACGACCTCGACCGGCATGGAGCCGGTACGGATCAGCCGCGGATTCGGCCCGTGCTCGCCGACATAGGCCAGCGTGTTGGGTTCGATCAGCCCGCCGCCGGCAAAGCCGGTGACGCCCTCGATCAGCGTCTTGCCGCCGACGATGCCGATCCCGCCGCCGGTCAGCTCCTTGACGATGTCGGTCTCGCCGGTTGTGGTCTTTTTCGTCTGGTCGAAAAAGCCGGTCTGATCGTAGGTGAAATCCTCCTCGCCCTCCTGGAAGAATCCAATCCGCAAGGCGCCATGGCCTTCGGTATAGATCTTGTTGAGGCCGATCGTGAGATCGTCGGTCGATTCCTTCAGGTCGTCCAGGCTGTCGGTGAGATCCTTGATCAGCTGCTCGCGCGCCAGCGTCATCGGCGTCGCGCGAATCAGCTTCAGCTCCCGCTCGATGACATCGATCTGGTCCTCCTCGGGGAGGAAGTCCAGGAGCTCGTCGATCGCGTCGACCGTGACGTCTGTCAGCCCGGGGCCCCATTTGCGGTGCCCTGCGGTCTTGATCAGACGGTCAATCGCATCCTCGTAGGATCCGCCTCTCCTGAAGACTTCGTCGATGATGTTTTCCGCGCCTGTACTGTTTAGGAATGCCTTTCCGCTGTCAGTGTAGTCGACACCTTCCGCTCTTGCATCACGAAATTCCGACGGAATTATCTCCGCCAGAGTGCTCGTGAATGTTCCGGTGAACTGGGATTCCCCGCCGACCGCGAAGTCCGAAAACTCCTTGCCGCCCATGTTGAGGTAGGTCTTGAACGAATCGTTGAGCTGCTCCTGCAGGTCGATCGCGCGCTGCATCGCCGAGTTGGTCGACAGCTGCTGCGACGTGATCCGCGCCTGGGTGTTTTCCAGGGTCGCGGCTGACAGCGACGCGGCCTGCTGCGAGGTCGCGCCCTGCCGGATGGCGTTGTCGTACGCCTGCGCCGCGGCGACGGTCGCCTCCTCGCCGCGCTGGCGCGCATAGATCAACTCGGTCTGCTGCCGCAGCGAGAAGATCTGCTGCTCGAACTGCGCGCTGAGCTGTGCCTCCGCGACCGCGCGCTGCGCGGCGGCAAGCATCATCGCGTCCCTCAGCGGCCTTTCTTGCTGCAGCAGATCGAGGATCGTGGCGTTTTCCTGGGCGCTCAATCGCTCCTGCGCCGTCACCGCGCCGGCCACCTGCTCCTGGGCGCTCAGGTTCGCCAGCGCTTTTGCCGTCTCGGTCGTTACATCGCCATAGGTGCGCCGCAGGTCGCTCACGATGCTGAGGCGGCGCTCCTCGGCCGCGACCGCCTTCCGCCCTAAATCGTCTTGCTCGGCGGCAATGCGGCGCGCCAGCCTGGCATACCGCGACAGCCCCATGAGGGGCCCTGCGATCTGGGCCTTGTCGAGGTCCGCGGTCAGCTTCGCGGCCTGCTCGAGTTGCCGCACCGCCGGGATCAGCGACTTGACCGCGTCGTCGGCATCGGTCGACAATCTGTTGAGCCGGATTTCTTCCGCGGCGCGCTCTGCCGCCCCCTGCTGCAAGATCAAGTCGGCCATCTTGTTGTGGAGCACATCAAGGTCGTCCAGCGTCTTCTCAAAAAGAGGACTGTCTGGCAGGATTTTGTTCCCGCTCATGAGCTCTTGCAGCCGGTCGGCGCGGGCCTGCAGCCTGTCCATCTCCCGCTGTACGTCGGAAGTGGTTTCTTCCGGCGTTCTGGCACCGGTCGCCCGATCGATCACCCGTCCCAATGCCGTCCAGGCATCCGAGATCTTGCTGGTCAAGGTGTCCCAGCTCTTCGACCAGTTCGAGGTCAGCCGGTCGGCGTTCTCCAGCGCCGGCGACAACCGGTCGACCAGCACCCGCTGCGCTTCCTGCAACCGGTTCTGGTCGACCAGCGTGCGGATGTACTCCCGCGTCCGGCCGTCGAGAAATCCGATCGTCTTGTTGAGGTCGTCGGCGCCCTTCACCGGGTCGGCAAACGCCGCCGCAAGCTGCTTGGCCGCTGCGGTCGCGTCCTGCCCGGTGACGATCGAGAATTCCTTGGTGACGTCGGTCAGCCGCGCGATATTGTCTTCGTAGATTTTGCCGGTCGCCGCGAACGCGGTCGCGGCCTCGCGGCCCTGCGAAAACGACAGGCCCTTGGCGGTATCGGCAATCCGCTCGATGTCGTCGACGGTCACGTCGGACGCCCGGCCGATTCCCGCCAGCTCGCGCTCGATGTCGCGGCGCGCCGAGGCGAACGAGGAAGCGGCAGCCAGCGCGACCGTGCCGATCGCCCCGATGCCGAGCCCGACCAGCCGCGCCGGCGTGAGCAAGCCGGTAAAGACGCCGCCGAGCTCCTTGAACAGGTCGATCGGCTTGCGCCCGGACAGCGCGAAGATCTGAGCGAGCTGGCCGCCCTGCTGGGCGAAGATCATGAACGCCGACTGCCCGGCGATGGCCTGCTGGGTGACGTCAATCAGCTGGAAGCCGAGATTGCGCGACTCGAAGCTCAGCGCCCGGAATCCGCCGGCGGTATCGCGCGTCGTCGCGTTCAGCGCCATGTACCTTTCGTTGGCGCCGGTGATCTGGTTGACCTGCCCGGTAAAGGCGAGCTTGGTGTTCGTGATGGCGGCCGCACGCTGCTGTTCGCTGAGCGCGCCGACCCGCGCGGCCTGGTTGATCTCGGCAAGCGATGCCTTGTACTGCTGCCCGGCGGCGAACAGCGGATCGTACTTGGCCCGCAGCGCATCGAGCTGCTGGCCATAGGCCTGGATATCCTTTCCCCTCGCCGCGCTGTCAAACTCGCCGATGCCGAAACGCTGGTCGATCGCCGCGGCGCCGCGCGGCATCAGCAATTGCCGCATCCGCTCGGCTTCTTTTGCCGCGACACGATCAAGGACGATCGCATACTCGTTGGCGGCCCGCGCCGATTGGATGAACGTCTGCACCGACAGCTGGTCGACCCCGCTCCCGACCGAAGCGAGCTGCTGAAATTCACGCGCCACGCTTTCAAGGGCCGCCATGGTGCTTGCGGCCATCGTGTCGGTGGCCGTCGTGGCGGCCACGATCAGGCGCGAGAATTCCGATGCCCCCGCACCGGTGGCGCGAAACGCGGTCTCGGCGGACTGCCCCATGCGGGACGTCGCCTGCTCGACGCGCGCGGCCGCGGGGACCAGCGCGTCAAGATCGGCGACGGCCTGCTTGGCCTGGCCGGAATTGATGGTGAGGCCGAGTTCAGCCATGGCGGCGGGGCTTCTTCTTTGCCTTCGATGGCGTGGACAGCAGCTGCTTCATCAGCTGCGGCGTCATCGGCTCCTTGTGGATCACGTCTTTTTCCTCGGCGCCATCGTTCTTCTTGTTCATGAGTTTGATGGCCCGCTGATCCATCGCCGTCAGTGCGGCGAGTTCCCACGGCGCGAACCGGTATCCGGCCAGCGCGGAGTAGTGTGCGATCTCGCTATACGGGATCGGCAATGCGCCAAAGCCCGTGCCGGACCGCTTGCCGTCAAGTGCGACGAACGCGGCAAATACCGACTGGGCGGCCGCCGGCACGCCGGCCCACACGCGCCCGCCTACCCGGCCTGGGATGCTTTGGAGCTTTCCTTCGTACCATCGCTCGACGGCGCGGCCGAGGGCGGCGTCGAGCGCTTGGTAAAAGACGTCCTGCGCCCGGCGCGCTGCCGCACCTGATCGAAGATGAACGGATAGCGCATGTAGAGGTCGAATGCGGCCGCCTCGCTGCACTCGTATTCCTTGCCGCCGAATTTCAGCTTCGGCGGCAACCACGACAGCGTCGCCTTGGCCATGATGCGCCGCTCGTTGGCATCTATCTCCGCGGCTAAGAGCGGCGCCGTGTCCTCGGCGTCAAGCCGCTGCTGTTGCATATCGTGCAAAGCGGCCCGGACCCTTTTGGAGTCCGGGCCGGTCACCGTGATGGTTACGCCGAGCTTGGTTCGCAGGTCGGGTCCCTTGATCTCGACCTGCAGCCCCTCCTCCTGCCTTGCCTGGAGATCGTCAAAGCGGGAAAGATCAAATGCATCTGTCATGGATTCACCCAAACTCCTGTTACGCGACGAGAGCATCACGCCGCTACAGCGTCACGCCCGACACCTGGATATCGACTTCGATGATCGCCGCGGTCGTGGCAAGCCCGAGCAGCACGACATCGTCGCCGACGGCTATGTCAGCGAGCGGGGCAATGCCGCCGGCCGTCGCCGACAGGTAATAGGCCGTGCCGGCCGTGACGGCGGCGCCGATCGTGATCGGCCCCTTTTCCAGAACCGCAAGCGGCTGACCGTCCGATGCACCGTTGAGCGCGATGCCGACCGGCTGGCGGACCTCCGCCGTCGCGTGATCGGCATCGGCGAGCTTGTACTTGCCCGTGGCGGCCTCCTTGTAGACGACCTGCCCCGCGGTAATGGTGGCGCCGGCCTTGCCGCCGGTTGCGACGCGCGCGCTGCCGCCGGCAATGACGCTGGCGGCCGTGATGGTGATGTCAACCATGGTCTATCTCCTGGGGATGCTTGGAAAGTTGCGACGTGGTGGGCGTTAGCCGCCGCCGACCGCCTACGCGGCGTCTTCGACGATGTTGGAGTTGATCTCGATCGTCGAGTTGATGTTGTCGATCGTGTTGGCCTGACCGCCGGCCTTGGAGAAGTTCATCGCAATCCCGACGAAGTACCAGTCATCTCCGGACGACCATTCGATCTTGAAGGCGTAATTGCTCTTGTTGGAGCCTGCGCTGGCCACCAGCAATGCTGCCTGTCCGGCATCGCTCGGCAGCTTGGCAAAGACGTTCTGCATGCTGCCGGCATTGGCCGTTCCCTTCTGCTTCAGGTCGCGACCGCGATTGATCAGCTGCGTCGTGATCAGCGTGGCGACGTCGCCGATGCCGCCGGCTTGCGACCAGCCGTCGATCTCGACCCAGCTCTCGCCGGAAAAATCGGAAAGGATGAAGTCCGCAGCCTGCGTGACTTTGGTGCCGCCGATGTGGATTTTGCTGCCAGCGACGGGGAAAAGATCAGCCATGGGAGGCTCCTTTTATCGGCGCATCGGTCACACACGCCTGCCGGACCCCAAGCGCCGGAGTGCGGCCAGACAAGCGTTTGGTGGTTTACGGATAGACCTGCCAGGGGATGACGACCGGGATCTCGGTGTAGACCGGACCCTGCATGTCGTCGTTTACGACCGGCTCCTCGACGATCCAGAACGTGATACCGTCGTAATCAAACCTGGTGGCGAAAGCGAAGTGATCGCGGATCGTGCCCGCCAGTTCGGACGCCGCGATTATCCCCTTGCCGACCGGCCAGCACACGACCGCCAGAATCAATCCCATGCGCACCGGCTCGCGGCCGCCGCCGATGTGAATGGTGGACGGCCGGTTCTTGCGGACGGACAGCCGCACATAGGGCAGCGGATTGTTGCTGCCGTCGCTCGCAGGGGTGAAGTCGATGTTCGGATATGCGACGGTGACCCCTTGCGGCAGCGCTATTTCTCCAAAGCGAGCGAGCAGGCCGGCGACGATTTTAGCCTCTATCGAGATCGCCATGACATGCTACTCTCCCGGCCCAGATGGCCAATCTGTCCGACGACGAAGCGTTTGGGCGGCTGCACGCCGCACTGCTGGCCATCGGCCGCGAGCGAGGACAAACCGCACATGCCGAGACCGCGCTGGCCACCGCCAGGCTGGCGCTGACGGCGCTGCAGATGGCGCTGCTGGAGGCGGGCGAACGGGCAGGCGAGGCCGACGGCACTAGCGAGCCTGGATCTTCCGCAGCTCCGCCTCGACCTCCGCAACGATAGCCGGCCAGCGCTGCGCCGCCTTCTCGACGAACAGATGCCCGGACTGGCTGAAGCTTCTGCCAGCCGCGTCCTGTCCGGTAAAGCCGTAGTTCATCCGGCGCGCGTAGACCGCGGTGTATCCGGCATAGATGGCATCGCCGAGCGTGGCGCCGGCGATCGTCAGGACGACCGGGCCGGAATCGAACGAATAGCTTGCACTCTTGGCGCCGGTCGCGGTCATCTGCGGCATGGCGGTCGTCGACGCCTGCAGCGAGTGCCACAGAAATCCGGTATCGACCGGCACGTTGCCGCCCTGCGGGATCGGCGTGTTCATCTCCTCGAGCACGCGCTGCGCCGACTCGCGGAACACGGCCTCGAGCTCCGCCTTCACCTGGCCGACTTCCTGCGACACCTGGGCGGCAAAGTTCAAGGTGGCCATCACGCGGCCCTCCGGCTGACCGACGCCAGGAAGTTGATCCTGATCCGCTCGTAGCAGCGGCACATGATATCGGTGTCATGGGGCGCATGCAGCGAAAGGCCGGTTGGCGAGTGCCGGCTTTTTGGCGTCGCGAACGGCTCGCGCCAGCGCCGGCCCTGTTTGTTCATCCCCGGAATCAGCCTGTGGTCCGGGCGGACCCGCAAGTCCCCGACGGTGACCCAGTAGCGAGTGATGCTGTCCTGATCGACCAGGCCGTTGGCGATCGCCTGCTCGTAGGCTTGCGTCTGCGCGGACCCGAGCGCGCGGATCGTCTCGGTGCGGGCGATATTCTCGCCGCGCCAGCGCAGCGCCCGGCTGGCGTAGGCCAGCCGCATCCTGGCCTGCAGATCGGCCGGGATCCCTGTGCCGTCCCTGATCGCCTTGAGCACCGAGGAATCGAACCGCTTGTCCCGCAACCCCCGATCCAACAGCCGCCGCAGCGCAACGGGATCCGTCGACGCCAGGTCGTCGGTATAACTCGCCAGCCACTTTTCCTGCGTCGAGTGCAGTCCGATGACGCCGCCGACACGCTGCCCGCTCTTTCGATCCAGCCGCCCGACCAGGTCGAGCGCGGCCGTGCGAGGATTGGCGCCCTGCGCCAGGTTGCGTTGCAGATACGAGCGCACCGTCGTGCGCTGATCGTCCGTGATGTCCTGCACCAGCGTCGACGACTGCTCGCGGATAATCCGCTCCGCCTCCGGATTGCGGACATCGAAACGGATCTGGACCTCGTAGCCGCCGACCATCCTGGCCGGCGGGATCGTTCGGGCCGCGGCAATGCCGCCCTCGTTGTAGATGCGCGTCAGCTCCAGCTGCACCGGCGTGAACGCCGCCGGGTCCAGCCCGACCGCGCGCAACGCGCCCTCGATGTCGCTGTTCTCGATAAGCCCGGTCAGCGATCCGACATTGACGCTGCGGAGGTCCTGGATCGCCTCAAGAAACGCATCGCGCAGCCTCGGTTCCCACTTGGCTGCAAGCTCCTCGATGTAGCGTGACGATGGGCGAGGCATCTATGCCCTCGCCTGCAGCTCGTAATAGACCACCGTGCCGGCCGGGTTGAGCTGGCCGACGGCAACGATCTCATGCGACTTGCCGCCGATCACCAGCCGATCGGACGTCAGCGGCTCGATCGCCAGCCCCGCGGTCGAGACGTACACCCGCCGATCGCCGGCGAGGATCAGCGTTCCGTCAATCTCGCGATTGTCGTAGTCCATCACGGCGACGACGCAGGCATGGTCGGTCGTCACACGAACATCGTCTTCCGGGTCCCATGGCGTGCCGCTCGGGTCGCTTGTGCTTGCCACGCGCCGGACGACGGCGGCCTGTCCGAACCTGGCGAACTGTCGTTCCGCCGTGGCTCGCGCCCGGGCATAGTTGAACGTCGTCATACCCTCAACAGCGTTCCGGTGTAGCTGTTGTCCAGGAACGGCACGATCAGATCGCGCACAATCAGCAGGATCGGGCGCGACGCATCCGCGCCGCTCTTGGCGTTTGCATATTCGACCTCCAGATCGCCGACGCGCTCCCTGACCACGCGATCGGCAAACGTCACGTCCGGATTGAGCGCGCCTGGCGTCGCCAGTTCGCGCTGCGTCACCTCGCACACCGCATGCACGATCTCGACCGGCACTGCGTCGGAGGCGACCGCCCAGCCGTCCGCGTCCACGACGCCATGACGCGGCCAGGCCATGGCTTGATCGCGGGCGTTGACCTTGTGGCCCTGGTACCGATAGGCGCGCGTCAGGAAGGTGCTCGCGCGCCGCAGCGCCTGCTCGATCCCGGTATCGTCATAGGCGGAATAGTCGAAGCCGCGATCGTCGCTGTACGCCTTGAAGGCGGCAACGGACACGAGCGAATCGGCATTGGCAAGTCCGGTGCCATCTTCGACGGTGATGGCCATCAGATCAAATCCATATCTCGGATGACTCTCATTTTCATGGCCTCACACAGCGCCACGATTTCGGATGAACGCAGATTGCAAGCCCAAAACGACAGCCGGTAGCCGTCTTCCTTGGTGTCAAGTCCGAGCACGAGCAGCTTATCCGGCGTCTTGATGCCGGCCCGCAGGTCTTCGGCCGCGTCCTCAAGGCACTCGATCGGCGACAGCAAGCTGTTGTTGTTTTCCCGATCGGCGCGAAGAGCATTGATGGATCGCACCTCAGTCATCATCGCTTGATCTCCGGATGCGATCCATTTCAGGCAGCCCCGCTACACCAGCGGCGCCGCTTGCGCGCTCACCGTATAGGCGCCGGTCATGGTCGTGCCGGTGCCGGCCGTCTGCGTCAGCAGCAGCGCCTTGCCCGCCGCCAGCGTCCCGATCAGGACGATCTTGGCTTCGTCCACAGCATCGGTGAACACCGCAGCCGCGGCGAACTTGTCGGTGTCTCCGGTCTCGCCGACCAGCAGCGTCGGCTGCGCGCCGTCGCCATTGGCGAACACCGTCGTCACGTGCACCACGATATGGACGATGCGGTCTTCTCGGGCCGCAGCCATCAGCGTCTTGGTGCCGGTGTCGGACACGATGTAGCTGGCGATCGCGCCCTTGGCGGTCTCGTCGGAAGCCTCGAAGTCGGCCAGCCCGATGGTGTACGTCAGGGTGCCTTCATCGCACTCGACGCGATGGTAGGTCGGGATTCCGAAAGGCCCGATCCGCTTGGTCTCGCCGGCCGCGATTTCGGTGGTGCCCTGCGGCTGCCCGCCCGGCGGGTCGCTGAGGCGGACGATCGATCCCGATCCGTCCGCGCTCGCCACCACGGTCAGCACGGCATGCGCCGGCAGGAAGTCGGTGTTCTTGTGATTGGCGGTGATCGCAGTCATTCTCCGACACTCCGTCTGGAGGTTGCGGGCGAACCGCGACCTCGTTCATGCGACGGCAGAGCGGCCGGCTCTGCTGGCGCCTTCGGCGCCTCGGCTGGTTCCTTCGGTGCGCTGGCGTCCCACCGTTGGTGCTTGTCCGGGTCGAAGCTCGCAGCTGGGATGCTGTGCCAGCCGCGGGGCCCGTCCCGCTTCACGCGAATCGTGTCTGCCCGTGCCATGTGGGGGCTCTCCTGTGTGTTTTGCGAGGATGATTGCGGCGCGCTCGCACGCGCCGCGACTATTCTGATCAGCCCGGGCAGCAGTTAGCCGAGCAGCAACGCGATGTGCTCGTCCTTCCACGCCTTGACGCCCCACACCGCGCCGACGTTGACCATCATCTTCTGGAAGCCGCGATAGACGGCGATCTCGAACACCATGCCGGACCACGGATCCTGCACCGTCATCCGGTCAACCGCGGCATCGCCGCCGACCGGCATGGCCGGCGCCCGCATCGCGAGCTCGGCCGCGGACTGGTGGAACGCGACGTTGGCCGTGTACGAGGCGCCGATCGTCATCTCGTCGGCGTCGGCCGCCGCGATCTTCAGGCCCGGGCTGTTGAGCACGATATCCTCTTCGATCTCGGTCGTCCCGGTCTTGACCACGTACTTGTGGACCGCATCGCCGGCGAACGTCACCACGTCGCCGGCCTTGATGCCGGTGACGTTGACCGTGCCGCCGTCGAGGTGGATGGTGGTCGACCCGACCGCATACCCGGCGGTAAGATCGATGTCGTACCCGGTGCCGGCGCCCTTGGTGTGTGCCTGCGCCTGGGCCGACTCCTTGAGCATAAACCCTTGCAGATCGAGCAGCGTGCCCTGCCGCAGCATCTGGCTGCCGCCGGCTTCGTTGACCTTCTGCAGCTGCGCCAGCTGACGCAGGTTGGTCCCTGCGGTCGTGCTCAGCACCAGCGATGCGCGGCCATCGTTGATCGGCGCCCCGTTGTCGACCAGGATTTGACGGAGTTCCGCGATCTCGTTGAAATTCGATGCGAACGGCGTGGTCCCTGCCGTGCCGTGCGCACGCGAGGCCGTCTTGTAGATTTCGATCGCGAGGTCGGCCTCGATCTCGTTGGCCAGCGACCGCATGGCCTGCGCGATCTGGTCGCCGTAGATCGTCTCGTAGCCCGAGCCGTTGTTGACGTGACGGATGTCCTCGCCGGTCCAGGGGATTTGCACGCCCCGGGTCTTGGACAGCGTCATCGTCTTGTTGTCGATCGTCTGGTCGGTGCCCTCCGGGATGGTCATCGACGGCGTATTCGTCACGACCGTCGCCTGGCGGGTGAAGTGCGAACGAACCGTGTCGCCGACGGCGGCGCGCGCCGAGTCGGACCCGTCGGTGTTGATGGTGACGGACGGAATGAAGCCGACCAGTTCGCGGCCGACGACATCGGCGGCCTTGTAGATGTCGGCCGCCAGATCGGTGAGAACGTTTGCCATGATTGTCTACCCCATGGGTTTGTGATGGCATTGCGGGAATTCCAAAGGGCCATCGACCCCAGGGACGGATTGGGTGTGTGCCGCCATCGGCGGCTCAACGGGAAACGGTTCAGTCGACGACCCGGAAGCCTTCCTTCGCCTTGGTCGACCGGTCGAGGTGGGACATGCCGTCCCATTCCTTGCGCGCAATCGTCTTGGCGCCGAACGATCCGCGTCCGTTGTTGCCGCGCGGATCGGGGCCGGTGGTCTTTCGCAGATACGGCTTGCCCTTCGAGCCGGCCCAGTCCTTGACGAACGCGGCCACCTCGACATCGCCGAGGTCGGTCTCGACGACCGCTTTCCGGTCGCCGTTGTCACTGCGCTGCACCTTGACGGACTGGCGCAGGCTGGCCAGCGCGCCGTCCAGCAGATCCGGCTCGACGCCGGCCTCGGTCAGCGAATCGCGCAGCCCGCTGACCACGAGCGTTTGATCGATGTAGCCGTCGCGCTCGGCGAGCTCGGCGTCCTTGGCGGCGAGTTGCGTTGCGAACTGGTCCTGGATCGTCTTGATGCGCCCTTCATAGAGCTGGCGCTGCGATTGCATGTGCTCGTCGCGCTTTTTCTTGACCTCCGGATCGTTCGGATCGCCGGCCTGCGCCTTCAGCGCGAGATATTCCTCGGCGTCGAAATCCTCCGGGAACTCCTTGATCTTCGCCGTGAGGTCATCGACCTGCTTCTTGTAGCTATCGCGCTTCTTGACGTTCTCGCGGTTTGCGGTGACGAGCCCGCGCACCTTGGGATGGTCGTCGATCCCCTCCAGGGCCAGCACAAACTTCCCGTTGTCTTCCTGGTACAGCTCCTTCTGCGCCTCCGGCACGTCGTCCAGAGATTCCAGCACGACCTTGATGCCCATCGGGCTCTCTCCTTTGGTGAAACCGCCCGCATCGCGGGCTTGGGGGACAAACCTACGCCGGCAGTTCCTCTTCCGGACCCGGCTCGACGCGATCGACGTCGTCGGCGGCGATCAGGCTCTGCTCTTCCTCGATCGTGCGCTGCTGCGGGACGATCTGCCCGCGCTTGAGCCGCTCGAACATCGACGGATACGAGTAGGCTCCGGCCTGCCAGCCGGCGACCAGCGCGGCCAGCTCCTGGGCGTTCAGCGGCTCGTCGAAGAACTCCAGATTGGGCTGCACGGTCACCGCGTTCGGATCCTGGCCGATCCAGATCGCGATGTTGCGCAGCGCCGCCTCAAGGCCGGCCGCGCTTGTCAGCGCGATCGATGTCAGCGTCGATGCCTGATGGCCGAGCCGCAGCTTGATCGCGTCGCCGCTTTCCGCCGTGCGCCTTGCATCGGTCAGAACCTGCGCGCCCAATGCAACGGCGCGGTTGAGCGCATCGGCGATTGCTTCCTTCTGCGCCGCCAGACCAGGCCCGGAGAACTCCAGGAACTTGGCGTCACCCCCGGGCGGCAAAATCCACAAGGTCGACGAGCCGAGCGTCTTCGGCGCATTGCCGTTCGCGACTGCATTCTTGGGATCGTCAAACCCGATCGCAACCGGCGTGGGCTCCGATGTCATGTGCAGCGCGAACGTATAGTCGGCATCGAGCCGATAGATGCGCACCGCGAGCCTCCCAAGCCCGTACAGCGGCACATCGTCCGGCTCCGCCGTCAGGTCGTTGGTGTCGATGAACACGAACGGCAGGATGCCGAGCGAAACTCCCTGCCGCGTCGTCGACACGATCGTTTCACCGACGACGAACTCCCCGGCGCTGCTGCCCTTCACCCACTCCCGCGAGACGTAACCGCCATCGTGCAGCATGCACTCGCGGTAGCGCTTCTCCTTCTCCCACTTCCCGGTCTCAAGGTTGCGGATGTTGCCGGTCTCATCCAACACCAGGTAGCCGGCGTCCCAGTTGATGATCGACTCCGCGATATAGCCGGCGATGTGCGGGTCGCCCTGTTCGGTCATGCCCGGCAGCAGGCCGTAGCGGCCGGTCACCATCAACTCCGTCGCGACCCTGCGGTGCAGGCCTTCAAGCGACAATCCGTCGAGCGTGGCGCGCTTGATCAGGTCGTTCATCGCCTTGGGCAGCTCGACGACCGCAGGCTTCTTGAGCATGAGCCCGACCGCGCCGCGCACCGTCGGCGAAACCAGCTCGGGGAATTCCGCCCGCAGCCTGTAGGCATCATAGGCACGGCTTCGCGCCGCAGAATCGTTCAGCGCGGCGGTGCCGGACTTCATCGGCAGGTATGTCTCACCGGCCTCCTTGATGCGCTCCTCGCCGTCGAACGCATCGCGCATCAGCGTCCATGCCGGCTTGTAGGCGCAGTAGGACGGGTGCTCGACCGTGATGTCGTAGGCCATCAGTAGAAACCGGTTTGGATGACCGCGACAGTTTGCTCGACGGTCAGCATCAGCTCGGCCATGGCCCAGACCAGTGCATCGGCGCGGTCCGGCGAGCCGCCGCCGACGTAGCCGTCGGTCTTGAATGCGACCATCTGGTCCTCGAGATCTGCGAATGCCCCGACATGCTTGATGCGATTCTGCTCGTAGAGCGCGGCGATCGGCTCGGCGCGCGCGACCTTGCCGCGCGATGCCGTCACCAGCTTGACCGGTGCCCGCTTGTCGACGGTGCGGATGACGTGCTCGACCATCGCGCCGCCGAAGTTCTTTTCGGCGACGATCAGGTTGGCGGAAAACTCGTGATAGGCGTCGACCGCACGGCGGCCCCAGCCCGCGGGCGACAGCATGCAGGTCCGGTCGGCCAGCACGTACCCGTGGCCGTCGACGCCGAGCCCGGCGACCACGATGCCGATCGAGCTGCCTGCGTCATCTTCATCGCCGGAAGCACCCGAGGGGTCGATCGCCACCACGACGCGGCGCATTTCCGGCGGCGCCTTGACCCGCAGCGCGTCGAGCTGGGCGCGGGTCCACAGCGCGCCCGGGACGTCGTCGAGGATCTCGGCGTCGAGCTCCTGACGACCGAGCCGCGTCCCGGCGTACTTCTCCCTGATCGTACGCAGGAACGTGGGCGCCAGGTTCGACGCATTGTCGAACGTCGACCCGCGGGTGATGACCGTGGCATCGTCGGCGACCAGCTGCTTGACCAGGCTGATCGGCTTCGGCGTCGTGGTGATGACCACGCGCGGCCGCGAGCCGGTGCGCAGGCCGAACTGCAGCATGTCCCAGGTTTCCTGGGCATACTGCCATTTCGCAAGTTCATCGCACCATGCGGCATCGAACTGCGGCCCGCGCAGCTGCTCCGGCTCGGTCGCGTTGAAGATCGAGGCAACCGCCCCGTTCGGCCAGGTCAGGCGTCGTTTCGACGGCTCGTAATGCGGGCGGAACGCCGGCGGGTGAACCTGCAGCAAGCCGCTTGCCTCCACTCCGTTCTTGCCGTCCCCGACCATGACGTCGCGGGCATCCGCCGCGGTCTCGGCGACCAGCGCGACATGGCTGTAGCGGCCGGCGGCGAGCGGCGTGGGCCCGCACATGCTGGCGCGCACCCACTCGGCGCCGGTGCGGGTCTTGCCGAAACCGCGCCCGGAGAGCACGAGCCACACGTTCCATTCGCCGGCCGGCTCGATCTGGTTGCGCCGGGCCCAGAAGCCCTGCCAGTTATATTCGAGCTCTGCGGATTCCTCATCGGACAGGCTGGCGAGGAACCGCTGTCGCTCCGGCGGCGGCAGTAAGCTCAAGTACTCTGCCTTCGATGCGTTCAGAGAGAGCGTCGAGCTTGCGGCCGAGGCGATCGCGGGCACTCGTCTGCTCCACGGTTACGCTGGTGCTGACGTTGATTTCGGGGACACGGTCGGACATGCCGAGATAGTTCGTGGCGAGGAACTTCGCCATGTTGACGCCGGGGCTGGTGTTCATCTGCGACTGGCGCCACATGTTGGACCGCAGCGTCGCCTTGCCGCAGAGTCGCGCATCGTCCCACACCTGACGGTAGGCCGGCTCGGCCATTCGGCGCTTGATCGTCTTGGTGTCGACCTGCAGGCCAGACCTGCGAAGCATCGCGGCGATTTCATCCATCGAGCACATGCGCTCGGCCAGCATCGCCAGCAGCTTTAGATCGATGTCGATCCGCGCTGATCTTCCGCCGACCTTTCGTTTCGTCGCAGCCATCGTCGACCCTCAGCAGACCCTCAGCAGAGCCGAAGGTTATCGTTTTTGTGGCGTCCGGCTGGGATTTCCGGCACAATCTGACGTATCAAATCGAACGATAAGGTGCCGCCAAATGCCAGAACTGAACCCCGACGGCGTCTCTGTTCGCGGGTGTAGCATAATCTACGCCCCGCGCGGCCAGGCCGGAGAATACGCGGCGCTGTCAACGAATCCGTATCGCGGTTGCTCTCATGGCTGTGCGTATTGCTATGTACCGAAGGTCCTGCATATGGACCGGAAGGAATTCGACGCCGGCGCTACACCGAGAACGAACTGGCTGGATGTTCTCCGCAAGGATGCGGTGAAATACCGATCTCTCGGCGTCACCGAGCAGGTCATGCTCAGTTTCACGACGGACATCTACAACCCGTCGAACACGGAACTGACGCGACCAACGCTCGAGCTCTTACAGGAACACGGTCTTGCCATCTGCCCGCTGACCAAAGGCGGGGCACGCGCGCTGGTCGATATTGATCTGTTCAGACCGGAGCGCGATGCGTTCGCGTGCACGCTCACGACTCTTGACGACCGCTTCTCGTTGAAGTGGGAGCGGGCCGCCGCCTTGCCCGGCGGTCGCATCGCTGCCCTCAAGACGTTCCGCGAACGTGGCATCTTCACGTGGGTTTCGCTCGAGCCCACGCTCGACACCGAAAGCTCGCTCGCCATCGTCGACGCGACGCACGACTTTGTGGACCTCTACAAAGTCGGTCGAGCCAACTATGTCCCGACCATCACGAACGTGGTCGACTGGCAGGACTACACGCTGCGGATGATCGAGAAGCTGCAGCGGCTCGGCAAGAAGCATTACATCAAGAAGGACCTACAGAAGTACCTGCCGCCAGGCTACCACAATCCGCTGCGGGTGCCTCAGAACCACGGCAACGGCCTGTCGTTTGCGCCACCGCGGCAGACGCATCTATTCGATCAGGAGGCCCGCTTCGAGCGAGTGGCGCCAAAAAGCGGCTGACCGATGAAACGCGAACCGATGACGCCCGAGCGGGTCGAGCGGAACTTTCAGCTTCTCGTCCAAGCCGCGCTCGCTAGAGACCGCTGCCCGCAGAGCCATCCGCACGGCCCGCTCGACAGCGGCGCCATGTCCGCGCTGGTCGAGGCCGGCCGCATCCGCTCCGAGGTCTACGCCCACAACTATCGGCGGGTCACCATCCTGACAGGCGAGCACAAGGGCAAGTCGACCGCGGCGCACCCGAAGGGGTTTGCGCCGTACATGGTCAACGGGCGGCACGTCGACTTGAACCGCGGCGGATGGCGATGATGCCAGACTGGTGCACGCGCGGAGAATACGAGACGCTGTTCAGAGCAGTCAGTGCACGAGATGGCTTGTTCTGCCGATATTGCCATTGCCGCGTTTACCGCCCTCCGAAGGACCAGCGGCGTCACATCCGGAAACTTGGCCGATACCATGCGACGCTGGACCATATCATCCAGCGTGCGGACGGTGGATCGAACGATGCCGATAACCTCGTTATGTCCTGCTACAGATGCAACAACGAGCGGTCCAGAGTGTAGCATGAGCAAAACATCCGACCTAACCAACCAACGCTTTGGCCGGCTGATCGTCTTGTCCGAAGCTGCCCGGACGGGGGCCCGCGATAGAACTTGGCGCGTGCGCTGCGATTGTGGACAAGAACGCGTGGCGCGGCAGACACATCTCCGGTCAGGACGAACCAAAAGCTGCGGGTGCCTTCGACGCGAAGCTAGCGCCACGAACAAGCGTGTGCATGGCGAGGCCCGGCGTAAAAACATCACACCCGAGTGGCGATGCTGGTGGGCGACCATCGAGCGGTGCGAACACGAGAACCATCATAAATTCGCTTACTACGGCGCTCGCGGCATCCGCGTGTGTGAACGTTGGCGACACGGTGAAGACGGCAAGTCCGGATACGAGTGCTTTCTTGAAGACATGGGGCGGAAGCCATCCGCCAGGCATTCAATCGACCGCATCGACAATGACGGAAATTACGAACCGAAAAATTGCCGCTGGGCGACAGCTATTCAACAGGTCAACAATCGTCGCGTCTCTCAGCGCCCGCGCAAAATGCAGCCGCAGTAGATCATCTGTTGGCCGGTCTTTCCCATTGCGCGCCACTGGTTGACGAGGTCGCAGTTCATTCGTTTCGCCAGTCCGCGCAGCGCCAGCGAAAACACATGATCGCGCGCACGACCTAAGCCGGGGAGCGAACCGTTGCCGGCTTTTAGGCCGGTGAGCATTGAAATTACGTGAGCGACGTTACCCATCTTCTGGCCGATGCCAGCGCCTTCGGTCAGAGTCAAACCGATCAACTCGCCTCGCGCCACTTTTCGACGAGCGGCGACAATCAGAGCTTGCTCGAACGGGCTCCCCCACGCGTCGAGGTCAAACAGATTGAAAGGCCGTAGGTCGACGGCCCGAAGGACACGCCGATTATCCGCGCAGAACATCAATCGCCCATCAAAATGGCGCTTGAGGTCGCAACCGGTATAGCTGGCGGCCTCTTTCCAGACCGCGGAATACATCTCGCCGGCGCCGGCGAACGCGTCGAAGACCCGGGCCTCGCCGACAGCCGCGAGCACCCGGCGGCGGATGTCGACCTTCGCCTTGAATGCCTGTGGGGCGTTGTCGGTCTTCGCTGACAGTCGCGCCGACGAGATGGCCACCGGGGCTTACGCCAGCTGCAGATCGACCGCCTTCGGGCCTTTACCTTCCCTGCCCGGTACGGTCGCAAAGGTCACCCGCTGATCCTCGACCAGCTCGTCGACCCCGGCCGGCAAGCTGTTGATGTGCACGAACACATCGTTGCCGCCGGCGTCCGGGACGATGAAGCCGAAGCCCTTGTCCGGGTTGAACCACTTGACCTTACCGCTGAGACGCTCAGACATCACGAACTCCCACTGAACCTACCCGATCGCGATCGTGCCGAGGTCGACCGCCACGCCGGGGAATTTCTTCATCACATCCTGCAGCGCTTTCAAAACCTGCGCTTGCTGGGCAAGTGGACCTCTGACTGAGATCCAGCACTCATCCTCGACATCGCTGGTCTCGATCTCGCGGACCTCGATCGGATCGTCGCCCGCCAGAAGCTTCTCGATCTCGCGGTCGGAAAAACCGATGCCGTCGAGCGGGTCGCCTTCCTCGCGGAGCTCGCCGAGCAGCTGCGCGAGGACGTCGTCATCCCAACGCGAGTTGTCGCCGATCTTATTCAACGCCAGCGCCAGGCGCCGGTACTGGGACTCGGCCAGGCCAGCGATGATGCGGCAGTCAACCTCGTCGTGGCCGAGGCGCTTGAGCGCAAGCCAACGGCCCTCGCCACCGATGATCTGACCGTTCGGCCGGACCACGGTCTTGTCGACGACGCCGAATTCCTCGATCGCCTTGGCGATCTGCGCGATCTGCACTTCGGGATGCTTGCGCGCGTTCTTCGGGTCGGGCGTGAGCGCGTCGACACGCAACTGCTTGTCCGTGATCGCGACGCCGCCGGCGACAGCTTGCGGAGCAGGCTTACGGGCCATCGGGGACTCGTGCGTGTGAACGGGGACAGAAAAACCGCCTATGGCCTCCGCGTGGGGTCAAGCGAGCCGCCGTTCAGGCGGCCTCGCGCGCGGAGACACGGGAGGTAACTGAGAGAGGAGACTCTATCGATAGATCTATCCAAGCGCGCGGATCGCTTGTCGCTCCCGCGCTTGATCGACAGTCTCTGTGAGGGGGTATCTGCGCGGCGGCCATATCTTTGGCCGCGCAACACGCGTGAGAAGGCCACGGGACAAAGAGGACAGTCAAGCCCCCAAAAGCTGTCCGTCCTGTCCGATCGTCCTTAGGTCCTTGATGTGTCTGGTAATATTTCTTTCAAAAGTCCGATTGTGCAGCGCACTGGGACAGGAATAATTCCTAGAACGGACAGCTTTTTTTCGTTAACGTTTGTGACGTGCAGAAAAGGACAGACCGGACAGCTTGACTGTCCACTGTCCTGTTTCCTGTCCGCGCTGTCCGGTTTTTAGGCTATGTCGTTGTTTTTGTTGGGGCGATTTTTGCGACCGCGTCGACCTTCCTTTGTCCGATCCACTGCACGTACGGAAGTGCCCGATTGCCGGCCGCCGTCTCGGCGAGACGATAATTTTTGTAGCCTCGATTGAGGTCGCGCATGCCGGCGCCTTCGCCCATGCGTCTCTCGACAAGAGCAGCTGCGGCCTCCGCCTGCTGGCGGGCGCGGGCCAGGACCTCGCGCGGTTCACAGCACTCGTCCGCAGTGTGCTCGATCGCGTGGAGGGCGTCCGCGGCCGCCAGGGCGTAGCAGCCGTCTCCAAGATCGGCACCGCCGGCGGACCACTGCTCGTGGCAGAGCCACAGGATCATGCCGGCGCGGCCAGGGTCGCGGCACCACCTGGCGCCGGCGAGGCGCATGGCGACGCGGCGGCGCGCGGCAATCTCCTGAACCAGCTGCGCCGGGTTGCGCGTCACCTGGACGATGACGAATTCCCGGACGCGAAGCGGTGCGACCACCGCCACCGCGCAGAGCGGCAGGGCGTCAAGATACGCCCTCACCAGACAGTCTGCTGTGTCAGATTTTCGTGCGGAGGCACTGCGGCGGTCGGGACCCCTGCCGCGTCCTGAGATCACCGAAGTCGCAGCAACATCATGGCTATGCACGGCGCTCTATCACCCGTTGAAATGATTTGACATATCAAATCACCGGCCCGAAAGTAGCACGGGAATCTGACAGGTCCAAACGGGGATTCGGGGAATGAGTGGGCGCGACCGCCGACTTCGCTTTCATCCGGTTGCCGACATCTTTCCGCTGCTTGACGGTGACGAGTTCGACGCCCTGGTCACTGACGTTCGCGAGAACGGTGTGCTTGAGCCGATACGGCTGTACGAGGGCCAGGTACTCGACGGCCGGAACCGGTATCGCGCCGCGCAAGCTGCCGGCGTCGACTGCCCGACGAAGGCTTACGACGGCGCCGACCCGGTGTCGTTCGTCGTGTCGCTGAACCTCAAGCGCCGGCACCTGAACAAATCGCAACTCGCCTACGTGGCGCTCGATATCGAGCGGATTGAAGCGGAACAAGCAAAAGCCCGACAGATCCGGAAACCAAATTCTGTTCCGCAATTAGTTGCGGAACAAAAGGGCGAAGCCCGCGAGAAGGCCGCGGCCGCCGTCGGTACAAACCGTCAGTACGTCTCCGACGCCAAGGCGATAGCCGAGAAGGCGCCGGAGCTCGCCGCGCAGATCAAGGCCGGCACCAAGACAGTCACTCAAGCAAAACGGGAGATCAAAGAGCAGGCGCGGGAACAGCGCCGCGCAGAAAACCGGATCAAGGTTGCCGCGATCCCTGAACCGCGGCAGGTCGTCGGCAGCGCGCGCTTTGCCACCATCGCAATCGACCCGCCATGGGATTGGGGCGACGAGGGCGACCAGGATCAGCTCGGGCGAGCGCGGCCAACCTACGAAACCTGGTCTGTCGGTCGCTTGATGGAACTGCCAGTTGGCGATTTTGCCGACGACGACTGCCACCTGTACCTGTGGATCACCAACCGGTCGCTGCCCAAGGGCTTCGACCTGATCGAACGCTGGGGCTTCCGCTACATCACGGCGCTGACGTGGGTGAAGCCGCATTTCGGCATGGGCAACTATTTCCGCGGCCAGACCGAGCATGTTCTGTTTGGCGTCAAGGGCAGCCAGCCGCTCAAACGCAAGGACGTAGGCACCGCATTCCATTGGCCACGCGGACCGCAGGGGCACAGCAGCAAGCCGATGGAATTCTACCAGATGGTCGAATCCTGTTCGCCCGGACCGTATCTCGAAATGTTTTCGCGATGCGACCGCGCCGATTGGTTTGCTTGGGGCGAAAATGCGTCGGCCGCCGCTTGAGTACGGATTCCGTGAACGGTTAGCGTTCAGCGCCGGCGCTGCACAAGGCGCCACCGTCGAGTCTGTGCTGCTTGGCAACGTGCCGGGCGCCGTCAAGGTCGTCAAATCGACCATGGAGGAAGACAGGAACGGAACAGACTGGTGGATCCAAACGCAGTCAGGCAGCCGGCTGAGCGTGGACGCCAAAGTCCGCGAGCGAGACTGGGCTGCGACGCATCCCGACGAGGACGACCTCGCCCTTGAAACATGGTCCGTCGTCGAAAGTGGGGTCGTCGGTTGGACCAGGGATGAACGCAAGAGAACCGACTACATACTTTGGCTTTGGGTTGACACCGGACGCTGGTGCCTGATCCCGTTTCCATTTCTATGCCGCGTTTTTGCGGACTGCTGGCCTGCCTGGTCTACGACCTTCAGGACAGCCCGGCAACGCACCCCGCATCTGAACGGCGGCGGCTACCACAGCGAATGCGTCTTCGTCCCGCGGCGAACAGTCTGGGCTGAAATCTACAAGACGTTCAGCGGCGTGCTGGAGGCCCCTGATCAATGCGCGGGCGACGATGACGACGACATCGACATCGAAAAGCTGCTCGATGAGATGGCGGCGAGCACCGAATGACGACCACCAGACGATCGCCGGAGCAGACCGCGGACGAGCGCCGCGAACCGCCGCCACCTGCCGGCGAGTACGATCCGGCCGCCGATCTTGCGGGCTCGCTCGAGGATTGCTACCGCGCCATCAAGGCCCGGAAAGCCGCCGGCGGCCCCGGCTGGCCGCGGGAGTGACACATCGAGACAATATCCAATCAGCGTGTTTGAACGATCTGTCGCTTCATAATATTCATCTGCCCATCGGGGCCAACCCTGCAACCAAATCGATAGCCCAATCGCATGCCATCAAGCTCGATAACAATATCGGCGATATGAAAGGTGAAAGACGCAAACGCATGATCGTATCTAGCGGACTTCTGAATTACCTTAATCCCGGCAATCTTAGGCAGATGAGCAAGAGCATCGACAAGGCACGCATTGCTTTTGAAATCGGATCGAGCAGGAGACGCAGCAAGTAAGAAAGCCGCCAAAATGATCCAGCGCATTGGTGTTGCTCCCCGTTCAAGCAGCCATTGGGCTAGGTCAGGGCCCGCTCTATCAGGCGCCGAATGGCCTCCGGCCGGGACGGATTATCTTCCTGGGTTTCGATCCAGCGGTCGAGCTTCCCGGCAAGATCCGGCTGGAGGCGGACCATTACCGGCTCACCCTTGCCGGTTGGCGCAGGACCCCGCTTTTTCTTTGGTATCACGGTTTGACGTTTCATCCCAACCGTGCTACCACAGTTCGGTCGGGACGCCAAGGTGCTGTGAACACCAAGGCGCCCCTAAGCACCGCAACCTGGATTGGAGGTCACCGTGCCTGTTCCCAGCTCTATCACGCGCCGTCGTCTTCTCACAGCCGCCGCACTGGCGCCGCTGGCCACGGTTCCGGCCGCCGACCCCGTCCTGGCGGCGATCGCGCGGCACCGCGAGCTGTGGCTCGCCATGGACGACCGGCAGCATGCCGCCTTCCTGGACATGTTCGCCGTGGAGCCGACGACGCGCACCGGCATCGCCGCGCTCGCGGCGCACGTGCGCGAGATGCTCGAGATGTGGGGCTCCGACGACGACTGCGTCGACGTCCGCGGGCTCAAGGCGATCGAGGCCGCCGTGATGCGGGTCGGGTGACATGGCCAGCCCACGCCTTACCGTCCTCACAGACCTAGCCACCGGCGCGACCATCAGCGCCGCCGGCGGCTTCTCGCCGTGGGACGGCAGTCGCTGGCGCTGGATCGCCGCGGCCGTCGCCGACCGTTACGGGTGCGATCCGGAAGACGTTGACTTCCTTGAGACCGACGACGGCGACCAGGTTTCGGCGCGGGGCGTCCCCGTCGCCGGCCTGGCGTGGTGAGCGGAGGAACAACGATGACCAAGCTCCCCTACGGCTGGGCCACTGCCGCCGTCCTCCAATTTGCCGTCACCTACGGCTTCGCCCTGTTCATCCTGCTGTTCATGTGAGGAGAAGGCCATGCACGCCTATTGCTACGCATCTGGACTGGTCGAATTCGGCGACAGCGTGCCGCGTGGTGCGCTGCCGATCGCCCGCGGACCCGCTCGCCGCTTGCGCAACTTCATCGAGCCGCTCGCTCGGCACGGCTATGACGCCGAGAAGAACAAGAACGGCCGGCTTACCAAGATCCGAGGCACGGACACGCTGCTGGTACCCGGCGTGCCGGAAGCACCGGACCAGTCCGCCGCGCTCGCCGCGCTCGAGCGGTGGCTCGATTGGATCAAGGCAAAAGCGCCGAACGGCATCAAGGTGAGTTGACCATGCTCCGCTCGGTTCTCGAAGAACTCGCCGCCCTCGTTTCGGTCTCGCTGTTCGTCAGCATGATCGCCGTGTGGGCAATCATCATCCCGAGCCTGTGAGGCTGCCATGACCGAATATCCTGGTGGGGAGTTCTCAGTCTTTCAATTCTTCGCTGACGAAAGCTACGAGTGTGTGCGCTCGCGCGTCGACGCCGAGACGGCCGTCATGGCGGCCAAGCACTACACGACCAGCGTCGGCGCGCAGCTCGGCACCACGCGGCGCGTCATCATCACCGATGGCGGCGACTGCACGAACTTCGAATGGAAGTTCGGCGAGGGAGTCATCTACCCACCGCATGACGGGCGCCAGTTCGTCGCCGGAGGATCCTCATGAAGTTCGACCGGGACGCGGTGGTCAGCTTCTTCCCGAACGGCAAGAGCCGCGACCCGGGGCCGAGCGTCGCGCAGATCAGGGCGGCGAAGAAAGCCGTGCCGAAGAATGCGGAGGACGAGCTGTGAGCATCATCATCTTTGATGAAGCGGACATCCCGCCGAATCAAGAGCGCGTAGTGACCTATCCGCCAGTTGCGAACCGCCGAGCTGCTCCGCAGCATTGTAGTTGCTGGAGTTGTTGGTTCTCTGTGCCCGCGGTCGGTTCGCTGGGCGGCGTTTGGCTTTTTTGCGATCACCCCGAAAGCTTCAAGAGGTACGTGAGCCCCGATGAAGTGTGCGAATGCTGGATGCTGTCTGCGTTCGAGCGGCGCGACAAAGATTGCGAGCACACATGACTTACGAAGATTTTCTGGAAGGGCATCGAATTAAGGCGCTGTGCTTGCTCATCGAAGAGCGCTCGCGATACACCTGCGCGCAAAAGCTTTTCATGGACTACGAGATGCGCATGAAGGCTCTGAATTTGAAGGCAATGACTTGGCTTCAAATTGGCGACCGGCTGACCGAACTTAGAATTGCGGAGGAAAATCTCGAAGAGAATTACGGCGACACGGAACTTATGAGGTCTCGCTACAAAGACCTTCACGTCTCGCCCGAATTGCCGATCGAGGACCGACAACCATGACCGACCGTCGGCCGTATTATCGCGACTACTACCAGCGCAACCGCGAGCGGATCCTGGCCACGAAAAAGCGCAGGCGCGAGGCCTGGGACGATCGACGCCGCGAGATCGAAGCGCAGCGTGGCCGGACACACTGGGCCGAGAACCGACACGTCATCAAAGTCGCTCGTGTGTTTGGCGTATCGCGCCCCACCGCGCGCGGCATCATCGCCGGCAGGGAGGACCACCATGACCGCGCTTGAACGGATCGAGGATCTGACGCCGGCGCAGCGGGCAGAAGGCTGTGCCAGCAAAACCGGTGACCGCTCCCAGGCGGCAACCACTGAGGTTCACTTGTGCCCGCCCGAATATCCCGACGCCTGCCGTCCCTGGCGGTGCCGGCACGAGCCGCAGTTTGTGATGCAGGCGGATGTCAAGATCGTCCCGCTCAGGAGGGGAGGCAGCACCATCGAGATAGACCACGCCGTCTGCCTCGCCTGCGGCAAGAGCATGGGGTCGGCCTACGGCGGCAACGTGCTGGTCGACCTGCACATGCTGTGGCGGCATCTCGGCTGGCATGCGAAGATCGGCAGCAGGATCATCACTTTGCGCGAGAAGTGGACACGAATCGCCATGCATCTGTTCGGTCGAGATGGCTGGAACGGTCGGCACGAGGCCATCGCCCGCATGATCGACCCGCATCTCACGATGAAGATACGGCCGGCGCCAGGCCAGGGCCGCCGCAAGGGCGCGCGGCGGCTGATGTTTATGTCGTTCGACGAGTCGTACCTGCGCCCGCTAGCGATAGAGGAGGGTATCGGATGACAACCGGCGCCGAGGCACGCGAGCACCGCAAGGCCATCGGCCGGCTGCTGGGCCGTACGATCACGACGGCCGAGATGGCGCAGCTACTCGGCCTCGCCAGCAAGGAGCGCGTGAAGGACTACGAGTCCCGCGCTCCGACCGGGCCGGTGGCCGCGGCGCTGAGGCTGATGCTGGCGCTTGCGACGGTACGGGTCTACATCGCCGACGAGATGGTCGCGCACGCTATGGTGTTGCCGCCCGGCGGTTACCCCCACAGAAAGCATCCGACGTTGATGCAGGTCGTCGACGAGGCGTTGGCGACGGAAAGGAACGGTTTGCGCGAATGAGCGAAACACCAGTGTATCGAGGGCGCAAAGGTTGGGTATGCCCCGTCTGCAAGCAACCGCGGCGAGCGGACGGCCATGATCCATGCTTGGGGGAATTGCCTGGAGTGCAGCACGCATGCTGCGGACATGGTGGGCACGGCCTAACTGAAGGCTATATCTACTTTGAGAATGGCGTGCGGATAGGCATCGTGATCACATCAGTTTCATACGATGACGGCAGGAGCAGCATCAACGTCTCCCGTCGATGACGCTCGCCCAACGCGATGGCAAGGGGACCCGCAGGCATGACACCGAGAGAAGTCGCGGAGGCGTGGTACAGCGTGACGGACCGATGGATAGTTCGTCGCAACAAGATGCACGATGAACGTCAATGGGAAGTCGTTCACGATTGGGGCGGCGACATCATGTCGGATGAGACGATACGGCTTATACGCCGGTTTGGTGAACAACGGCAGGCCGAGGCGCTTGCTAGGCGTCTGGAAGACGAGGCGAGAGGTAATGCGGTGCTGCGCGCTCTTGGATTAACGGCAGATTCAGGCCACGGCGGCTGACATGAGTGCCTTAGTCAGCTGACCGGCACCCGATCACGGATCAGCCCATGTGCGATCAATAGGAGACCGTGCCACCTTTGTCGCACGAACCAGCGGACACGGTACTCTGGAATACCGACTGATGCGCAGCGGTCGACGACATCCGCGTTTGCGGCGGCCCACATCGCGCCGCGGCAGACGGCGCGCGATACCTCCGGGTAGCGATTTAGATAGCTGACAATCCACTGGAACGACTGTTCCATCCTGGCAATCTCGGTCGGCGACGCCGGCAGCACCACGCGGTTGCGCTGGCGCATCAGCCGCTCAAGCTCGCCGCCTTCCTGCTGCGAGTTCAGGTCACCGCGGTCGTAGATGTATTCTGGAAGAGTGTTCCCAAACTCCTTGGGTCGTGTAGCCACCGACAGCCGCGCCAACACCCGATATGCTTCTTCGATGCGGTCAGCGACATGAACGACCGTCCACGTAACCAGCGGGCGCCGCACAGGTGCTTGGGGGCTTGTCCTGGCACCGTCGATCTGGCCGAGCAGCCCAACAACGTGGCCGTCGTTCGGCGAATGCTCCCGCTGTAGCGATCGTTGCGCGCGTTCGGGGATCGAAAGTTCCGGCGGACTGTTCATGAGTGCGGGCTTCGGTACGGCTGGCTTACGGGGCTTGCGGATACGCGGCATTCTCAGAACAGGTCCTCGATGTCTTCCGGCACCGCGGGTTCCGGCCTGCCAGGGTAAGGGTTTTCATTGCGTGCTGCCGGGCCGATCACGTTCTTGACCGGCCTGCCAGTCGGCCAGACCCACGGATTGTTGCGCCCGATGATGCGTTCCTCCTGGAATTTTTCGCTGGCGCGGCGCAGGCGCTTGTTGATCGTTTCACCCGACGCCGTATCGGCGTCAGGCGCGATCTTGAGGTATTCCGCTCTCCAGTGTCTCGCGTCGACCACCTTCGAAATCGACTTCGGCAGTTCCAGGCCTGCCGGCGTCGGCTGGCCGTGATTCTCGATCGCGGTCTTGAGCGCGCGCAGGATCGTGGCCCGCTCGCTGTTCAACAATATCCCCGGGTTCGGATTCGCCGCCATGGCCTGTTGGCTGGTGTCGGTCGCATCGGCTTGCGATACCGTCATGACCGGGATGGCCACACACGATGTCCTGGGCCGCCCATATTTGTTGGTGCCAACCGTTTCGCTGGCCAGAACGAAATCCCAGGCAGCCCCATCCTCGCCCTCGCGCTGCTTGACGACGCGCGCGGTCCGCAGCTGACGGCCGAGCGCGTCACGCTCAGGGTACGGCTGCCTGTCGACAATCTTGATCCTCTTCGAGATGTCGATCGCGGTGTCGATGTTGTTGTACAGCTGCTCATTGCCACGGTGCTTGCCCGACGCGTTCTTGTGCGAAACGATCCACAAGCCGCACCCAAGGGCCGCCATGATGGCGCGGTATCGCTCGCGGATCAGCGACACTTCCTTGGAATCGATCTCGCTCGCCCCAGGCGTCGCCGCGTTGTGGGTGTCGATCACCACGGTGCCCAAGCGCACGCCGCGGAACCGTTCGTCCACGAGCCACCGGATCTCGTCGATCAAGGCCTGTGTGTTGATCGCGTCCGACCAAAGATCGATCGGTTTCGTCAGCACCGCAAACGGCAGCTCCAGGCCGAGGCCGAGAGCCTTCCTGTGGGCTTTCATCCGGGCCCTGTACCCCTTGCCGGACTCGTAGGCGCAGTAGACGACGCCGAACGGCTCCATGATCCTGCGGCCGTTGAACGTCGTTCCGGCCGCGCCGGCGAGGCCCATCCCCATCGTCCAGAAGGATTTACCGGACTGCGTTTCGCCGAATATCAGGACCGCCTCGCGCTCCGGGATCAGGTCTTCGACCAGGTATTCGTATTCCTCTCCGGGCTGGTCCTGTTCGGACCACATGACGAGGCCGAATTTCGAGTGGCGCGGCGGTGGGCTCCAATCCGGCAGACGCTCGACGATCTCGCGGAGTTCTTCGGGCGAGCCCTCGCGCTGGCGTTTCCAGTCGGTGACGTCGGCGCCCTTCGGCGCGTCCGGCCAGGCGGCGGTGATGTCGAGGACGCGGACCCTGGCCGCTATGCCGCGCAGCGACCGGCCGACGATGCCGGCGCGCTCGCGGCCAGGATCGTCGTTGTCGATCGCGATGACCACGTCGCGGCCCCGGAAGAACTCTGCATGCTCGGGGCGCCAGTGCTTTGCGCCGCCGGAGTTGGTGGTCGCGGTGAAGCCCCAGGCGACAAGCGTTTCTACGTCCTTTTCCCCTTCGCAAATATGGATCGGCTCGTCGGGGTCGGCTTCGCGCAATTCCACGAGGCGGTAGAGCGTGTGCTCGACTCCCTCGAAGGTCGCCCGCGGCCCCGACCACTTCTCGCGATCCTTCGTCAGCTGATACCAGTCGCCGCTTCGCGTCTGGACGTACTCGCCGGCGCCGAGGCCCCATATCCAATGGCCATCGGCCGGCGCTGGCCGACGCTGCAGGAAGGTCTTGTAGGGCTTGCCGTTGTCGTTTGTGCCTTGAATCCGACACACCTGATAAATCAGCGAGCCCTGCGGATCGGTGTAATCGTAGGCAGCCGTAATGTCGCGGCGGCCCTGCCGAGGCTGACCACGGCCGCCATCATCCGCAGCTCCATGAGCCACAACGTCGGCGCCATTCGCTGCCAGCTCGCCCTCAACATTGCCACCCGGAACATGGCTTGAAGCGCCGTTGGTGCGGCGGCGTTCGGTGTCGGGGACCGCCACTCCCGCGATCTTCGCGACCCGCTCGACCGCTTCGGGGAACGTGACGCCTTCGGTTTCGACGAGGAAGGCGAACACGTCGCCGTGCTTCCCGCTCGAGAAGTCATGGAAGAACTGTTTCTCGTCGTTAACAGTGAAGCTTGGCGTCTTTTCCTGGTGGAACGGCGAGAGCCCGACATACTCACTGCCCTTTTTCTTGAGCTGGACGCGATCGCGCACGACCTCGGATACAGGCACCCGCGCGCGCAAATCATCCAAAAAGGATTCGGGGAACGGCATGTGCGTCACCGACCAAGTTCGACAACGAGACGATCGGCCACCACCACGGCGGCCTCTCGCACCAGGTCGTAGCCGTGGCGGTCGCAGATCGATTGGACCATGGCGGGCGTGCAGCCGCCGGCTATGATGGCAGCGATCTGCGTCGCGGTCTTGCCGCCGCGCGCCAGCGTTCGGATTTGACAAAGGGTGTCGGGCGTGAGGCGGAACGTGGTGGTCACGATTCCCGGCCTCCTACGATTATTCTGGCGGCCATATCGGGTTCGGCAGCCACCGCCTCGATCAGCTTCTTGTTGAGCGCAGCCTTCGACAGCCCATGCCGGCGGGCGATGGCCTCGAAGGCGTCGTGCGTCTCCCGCGAGACAAGGCTCGTGACCCCGCGCTCGCGGCCGCAGTTCCAGACGACGCGCGCGGGGATGTGCGTACCGTTCCGCTCGGTCATCCGCGCCCTCGCTTGCTATCTTTGGCCCACGCACGGAACCCCGGCACGTCGGCCCGGATTCCATCAATCAGGCGGATCGCGGTTTCCATCACTTCGACGTAACGGACTTGGCTCGGCAGGACGGGTAAAGACGGATCGGCCATGATCCTGCGGGCATTGATACTGCCCTCTATCCGGTGCGCCTCGGCCGCGAACACGTCGCGCATCTCATCGAAGCTGACGGGCTTCGGGGGCGGCTCGGCGACCGGTGCCGACTCCACCTGTGCGGGTTCTTGTTGCGCGGTGTCGGTCATGCGGCCTCGGTCGCGAGATGGCGTTCGAGGTGATCGCCGATGATCTCGACAAGCGCTCCGACGATGCCGCCGCCACTGCCTGGCGTCGCCGCCGCAACGGCTCGGCGGAATGCTTCGGCCAAGTCTAGCTTGGCAATGACCGGCAGCAGGTCGGGGCTCCCGCTCCATCCCGGCTCAGCTTCAAGAACCACGCACAGAGCGATGACCAGCTGCGACCGCACCATGCCGACATTGCCGTCGCGGGTGCGCGTGATGCAGGACAGCGCGACTTCGAGGATGGCGTCGCCGAATTTCCCGATCATGCGGTAGAGCATCCCGGCCGCCATCGTTTCGCCGACCTTCATCTTGTTGGCGTGGATCGGGTATCGGCAGATGGTCACGCCCGCGCGAACGCATGTTTCGTGCAGCCGCAGCGCCTCGGCGTCGCCGGCGGCCAGCTTTGCGACATGCACCTGCATCGAGTTCATTTCGGTGACGGTGGCGTTGATCGCCGCGAAGGCCGCCGCCTGCTTGCTCCGATCGGCCTGGATGACCTGGCACGGCACCGACCGGATGCCGCGGAGCCGCGCGGCGATCGTCCGGTGCTGCCCGTCCACGACCGCGTAACGGCCGCCCTCGATCGTGGCGACGATGACCGGCGCAAACTTCGACCATTCGAACTCGCGCGCGATCTTGGCGATGTTCTTGCGGCCTTTGTCGAACACGTCGCGCTGGTAGGCCGGGTCGACTCGCAGGTCAGCGATGTCGACCCACTGCAGGATTGGCGCCGGGCCCGGGTCAAGCTGCGGCAGTGTACCGACGAGCTTGGTGAAGGGAGCGGGGTCGATCCGTCGTAACTCAGGCATGACGGACTCCGTTGGCACGCCGGCGGACGATGCCCGCCGCCATCCGCAGGATCACGCCCCAGCGCGGCGGGTCCCGCGTCATCTCGCGCATCAAACCCTGGTACGGCGTCGCGCGTTCGAAGAAGACGCGCGCTTCCTCGATCGCGGCATTACGCCGGTGCATCCGGTTGATCGTCTCGGCGGCAACGGCCTGGCTCATCCCCGCGCGCCGCAGCTGGTCCGCCAGCAGTTCGGTTTCCGCGATCTGGCTTTCGGAGAATCCCAGTTCGTGCAGCGCCACCGCCATCTCGGAAAAAGTCGCGCGCTCCGCGTCATGCTTCGATCTCGTCATGGCTAGCCTCTCCAGTTCTTGGTTGTTGCTGGCCGAAAAACGCAAACGCGGTAGCGGGGCGGCGCGCGAGGTGCGCGCAGGCCCAGTCCCAAGTTGCAATAGCGTCGCCCCTGTTATCGTCGTGGCTGTCGCGCGGCATCAGGCCGAGCAACTGGCAGCGGGTGACGACCGCGGCCTTGGTCTCATCGCGGGTGCCGACACGGCCGGTCCCGATAAAATGTTTGCGGACGACCGAGTCGGTTGGGTCATTGCCGGTCGCGGGGTTCAGGCCGATCGGCACCTTGAACCGCACCGCCATGCCCTCGACGATGGAGTGGAGGCCGTACTGCAGGCGCACGTTCGCCTCCGACATGCCCAAGGTCTTGAACGCCTCAAGGGCCAGCGCCGCTTCCTTCACCACCAGCGCCGGCCGGGCGATCGTCCATTCGGCGGCAAGGAACGCGATCAGGTTGGCGAACGCGACCGCGCGGCCCTCGTTCGGTTTCTTGAGGATTACGGATCCGGAGCGCGGAACAGCACCGGGCAGACCGTAGGCAAAACCAGACTTCGTGGCCAAATCCAGAGCGAAGATCATCATCTGGCGCTCCGCGGCTCATGTACCGCGCGGTCAACCGCCCATCCGCGCTTCAGCCTCCCAATCACCATCTTGTAGCTGACGCCGAGCCGCTCGCATGCGTCGGGGACAGAAAGCCGCTCCCCTCTGACCTCCACGTACCGGTTGCTTCTCCGGTTTCGCGCCTGCTCCTTCTTCGTTCCCCACCGGCAATTCGAAGGCTCGTAATTGCCGTCGCTATCAATCCGGTCCAGCGAATGAGTGGCCGATGGCTTGCGGCCCATGTCCGCGAGGAAGCATTCGAGGCCGCTTCGGCCATCTTCACCGTTGAGCCAACGATCACATATCGTGATCCCGCGGCCGCCGTAATCAGGGAACGCCGCATCTTTCGGGTTCAGGCACCGCCGGCGCATGTGGTGATACGATCGGTACTCTGACGTCCGTGATCGCGACGTTGCCTCTCCGTGACGGGTGGCCGCTTTCCGCCGAGCATCCAAGGCATGACAGCCGCAGCTTTTCGTTTTCCCGCCGCGAAGCTTAATGGTGGTGGGCTTGGTTATCTTCCCGCAATCGCATCGGCACCACCAATGGCTATGCTTACCGGTCGTGCCTGCGAACCCAGCCACAACCAGCCGACCGAACCGCTTCCCCTCCAGGTCCATGAAGGTGCGCTCGGTCGGCTTAGTCGCTAGGAATAGGAAGTCGCGGGCAATCACTGGCCTAGCTCACAACTTGATGCGTCGGCTCCGCCGTGCCGAGGTTCAGCCCTTCCTCGTGCTGGCGACGCAACTGCTCGTGCCAGTCCTTTTTCGACATTCCCTTCGGCGGCTCGCCTTCGGCTTCGGGTGCGGTCGCCGGCGCCTTGAACCCCTTGGTGGCCAGCGCCTCGTTGCCGACGCCGTAGCCTTCCATCCACGTCGCGTACTGAGGAGTCGAAGGGTCATGCGGCGGCTTGCGGGGCTCGCCCTTCATTCCGGCACGCTTGCCCTCATCGAAGGCCCGATCGACCGCCGGGGTGCGGTCCTCGTCGAACATCTCGAACTGGCTGCCGATACTCGCGCCCATCCAGCGGGCGACCCGCAGCGTATTCTCCAGCTCGGACTTGACGTCGGCCTCGCCTTCGTCCGTGTCCAGGCGGATCGCGGTCTTGATGTCGGCGACCTGGGTTTTGCCGCCCTCCGACTTGATCAGCTTGCAGGCGTTCTTGAAGTCGGCATCCGCCTTCTTTTTCGCCGCGAGCCTCGTCTCGAACAGGGATTTGTGCTGGAAGAAAAGCGCCTGCAATTCTTCATCGGTGAACTCGTTGTGGCCGGCTGGTGCCGGGCCGGCATCAGTCTTGTCCGCCTTGCGTCTTCCTCGCTTCGCCATCCTTGGCTCCTCTGGTTTAGAAGTTGATCTTTGACGTCGACCGCTCCGCAGGATCGATCCCGTAGTCCCGGCCTTTCACGCCGCGCGCAACGAGAGTGCACGCCGCGCAGTACGGGAAGCCCATGTTGAAATCGGCGCCGTCGCGGCCACAGAACCGGAACGACGGCTCCTGCGGATCGCCGTGCGGCCACCGGCACGTCCAGTTCGTCAGTTCGAGGAGCGTGATGCCGGCTGGCACGCTGGCGACGCCGTCGCAAACCAGCCCGGGCTCGCCTTCCGGCCGCGTGATCCTTGTCTGGATACGCTGGACCACGCCGCGCGCGCCCGGCGCCGGCGCGTCCTCGCGGGCGGCCTGCGCCGTGACCGCATTGACTACGCCGTTGGCGCGCTGTGGCTTTGATTCGCCAGGCAGAATGTTGGGTGCGAGGGCTGGCGGTGGCCGCCGCTGAAAGCGGCCTGTGCGCGACGGCTTGCGCGGAGCCATAACCGAGGGGCGTCCTCGCTTCACTCTGCCCGACAGGCCAAGCCGGTGAACTTTTCCGATTACGGCGTTGCGGCCGATGCCGCAGTTGAGTTCGGCGGAGATCTGCGAAGCCGACAAGTCGTCGGCCCAAAGCTTCCTGAGCATCGCGACGCGGTCGGTGGTCCACGGAGTATCCTGCCCCGGTGGCTTCCCTGCTGGCATAGGCCATTCCTCCACCGCGACCGGCTGTTACGCGCCCGGCCGCGGCCCCTTGCCGATCAACTGTTTCGCCGCCGCCACCTGAGCTTGAGCCTTCGCCAGATCGTCGTCGCGATGGTCAGTGCCAGTTTGAAGATGGATGGCGATCTCATGTTCGAGCCTGCCGATCTCGTTTTGCAGGACGGCAACGAACGCTGAACGAATGCGCGCCATCAGCCAGTGGGGAATGTTTTTCAGCCGTTCACGGCGGATGTTTTCGAGCGTCCCCGGCGAGGCACCGAGCCGGCGCGCGACGTGCGCGCGGGCCTTGGACACCGGTAGGCCGAGGCGTCTCGCCTCGGCGTCCTCGACTGTGCTCGCCAGCCGGCGGGCGGTTGAAACATCGGCAAGCGCATTCACGGGCCTGCCCTCGACGAGATATCCATCGCTGTCGGACGCCACGACGCTACTCCTCTGCCAGGGTGACGGTGTTCGACACCGGTCACTACGGAGCACGCGGCGCGCCAACGCCGGCGGCTCCGGGGCAGGGAGGCGAGGATCATGCGATGGCCCTCGCTGATTTGTGCTCAGGCCAGTGCTGGTCGAGCCACGCGCGCAGGCGCTCGTAGCTGTCGATGGTGAAGTTTGCATCGCGCTCGACGCGGCCCAGGAACGAGACGTCGTTGAGCGCGGACTTGCAGACGTTCGACCGGTTGTCGCCGGCCAGGGCGCAGTAGGCGTCGACGCGCGCCAGCAGCCCATCTCTCAGCTGCATTTTCGTGGGGAGGATGCCGCTCATGAAACGCGACGCTAATTTGATATATCATATTTGTCAATTTGATCGAAATTGACCAATAGATCGGCGCGTCAAATCAGTGGCTTGGACCGTTGATGCCCACCACCGAAAGCTTCGACCGCCGGCAGCTGGTTGCCCGAATCCGTCAACGCATGACCGAACTTGGCACCAACGCCAAGGCGGTTTCGCGCGCGGCGAAGATCGGCGAGACCGGCGTTCACGACATCTTGAGCGGGCACAACAAGAACCCCTCCGTTCCGCAACTGGCTTCCATTGCCAGCGCTCTTGGGTGTACCGTGAGTTACCTGATCGGGGAGGACAACCAAGCGGAACCACCAACAAGCAAGGGGGTCGCGCCGATTCCGGTGGTCGGCATAGCGGAAGCTGGCGCGTTTCGGAAAATGGCACAAAGCGTTGACGCTGAACACGAACTGCCAACGATTGCTGCTCCGCGCAGCGACCTTTTCCCCAACGCCAAGCACTTCGCCTTCGAGGTCCGCGGCGATTCCATGAACGCCGCGAAGCCGACGCCGATCGTCGATGGGATGCACGTCCTGTGCGTCGACGTGGTTGACGCCGGACTAACGATCGAGAGCGGCAGAATCTACCTCGTCCGCCAGACGCGGGACGCCGGCCAGACCTACGAGACGACGGTCAAGCGCGCCCGGGTGTTCAAGGACCGCGTCGAGCTGCACCCCGAAAGCACGAACCAGCAGCACGCCCCGATGGTGATTCGCCCCGGGGAGAGCGACACAAATGCCCACCGGATCGAGGCGATCGGCTGGGTCTACGGGGTGTATGCTTCTCTCGAATAGGCCCCGGCGCCGGGGAATTATCCCCTGCGGTATTTTGACGTATCAAATTAAGACTTGACAGATTGGATATATCAAATCATCCTTCCCCGATGTTCCAATCGGGGTTGGACCAATGGACATTCTGTACATTCCATTTCTGGCCGGCCTGTTGGCCGGGCTCGTCATGGGCTTTGTCCCGGGCTTTTTCATCGGGATGAACGTCGGGACCGCGGGTCACGCCGACGGCGTCCAGGAGATGCTCGCCACCGATCAGGAAGCCGTCGGCGAATGGGTCGATCCGCCGTTTCGCGGGCCCAGACCGGCCGGGGCCTCTACCTGGTCGGCGTACCCGACCTGGGCGGTCGACCCACGGGGTGACGCCCGATGATGACCTACCCCCGCTTCGACGGCGCCGACATCTGGCAGCGATTTTCGGCCGAGGACCAGGCCCGCATCGGCGCCGCCGCCGTAGAGCTCCTGGTCACCGCGCACGGCTGCCAGCTTGCGGAGGAGCGTGACGACAAGGTTTTCATGCGCGCCGGCGACGAGGCCGGCCCTGGCCTGATGGCCACTCTCGACAACCATGTCGGCCGCGCCCTCCTGGCAATCAGCCACGCGGCGGTTGATCAGCCGCACCTGCCAAGCCGGATCGGCGAGATATGCACCAGTTGCGGCTGTTCGGAAGCGGACGCCTGCGCCAGCGGCTGCTCGTGGGTCGCTCCCGGGCTCTGTTCCTCCTGCCTGGAAGGAATGCGGCAATGACCGACGCCGTCCGCGTGCTCTCCGGCCACGTCGAGGCGTTGCGGCAACCCGACGTGTTCAAGCGCTCGGTCTACCTCACCTGCGAGATCGACGCGGCGTGCGAGCAGGCTCGCCAGCAGGCGATGGCCATGAAGATCGGCCGCATCACGCGCTCGATCGCCGGCATGAAAGCCGCGAGCGAAGCGCTCGAGCGCCACCTGAACCAGGCCGCGCAGATGAACGCCACGCTGCGGGCTGTGCTCGATCGCGAGCAGACGGCCGCCACGTTGAGCAGCGCACTGCAGGACCAATGCGCCGCCCGACAGGCGGGCGACGCGATGACGTGCGCGCCCTGCAATTTGCAATGGGACACGAACGACGTGGCGCCGCCCCGGTGCCGGCGCTTGGCAGCCAACAACGGTGGAGACTGACACCAATGCACCCTGACAAGGTTTTCATTCTCGTCAATGACGTTCGCGTTTCGCTATCGGAACTCGCCACCATGAATTCGGCGGGCATCAAGACCATCGACGCCCGCGGCTGCACGGCGCTCGACAAGCTCGACGCGCCGAATGCGAAGTCCATCGACGCCAGCGGCTGCACGGCGCTCGACAAGCTCGACGCGCCGAATGCGAAGTCCATCTACGCCCGCGGCTGCACGGCGCTCGACAAGCTCGACGCGCCGAATGCGGAGACCATCGACGCCAGCGGCTGCACGGCGCTCGACAAGCTCGACGCGCCGAATGCGAAGTCCATCTACGCCAGCGGCTGCACGGCGCTCGACAAGCTCGACGCGCCGAATGCGGAGTACATCGACGCCAGCGGCTGCACGGCGCTCGACAAGCTCGACGCGCCGAATGCGAAGTCCATCTACGCCCGCGGCTGCACGGCGCTCGACAAGCTCGACGCGCCGAATGCGGAG